>ERZ840371.4074-NODE-4074-length-11269-cov-12.905119_pt1 | contig 11269 bp, 10 predicted proteins | sample MGYA00519937_ERZ840371 | MGnify/ENA primary metagenome ERZ840371 (study PRJEB31850, sample SAMEA3708873) | human gut metagenome | biome: human gut; feature: human-associated habitat; material: faeces | place: China | collected 2014 ... | reverse complement strand
GCTGCCGGAGCGGTGCTTAAGCCGCAAGGCGGGAATTGTGCGGTGTTGCCTAAGATAAAAAGAAACGGTGCTGTACCCCGGACTTTATGGGGTACGGCGCCGTTTTTTGTGTGAAGATGGGACAGGTGAGATGGCCCTGGAATGTGATGGTGAGGGGAAAGACGGGTTTTGAGTGATGTGGAGGGGATTGTGATGGTATGCCACCTGTAGGGGCGCACAATGTGCGCCCGCTGCCTTGCGGAGAATGATGTGGTGAAATATTAGACGAGGCCCGGCATGTGGGACGATGCGAAGCATCGTCCCCTACAAATGGGGGTATTGCTTTTTGCCAATTTTCAATGTGTGGTCAGGCAGGGCTTCGGCGGGGTCGGGTGACCCCGCCCTACTGCGAGGTTATGTACAAATAAAATAGCGCAAACAGCGTAAATAAAAACACCCCGGAATCGCATAAGAATATGCGATTCCGGGGCGTAATGTTACTGGATAAAGGGCAAATTAAATCTTAGCCAAATCAAGCCTTGTTGGCAGAGCCGAACAGCTCGATCTTCTCCTTGACCTTATCCATGATGGCGTCTGCGCCCGGCTTCAGCAGCTTGCGCGGGTCATAGCCCTTGCCCTGCTGATCCTTGCCGGCTTCGATGTACTTGCGGGTGGCCTCAGCAAATACCAGCTGGCAGTCAGTGTTGACGTTGATCTTGGAAACGCCCAGGCGGATGGCCTTCTGAACCATCTCGTCGGGGATGCCGGTGCCGCCGTGCAACACCAGAGGAATGTTGTTGGTAGCCTGATGGATGCGCTCCAGAGCTTCAAAGTCCAGGCCTTTCCAGTTGGCGGGATAAATGCCGTGGATGTTGCCGATGCCGGCAGCCAGGAAGTCAACGCCCAGAGCGGTGATCTTTGCGCACTCTTCGGGGTCAGCGATCTCGCCGGCACCCACGACGCCGTCCTCGACGCCGCCGATGGAACCGACCTCAGCCTCGATGCTCAGGCCCTTTGCATGTGCCAGAGCAACCAGCTCCTTGGTCTTTTCCACGTTCTCCTCGATGGAGTAGTGGCTGCCGTCGAACATGATGGAAGAGAAGCCGGCCTCGATGCAGGCCTTGCAGCCCTCATAGGTGCCGTGGTCCAGGTGCAGGGCAACGGGAACGGTGATGCCCATGGAATCGACCATAGCGCTGACCATGGCAGCGACGGTCTTGAAGCCGGTCATGTACTTGCCGGCACCCTCGGAAACGCCCAGAATGACGGGGCTCTTCATTTCCTCGCAGGCGGTCAGGACTGCCTTGGTCCACTCCAGGTTATTGATGTTGAACTGAGGCACACCGTAGTGGCCATCGCGTGCTTTGAGCAGCATCTCGGTTGCATTTACCAACATTATTCATTACCTCCAAATATGATCGGGGTTTTCGGTCATGCCGCGCCGCATTGTGCACGGCTTAACAAACCTACAAAACTAGTATACCCCAAACCCTGCTTAAAATCAATCCAAACAGGCGGTTTTTCTCTTCAAACGCCGGGCGGAATGCGGCATTTGCGGGCGGAAAGGGTCCGAAATGCGGGAATCTGCAACAATTTTGAAGGTCTTGCACCACTTTTGCAGAATGTCCCCGGGATGGGAGAAAACGTGGAATTTTCAACACAAATCCACATTCGTCAATTTGATATTGGAGAAAATTGCAAAAGGTGCGTGGTTCCACATCAAAAAATTGTCATATTTCCGACTTGAAAATTACAAATTGTACGCACCCTGCGGGGGAATGTCGAACCAGATTGTGGAAAACTCAGTGGAGAATGTTAAATTCCACAGGGAAAACAGGCTTTGCAGCAGGACTTTTGAACTTTCTCCACCGGGTTTTCAACATGTGGAAAAAATCGGGTCCTTCTACGGAATGTATAGCCCTCTTTTGTGGAAAACTTTTCGGACCGGCAAAACGGCAGGTCCCGGCAGGGGCAGAAGGCGCAGCAGCAAGGGACAATTCTGCAAAACCGGGCCGGGGCGCAGGCAAGCTGTGAAAAAATCCGGTCGAGCCGACAAAAAAGCGGCAATTTGCTGGCAAACCCGGTCGGCTTATGCTATACTTTACCTTGGATTATCATCTGATAAAATCGTCGGGCTGGCTGCCTGCACAAGCGGTGCGGCGCGCCCTGGGGAACATGCGCTGCATCGTTCCGATAGAAACGGAAGGAGAACACAGAATGGAAGAGAAAAATCAGCCCCGCCGCCCGCGCCGTGCACCGGAAGAGCAGACCCGGAATGAGAGCCTGGTCTACGGCAAGAATCCGGTGACCGAGCTGCTGAAGAGCGGTTCCGGCGTGGATACGGTGCTCATTTCGGAGAGCATGGCCCCCGCCGTGGCGGCCTACTATACCGCACTGGCCAAGGAGGCCGGGGCAGCCGTCAAGCGGGTGAACCCCAACAAGCTGCGCCTGATGACCGGCACCGAGAGCCATCAGGGTGTGGCCGCCTTTGCCAGCGAGATCGCGTATGCCACCGTGGAGGACCTGCTGGCGGCTGCCAAAGCCAAGGGCGAACCGCCGTTCCTGGTGCTGAGCGATGGCATTGAGGACCCCCACAACCTGGGTGCCGTGATGCGCAGCGCTCTGCTGTGCGGTGCCCACGGCATCGTGATCCCCAAGCGGGGCGGCGCATCGGTCACCCCCACGGTCATCAAGTCCAGCGCAGGTGCCGCTGAGCGGCTGCCGGTGGCCCGCGTGGCCAACATCGGCGAGACGATCCGCCGCCTCAAGGAGCAGGGCGTGTTCGTTTACTGCGCCGACATGGACGGCGTGCCCCTGCGCAAGAACAACCTCACCGGCCCCATCGCGCTGGTGCTGGGCAGCGAGGGCAGCGGCGTGTCGCAGCTGGTCAAGAAGTTGTGCGACGGTGTGGTGCGGCTGGACATGGCCGCACAGGGCACCGGTGTGGACAGCTACAACGTCTCGGTGGCGGCCGGCATTATCCTGTACGAGATCCAGTCGCAGCGCGCAGCACAGAATGCGTGACAGGCGTGATCCGTAACCCCAATCTGAAGAACGGGAGGAACAAGGATGCCTAAGGAAAAAAATCAACACAAGAGTACCGCCGCAAGCGATGAGAAATTCCGCGATTTCTTCACCACCACCGTGGCGGATATCCCGGCCGAGATGGTGCGCCGGGAGGAAGAAGCGGCGGAAGAGCACAAGGGGCTGTTCGGGCGACTGTTCGGCCATGCAAAACCGAAGCAGGCTCCGCAGGCCGGGACGGATCTGGAACTGCCTACCGGTGAGGTGCTGCTGGGCGCAGATGCCTTGGCAAAGCCCGACGGGGAGGAACCGCTGGATCTGGACCTGACCCTGCGCACCGCAGACCCGGGCACGGATTTCCCCCAGCCCAAAGCCGAAGTGCCTGCTGCCCCGGAAAAACCTGCCGTGCCGGATAGACCGGCCCCGCAGCCTGCCCCGGAGAACAAGCCGGAGCCGCCCAAGGCTCCTGCCACCCCGGCTCCGCAGCCGGAAAAGCCCCGAAAGAAGGCTGCACAGAACCCCAAGAACGCCCCGGACGTGCTGCTGCCGCAGGAACAGCAGGAGCAGCAGGAGATGCAGCAGCTCAAGGACATGCTGAACGGCATGGCTGCAAAACCGAAGCCGGTGGAGGAAACGCTGGAGCCCATCTGCAGCGTGGATGTGCCGCTGGATGACCCGGAAGAGCCGGAGACCCCGGAAAAGGCTCCGGAGCCGCCCCGGCCCACCATGGTGTTTGCAGCCGACAAGCCGCTGCCGGAAAAGAAATCGGTGTTCCGGATGTTCGGCGACGCCGATGACGAGAAAAAGCCGGAAGTCCCGGAAGAACCGGCAGCCCCGGAGAAAACATCTCCCGCCGCGCCGGTGAAAGCCCCCGAGGCAGAGCCGGAAACCAAACCGGACGAAGATACCATGAGTCTGCCGCTGGAACCGCTGGACGCTCCGGAGACGGAACCGACCGAAACGCCGGTGGCTGCGCCCGCCGCAGACACTGCCGAAGCGGAACGTGCCGGAGAGACGGAGCTGAAAACCGAGGCGGAGGACGCCCTGCCGGCGGAGGACGAAGCCCCCGAGAACGTGGGCGAGAAGCTGCGCCGCATGAGTGCAGAGCTTACCCTGCGCTGTGTACTGGCCGGGATCCTGGCCGTGGTGCTGCTGCATGTGGGCCTGGTGGCCGACCGGCTGCTGCCGCCGCTGGCCGCACTGGACCCGGATGCCGCCCAGGCGGCCTTCTACGCCGCCAATCTGCTGCTGTATGCCGCCAGCCTGGTGGTGAGCTTCCCGGTCCTGCGCGACGGCCTGAACGGCCTGCGGGGCCGCCCCTCGGCAGAGACGATGCCCGCACTGGCCGCTGTGGCGGCGCTGCTGCAGGCCATCACGGCCCTGCTCACGGCCAACTCCTACCGCACCACCGAGGGCCTGTCCATCCTCACCGGCGTTGCAGCCCTGGGGCTGTTCCTGGCGCTGCTGGGCAGCCGGGTGATGCTGTCTGCCGTGCGCGGCGGCTATGAACTGCTGGGCGAAGCCACCGACCTGCAGGGTGCGTATCGCACCCGGGACAAGGACCTGATCCGGGCACTGGCACGGGATCTGGAACAGAAGGACCCCTGGGTGCTGCTGAGCCGCCCCCGGACGGCGGACGAAGGCTTTGTGGCACAGAGCCTGGACGAGCGCGCCGGGGAACGCCGTGCACAGAAGAACGGGTACATCCTGCTGGGCGTGGCCCTGCTCAGCGCCCTGCTGTGTCTGGTGGTAGGCCGTGACGTGAAGCTGGCCGCTGCCGCCCTGACGGCGGTGCTGTGCATGGGCGCACCCCTGTCCTCCACCCTCATCGCCGGCATGTCCGCGCTGCGCCTGCAGCGTACCGCCGGTGCCGTGGGGGCCGTGGTGCCCGGCTGGGCAGCCATTCAGGAACTGGGCGGAATCGACACCCTTCAGGTGGATGCCGAGGACCTGTTTGCCGCCGACAGTGTGGTGCTGGAAGATATCCGCATCTTCAAGGGCGGCCGCATCGACCGCGCCATCCTGTACGCGGCCAGCGTGCTCAACCAGAGCGGCGGTACTCTGCAGGGGCTGTTCCGTCAGATCATTGAGGACCGCACCGACATCCTGTTCCCGGTCAAGGATCTGGAGATCCACCGCGGGCTGGGCTTTGCCGCCTGGTGCGACAACAACCACATCCAGATCGGCACCCGCCGTTTCCTGGAGCAGGAGGGCGTGGCCCTGCCGGACGAGGACTACGAGAACCAGCACTCCAAAAACGGGGAGCTGCAGATCCTGTATCTGGCGGTGTCCGGCAACGTGCATGCCATGTTCGTGATCCGCTATGTGGGCGGCCGCAACATCGCCCGCAGCCTTGCTGCCCTGCAGCAGGAGAACATCCGTCTGCTGGTCACCAGTCTGGACCCCAGCCTGACCGCAAAGCACATCACCGAGGCCTACCGCCTGCCGGAGGGCATGGTCACCCTGCTGGATCAGGAGCAGTGCGCCGCCCTCGAGGCCGCCCCGGCCGAGGATGCGCCCTGCTGCATGTACCATCAGAAAGGCTTTGCCAGCCTGACCGGCGGCCTGCGCGCAGCCGACAAGGCCCAGAACGCCGAGACCACGGCCACCACGGTGCAGATGGTGTCGGTGCTGTTCTCGGTGGCCATTGCGGTGCTGCTCACCAGCGCCCGCAGCATCTGGCAGCTGCCGGTGACCTATGTGCTGATGTATCAGGCGGCATGGAGCGCCCTGAGCATCGCCGTGTGCGCTCTGAAACAGCATAACTGAAAATAATTCTCAAAATAAATAGGAATGATTCTTGATTTTCTTCACCGTTTGTGGTATACTCTGTTCAGAGACAAGGACCTGAAGCCCCGCAGTGGGGCTGCCGATACAGACACTGAAGAACAAAAGGAGAAGAGAGTATGGAACTCAAGGGTACCAAGACCGAGAAAAACCTGTGGGAAGCCTTTGCAGGCGAGAGCCAGGCACGCAACAAGTACACCTACTTTGCCAGCATGGCCAAGAAGGAAGGCTATGAGCAGCTGGCTGCCATCTTTGAGGAGACCGCCGGCAACGAGAAGGAGCATGCCAAGATCTGGTTCAAGCTGCTGTGCGGCGGTGCCATCCCCGACACGCTCACCTGCCTGGACATGGCCGCCGGCGGCGAGCACGACGAGTGGACCGAGATGTACCCCCGCATGGCCAAGGAGGCCAAGGAAGAGGGCTTCAACCAGATCGCAGCCCTGTTCACTATGGTGGCACAGATCGAGAAGGAGCACGAGGAGCGCTACCGCGCCCTGGCCGAGAACCTGAAGAACCAGAAGGCGTTCGCCCGCGAAGAGCAGCAGCTGTGGCAGTGCCGGAACTGCGGCTACACCTTCATCGGCAAGTCGGCTCCGCTCAAGTGCCCGGTGTGCGCACACCCCCAGAGCTACTTTGAGCTGAAGAAGATCAATTACTGATGTGACCCACCCCAGAGGGACGACGGCAGTCGTCCCTCTTTTGCTGTTCAGAGCAGCGGCCGTTCCGGCAGAAAGATCATTGTCCCGCGGGAAGAATAGATCAGCCGCTGCACGGCGCAGCCGTACAACAGAAACAGCACCGCCAGCACCAGCACGGCCAGCAGCAGCCCGCGCAGCCAGTGCCGGTGCCGTGGGCGGAAGGAACGGTGTGCTCCGGGCCGGTATCGCATGGTCTGCGCCTCCTTTTTTGCATTTGCCCATCCTATGCAGGGCCGCAGACGATTGTGCAGGCGGGGCCGCTGTGGTAAGATAAAAGAAGAACCATTCATCCAAAGGAGTTTTTATGCTGACGATCACCTTACTGGGCACGGCGGCCACCATGCCGCTGCCGGACCGCGCCCTCAGTACGGCCTTTGCAGCCTGCGGCGGCCACGGCCTGCTGTTCGACTGCGGCGAGGGCACCCAGGCGGCGGCCCGCCGTGCCGGGGTCAACCTGATGCGTGCGGACACCGTCTGTCTGACCCATTATCACGGCGACCACATCTTCGGCCTGCCGGGTCTGCTGCAGACGCTGGGGGCCCAGGGCCGCACCCGGTCGCTGCTGCTGGTGGGGCCGAAAGGGCTTGCCGGCATCTGGAGCGCCGTGCGTGCCCTCACCGGGCCGCTGCCCTATGCCGTGCGTCTGCAGGAAGCAGACGGGCCGATGGCACTGGATGCGCTGTCGGAGGGCTGGCCGGCGGGTGCTGTGCTGCGCCCCTTTGCCACCCGGCACCGGGTGCCCAGCGTGGGTTATCGGTTGGAGCTGCCCCGGGCAGGCCGGTTCGACCCGGCCCGGGCCCGGGCGCTGGGGGTGCCGGTGCAGCAATGGAAACTTCTGCAGCAGGGGCAGAGCGTTCTCGTGAAAGGCCGCACCGTGGCCCCGGCGGAGGTGCTGGGCGCGCCGCGCCGGGGGCTGAGCATGGTATTCTCCGGCGACACGGCCCCCTGCGCCGCGCTGGAGCAGGCCGCACAGGGCGCTGACCTGCTGATTTGCGATGCCACCTATGCGCTTCCGGAACAGGAAGCCCAGGCAGCTCAGTGGGGGCACAGCACCTTTGGGCAGAGCGCCGCGTTGGCGGCCCGCGCCGGGGCGCATCGCCTCTGGCTGACCCACTATTCCCCCATGATCACCGACCCGGAAGCAGATCTGCCCCAGGCGCAGAGCATCTTCCCGGCGGCAGTGTGCGGCGCAGACGGGATGCAGATCACCCTGCAGTACGAGGAGGCGTGACCCATGCAAAACATCCGATTGGACGCCGGTGCGGCGGCTCTGCTGGCCCGGCTGCACGGGGCCGGATATGCGGCCTACGCGGTGGGCGGCTGCGTGCGGGACAGTCTGCTGGGGCGCACCCCGCAGGACTGGGACCTTTGCACCAGTGCCCGGCCGGAGCAGGTGCTGGCATTGTTCGGGGAGGGGCAGTGCATCCCCACCGGGCTGCAGCACGGCACCGTGACCATCAAATACGGCGGCCAGCTGTACGAGACCACTACCTTCCGCACCGAGGGGGCCTATACCGACGGCCGCCACCCGGACGAGGTACACTTTGTGCCGGATGTGCGGCAGGACCTGGCCCGGCGGGACTTTACCATCAATGCCATGGCCTACAACGATGCCGAGGGGCTCATCGACCCCTTTGGAGGGCAGCAGGACCTGCAGCAGGGCATCCTGCGGGCCGTGGGCGACCCCGCCACCCGCTTTGAAGAGGATGCCCTGCGCATCCTGCGGCTGTACCGGTTCGCGGCGCGGTTCGGCTTTGCCATCGACCCGCCCACCGGGCAGGCGGCCCGGGCACTGTGTGCCCATCTGGACTGCGTGTCGGTGGAACGGATCGAAGAAGAGCTGTCTAAATTGCTGGCAGCACCCGCCCCGGCGGCATATCTTGATGAAAAAATACTAAAAGTTATTATTCCGGAGCTTTCTGCCCCGGCATTGCAGGCCGCAAAGCCGGTGGTGGATGCCTGCCCGGCGGGCACGGAGGACCTGCCCGTGCGGTGGGCCGCATTGCTGATGAGCCTTGGCGAGGACGGCACCCGCAAGGCCCTGAAGCGCCTGCGCTGCTCCAACGCCTGCATCGAGCAGACGGCGGTGCTGGTGAGAGAGGTCCATCCGGGAGCTTTCTCTTCGGACACGAATAGGGGCATTCCATCCCCCGCCCTACTGCCTGCGGCAGCAGGGTCCCACCCTCCGGACGGTCCTCAGAGAAACTCCCGGACGGGCCTCGGACAAGCTCCCGCTGCCCCCGATACGGCCATCCGCATCCGGAAACTGCTGGGCCGGTACGACCTGCACACCGTGCAGCGGCTGGCGGCGCTGGGCGCTGCTATGGAGCCGGAACAGGCGGCTGATTTTGCCGCGCAGGCAGAATTGGCCGCACAGCTGGACGCCGACGGCGTGTGCTGCCGGGTCAGCCAGCTGGCCGTGAACGGCCGCGACCTGATGGCGGCGGGCATCCCGGCAGGGCCCGGCCTGCGCAGGACGCTGGAAGCCCTGCTGGACGCGGTCATCCGGGGGCAGCTGCCTAACGAGCGGCAGTGCCTGCTGGACGCTACAGGGCAAATTTCTGCGTCTTGACAACTGGTTTTTGCTGCGTTACTATTATACTACTGTTTTAGTGTGTTGAACACGTCAAAGGAGAAGCTATGACCACACAGAACTCTGCGCCCCGGCCCCCGCGCGCCCTCATTGCCATGAGCGGCGGCGTGGACAGCTCGGTGGCTGCCTGGCTGATGCAGCGGGACGGGTACGACTGCACCGGCATCACCATGCGCCTGACCCACAACGAGATGCTGGGGCAGTCCGGTTTCCACACCTGCTGCTCGGAAAAGGACATCGAGGACGCCGCCGAGGTGGCCTTTGCCCTGGATATCCCTTACGAGGTGCTGGACTTCACCGCCGACTTCCGGGAACAGATCATCGAGAAGTTTGTCCGGGTGTATGAGGCCGGCGGCACCCCAAACCCCTGCATTGATTGTAATAAATACATGAAGTTCAACCATCTGTTGAACTGGGCGCAGGCCCACGGCATGGAATATGTGGTCACCGGCCACTATGCCCGGGTGGAACAGGACCCGGACACCGGCCGCTGGCTGCTCAAAAAGGGGCTGGATGAGGGCAAGGATCAGAGCTATGTGCTGTACAACCTCACCCAGCAGCAATTGGCTCATGTGCGCCTGCCGCTGGGGGCCCTGCACAAGACCGAGGTGCGTGCCATCGCCGAGCAGCATCATTTCATCAATGCCCGCAAACACGACAGCCAGGACATCTGCTTTGTGCCCGACGGCGACTATGCCCGCTTTATGGAGGGCTTTACCGGCAAGCACTACCCCGCCGGTGATTTTCTGGACGAGAGCGGCAAGGTGGTGGGCACCCACAACGGTGCGGTGCGTTACACGCTGGGCCAGCGCAAGGGCCTTGGGCTGGCACTGGGGGCCCCGGTGTACGTCTGTGGCAAGGATATGCAGGCCAACACGGTCACCGTCGGTCCGGAGAGTGCTTTGTTCGACCGCATCGTCTATGCGGAGGATGTGAACTGGATCGCCATCCCGGAGCTGACCGGACCGCTGCGGGTCACGGCCCGCACCCGCTACCACCAGACCGAGCAGGCCGCCACCGTTTACCCGGCGGAAAACGGCTTCCGGCTGGAGTTTGAGCAGCCCCAGCGCGCCCCCACGCCCGGCCAGTCGGTGGTGCTGTATCAGGGGGATGTGGTGCTGGGCGGCGGCATCATTACGAGAGTGGAAAAGTAACAAGGAGACAAAACGCAATGCAAGATCAGTATTCCCGCACCCAGCTGCTGCTGGGCGCAGAGGCAATGGAAAAGCTGCACAATTCCCGCGTGGCCGTGTTCGGCATCGGCGGTGTGGGCGGCTACACGGTGGAGGCACTGGCCCGCAGCGGTGTGGGTGCACTGGACCTCATCGACGATGATAAGGTCTGCCTGACCAACCTCAACCGCCAGATCATTGCCACCCGCAAGACCGTGGGCAAATTCAAGGTGGATGTGGCCGAGGAGCGCGTCCACGACATTGACCCGGACATCAAGGTCACTACCTACAAGACCTTCTTCGGCCCGGAGACCCAGGACAGCTTCGACTTCTCCCAGTTCGACTATGTGGTGGACGCCATCGACACCGTCACCGGCAAGCTGGCTCTGGTGATGAAGTGCAAGGAAGCCGGGGTGCCCATCATCTGCTCCATGGGCGCCGGCAACAAGATGGACCCCACCCGCTTTGAGGTGACCGACATCTACAAGACCTCGGTCTGCCCGCTGGCCAAGGTGATGCGCACCGAGTGCCGCAAGCGCAAGATCAAGCACCTGAAGGTGGTGTACTCCCGGGAGCCTGCCATGACGCCCCTGACCGAGGACATGGCACCGGAAGCACCCTGCCCGGCAGATGCCCAGCGTCCGGGGGCTCCCCGTCGGTCAACGCCGGGCTCCAATGCCTTTGTGCCCTCGGTGGCAGGGCTGATCATTGCCGGGGAGGTCATCAAGGACCTGGTGGGCTTTGTGCCCCTGAAGGGTTGATCTCCGTTTCCAGAACGTAAAATGCACAAGAAAAAATCCCGTCTGAACTGCTTCAGACGGGATTTTTTCGTGCTTGTCAAGGGGCGGCACAAACCGCACCCGCAGCAAAAAGCCCCGCCGACAGAGGGAAAGGTGTCAACGGGGCTTGCGGGAATGTCGTTATTCAGGAACGGTCAGAAAGCGGCTCAGTCGTCGGCGCTCTCATCCAGGTTGCCCAGCTTCTTGGCCTGCTCCACCACGGCGGGCACCAGCATT
>ERZ840371.4060-NODE-4060-length-11305-cov-4.236267_pt1 | contig 11305 bp, 15 predicted proteins | sample MGYA00519937_ERZ840371 | MGnify/ENA primary metagenome ERZ840371 (study PRJEB31850, sample SAMEA3708873) | human gut metagenome | biome: human gut; feature: human-associated habitat; material: faeces | place: China | collected 2014 ... | reverse complement strand
GCTACCTGTATCACGGAAGAGTTAAACAGCTGGCCGAAGCAGCACGCGAAGGCGGTCTTAAATTCTAAGCGATTATGTCAAATACCAACATAAAGAAAGTACGCACTAGCGATCTCGAGCTTAAGGACAGACTCGTAAGCATTCAGCGTGTTACCAAGGTAACCAAGGGAGGTCGTACATTCAGTTTCTCGGCCATTGTCGTCGTCGGTAACGAGGACGGCGTCGTAGGCTACGGTCTGGGCAAGGCTTCGGAGGTTCAGTCGGCCATCGCCAAAGGCGTGGAGGACGCAAAGAAGAACCTTGTGAAGATTCCCGTTATCAACGGTACGATTCCCCACAAGCAGGAGCTCCGTTTCGGCGGTTCGCTCGTCATGATCCGCCCGGCCGCTCCCGGTACGGGTATCATCGCCGGCGGCGCCATGCGTGCCGTGCTGGAGTCGGTGGGCGTGAAGAACGTGCTCGCCAAGAGCAAAGGTTCGTCGAACCCCCACAACTTGGTGAAGGCTACCATCGGCGCTCTCTGCGAGCTGCGCGATGCGCACAGCATCGCCCGCCTGCGCGGTATCTCGATGGACAAGGTGTTTAACGGTTAATTTCGTAGAGACAAATGGCAAGATTGAAAATCACCCAAGTCAAAAGCCGCATCGGCGCAACCGAGCGTCAGTGCAAAAACCTCGACGCGCTGGGACTGAAGAGGATCAACGCGAGCGTCGAGCACGACGACTCGGCGATCATCAAAGGCATGATCGAGCGTGTGAAGCACCTCGTCAAAGTGGAGGAGGTAGCCGTCAAGAAGGCTGCAGCGCCCAAGGCCAAGAAGGCCGAGGCTACGGAAGCAGCAGCAGAATAAGTTTAACAGCTAAGAAGTAATTTTACGATGGAACTCAATAATCTCAAACCTGCAAAGGGTTCAACGCACCACGACAAACGTATCGGTCGCGGTGCCGGTTCGGGTCACGGTGGCACGGCCACGCGTGGTCACAAGGGTGCGCAGTCGCGTTCGGGTTACTCGCGTAAGCTGGGCTTCGAAGGCGGTCAGATGCCGCTCCAGCGTCGGCTCCCCAAGTTCGGTTTCACCAACCTGAAACGCGTTGAATTCAAGGCGATCAACCTCTCGACCCTTGAGGAGCTGGCCGCCAAGAAATCGCTCGCCGAGATCACGGTAGACACGCTTATCGCCGCAGGTTTCATCTCGTCGAAGGACAAGGTGAAGATCCTCGGTAACGGTGCTGTTACCAAGGCGCTGAGCGTAAAGGCTCACGCATTCTCGAAGAGCGCCGAAGCTGCCATCACGGCCGCGGGCGGCAGCGTCGAAAAACTCTAGGAACCCTTAGAAACCGAAAATTATGAATCAGTATCTCGTTGTTGGTGTCGTCTTTTTAGTGGTAATCGCTCTTTTGGCGACCAACAAGAAATTGGTTGAAACGCTCAAGAATATCTACAAGATCGAGGAGCTGCGCAAACGTGTGATCTACACGATCGGGCTGCTGCTGGTCTACCGCTTGGGTAGTTTCGTAGTGATTCCGGGCATCAACCCCAACGCCTTGGGCGAGGGGTCGGCTTACGCCAGCCAGCTGGAGGGCAACGGACTGCTGGGTCTGTTGAACGTATTCTCCGGCGGCGCATTCGGCAACGCCGCGATTCTTGCGCTCGGAGTCATGCCGTACATCACCGCCTCCATCATCATCCAGCTCATGGGTATGATGATCCCGTATTTCCAGAAAATGCAGAAGGAAGGTGAGAGCGGCCGCCGCAAGATGAACCAGTGGACGCGCTTTCTGACGATCGGCGTGCTGATCCTGCAGGGCCCGGCGTATATCGCCAACCTGTATCATCAGGTCCCCACTGCGTTCGTTTACGGCAACTCGTTCGGCTTCGTTGCCTATGCGACGACGATCCTGATCGCGGGTACCATGTTCATCATGTGGCTCGGCGAGAAGATCACGGACAAGGGTATCGGTAACGGTATCTCGCTGATAATCATGATCGGCATCGTGGCACGTCTGCCCCATGCGCTGTTGGCCGAGGTCAATGCGCGCTTCCAGACCGCCAGCGGCAGCGCCATCATGCTTATCCTCGAACTGGTGCTCCTGTTCCTCGTCTTCATGGCGACGATCGCCCTCGTGCAGGCTGTCCGCAAGGTCCCTGTACAGTATGCAAAGCGTATCGTCGGTAACAAACAGTACGGCGGCGTACGTCAGTACATCCCGCTGAAGATGAATGCCGCGAATGTGATGCCTATCATCTTCGCGCAGGCTCTGATGTTTATTCCGGCGCTGTTCTCCGGTACGGCTTTCGCGGCTGCTTTCAGCTCGATGACCGGTTTCTGGTACAACTTCACGCTTGCAGTGCTGGTAATCGCTTTCACCTACTTCTACACGGCGATTATCATCAACCCTCAAATGATGGCCGATGACATGAAGCGAAACGGCGGCTTTATTCCGGGTGTGAAACCGGGTAAGCAGACCGTGAACTACATCGACACCATCATGACGCGTATCACCCTTCCGGGTTCGTTCTTCCTGGCGATCGTGGCGATCCTGCCCGCGCTGGCGATGAAGTTCCTGGGCATCCAGCAGTCGTTCGCCTACTTTTACGGAGGTACGTCGCTGCTGATCATGGTCGGTGTGGTACTCGACACTCTGAAGCAGATCGAGAGCTACCTGCTGATGCGCCATTACGATGGTCTGATGAAGACCGGACGTATTCAGGGTCGTCATTAGGAGTTTTTCCGAAGAGTTCTTAAGCGAAGAAATGATCTATTTAAAGACAGACGAGGAGATAGAGCTGCTCCGGGAGAACAACATCCTGGTGTCGGAGACGCTGGCGGAAGTGGGTCGCCATATCCGTCCGGGCGTCACCACCAAGGAGTTGGATTCGATTGCCGAGGATTTCATCCGCGCGCACGGAGCAGTTCCCGCCTTCCTCGGGTATCAGGGATTTCCCGCTTCGTTGTGTATATCGGTAAACGAACAGGTGGTTCACGGTATCCCATCCTCGAAATGCGTTCTCAAAGAGGGCGACATCGTTTCGGTCGATTGCGGTACGTTTATGAAGGGGTTTGTTGGTGATTCGGCATATACGTTTGCCGTTGGCGAGGTTGCCGGGGAAGTTAGGCAGCTGATGGACGTCACCAAAGAGGCTCTTTATAAAGGTACGGCGCAGGCCAAAGCCGGCAACCGCGTAGGCGACGTGTCGGCAGCCGTGCAGGAGTACGCCGAAAGTTTCGGCTACGGAGTCGTGCGCGAACTGGAGGGACACGGACTGGGTCGGAAAATGCACGAAGACCCCGGTGTTCCCAATTACGGCGCACGCGGCAGAGGACCGCTCCTGAAGGAGGGCATGGTCATCTGCATCGAACCCATGATCAACATGGGGATCAAAGCGGTGGTTTTCGAACGGGATGGCTGGACGGTCCGCACGCGGGACCACAAACCGGCGGCGCACTACGAGTTCGCCGTTGCGGTCCGCAAATCGGGACCCGATGTCCTGACGGACTTCAGTATCATCGAAAAGGCAATAAACAATTAAGACTCTATGGCAAAACAAACTGCTATTGAAAGGGACGGGACGATTATCGAGGCGCTGTCCAACGCGATGTTCCGCGTCGAACTGGACAACGGCCACATTCTCACGGCCCATATCTCGGGAAAGATGCGTATGCACTACATCAAGATCCTTCCCGGAGATAAAGTAAAAGTGGAGATGACGCCCTATGACCTTACGAAGGGACGTATATCTTTCCGGTACAAATAATTAGATTGCTTGAAAATCATGAAAGTTAAAGCATCCATCAAGAAAAGAAGCGAGGATTGCAAGATTGTGAAGCGTAAAGGCAAACTTTATGTCATTTGCAAAAAGAATCCCAAGTTTAAAATGCGCCAGGGGTAATGTTTTTTAAACAAGTCAAAAAAGAAAAAGAATTTATATGGCACGTATAGTCGGTGTAGATTTACCGAAAAACAAAAGAGGCGAGATCGGCCTGACCTATATCTACGGTATCGGTCGCAGCACCGCTCAGAACATCCTTCGCGAGACCGGCGTTAACCCCGACATCAGGGTCAAGGATCTGTCCGAATCGGATGTTAACAAATTGAGAGAGTACATTGATCATCACTGCAAGGTAGAGGGCGACCTCAGGCGTGAAGTCTCCATGAACATCAAGAGGCTCATCGAAGTCGGCTGCTATCGCGGCGTTCGTCACCGCAAGGGCTTGCCCGTTCGCGGTCAGAGCACGAAGCAGAACGCACGCACCCGCAAGGGTCCCAAGCGTTCCGCCGGTAAGGCTAAGAAATAATCAAGGAGGAGAATTGAGCAATGGCAAGGTCAACAAAGACTACAAAGAAGCTTGCTTCCCGCAAGCGTCGTGAACGCAAGAACATTGAGCGCGGTCAGGTTCACATTCGTTCTTCCTTCAATAACACCCTCGTAACCGTTACCGATCTTAACGGCAACGCAATCTCTTGGGCATCCGCAGGCGGCCTCGGCTTCCGCGGTTCCCGTAAGAGCACTCCGTTTGCCGCACAGATGGCAGCGGAAACCGCAGCAAAAGCTTCAATGGAACACGGCATGCGTATCGTTGAAGTTTACGTCAAGGGCCCCGGCGCAGGTCGTGAATCTGCAATCCGCGCGCTCCAGGCTGCAGGTCTTGAAGTCAACATGATCAAGGACGTCACCCCCATTCCTCATAATGGCTGCCGTCCTCCCAAGCGTAGAAGAGTATAAGGAGAGCAAACGATTATGGCAAGATATACTGATTCCGTTTGCAGACAGTGCCGCAGGGAAGGCACCAAACTGTTTCTTAAAGGCGATCGCTGCTACAACGAAGCAAAGTGCGCTGTTATGAAGCGTCACACTCCTCCGGGACAGCACGGTCAGGCAAGGGCTCGCAAGGCTTCCGAATACGGCACCCAGCTCCGTGAAAAGCAGAAATGCCGCAGAGCATACGGTGTTCTCGAGTCCCAGTTCCGCAAGTACTATGATATGGCAACGAACATGCAGGGCGTTACCGGCGAAAATATGCTGTGCCTGCTTGAGCGTCGCCTTGACAATGTTGTTTATCGCCTCGGTCTCGGCGCAAGCCGTGCACAGGCTCGCCAGTGGATCACCCATGGTCACATCCTCGTTGACGGCCATAAGGTTGACATCCCCTCTTACCTCGTAAAGCCCGGCCAGAAGATCAGCGTTCTTTCAAAGAGCTTTGATGTTGAATTCTTCAAGGGCGTGAGGGAACAGGGTGCCGATAAGCCCATTCCCAAGTGGCTTGAGCTTGATGCGGCAAACCTCAGCGGTACAGTGGCAGCAATGCCCCAGCGTGATGATATCGACCTCACCATTGAGGAACACCTCATTGTTGAGTTCTATTCAAGGTAATCATCACGGCTACCCTGATCTATCAGTTACTTTTTTTCAAGAGAGGGGAGAGATTTGATGTTTGAAATTGAAAGACCTAAGATCGAGTGCAAGGAGCTGAACGACTACTACGGATGCTTCGTTGTTGAACCGCTTGAGCGCGGCTTCGGCACAACTCTCGGCAACTGCCTGCGCAGAGTTCTTTTGAGCTCAATGCCGGGCGCGGCTGCTTCCTCCGTCAAGATTGACGGTGTGCTTCACGAGTTTTCAACCATTCCCGGCGTTAAGGAAGACGTTACGGAAATCATCCTTAACATTAAGGAACTTCGTGTGAGATTGCTCGGCGAAAGCAGCAGCGTGCATGTAGTCATCGATGCCAAGGGCGAAGGCAAAGTTTTTGCAGGAGATATTATCCACGATGCCGATGTTGAAATCATCAATCCCGATTTGCACATCGCAACGCTTTCCGAGGGTGCAAACCTCTATATGGACATTGTTCTTGAAAAAGGCAAAGGCTATGTTTCTGCCGAAAAGAACAAAAAACCGAACATGCCCATCGGCGTGATCGCGATTGACTCCATATTCACCCCCATCACCAAAGTCAACTTCCGCGTTGAAGATACTCGTGTCGGTCAGGTTACCGACTACGACAAGCTCACGCTTCAGGTCTGGACAGACGGAAGCATCCGCCCCGAAGAGGCAGTCGGCATTTCTTCAAGGATCATGTTCGACCACCTTTCACTGTTCACGAACCTTACCGAAGGTGTGCAGAACATTGAAATTGTCGGCGATGAAGAGCCTGACGGCAAAGAAAAGATATACGATATGGCGATCGAAGAACTCGATCTCTCGGTTCGTTCGTATAACTGCCTCAAACGTGCCGGCATCAACACCGTTGCGGAGCTCGTTGAACGCGACGAGGAGGAAATGATGAAGGTGCGCAACCTCGGCAGAAAATCTCTCGAGGAAGTGCAGCTCAAACTTGCTGCGCTGGGTCTCTCTCTGCGCGAAAGCGAAGAATAATTCGCAAGCTGATATGATCAACGATAGCATCAGCGATTTTAATAGGAGGAAATAATATGCCTAACCGTAAGCTTAATAAAGCCACCGACCAGCGTGACGCAATGCTTCGCAACATGGTAACTGCATTCCTTTGGAACGGCAAGCTCGTGACCACCGAATCGCGCGCAAAGGAAGTTCGTCCCATTGCGGAGAAGCTCATCACCCTGGCAGTGTCCGAATATAAAAATACCGAAACCGTCACCAAGACGAAGATTGAAACCAACGACAAAGAGCAAACCACTCGAACCGAAGTCGAGAAGGTTATCGATAAGCCCTCAAAGCTCCACGCCCGCAGGCAGATCATGGCTTACCTTTATGACATTCCCCTCACCAGGGAGTCCAAGGAAAGTGCAAAGGATTTCCGCAAACGCGTTCGTGAAACTCCTCATCCCGTTGTTGAGAAGCTCTTCCGTGAGCTCGCTCCCAAATATGACGGTGTAAATGGCGGCTATGTTCGCATTTACAAGCTCGGACCCCGTCGCGGCGACGGTGCGGAAGTTTGCATGCTCGAGCTCAAATAATCGTTTGGGTTACACTCTGTTCAATTGAATATTTGCGGGGAATGTGATTGTACGTTTTCCGTGAATTCGGCGGGATGCCGGGCTTTTGCCCGGCATCCTCTTTTCGTTTTTGCATGCAATTCAATGCATATGCGGTCGGTATCCCGATTTTGAAATAAACAAATTTTTTTGAAAACCGTGTCAAAAAACCGCTGCTTTTGCTTTACATACACGATTCAATCTGTTAAAATAAAAGGTACGACATAAATAACTTACTGCACATGCAAGAGCAGGTGTGCGTTTTTGACTGTCGTGCAGCATACGGCTGCATCGGCGGAGTATAAAGCACAGCACAGAAAGGAAAGAGCAAGTGGATACCGAATTCGCAGTCCGCATGGTTGACATAACCAAGCATTTCGGCACAATAACTGCAAACAAAAACGTTTCTTTGGACATTCGCAAGGGAGAGATTCTATCCCTTTTGGGTGAAAACGGAAGCGGCAAAACGACTCTGATGAATATGCTTTCCGGCATTTATTACCCGGACGGCGGCAGTATCTATGTGAACGGAACGCGTGTTGATATTCGCTCTCCAAAGGATGCGTTTAAGCTTCATATCGGCATGATTCATCAGCATTTTAAGCTTGTTGACGTTTTTACGGCAACGGAAAACGTTAAACTGGGCCTAAAAGACAGTATATCCGCTGTGCGCAAAAGCATTGTTGAAATCTGCAAAAAATACTCATTTGCAGTCGATCCGGACAAAAAGGTCTATGAAATGTCCGTTTCGGAAAAACAAACACTTGAAATCGTTAAGGTGCTTTATCGCGGAGCGGATATTCTTATTCTTGACGAACCGACTGCCGTTCTGACGCCGCAGGAAACCGAGGCGTTGTTTAAAGTTATGCGTGCAATGAAGGCGGACGGAAAAAGCATTGTTATCATCACACACAAATTACACGAAGTCTTGGAAATTTCGGATAGAGTTGCCGTTTTGCGCAAGGGCGAATACATCGGCGAGGTTGAAACTTCAAAAACCGATGCTCAAAGCCTTTCGGATATGATGGTCGGTCATGCCGTAACATTGAATATCGATCGTCCTGAAGTCGGCTATTCTGTCCCGCGTCTTTTTGTAAAGAATCTGACCGTTAAGGATAATCTCGGAGTCACGAGACTCGACAATGTAAGCTTTACGGCCAACAGCGGCGAAATTCTTGGTGTTGCGGGCATCAGCGGAAGCGGGCAAAAGGAACTGCTTGAAGCAATTGCGGGACTTTGCAGGACTGAACCCGGTTCTTCCGTTATGTATGTTAATCCGCGCAACGATGAAGAGGAGGAACTCTGCGGTCTGTCGCCGGAACTTATTCGCGACCTCGGGGTGAGCCTTGCATTCGTGCCGGAGGACAGGCTAGGAATGGGTCTTGTCGGCAGCATGAATATACCCGATAACATGATGCTGCGCAGTTATAAGGACGGAAAAAGCTGCTTTGCGGACAGAAAAAAACCGCGTGAGCTTGCGCAGAAGGTCGTTGACGAACTTGGCGTTCTGACTCCGGATCTTGATACACCGATAAGAAAGCTTTCCGGCGGCAACGTGCAAAAAATTCTTGTCGGGCGCGAACTTTCGTTTAACCCGTCGCTCCTTATGGCGGCTTATGTTGTTCGCGGACTGGATATTAACACGTACTATGCAATCTAAGGGCTGCTGAAAGATCTTAAGAAAAAGGGCGGCGCAGTCATTTTTGTCGGTGAAGACCTCGACGTTTTGCTTGAGCTTTGCGACAGGATACTTGTGCTTTGCGGCGGCAGGGTCAGCGGAATTGTTGATGCAAGAAAGACTCAAAAGAACGAAGTCGGACTTTTGATGACAAACCTTGGCTCGGCCGACAGCTCAGCCGAGTGATTCGGGCAAAAAGATAACGAAAGGCAGGAAAACAGAATGCTCCGTATTCAAAAGAGAACCGCGCTGCCGGTTTGGAAGAGTTGGCTTATTCGTGCGATTGCAATAATTATCGCGCTCGTTCTTAACGGCGTGCTTATTTACGGGCTTACAAAAATGAACCCTGTGAAGGTGTATGCCACAATGTTCAACGGTGTTTTCGGCACCGAAAGAAGAATCTGGAACACGATTCGCGATATTTCAATGCTGCTGTGCATCGGAATCGGACTTGCCCCCGCATTTAAAATGAAATTCTGGAATATCGGCGCAGAGGGTCAGATCTTGCTCGGCGGCATTGCAGCTGCGGCGTGCATGATGTATTTTGACAGTCTGCCGAACGGACTGCTGCTTGTTGTGATGTTCCTTGCGGCGGCAGCGGCGGGCGGATTCTGGGCGTTCATTCCGGGAATTTCAAAAGCAAAGCTGAACACAAACGAAACTCTGTTCACACTGATGATGAACTATATTGCAATTCAGCTTACGTCATTCTTCGTTACTTTTTGGGAGAATTCCTATGGTTCCAACATCGTCGGAACGATCAACCTTGAATCACACAAGGGATGGTTCCCGGACGTTTTCGGCCAGATGTACGGACTTAATGTCATTATCGTTGCGGTTCTTGCCGTAGCAATGTACTTCTATCTTAAAAGCACAAAGCACGGGTTTGAAATTGCTGTTGTCGGCGAGAGCCACGACACGGCGCGGTATGCTGCAATCAATGTTCCTGCCGTAACCGTCCGCACGGTCACACTTTCCGGCGCAGTATGCGGCATTGCCGGTTTTCTTGCGGTTGCGGGACAGGGACACACGATTTCAACGAACACGGCGGGCGGACGCGGCTATGTGGCAATTATCGTTGCATGGCTTGCAAAGTTTAACACGCTTGTGATGATTCTTGTTTCCTTCCTTATCGTTTTCCTCGAAATGGGCGCACGCGAAATAGCGTCAAAGTTCAACATCAGCGATAATCTTTCGCAGGTCAGCACGGGTATCATCCTTTTCTTCATCCTCGGAAGTGAATTTTTCATCAATTACAAGGTTGCTTTGCGTGAGAAGGACGGCGCAAAGCAGTCGGCGGAATGAGCCGCGCGGAGCAGACACGGCAATAAAAACTGAAAGGGCAAAACAAAATGAAACAATTGATTATGCTAATCCAGGCGGCCGTATCGTTCGGCACGGTCATAATGTTCGGCTCCGCAGGCGAGATTCTGACGGAAAAATCCGGCAATCTTAATCTTGGTGTTCCGGGCATGATGTATCTCGGCGGCATTGCAAGCCTTGCGGGTTCGTTTTTCTATGAACATGCCTGTGATGCAGCGGGCAAAGTTCCGAGTTCGTTCATGCTGATTCTGATCGCGCTTATATGTGCCTTTGCAGCGGCAGCAGCGGGCGGATTCATTTTCAGCTTTCTCACAACAACTCTGCGTACGAATCAAAACGTCACGGGTTTGACGCTTTCGATTTTCGGAGCGGGCATTGCAAATTTCTTCGGAGGTTCCCTCAACAAGCTTGCAGGCGGTGTCGGTCAGATAAGCGTTGAAAGAACCAGCAGACTCTTCCGCGCAGAGGTTTTCGGTTGGCTGCCGCTTCCCGAAACTTTGAAGCAGATGTTCTTTGATTACGGTTTTATGGTTTACGCCGCAATCATAATTGCAATACTTGTTCAAATCTTCCTCAAACGCACCAATCGCGGACTCAATCTCAGGTCCGTTGGTGAAAGCCCTGCAACAGCGGATGCTGCCGGCATAAATGTCACCCGTTACAAGTATCTTGCAACCTGTATCGGCGGCGGAATAACCGGGCTCGGCGGCGTTTACTATGTTATGGACTACATCAAGGGAACATGGGCAAACGACGGAACGATTGAAAACCTTGGCTGGCTTGCGGTTGCGCTCGTTATTTTTGCAACATGGAAACCCACCCGTGCAATATGGGGCTCCTACCTTTTCGGAATCTTTTTCTGGGCATACCTTCTGATCGCTTCCGGATTGACAAGGCGGTCACAGGAGTTGTTCAGGATGCTGCCCTATATCGTTACAATAATCGTACTCATTATTGTTTCGCTGCGCAGGAAAAAGGAGGACCAGCCCCCGGCAGCCCTCGGCCTGTCTTATTTCCGTGAGGAACGTTGAAAAATACACTCAATTACACAAAATTAAAAGTATAAGTTCGGGTGTTTTCGGAATGAATGACTTTGAGCCGAAAATTCCCGAATTTCTGAGGCAGAGCGTCACTCGGTTCGATTTTGGATTTTACTGAAAATATTCACATTTTGTACATAAATTGAGCGGAATTATCGTTGATTTTTGCGCATAGGTTTGGCATAATAAGGTAAAGATCGGCGGTTTTGACGTCCGAATGACGGTGAGCGGGTCTTCTGCCGTGCAGCTGCGGCAAAAATTTAAAACAAAAAGAAAAACAAGATGGAACGGAGAAAAACAATGGGATTCAA
>ERZ840371.4054-NODE-4054-length-11319-cov-3.518466_pt1 | contig 11319 bp, 8 predicted proteins | sample MGYA00519937_ERZ840371 | MGnify/ENA primary metagenome ERZ840371 (study PRJEB31850, sample SAMEA3708873) | human gut metagenome | biome: human gut; feature: human-associated habitat; material: faeces | place: China | collected 2014 ... | reverse complement strand
CCGTGAACGAAGTCATCGTTCCGGCGGATGAGGCGACAGGGCAGGTTGAACTGGAAGCGCATGTGAAGAACATCATCGAGGTCGATGGACTGAAGTTCAAGGATTTGAACGGCAACGGCACGCTGGACGTGTACGAAGACTGGCGGCAGCCTGTGGACGCGCGCGTGGACGATCTGCTCAGCCAGATGACGCTGGATGAGGAAATCGGTCTGCTGTGGCACGCCTCTACCGGCGGTACGTTCACCAGCATGTATCCCTACACGGAGGAATGGCTCTATTCCAACGAACCTACATATACCGCCGCTGATGGCAGCTGCTACGTTCCGATGTATCACTCCATCATCAGCGATAACGTGACGACGTACCTGCACAACGTCAATGGTACGCCGGAAACGCTGATTTATGAAAACAATGCGTTCCAGGAAATCGCGGAAACGGCGCGTCTGGGCATTCCGGTTGTGCTGTCCTGCGACCGCAGCTACAACACATGGGCTGGCATGGTCAACATGCCGAACTACGCGGTTGGCATTGCGCATGACCCGGAACTGCTGTACAACCTTGTTGCACAGTACGCGAAGGAAGAGCGCGCCATCGGCTTCCATGTGCCGTTCCATTCCTATGGCGTGGAAATCGGCTCGTGGTACGGCGACGATGTGAACTACATCGCCAAGATGGTCGGCATCGAAACCAAGGCGTATGAAGAAAACGGCGTGAATGCCTGCACGAAGCACTTTGTGGCGCGCGGCGGCCGCTCCAACTACTTCAATGCGAAGTCTCCCGCGAATCTGGTGGATTCGTGGCTGGTTGGCTGGAAGAGCGCTGTCATCGACAACGGCTCCGGCTGGATCATGCTGAACAACGGAAAGTTCCTCAATGACTGCAATGTCTGCTACGACTCCGAGTCCATGGCGGTGTTGCGCCAGCAGCTGGGCTATGATGGCTGTGTCGTGACCGACTGGCCGATGTGGATGCAGGTTCCTTCTGCTTCCGGCACGACGCCTGAAGGACTTGACCTGAGTACTGCTTCTGTCGGCGAACTGTATGCGACCATCTTCAACGCGGACGTTGATCAGGTTGGCTGCTTCTTCATGGTGGAAGACGATGTGCCTGTGGACTACGACGCGGTAATCGCCCGTTATCCCGGCATGATGCAGCCCATGTGGCCCAACGCTGTGAAGGAACAGCTGGAACTGGGCAACCTGACGCAGGAAACGATTGATAAGCACGCCAAGCGTGTGCTGCGCAACAAGTTTGAACTGGGTCTGTTTGAAGATCCCTACGGCAACCTTGAAGACGCGCTGGAACTGTGCGCCTCTGACGAATACAAGGCGCAGGCGTTCGACATGACGACGATTGAAGACGTTTATCGTGCGCGCACTGCAGAAATGAACGCCATGGAAATCCAGCTCCAGACTGAATCCACTGTTCTGCTGAAGAATGATAACATCCTGCCGCTGAAGGCGGAGCAGAAGGTGTATGTTGCAGGGACAAGCAAGGACACGGTTGCCATGGATAAGAAAGCCATTGCCGCGTATGCGACGGTGGTGGACAACATGGAAGACGCAGACGTGATTATTGCCCATGTGACCGCGATGGACGACGCGACGGAACTGCTGTTTGAGGATGCTGCGGATGCCGAAAAGCCCGTTGTCCTCTGCTACGACGGCGGCGTTTCCAACGAGCCTGATGCCTATGCGGTGAACAGCAGCGCGGCGGTGCTGTTCCTGACCTATGACTGCACACCCGACCACGGTTCTTCCATGGGCAATTTCTATCACAAGACGCTGCCGTCCGTGCTGGCGGATATGCTCTACGGTGTGAAGGGCCCCAGCGGCAAGACCGTGTTCGAGATGGCATGGACGAGCGAAGATGCTGAACTGGATTGGGGCGAGCTGCAGTTTGACACTGGCGTGGATACCAAGACTCGCCTGTACATGGCAGCGGTGGTTCGCAATAACCCGACTGCTGACCTGCCCACGAATCTCGGCGACGTGATGTATCCTGCGCACTTCGGTATGCGCTACGATCAGCCTGCTGACATTACCTGCAACACGCTGATTGCGCCGCAGGGTGTCCGTGAAGTCAGCGAAGAGACGTCTTCCGGCACCAGAATGGCGACAAAGGTTCTCAACCTGGCCAAGGCGGGCGAGACCTTTGAAATCAACTTCATTGCAGAAAACAACGGCGCTGACGGCTATATCAATGTCGAAGTGCTGGTGGATGGCGAACTGGCAGCGACGAAGATGATCGCTGTGTCTGCTGGCAGCTTCCGCATTGTGACCATCCCGCTGACCCTTGATGCCGGCGAGCATGTGATCACCGTGGGCGGCATGACGGCGAACCTGACGGTTGAGTAATACGATGCACTGTGGGAGGGGAGATTCCGGAAGGAGTTTCTCCTCCCTTCCTTTGTGCAAACGCAGAGAAAATAACGGTGCTTCCCATCACACACGGGAAGCACCGTTTTCAAACTCCTGCCGCATCTGGTATTCCAGCCGGGCGGCGCTGTGCATCAAGCCGGCGGCAGGGGCATATACCGCCACGGCGTCGGGGCCGCCATCCACACAGTTCAGCAGCGGGGTGCGCAGTGCAGCCAGACCAACGCCCCGCACCCCCGGCAGCAGCAAACTTGGCTGCAGCTGGGCGGTGGCGGGCAGCGTCGCCAGCGGCACCTCCCGGCCTAACGCCTCACCCGCCAGCTCAAACAAGCGGGTCTCGATGGTCAGGCCGTCCGCCCCGGCGGTGCGGCGCTCCAGCAGCAGGTAGCCGCGGCCATCGTGGCGCAGCACCTCCATGGTGCCCACGCCGGTCAAAGCGCCGTGGGCATCGCGGCCAAGGGGTGCATAACAGTCCCGCCGGATGGGCACAAAGTCAAACCCGCGGCCATGCAGCACCGGTTTCAGCAGGCATTCACCGCCAACCAGTGCGTACTGCATGGCCTGCACCCGCACGGCATCCAGCGCCTGCAGGCTGGAGGCCAGGGCTTCGGTGGTCCTGCTTTCATACTCCGCAAACACGGTGCGGCACAGCTTGCTGACCACCAGCACCGCCAGCCGGTCGGCGGCGTCCTCGCCGGGGGACTGGGTGCCGTAATAAAGGTTCAGCCATTCCCGGATGGCCGCCTGCATCCGGGCCGAGGTCACATCTCCCCGGCCGAATGCCTGTTCCAAGTAACTTTTCAATCCATTCCTTCTTTCCTATTTGTGGGTTCAGCTGCCGCGCCGCCGCCACACGCTTTCCAGCGCATAGCGCACCGCGTCAATGTGGTGGTTGTCGGCGTCCGGCCAGGCGTTGGTCACCTCCCCGGTGCGCGCATCCCGCAGGTATTCATAGCCGGTAAACTCGGCTGCAGTTTCGGGGCAGCGCATGGGGTCAATGATGATGGCGTTCAGGCTTTGCAGCCACTTCATCCCGGCGGCCACACTGCCGGGGCCTTTGACTGCCGCCCGGCACGGCAGGCCCGCCGCGCGGTAGTCCGCACAGCTTTTGGGTTCCGCGGCATCGGCGGTCAGCAGCGCCGTGCGGTCCAGTCCGCGGTCCAGCAGCAGGCGGGCGGTTTCCCGGTTGGGGGTGCGGCGACGGGTCAGCTCGTCAAAGATCACCAGGGTGCGGCGGGCGGCATCGTAATGCACAGCGTTGTAGGCCCAGGGGTCCGGATACCAGCCCCAGTCGACCCCGTGGTACACCCGGTCAAAGCTCTGGCATTGTTCGGTCGTCAGGGTTTGCAGCTGGATGTTACCAAACACTGCCGTGCCACAGCCGACCGCTTCGCCCAAATATTCATGGCGGAACGCCGTGGGGTTGGTCTGTTCCAGGTGGGCGGCATCCGCCAAAAAGCGTTCGCCCAGCCAGGCGGGCGGCAGGTCGCGGTAGGTGGAGTGGTGCACCAGCTTGCCGGGGCGCTGTTCCAGCGCATAACGGTTGGCCCAGCTGCGCCCCGATGCCGGCGGGTTGAAGCTTTTGAATGCCAGGGTAAAGCTGCCGCCGCGGAACACGCTCTGCTCCACACTGCGCACCTCCTCGGGGCCGTCGAACTGGTCCAGCTCCTCGAACCAGGCCAGGCCGATAGCTCCAAATGGCACCTTGATGCTTTTCAGCTTGCCGGGGTCGTCGGTGCCAAAAAAGAGGATCTTCTGCCCTGTGGGCAGATAAGTACACTCCATGGGGCTGACGGTGCAGCGGAACTGCTTTGCCAGCCCCAGCGCCCCAATGGCCCACTGGATCTGCGCATACACACTGGTGCGCAGCGTGCCGCCGATCTTGCGCAGCACCACCGCGTGGCAGGCGGGGTGGCGCAGCAGCTGCAAAACAAGCTCAATGGAAATATAGCTGGATTTGCCGCTGCCGCGCCCGCCCTTGGCCACCAGTTCCTGAACTGTGCCGCGGGCAATGGCGCGGTGCACCGGCCAGAACACCGGCGCTATCACATCCCGGATGCGCACCCTCATGGCGTCACCTCCTGCTCGGTGGGTGCTTCATCCACAATCACAACGGGCTCCTCCGCTGCAGCGCCATCGCCAAGGCCCAGATACTTATAAATCAGCTCCAGCGCACGCAGCTTATCGCCCACTTTTACGGGCGGGGCAGGTTCGGCCCCCAGGTCGGCAAACGCGATCTCTGCCAGTTCCGCCAGCACGCGCTCTGCCGTGATCTTTTCCAAAGCATCCCTTCTTTCTGGCAGGGGTGGCAGCCCCCGCCGGGTTTTGTTCCCGCCAGTGCAGCAGGTCCTTTTGGGAACATCTGCATCATAGCACAACAACCTCAAGTTGTCAACAGAATTCTGTAACATAATTTCAGAATTTCAGTTTGTGCTTTTGCTTTTGTACAGGATTATTAGTTTTTATGTATTGCGCTTGTGCATTCTGTCAGCATTTTTTGCCCGTTTTGGGGTAAAAATAAACAGCATGCGCTTCACAGGTTTCTGAAATCATTTCTGTCATTTCAGGAACACTGCAAAGCGCATGCCTTGTTGTACTACTATTGTTTATCTGTTGTTCTTTGCCGTTTGGTGCATGCTAGGGTGCAAACGTCCACATTCTGCCGGAGAAAACCCATTGTTTGCCGCAAGCACTGCAGGCAATCTGTAGGGGCCGCTGCTCATCATCGGCCCGCATAGCAGAGTGGTTCGGAACACGAAGCATGCGCACAATGTGCGCCCCTACGGTGGGGGATGCGCCACAAATATCTGCCACCTGTTACAACAAACTCTGTAGGGAACGGTCTTGACCGTTCCGAAACCTTGTGGTGGATGCCATAAGCAAATCCGTGAGCGCCCCTACCTACTGGGTAAACACAAGAGTCAGCTCTATCAGCACAATGGTGCCAGCAGCCGCAGCAAGGCGGATACCATCAGGCCCGGCGCGCTGGTGCGGCATTCTTTCAACTCTACCAGATGGGACTGTTTTTCCAGCTGCATCATAAATTCGCCCACATCGGCCAGCGCGGCACAGCCATACAGCAGGGCGGCACATTCAAAATGCAGGTACAGGCTGCGGTAGTCCAGATTGATGGACCCCACCACGGCGATCCTGCCATCCACCAGCCAGGTTTTTGCGTGCAGAAAGCCCGGCGTGAAGGTGTAGATCTTGACCCCGGAGCGGATCAGCGGCTCAAAGTAGCTGCAGGTCAGCTGGTAAACCATCTTTTTATCCGGGATGCCGGGGGTATAAATGCGCACATCCACGCCGCGCTTTGCGGCCAGGCGCAGTGCCGTCATGGTGGCGTTATCCAAAATCAGGTACGGCGTGGTGATCCACAGCGTTTCCTGCGCCTGGGTGATCAGGTCCAGGTAGACATTTTTGGAAACATTCTCATCGTCCACCGGGCTGTCGCTGTAGGGCTGCACAAGGCCGATCGTCGGCTCTTCCGCCGGGAACGGCTGCTCCTCGCGGTAAGCATCCAGACCGGGATCGTCGGGGCGCTGGCTGGCCCACAGCTCCAGAAAGATCGTGGCAAAGCTCCACGCCGCGGGGCCCTGCAGCCGCACGCCGGTATCGCACCAATAGCCAAAGCGCTCTTTTTGGTTAATGTACTCATCCGCCAGGTTAAAACCGCCGGTAAAGGCGGTTTTTCCATCCACCACCACAATCTTGCGGTGGTCGCGGCTGTTCATCACCAAGTTCAGCAACGGCACAAACGGGTTAAACGGCACTGCCTGGATTCCTTCCACCTGCAGGGTCTTCCAGTATTGGGCGGGCAGGCCAGTGGCACAGCCCACATCGTCATAAATCATCCGCACATCCACGCCCTGAGCCGCTTTACGACGCAGCACATCATGTACGGCATCCCACATTTTGCCCTTGGAGATAATAAAGAACTCCAAAAGGATCGATTCCTGTGCTGATTCAAGCGCTTCCAACAGATCGGGAAAGACCGCTTCTCCCGAAGCATAAAACTTGACGTTGGTGCCGGAATACACCGGGTAAGCGGCAAAATCCCGCAGGTAAGCTGCGGTGCGCCCCGCGCGGGGGTTGGCCTGTTCCAGCATGGCCTGTGCCGCAGGGTCCGTGCGGCGCAGTGGGCGGATGCGGTCATAGGCCCAATCCAGCTTTTTGCGCAGGCGGAATGCCGGGCGCTTATCGCCCCACAGCAGGTAGAGCAAACCGCCCTGCACCGGCATGATCATGAAAAGAACCATCCAGCTGATCTTGAACTCCGGCGCGGTGGAATCCTGCCGGATAAGCACCGCGCACATGATAACGCTCAAGGCTATCATCAGCGGGTTCAGCCAGTGCGCATAGCTGGAAAGGCTTGTGAACAAAGACCAGAACCATGCCGCCTGGATCAAAATCAGCACCCCGGTAATTACAATGCGGCTGAACAGCTTGCTGCACAGCTTTTTTATCATTCGGCCAAGCTCCTGCATGGCCCCACCTCCCTTTTATCTTCTATATCATACGAGATAACACTTTAACGATACCACGCCCCATTCCTGATTTCAAGCCTTTTCCTGCCCGTTTTGGGCAGAATGAAAAAGATGTGCTATTTTCTTTATGTTTTGTTTTGCATTTCAATTTCATCGTCAAGTTGTAAATTTTATCTGCATTTAGCACTCATATTCAAAGACTGCTAAAAATTCATACACGGTTCACATTTTATTCATAATTATAGTGTACTGTAATACTCGTCAACAGAAAACGACACCGCTCCCAAGGGTGTCGGAGCTGCTGAGCCAATACTGATAAAAAACTTTATGGATATGTTTAAGGAGATATGACTTATGGCTATGCTGATAGACCGCCGCTACAATCCGTTCCGCGATTTTGAGGATATTGATCGTTCTTTCTTTGGCGATAACAGCCTTGCAGAGTTCAAGACGGACATTCGTGACATCGGCGATGCCTATGTGATGGAGTGCGACCTGCCCGGTTTCCGCAAAGAAGATATCGCCCTGAATCTGCACGATAAAGTGCTGACCATCAAGGCTGAGCGCCACAGCGATTTTGAGAACGCCGAGAAAAAGGGCAGCTACCTGCGCTGCGAGCGCAGCTTTGGCAGCTATACTCGCAGCTTTGATGTGACCGGCGTGGATACCACCAAAGTACGTGCCGCTTACAACAACGGTGTGCTGGCTATCACCCTGCCCAAGTATGTAAAACCGCAGCCCACCGCCCAGACGATTTCCATTGACTGATAAATCCAGCCATCCATTTCGCAAGATTGCCTTTTTCTTTTTGTCCTGTATATATTTCGTCTCCTTCCCATCCTCCTATCCCCGCCACTCGCCAGCAGGCTGTGGGATAAGGCCCCCGGAATGATGCGTAGTGGAGCCCGACAAAGTTGGGGCTGGCCGCAGCACTCGGTGTTCCGGGCACTTTATCTCACAGTCTGCGTCCGGGTTCCTTTCCCTACCTTACTTATTTTTTTATTATCTTCCCCGTTCTTCCCGCTATAAAAACGAAAACCGCCTGTACTATTGAGCATCCGCTCGCCCGGTACAGGCAGTTTTTATTTTTTAAATTGTTTTGCTGGCCACGTTACGCCGGCAGCTTGCTGTTCAGGAACTGCACCCCAACGCCAAGCAGGTTCGGCCCCAGGTGTACGGCCAGGGTGGCGTCAATTTTGCCGTGCAGCACACGGTGGGCGTTGGGCAGCGCGCGGGTCAGAGCTGCTTCCAGCGCTGCGCCCTCTTCCGGCACATTGCCATCGCACACGACCAGGTTATACTCCTCGCCGGGGTGTTTGGCTGCCAGCTCCGTTGCCAGCTCAATCAGCCGCTGCTGCACACCGCGGCGGCCGCGCACCTTGGCGGCGGTGGAGATCATGCCGTCCTTGCGGTCAAAGGTCAAAATCGGTTTGATCTGCAAAAGTCCCCCCGCCAGCGCTGTGGCGCGGCCAATGCGGCCGCCGCGCTGCAGGTACTCCAGCGTATCCAGCGAAAAATACACCACCGTGTCATCGATCAGCCGCTTGGTCAGTTCGCACAGCGGGTCAAACGCCACACCGCGCACCGCATAGCGCGCCACCTGAACCGCCAGTGCACCCAGACCGATGCTGGCGCTTTTGCTGTCGAACACTTTCACGGTCAGCTCCGGGTGTTCCTCGGCGGCAAGACGCATCAGGTTGTTGGCGCTGGAAAGGCACTCTGCGATCATCAGCACGATCACATGGGTGTAGCCCTGGCGGGCGATCGCGCTGTACACATCCTCAATATCCTGCGGGCGGGGCAGGCTGGTTTTGAAATTCTCGTTTTTCTGGCGGGCATAGATCGTTTCTACCGTAATATCAATGTTATCGCGGTAGCTCTCGGTCCCGCTTGTCACCACCAGCGGCACACAGAAAATGGGGTATTCTTTCAGATATTCCTGCGGCAGATCGCAGCAGGTATCGGTAATAATGGCGATCTTATTGGCTGCTTCCATTCTATTCTCCTCGATCAAAACACAAAGCCGGGCAGCGCAGCGCATTGACGGGCTGCGTTTACTTCTTTTGTATTAAAAGATATTATACCCCTGTTTTTTTGCCGCGTCAAACAGATATGCTGTTCAAACGGCAGCAAAGCGTGTATAATAAAAGGCATATTGCCCACCGCAAAATTGTTGCTGATAAAAGGAGTATTGTACTATGCTGAATCCCGGAATCAAAGGCAGCGCCAGCGTTGCCGTAACCGCCGCCAATACCGCTGCCGCCATGGGCAGCGGTGAGCTGAATGTGTTCGCCACCCCCGCCCTTGCCGCATTGGTTGAAAAAGCCTGCTGGCAGAGCGTTGCCCCGGAGCTGGACCCCGGCTGCGGCACCGTTGGCACCAAGCTGGAACTGGCCCACAACGCCCCCACACCCGTTGGCATGATGGTGCGCTGCGAAAGTGAACTGACCGCCGTGGACGGCCGCAAGCTGACCTTCAGCGCCGTGATGTATGACGACGCCGGCGAAGTTGGCCGCGCCACCCACGAGCGCTTTATCATCCAGAACGAAAAGTTCCAGAAGAAAGCCGACGCCAAAAAGGCCGCCGAATAATCATTCCGGCAATTCAAAGCACTCATTTCCAACAGCCCCACCCGCATTTTACGGGTGGGGCTGTTGCTTTGCGCAGGGGCTTGTCCGCAATGCTTTTTTGCCGTCGAAGTCCGCTTGTTTTTCCGCCTTTACCGGGCGTTTTGGGGCTTCTGCGCACAGCGGCAAAAAGTGCGGGTGCCCTCCGATACAATAATAACACCATGCACACAGCATGGTTGAGGGAGGGATCACCATGCAAAACACACCAGCCACATCATCCACCGCGCCGCGCATTCGGCAGGCTGTGCGCACCGCCAACGCCAAAACGGCACCGCCCGCCTTGCCCCGCGCCCCGCTTTTGCACGGGCTGAACCGCGCCGTGTTATGGCAGCTTGCCGCCTGCGGTACCGGGCTGCTTCTCAGTGCCGGGCAGGTTTACGGCGGGGCCGCGCCCTTTGCCCTTGGCCTGCTGCTGGGCTGTGGCAATACATATGCCCCCGCCGCCGCGCTGGGCCACCACGCCAAAGCGAAAAAGATGGGCTACCTGGCCGCCTGCCTGGCGCTGGCGCTGGTGTTGAACACCGGCACCCTCACCGGTGCCCTCGGCTCCCCCGCCGCTGACAACGCGGCAGCTGCCACCGAGGAAACCACCGACGATGCCCGCAGCGCCAAAAACGCCCCGGCTGAGCCGGACGCCGCCTACGAGGAAACCATCTGCGCCGACAATACGATGGAAAACTACGTGCGGCGGTTATACTACTATGTAGCGGACACCCGCGACCCCGCCCAGAGCGAGGTGGACTTCTGGGTGCAGGCCCTCGCTGAGGGGGACGTCACCCCCGCCGTGCTGGGCCAGAGCTTCATTTTCACCACCGACAAAGCCAACAGCTACACCGATGCGCAGGCTTTCTACACCATGGCCTCCTACGCCCTGCTGGGCACCGATGTCACCACCGGCAACGCCGACGCCTACCTGCCCTATTTTGCCGAGGGCGGTGCCATGCAGGCCTACAAGCAGCTGTTCAACCTGCCCACCTGCGTGGAGCGGTTCGCCGCGCTGGGGCTGGACGTAGGCACCATGGACGACCGCATCCCGCTGGACCGCGAGACCGTAGCCGCCGAGGTGGAAGCTGCCCGCGCCACCCGCGCCACCCAAAGTGTGACCGATGCCGCCGACGAAGCCACCTACACCCCCGGCTACATCCTGCACCACCTGCCTGCCACCGCCCTGCTGTTTGTGCGCAGCATCGTGCAAAACGGCGACCATTACCTGCGCACGCTGGTAGGCGGCAGCCTGAGCTACTACACGCTGGACCTGGCCTGGTTCTGGGTGGTTGCGCTCTACCTGCTGCTGGCCTACGCGGCGCTGCCCGCCCAAAACGGCAAGCTGCCTACGGGCAGGCTGCGGGGCTTTGGCGCGGCGGCGGTCGTCCTGAGCTGCCTGCTGGCCGTGGCTGGCTGCCTGCTGTGGACACCCACCCATTACGAGACCCTGTACGGCCTGCAGGGGCGGTATTTCCTGCCCGTGCTGCCCGCCCTGCTGCTGACCTGCCTGCCCCGCCGCCTGGCCGCCGTGCCGGACGAAGCCTCTGCCCAAGCCCGCCTGACCGGCGCGCTGGCGCTGGTACAGTGGGGCGTCATCCTCAACATTATGCTGGCGGTCATCGCCCGCTGACACCTGCTTATGACTTTCTGCTTTTTCACAACCCAATATCTGCCCACTCCCGGCGGGGTCGAGCGGTACACCTGGAACCTGGCGCGCCGATGCCTGGCTGCCGGGCACCGGGCGCTGGTGGTCACCAGCAGCCTGCCCGGTCTGCCCGCGCGGGAAACGGACGCCGACGGCATCGAGATCTGGCGCTTGCCCGCCAGGCCGGTGATGAA
>ERZ840371.4050-NODE-4050-length-11326-cov-6.813238_pt1 | contig 11326 bp, 9 predicted proteins | sample MGYA00519937_ERZ840371 | MGnify/ENA primary metagenome ERZ840371 (study PRJEB31850, sample SAMEA3708873) | human gut metagenome | biome: human gut; feature: human-associated habitat; material: faeces | place: China | collected 2014 ... | reverse complement strand
CCCTCAAAGCCTTCCCACTGTTCAAAATTGATCATTGGAACCTCCTTGCTCCATTTCATGCGCAAGTTAGCGCATTCTAACTACTGAGCCTTTGAAAAACCGCACTGCATAGGCGGCTTTCTGGGGGCGAAACAGTCTTGAACTGCCGTCTGCGGCAGCTCTGACTACAAGGTGTAGACAAAAATGAAAACCTGCCCACAAAATCTTGCGTTACTATAATAACAAGAACCACTTTAAAAAGCAATAGAAAACAAGTGGGTTTTCTTCCAAAGCAAGGGGGATTCTTTGGGCAGAATGTAGAAAAAACGCTAAAACCCCGGCGACACACACCTTTTTCGCGGAAAATTGCAAATTGAGGGTTGACAAGACTAACCGCTTATGGTATTCTGTTCTCACAGCGCTGGTTAGCTATTTCTAACCATGCTGCACCAAAAAACGGCGCGTCTGCAAGCGCTCCGTTCCATTCCTCCATTCCATACTCTCTTTTTCTTGGCAGGATGCAGCATTCTGGTTTGCTCTGCATCCGCTGCGCGGCACACAGGGCTCTGGTACGGCACTGTGCGCAGATGAAAACAAAAACGGGACACTCAGCTTGACCACCTGAGTGCCCCGATTTTTGTTTTGTCCCGGTCGTTGATCAGCCGCATCCCGGGGAGCGGACAACATTCTTTACACCACCGCATCCCGCAGCAGCTGGTAGATGGCCTCCGCGTTTCCATTGGGGGAGCGGAGGGAGACGAATTTTCCGTTTACCTGGCAGACTCCGTCTGAATAGACGGTGAAGAGCAGGTTCTGGCTGGAACCGTCTGCAAAGCGCAGGGTGATGGAATGCGCTTCGTAGTCGTGGGAGTAGGAGCGGGCATTCTGGTTGAACTTTTGGTAGCAGCTCGCGTTTTGCAGGATCTTGAAAAATGCCTGATAGGTGTCATCGCCCGCAGAATAGGCGTGGGTGGTAACCACCGATGGGCTCAGGCTGACGGTATCCTCCACACTGACAGAGACGGAAGTGCTTTTATTGATATCAGTTTTCAGGTCAACGCGGCGGTTGGAAACGAACAACAGCACGAACAACAGGACCCAGAGGGCCATGATGGCATAAAAACGGAGACTTTTGTTTTCCATAAGGCCTTCTCCTTTGGTGGGCCGCACAGCAGGGCGGCCAGAAAGATTCAGAGAGTACGCTTTCATTATAGTGCCGGAACGCGCAGGATGTCAACTGTTCTCCAGATGCTTCTGCGCCGCAAAAGTGCCTACGGCGCTGGCGGCGAACACAAAATAGTAGCTTGCGATGCGGAAGAGCATCAGGGTGCTCATGGCCTCGCCGCTGGTCATAAAGCTGCTGAACACCAGCAGAAAAGCTGTTTCAATGGAGCCCATGCCTGCTACATTGGGCAGTGCGTTGGAAAGGAAGAGCATCAGGCTGGTGAGCAGTTGTACCTGCCAGAAGCTCAGCCCGCAGGAAAGCCCCATGAAGCGGATGCAGAACCACGGCAGGGTGAACATCAGAAACAGCTTGAGGGTCTGCATGGCAAGGATGCGGGCACAGCGGCCCTTGTCGGCCAGCAGGAGGCGGCTCTCGGCGGCCAGGGTGTCCAGCTGCTCCAGCCACTTTTCCCGGCGGGTCTGCCATGGTTCCGTTTTGGGCAGAAAGCCCATGGCCCAGCGGGCCAGCCGCTGCACCAGCGGCGAGACACAGAGCAGCACCAGCGTTACGATGACCAGCGCCACCACGCAGTAGGCGGCGGGCAGATAGTGCATCACGCCGGAGGTGTTGGCGGCGAGCCAACGGTGCTGCAGCAGGAGCATCACAGTGGCATAGAGCAGAACAGTGGTCTTGTGGAATACATATTGCAGGGTCATCAGGCCCACACCGGGGCCCAGCGGCAGGCCGCAATGGTAGAGATAGTAGGACTCCATGGGCACAGCCCCGGCACCCAGGCCGACCACGTTGCCAAAGATGCCCACAAAGGCGGCATCCATGCCGCGCCGCAGGGTGAAGCCCGGCAGGCGGCAGCGGATGATGAGCCAGCAGACGATTCCCTCAAGCAGGGGGTATGTCAGGCCGATGGCCAGCACCAGCAGCACCTGCCAGAAGGAGAGCTGGGCCAGCGCGGTCGAGATCTCGGCCCAGTGGCTGCTGAAGATAAAAACCACTACACAGGTCAGCGCCAGCAGCACCAGCAGAGAAAGGATCGCTTTTTTGCGGGAGGGCTGCTGGGGGGTGTTGGTCTGTTCCATGAGACAAGGCTCCTTTCACGATACTGCTTGCAGTATAACACAGCGGGGCCTTGCTTTTGTGAACTGAAACAAAATTTTTCTCGTCACTTTGTGTGATATGATAAAAAAGAACCTCTCCGGCTCACTTCGTTCGCCAGCTTTCCTATGAGGAGAAGTGGCATTGCGAAGCAGTGACGGAGAGGTTTTGTGTTACTTTTTCGCTGTCAGATCTTCCACGGCGGTCCGGAGCGTCTGCTCAAAAGCCTCCTTGGAATAATACTGCTCGTACATTTTACGGCATTCTGTCCGCATGGAGGCCAGCTCTTCCGGGTGTTCAATGGCGTGCTCCAGCAGGACAGCCAGCTGCTGCGGGTCGTCGTTGTGGTAAACGAAGCCGTTCCGCCCCTCGGAGATGAGCCCGGCGGTGCCGGTGTGCTCCGACACGATGGACGGCTTGCCGAAGATCAGGCCCTCGGTGACAAAGGTGGGCATGGGATCATCGCGGGAAGCACAGACCAGACCGGTGCACTGCTCCATCAGGCTCTTGATCTCGTCACGGGTGAGCCGCTTGCAGTAGTACACGTTTTCCGGGTAGTCTGCGGTCAGGGTGCGGACGGAATCCATCATCTCCTTGTCAGCGGCCTGGCCCACAAAGAGGAAGGAGGCTTTTTCCCGCACCTCGGGCGGCAGCAGGCGGATGGCCTTGCAGAAGATATCGTGGCCCTTGCGGCGCTCAAAGGAGCCCACCGTGGCAAACAGCGGGCGGCCGCGGTTGTAGCCCAGATCGGTGCGGACAAAGTTCTCTGCCGCGTAATCTGGCAGGCCGTAGATGAGCGGCCGGATCTCGAACTCGGGCCGCACGGCGCGCATGGCGTTGGCGGCGTGGCTGCCCACCGAGTAGACCCGGACATTCTCTCCCAGCTGGGTGGGGATCTGGTGGGCAATGTGGGGATAGCCTGCAAAGGCATCGTGGAGCCACCACAGCACCGGTACGGCGGTGCCGCTCAGGGCACGGACAGCCCGGGCCATGACCACCGTGTTGGCGATGACGAAGTCGGCACAGAGGGCTATGCCCCAGGCATCGGAGACATTGCGGCAGGACGACCGGGTGATGACCGAGGCCCCGGCATCCAGGAAGAGATGCAGGGAGCCGCCGTCACTGGGGCCCAGCACAAGTACCTCATACCCCATGCTGCGCAGCACCGGCACGGCACTCACCAGCACGATGGGCGCGCCGGTCATATCCAGCACATGGCTCATAATAAAGGCGCGTTTGCCATGGGCCGAAAACGCATCCTCGGCGCAGATGCCGCGCTCGTAGTGGAGCAGGGCCTGCGGAACGAGGGTGGGCCTGGTGCAGAGCTGCGCGGCCAGCGCCAGCAGCTCGGGCACATTTTCGGGGTCATGGGCGGCGGCACGGCAGCGCTCCAGCAGGGCGCGGCTGACCACGGCGCAGCGGTTCTGCGCCTGCAGCGGCTGGCTCTGATAGAGGGCGGTTGCCCCGCCAAAACCGAACACAGCGTTGCAGACGGCGTAATCCGCCCCATCCTGCAGGGCTTTGGCAAAGTACATCAGGGCGGTGGACATCAGCTCCACGTCCTCGGCGGCCAGAAGCACGCCGTCCACGCTTGCGGTCAGTTCCCCGTCCAGCCGGTCCACCAGCCGGAACTTGCGGTGGAGCTGGTCGGTCAGGGTGCCTTTCAGGGCCGTGCTGCGGGCCGATGCGCAGACCAGCAGATAGGTGCTCTGGGTGTTGCTGTACTCCTGCAGGGCCAGCTGACGCTGCTGCAGGGGGGTGTAATTGTTATACATGGCTGTTCCTCCGTTCCGCTTCTCAGTTTCCACGGTGGAACAGGCGCATCAGGCTGCGGATGGGAGCAGTGAGCTTCCAGCTTTTACTGGAAAACACGCTTTCCAGCGAGGTCTCGTAGGCATTGCTCCGGGCCTGCAGATCGGCGTTTTTCTGGCACAGCTGTGCGATCTCCTGCTGCAGGGCGGCCACCATCTGCTGCTGGGCCGCGGCATTCTGCTCCAGCTGCTGGATATGCTGCTTTTCGCTGTCCTTGCGCAGCTGGAGCTGCTGCACACCCTGCAGCACGGCGCAGAACAAAGGCTCGTCCGTCAGGGTCTCCAGCGGGAAGTAGCCATAGCTCACCACCAGCTTCATCCCGGCGGGGTAGTGGGTGGTGCCCTCCAGCCGGTAGTTGGGGTCATCGCCCAGGAACAGGGTGCTGCCACCGGAAAGGTTCAGGCCGTTGGTGGGTGCGCAGATGATGCGGTCATCTGAAAAGATCAGGTTGGTGATGCAGCAGGGCAGCTCACCCGGGTCGAACCGCAGGGCCTGCACGGCCACCGGCAGCTCAAAGGTCGCGGTCACAGCACCGGTCAGCTCGTCGGTGGTGCAGTCGGGTGCGGTCAGGGTGTCCTTTTCCGAAAAGCCGAAGCCTGCATCATAATAGAGCAGCGGCTGCAGCAGAGTGGGCGAGTCAGTATGCATCTCGCGCTGGGGGTGTGCCGCAAGGTAGGACTGCACCTTCTGTTCCAGGGCAAGGCAGCGTTCTGCCAGATGGGAAACACCTTCGTCCGAAAGCTTGAGCTGCTGTTCCAGCTCGGCGATCTTTTCCTGCAGAGCCGCAGTGTTCTCAGGAGCTGCGTTGTTCATAACCGGATTCTCCTCATAATATTATTTCACTTCAGCAGAGGGGGGCACCCTCCGCAAAAAATCAGTGTTTTGCCGCAAAATGACGCTCGGGCGCTTCGGTGCGGGCGCTGCGCCGGCGGGGCGCTTCTGCCGCCTTCTGCTCCCGGCGGGAGGTGAGCCAGAACTTCAGGTCCCGGCGGCGCACCAGCAGCTCGCAGATGAGCAGGGTGGAGCCCAGCGAAAGGGTGAACTGCAGCACCATGCCCAGCACCGGGTGAGCCGCAAACTTCTGGGGCATCAGATACCAGGGAATGGCCGTGAGCTCCACGGTGTGGACGCAGAAGATGAACAGCGAACGGCGGCCAATGGCCTGGATGGCGTGGGTGACAACGTTCTCCACCCTGCGCTGAAACCAGATGACGATGGAAAGGATGCCCAGGCCCGTCACGGCATCCAGCAGGATGCTCACGGGGCCGAGGGTCCACTCGGCCATCGAGACGCAGTCGGTGCTCTTGGTAAGAAGCACCAGTGCGGCCACAGCCAGCGCCGCCGCGATCATCCCGCCGCGCAGACGGGGCGAAAGGGGCTGATCAAAGATCTTATGCTTCTTGGCAAGGTAGCCCACATACAGGGCAGGAACGGTGACCATGCCCTGACCGATGCAAAAAGGGGCCTCCCAGGTGATGCAGATGCCCCAGCCTAACAGCATGGTACCCAGCACCGCCCAGTTTATGTACTGCTCCGGGAAGATATTCAGGATGAGATCCAGCAGGATCCATGCGATCATCAGCGAGAGCAGATACCACATGGGGCCGCAGGAGAAGAACAGCTGGCCGAAATAGGTGGCCGTGTGGGGCAGGCCCAGTGCAAAGCCGCCCAGCACCTTGTAGGTCTCGTAGGTGGCGTTGTGCAGGCTGCCGAACAGGCTGTAATGGATGATAAAATGGAACACGGTGGTGGCAATGCCTGTATAGATGTAAGGCTTGAGCAGCGTCTTGAACTGCTGGTCGATGCACTTGCCGATGGAGCGCTTGCGGAAGCCGTAGCCGCTGGCAATGTAAAAGGCCGCCATCAGGGATTCGCGGTAGGCGAACATGAAAAAGGTCAGCGGGTTGATGTGGCTGGCATCGCCCATGGGGTAAAGCTCACCGGTGTGGGCAAAGACGATGGTCAGCATGCCGACACCCTTGAGCAGATCGAACATGCCCAGCGAATTTGCGGCACGGCGTTTGGTTCCCTCCATAAAAAGGTCCTCCTCTGCGCCGCACCCCGCCCCGGGATGGCAGAATTGCCGGATTTTTGGCGCATCATGTTAAAAATTAGAGATATTTATAATAAGTATAATGCTTTTTGCCCCTGCTGTCAATCAAACCCAGGGAGAAAACACGGTGGGCGGATACCGGGAAAAGTGTACCACACTCACGGCCTGCCCGCAACAAAAGGCAGGATTTACATCCGGGTGCACAGATTGACTGTAAGTTTAAGTTGCATATTTGTGCAATTAAATCTTGCGTTTGAGCCTTCTATGCGGTATACTCTAGGCTAGAGTACCCAAAAGATTCCATTTAGCGGAAACGAAAGGGAATAATTCAACAAAAATAAACAGGGAGTGTAAAATAATGGCAAACAAGGCTTGTAACGAAGTTGTGACCGTGGCAAATATGCCGATGACCGTTTTTGACATGATCTCTGCGATGCGGAATAAGTATGCTGACCGTGTGGCGTTCCGCTATGTGGAGGGCAAGGACACGGTGGTGGAAAAGACCTACGCTCAGTATGTGCAGGATATCCGCAAAGTGACCGGCTACCTGCAGCAGGAGCTGGGCGAGCCCAAGGGCAAGAAGATCGTCATCCTGAGCCGAACCAACTATGAGTATGGCGCGGTCGTTTTCGGCACCATGATGGCAGGCGCTGTCATCGTGACCCTGAACCAGGGCAAGACCTGGGCCGAGCTGGAGTATGAGCTGGGCATGGTGGAGCCGGACCTTATCTTCAATGATGGCATCGATTACGGCTACCGCGCCCAGCTGGAAGCACTTTACGGCGCTCGGCTCCGCCCCATGGATGCCTGGACCGCTGCCCCTGAGGCTGAGATGGTCAACCGCATCGACCACGAGGGTCTGCTGATGCTGATGTTCACCTCCGGCACCACCGGCCGCAGCAAGGGCGTGATGCTGAGCGAGAAGAACTACTTCACCGCCTGCCAGATGTACATCGATGGCCAGAAGGTCATCCCTGATCAGAAGGAGCGGCTGGCACCCCAGAACCTCGACCAGACCTTCAGCCACTTTACGCTGGTGCCCATGTTCCATCTGGCCGGTTTCATCTGCTACTTTGTCTACGGTATACAGGGCTGGACGCTGAACCTTTGCTGTGATGCCCGCGACCTGCGCCGGGATATGAGCCTGATGCACAGCGATGCCATGTCTACCCCGCCGGTGCTGGTGGAGATGATCTACAACGAGGTCAAGCGCGGCCATGCCGACCGCCTGAACGGTCTGTGGAACCTGAGCTGCAGCTCTGCCATCCTTGATCCCGCCATCCTGAGCGAACTGGTGAAGAACGGTTTCTACATCAACCAGTGCTACTCCATGACCGAGCTGGCCGGCTATGGCCTGCTGAACGTGGCCCAGGAGGGCGACCACCTGCGTGCCCTGGGCAAGCCGGACGGCTTCTGTGAGGTCAAGGTGGACGAGACCGGCGAGATCTGCGTCCGCGGCGGCTGCGTGATGCTGGGCTACTATAAGGACCCCGAGGTCACTGCCGAGACCATCGACAAGGACGGCTGGCTCCACACCGGCGATCTGGCCCGCGTGGACGAGGAAGGCTACTACTATATGACTGGCCGCAAGAAGAACCTCATCATTCTGGACAGCGGCGAGAACGTCAGCCCCGAGGAGCTGGAAAAGCTGCTGGGCAAGTGCGATGCCATCAAGGAGTGCATCGTCAAGGAGATGGGCAAGAAGATCGGCACCGTGGTCTGCTGTGAGGATGACAAGCAGCAGCAGGTGAAGGCTTTTGTCACCGAGCTGAACCGCACCCTGCCCATGTACAAGCGCATCTCCGTGGTGGAGTGCAGCGCCGAGCCCCTGCCCCGCAACGCGCTGGGCAAGCTGCTGCGCAAGTAAAACCAAACGGGAGAAAAAGGAGCAGACCATGGTAAACAATGTCTATGATCTTGTCACCCGGACAATGGAGCAGGAATTCCCCGGGCGGGTGGCCTTCCGCTGGGTAGAGGATGCCACCGGCACCGTGAAGGAAAAGACCTATGCCGAGTATGCACAGGATATCCGCCGGGCCGCTGCCTGGTTTGCCCGGAACATCCCGGAGGTGGAGGGCAAGCGGGTGGTCCTGCTGAGCCGGAACTGCTATGAGTACGGCGTGAATACCTTTGGCGCTGTGCTGGCCGGGGCTGTTCTGGTAACGATGAACCAGAAAAAGACCTGGGACGAACTGAGCTGGGAGCTGGAGCTGGCAGAGCCTGCCCTCATCCTGAATGATGGGGTGGACTATGGCTGCCGTGAGCAGCTGGAGGCTGCGTATGGGGAGCGCCTGCGGCCGATGGATGTCTGGAAGGACACCGCGCCCGGCGGGCTGGAAAAGAAGATCGACCCCAATGCCCTGATGGTCATGCTGTTCACCTCCGGCACCACCGGCCGCAGCAAGGCCGTGATGCTGGCAGAGCGGAACTTCTTTACGGTGATGCAGATGCACGTTGCCATGGGCGACCACTTGCTGGACTTCAAGCACCGGAAGCTGCCCGAGGACAAAAACGATGTCCTGAGCAACTTTGCCATCCTGCCTCTGTTCCATCTGGGCACCTTTATCTGCCTGTTTTCCTGGCCTTTCAAGGGCTGGGCCCTGAACCTTTGCAGTGACCTGCGGAATTTCTACCGGGATCTGAGGCTGATGCACAGCGATTCCATTGCCGTGGCCCCGGTGCTGATGGAGAGCATCTACAAGGATGTCAGGCGCGGCCGCGCCGATAAGCTGAACGGCCTGTGGAACCCCTGCGGCAGCTCTGCCATGTTCGACAGCGAGCTGCTGCTGGGTCTGGTGGAAAACGGCATGTACATCACCCAGTGCTACGGCATGACCGAGACCTGCGGCGATGGTCTGGTGAACTACGCCCAGGCAGAGCCCCATATCCGGGCGCTGGGCAAGCCGGACGGCCACTGTGAGTACAAGCTGGATGAGACCGGCGAGATCTGCATCCGGGGCGGCTGTGTGATGCTGGGCTACTATAAGGATCCCGAAGCCACCGCCGAGATCATCGACAAGGACGGCTGGCTCCACACCGGCGACCTGGCCCGTGAGGACGAGGACGGCTATTACTACATGGTGGGCCGGAAGAAGAACCTGATCATTCTGGGCACCGGCGAGAACGTCAGCCCCGAGGAGCTGGAAAGAAAGCTCAACGCCTGCCCTGAGGTGCAGGAGTGCGTGGTCAAGGAGATGGGCAAAATGATCGGCGCGCTGATCTGCTGTGCCGAGGAAAAGCAGACAGAGGTCCGGGCCTTTATCACCGGGTTGAACCGTACCCTGCCGCTGTACCAGCGGATCACGGCAGTGGAGTTCAGTGCCGAGCCCCTGCCCCGCAACGCCATGGGCAAGCTGCTGCGCAGGTAAGCGCGGAAATTGTAAAAAAAGCGCAAAACCGGGCGGTCGGTGTGTTGCATTTCCTCTATAAAACAGGTATTATAAAACACAGGAATGTCCCGCCCGGCTGGCTAAACCGGCCCGGCGCGTGGCATACTGAAACTGCGCCCTTGCAGGCGATAAAAAATCCCTCACGGAAAGGAAGATTTTTTGATGGAAAGAGCAGAAATCGTGTCTCAGATCCTGGCAATTCTGGAGGATGTGGCAGAGATCTCGCCCGAGGATGTCAACGAAGACAGCGTGATGATGGATGATCTGGATCTGTCCTCTATGGAGATCCTGACCGTCGTGGCCGATCTGGAAGAGACCTTTGGTCTGCGCATCCCCGAAAAGGAGCTGCGCAACTTTGTGACCATCGGCGATCTGACCGATTATCTGGCCGAGAACGCGGGGTAAATTCCGGATGAATGCAGAGCAGCGTGCGGTGTTTCAGGGCATCGTCTACTACTACCGCGAAAATCAGGTCCTCTGCCGCTATCAGGCCACGCTGAAGGAGGCCGTTGACCCGGCTCTTCTGCAGCAGGCACTGGATGCGGCCCGCCCGCTGGCAGAATATTATTTCTGCCATGTGGTGTGGGAAAAGCGGGAGGCCCGTCTGGAACCCAACACTGCCCCCTGCCGTGTGCGGCAGGGCAGCACCCAGCCAAAGATCCCCGAGGAGACGAACGATTATCTCTTCTCGCTGGGCTGTGAGGGGAACACGGTCTATCTGGACTGGTTCCACTTCCTGGCCGATGGCCGGGGCAGCGCGCCCTTTTTCACCCTGCTGCTCAAGCTCTACTGCAACCTGCGCTCCAACGCCGGTTTTGTGTGCGAGGCCCTTGCCTCTGACCCGCCCTACGATGTGGAACAGCTGCTGGCCCGCTACCCGGAGAGCCAGGTGGCCAACAACATGCAGAAGGACGTGCTGCAGATCCACGAAGGCACGCCCCATTTTCAGCGGCTGCGGCTGGATAGACAGAGCCTTGTGGATCTGGCGCAGAAGGAGGGCGTGAAGCCCTTCAGCGCCCTCATGGGGCTGACCTGCCAGGCAGCGCAGCGGTATCTGGAAAAGAACGACCTTGTGTACAGCTATGCCGCCGACACCCGCGCGGCGCTGGGGGTGCCGCACGCCCTGTACAACTGCATTGCGTCCTTTCAGCTGCCCCTGCGGCTGGAACCGCAGGCCCGGCTCCACAGCTTTGCAAAGCGGCTCGACCATGAGATCCGGGAAAGCCTGACCCCGGAGCGCCGCCTGTTCCGCATGGCCGAACAGATGGGCTGGGTGTATCAGGTGTTCCGGCAGAAAGCCGCACTCAAGATCAAGAAGCGTGTGTTCCAGATGGGCGAGTACATCAGCGGCTTCCCGGCAGATTTCTGGGTCAGCTACATCGGCAGCCCGCTGCTGCCGCACAGCCCGGAGCTGGAAGCGTACCTGACCGATTTCCAGACCTGGGTGCTGCCGGACGGTGCGTCCCTTGCAATGGAGGTCACCAGCCTGCACGGCGTGCTGACCTGCTGCATTGAGAACAAGGTGGACAAGCCCGGCTACCTCGAGGCCCTGCGCGACGTGATGGAGCAGGAGGGCATCAGGGTGCTGGAAGCGGTACATATTTCCTGAAGCAACAATAACAGCGAACCCCCCAGTGCAGATCGCACCGGGGGGTTCGCTGTTTAGTTAGCATCCTCACCCTCTCAGTCAAAGCCTGACGGCTTTGCCAGCTCCCCCAAAGGGGGAGCCAAGGGCAATCCCAGATTTAGCAGCATCTGCCCTCTGTAATGTCTTGCCTCTCCCTTCGGGAGAGGTGGCATTGCGCAAGCAATGACGGA
>ERZ840371.4037-NODE-4037-length-11349-cov-3.151939_pt1 | contig 11349 bp, 9 predicted proteins | sample MGYA00519937_ERZ840371 | MGnify/ENA primary metagenome ERZ840371 (study PRJEB31850, sample SAMEA3708873) | human gut metagenome | biome: human gut; feature: human-associated habitat; material: faeces | place: China | collected 2014 ... | reverse complement strand
GGCATCCGGAGTAATCTGTTTGCAGTCATACCATCCCTTGTCAGATGCCCCCCAGATAGTCTCTTCGAAGTCAAACATACTGGAGAAATATCCATTATCGCCGATGAAATCCGGAATCTCTTCATCCTTCTCATCGAAAACTTCACCGACAGAGAATGCATCGTATTTCTTAAATGTACGGTCTCTCATCTCGCCAAGGAAGTCGCCGATTCCCTTCGCTTCTTTCAGCATCTTCCTGATACTGCAAAGACCGTCTTCACGATCCGGCTCATAGTCATGCATCGGAAGTGCTTTCTTGATATTGATAATCGCATCAATACGGAATCCACCAAGACCTTTATCCAGCCACCAGTTGATATTCTTATAAACTTCTTCCCTTACTTCCGGGTTCTCCCAGTTCAGATCGGGCTGTTTCTTATGGAAAACATGCAGATACTGTTTATTTGTTCCTGGAAGATCTTCCCATACAGGTCCGCCGAAATAAGAACGCCAGTTAGTTGGAAGTTCTCCTTCTTTCTTGTCACGCAGATAGAAGAAATTACCATATTTACCATCCGGATCCTCACATGCTTTTTTAAACCATTCATGTTCATCAGAACAGTGGTTTACAACAAGATCCATCAGAATGTACATATCTCTCTTCTTAGCCTCAGCAATCAGTTCATCCATATCTGCCATGGTTCCGAAGCGAGGATCAATATCATAATAATCTGAAATATCATATCCCTGATCAGCTAACGGAGAGCGGTAGCAGGGGGAAAGCCAGATAATATCAACTCCCAGATCTTTCAGATAGTCAAGCTTCTCAATAACACCTCTCAGATCTCCAATTCCATCTCCATTGGTATCATAAAAACTCTTCGGGTAAATCTGATAAGCAACCTTTTCATTCCACCATTTCTTTACCATTGTAAAAATCCTCCTGTGTTTTTTATTAACCGGCGCTATTGTCTGCTTTGTCTCCAGTATTATACCTCTTACCTTTAACGCCTAAGGTCTCTTTTTCATTTACGGCAATTATATCAGAATCCAAGGCTTCTGTCTTATCTTTTTTTGATAAAAAAATACAAAATTTTGACTTTTTTATATTACCGATATTCTTATTTACTGTGTTTCTTTTAATGAATGTCTGCGGTACTGCAGTGGTGTTGTTGACGTATATTTCCTGAACTCTCTCAGGAAATTTCCCAGATTATTATATCCGCATTCCAGACAGATTTCCGTAACTGTAAGGTCAGACTCCTTCAAATAATGAATAGCCTTTTTTATCCTGTACTCATTCACATATTCCATAGGCGAACGCCCGATCACCTTCTTGAAAAATCTGCAGAAATACTGCTCATTCATCCCGATCAGTCCTGCAAGGTCACGTATATAGATTTTCTCTTTGTAATTCTCCTGTATGTAAGTCAGTGTTGTCTTGATCGTCTCAATTCTGTGGTCATGATTCTTCTCCGTTACCTCAAACAGATTATTCGCAGACAGAACTGCCAGAATCCGAAGCAGCGTTGATTTGATAAACAACTGTCGGGTGATATCATCCGTAACCGCCTCGCCGTCATAATAATTCTCCCGAAAAGAATCTCCGCCAAATACATTACGGATTTCTTCATAAGATTTTCTTACCGGTTCAAATGCCGGCTCATTCTTTCGCAGACATCTCGGAAATTGGATACTGCCATTTTGTACCGGCTGGATCAGATTCGTCTGAATCTGATCCAAAGCATATGCAGAGCTTAGCATATCCATATGAAAAACCACCGCATTTTCCACACAGCCGCCGTTTTTTTCAACAGAAATACTGTGAAGTTCCCCGGGATTAATAAAATAAAAACATTCCTCTGAAATGTTGAAACGTTCCATATTTACTTCCAGACAGAACTCTCCACCCGAAAAATAAAGCAGTTCTACTTCTTCATGCCAGTGGTGTTTCACCATATTCCCTTTTATCCTTGTTCCTGTCTGATAGAACGCACAGGGAAAGTCCTGTGTACCATGGACGCGTATTTCCTTTAAAGTTGATGGTTGTTGATTCTGCATGAAGCTGCCTCCTGTTGTCATTGTTATTGTTATTATAAATCCGGCATCAAAAATCCGCAACTAAAAAGGACATCCGAAGATGCCTTTTTAATAGTAAGTATTTATACAATTTTGTGCCTGCTCAAAGAAACTGTCCTCTTCACATTGCCCAAGAACATATCCCTGAAACAGTTTTCCCATATCTGAGACAGCACCCATGGAATTTTCACATAACGGACGTGCATTCAATGTATATTCCCGGAGATATTTCCGTATCATATCTATTCCTTCCAGATCAATATCCTCATTTTCGATCACATCCACTCTGGCAGGATAACTTTTCATTATTTTTGCATATTCAGTACTGCCTTCATAACCGGCTGCATACTGAAGAAATCTGACAGCTGCATCTTTATTTTCTGAAGCATTGTTCAAAACATACTGCCAGGTTGCAATATTAGTGGCTTTTTTCTTATGAAGCACGGGAAGCGGTGCCATATGTATTTTATTTTTCCCATATACATCAGCATCAAGAAATGTACCCAGAGCACTCGTATACATAAAAACACATCCATATTTTCCCCTGATAAATTTCTCTTCCATCTGCTCATACTGATCTACAAACTGTGCAGGCGATGTATTTTTCTCATCCAGCATACTTTTCATATATCTGGCTGCATCTTTGGTTTTCGGATCAGTCCAGTCGAAATAATCGCCACCCCAGAAATTCACAAATTGCGAAAGACTGTTATAAACATGTGTATTTTCCCATGCATCTCCATAAGCGTACTGATCCGGATTTTTCAAACTCTTCTGCAGAATATCAAAATCACCGGTATTCTTTATCTCATCGAGTCCTGCCTGTTTCAGCAACTCCTGATTTACCCAGAACATCATAATATCCATCTGAAAAGGGACAGAATATATATGTCCATTCTCTTCACAAATGCTTTCCAGATACTTCTGCGGAAAGCTGTCTCTTACTTCTTCTGTCATAACGTTTTTTTCCAGTGGTTCCAGATATCCCTTATGCTTAAACTCAGAAATCATCTCATCATTCACGGAAATCAAATCAATATTTTTGTCCCCCGAAGCCAGGATCGTGGATATTTTTGCCTGCCGATTATCCGCATTGGACGGACATTTTTCCACAGTGATTTCCATATCAAGTTTTTTTTCTGTTTCCTCGATAAAATCCTGAAATCTTTTATTATCTGCATCAATATGCATGATTGTCAGCTTTTGTTTGTCTTCGTGAAACGACGATGAGGGGAGCTTAGATAAGCTCCCCGTATCTCCACATCCTGTAATAAGCAAACATACTGCAGTTATGAAAATTACAACACTTTTTTTCAAGCATTTCACCTCTGTTTTTTATCTTGGCCATCTGTCCTCTTTTGACATCAATGGTGCAAACGGTGCATGTGGGTGTGTCTGATACCAGTAAGCCACGCTTGCCACATCATCCTGACGTTCAAATAATCCTCTGTAACCTACTCCAATCTGCTGAATGGTCACACGCAGATCCTCATCAAAACAAATCGGATCCTGAATATGCCAGCGATAGAAACCTCTCATCGGCGGACAGTCATCATTATGATAGAAATTATGGATCAGCTCATCATGAGCAGAATAGTATGGGTAGCCCAGATATGGTGTATTATAATTTTGTTCCACAGTCTTTCCGTCCACCTGCTTTGCAAAACTCCAGGAGCCTCCAAAATAATCTTCTGTTCCGGTTCCGCAGATTGTGGGATATTCATCATCACCGTCAATATAGAATTTCATTTCACCTTCGCCCCACCAGTAACGTTCCAGTGTGGTAAGTGCAATATAAGTTCCTACATAATGACCTTTTCCTTTTACTCCGTCAAGGATTGTATAATCTTTCTGCTTCTCTGTCAGTCGCTCTCGCCTCCACTGTGCATGGAAATAAGTAATATCATCCGGAAGCTCATCATACAGACAGTAATCTACCTGATAGAAAAATGCCGGAATTTTATTTGCATGCTGATTTTCCAGAGTAATTTTTGCTTTTTTCTTAAACGGCATCGGGAAGTAACAGTTAAATCCTCTGCTTGGCACCACTGCCATTGGGACAGAATTTACAATACACTCTCTTCCAAAACCACAGCAAAAGAAATCTCCGAGAGGACTTTCCACAGATGGTGTTTCCTCATCATCCCAGTACATACGGATGACCAGATCTCTCAATACAAAACAATCTGCATCGGTTGTCTTATTATCCACTGTGATCCAGATATGATTGATCTCACCAGGACCTTCCATCTCTGCAAGAGTTACAGTTGCACCTGGCTCAATATCATTCAGGCAGGGACTTCCTTTTCTGGACGGTCCCAGATGGCTCGCTGCCATTCCACCTTTACCTTTTTCTCCATGTGGATTCTCTGCATTGATTGCACGGCTTCTTCCATGTTTTGCCAGAGCAATTCCACCAAGTCCACCTTTAAATGACTGATACATAATGTTTTCCTCCAATATTCTTAGCATTCAGATAATCAGGCTTTTACTCCTCCTGCCATTATACCATCCATGATCTGTTTTTCAAAGACTGCAACAAAAATAATAATCGGTAAAAGAATAATCCATCCCATTGCACTTACCAGATCCCACGGAACTCCATACATGTTGTCACGCAGTGGAAGCTGTACAATGGAAACGGAAAGAACCTGAATACCATTTGAATAAAACAACGGTGTGAAGAAGTTATTCAGGCAGGTAATAAAGTTGATAATACATACAGTTGCGATTGCAGGTTTCATAAGAGGCAATACGATTGTAAAAAGTCTCTGTGAAAAAGTTGCACCGTCAATCGCTGCTGCCTCTTCCAGTGAAATAGGGATTTCCCCCACAAAGTTTCTCAGAATCAGAACCGTAAATGGGATAACAGTACTGATATAAAGCAAAATCAGTCCGGGATATGTATCATATAATTTTACTTTCTGCATGAACTCATATAATGGTCTTGCTGTAACAACTTCAGGAATTAACATAGTTGCAATAATAAATGCAAAAGCAATATTGATTCCTTTTGTAGTGAAACGTGAGAATCCGTATGCAGCCATTGCACAGAGTACAGTACTGATAACCAGTGTAAGACCTACGATCAATACTGTATTTCCCACTTTTGATAAAAGTCCTACGTTCTCGATCAGAAACTTATAGCTTTCCAGTGTCGGATGATCCGGCAGATAATCAATCGGTGTTTTGAATAATTCTCCGGAAGGTGTAATAGAGGAAATAAAAATCCAGTATACCGGAAACAGGATAATAAATGAGACAATTGCAAACAGTACCCATCTTCCACCTGCCATTACACCATGATATATGTTATATTTTCTTGAATCTTTTTTCATGGTATTTCCTCCTTTAGTTATCAATCTTGTTCATAACACGTATATTCAGCCAGCTGAATACTGCCATTACAACAAACAGTAACATTGCCAGTGCAGATGCATAACCGACATTCAGATTTGTAAACGCCTCTGTCGTGATTCTGTATGCGATCAGTGCCGTATCTTCTCCAGGACCACCTGAAGTCATAGAATATACAATATCAAAGGTTGTCAGTCTCCATAAAGTAAATGGAATAGATAAAGTCAGTACATTTTTCAGTATCAACGGTAATGTAATTCTGAAGAAACACTGGATTCCATTTGCACCGTCTACTTTTGCGGCTTCATAGATATCACCCGAAATAAACTGCAGACCGGATAATACAAGAATCGCAAAGAACGGAAGATCTTTCCACAGATCCACGGCAATTACAGCAGCTCTTGCAGATCCTGTATTGATCAGCCAGCTATTCTGGTATCCATGGACAAACAATCTGATAAAGTCATTGATCAGACCATAATCATTATTAAATGCCCATTTTGCAGCCATACCTACAACAACTGCCGGCATTGCCCAGGGAATCAGTACAATCGTACGAAGAAAACGACGTCCCTTAAATTTCATATTTAATATCAGAGCAAGACCTACGCCTAATATTACATGGAATATCATTGATACTACTACAAAAATCACTGTAAAACGTATAGATGTAAGCACTTTGGGATCTGAAAAAATTTTCAGGTAATTCTGAATTCCACAGAATTCATTAATTCCGGACAGAATTTTAATATCAAAAAAACTATTTCTAACTGTCATTAAAATCGGATACAAAGTCGTAAATCCACGAATAATAACCACAGGTAACACCAACAGCCACGGAATCCATTTCATTGATTTTTTACTGATTGTCACAGGTACTCCCTCCTTCATATCTTTAAGCACAGGTATAAAGCAGATTTTTCTGCTTTATACCTTCATTTATTATGTCAGTTTTTATGTGTCAGTATTTCAAAAGACTTTAAACGAATACCGTTTTTACTGATATGTATCAACGACTTCCTGTGCTTTTTTACAGAACTCATCTACTGTGATCTCATCTTTCATGCAGGACTGGAAGATAGTTCCCATATCACTGATGAACTCCATTGTCTGTGCTACCAGCGGACGTCCCTGTACGTTGCACTCTTCTGCATACTGGCTGTACATTTCTTTTGCAGGATCAGTATCCGGAACAACTTTTTCTGCAACATCCTTTCTTGCAGGATATCTGTCAAATGCTTTATAGGATGCTTCCATTCCACCTTCATCTGCCATATACTGCAGGAATTTAATGGCTGCATCTTTGTTTTTGGATGCACTGTTCAGCACATAGTTCCAGGAATCTGTAAAGATTGCTCGCTCTCCATTGCCGCTGAAATCAGGTACCATTGCCATGTGGATCTTGTCAGCTCCCAGCATATCTGCCTTTGCATAATCCGTACCTAAGCCCCACATAAACCAGCATCCGTATTTGCCATCATTGATTTTTGGATTCATCTGATCATATTTATCTGCGATCTGATCAACAGGTGTTTCTTTGTTGGCAACCAGATCATGAAGGAACTGAATTGCTTCTTTATTTTCTTCTTTTGTCCAGTCGAAGTAGTCACCGCCAAACATATTTACAAACTGTGCAATTTCATTAGATGCATATGTCTTTTCCCAGGAACCGCCGTATCCGAAACGTCCATCTTTTGAAACTGCTTCCATGTATTTCATGAAATCTTCTTTTGTATCAATGGATTCGATTCCCACCTCATCCATAATTTCCTGATTTACCCAAAATGCAAGATATCCTGTATATCCCGGAACTCCTACAATATTTCCATCCTTATCTGTGATCATATCCTGAATATACCCCTGCGCAAACTGATCAATGATATCATCTGTCATAACCGTGTCATTCAGACCTTCCAGCCATCCGGAATTCTTGAATGCAGCACTCATTTCATCGTTGATTTCGACAATGTCTACGGAAGAATCTCCTGTAGAAAGAATCGTTGTAATCTTCTGCTGACGTGTGTCTGTATCTGTCGGAGCTGCAATAACATTGATATTTAAACCCGTTGCCTCCTCTACATTTGCAAGCCAGTCATCAAAATCCGGGTCAGTAGTGTTAACGCTGTATAAAGTAAGATCATATTTCTCCTCTGCTGATACACTTACAACATTCCCCATCATTCCTGCCACCATTGTTGCAGCTAAAACTGCACTTAACACTTTTTTCCTCATATTCTCTCCTTTTCCGAACAGTTCTCTCGCATCAACTGTTCTGTGTTATTTGGTAATTAAAGAATAACAAAAACACTCTTTTTACTAAATACAATTTCTTTTGATTGATTTATATTATTTTTCGTTCTATTGTTTTTTTCATTCTGATTTTTTATAATACAGATAGCAGATGAACACTGTGTTGCATCTTTACAGAATTGCTGTATAATATGGCAATCTTCAAAAAGATACCTGATAAAATCAAACCTATTCATATAAGGAGTATTATGTGTAATGAAACTCAACTTGAAAAAAATAAATTATCATAAATGGATTCCTTCCAGATTTTCCTCATTTCAGGCAAAACTCCTGATTGCCTTTCTGGTTGCAACCCTGCTTCCTCTGACACTTGTCGCACTGGTCAGTTACCATGTTTCCTATAATCTTGCCAGAGACCGAATCACAAACTCTGCATTGATGTCTGATGAACAGCTTATTTTTCAGCTTAACAGCCGTCTGAACCAGACCGAAAACGTTGCTGACACCATCCAGTATCAGATGTACGCTTTTGAACACTCTTCCCCAGATCAGGTTGGCACCATGCAGGCATTAACATCCATGAGAAGCAATATTTCATTATATAAATCTACATTTGATTTCTTTCATATATATGTTTTTTTAAAACCGGAACAAACCGGAGCTGATGAGGGTATATATTTCTTTTCCACAGATAAACTTTTCAATTATGGAATCAGCGAATCTGAATTACATTCCATAGGTTCTTCTTCCCTGTGGCTGTTAAAGAAAAATACCACCTTACCCAGAGTTATATCTGCTTCCAAAAGAAGCGCAAATACACTGCTGTGTTTTCGTGCTCTTCAGGACAAATCCAGCAATGTTCTCGAATATGCTTATTGTATTGCACTTGACTGCGATGAATTTTCCCGGTATCTTCAGACTTCTGCTTCTGATACCGCAATTTCCAGTTACATTCTGACACCACAGGGACAAATTGCAGCTCACAGTGATTCTTCCCGTAATCAGACCTGGATTTCAGATTCAATAAAACAGATGTTTCTGGAAAATACCAATTCCTTCTTTAAAGACAATGACATCTACTATAACTGCCGCACTCTGGATAACGGTTGGCTGCATATTACGGAAATCCCGGAAAACTATATCAAAAGCAATACACAGGTACTGATCAAAACACTGTTGATCACTGTAATTATTTCTCTGCCGCTGACTATTTTTATTGTAATCCTTTTTTCCAGGAAACTGACAAGCAGAATTGCCGCACTGTCCTATGCCATGGAATCCTTTCATCTCGGACATGATCCGGAGCACCTTTCCATCATCACACTCCCGCATCCGGCCGATGCTTCCAATTATGATGAAATAGACAATCTGGGGATTACCTTTGAAGATATGCAGCACACAATTGCCCAGAATCTGAAATCAATTGTCAGTCTCTCCATTAATGAAGAACGGCTGAAATATCAGTTATTACAATCACAGATCAATCCACATTTTCTCTACAATATCCTTGGAACCATCCGAACCTGCCAGGCACTTGGCAAATTGGATATTGCAGATCAGATGCTGACAAATCTGACTGCCTTTTACCGACTGACGCTGAGAAAATCAAAAGAACTGATACCGATCAAAGACGAACTGGAAATTGCCCGCCTGTATCTGGAAATGGAGAAACTCTGCCATAAAGATAATCTTAACTGGGAGATCAATGCCGAAGACGGAATAGAAAATTTCACGATCTGCAAATTTACATTACAGCCATTCCTGGAGAATTCTATCCTGCACGGTCTTTCAGCCGATACACCTGAAGTTTTTATTTCCATTCAGGTACTCTACGGTGATGATACCGTAGTGATATCCATTGAAGACAATGGAGCCGGAATGTCTCCGGAGACACTGGAACAGCTCCGATATGCCATAGACAACAAAGTCATAAATTACGAAAAACATTTTGGAATTTCAAATGTAAGCGCCCGCATTTCCAATCCTTTGTACGGTAACGGCTCTGTGCGTATTGACAGCCATCCCGGAAACGGTACCTATGTCACAATTGAATTTCAACAAATGGAGGATACAGATGAGGAAAATAATGATTGTAGATGACAATTATCTGTCAGCAGAAGGAATTGAAAAGAACATAGACTGGGAAGTTCTGAACGCAGAAATCGTACATATCTGCTACAACGGAACCTCTGCGATAGACGCTATGAAAAAAGAACCTGTAGATTTGATCATCTCAGATATTGAAATGCCGGATCTGGACGGAATTTCAATGAGCAGGCAAGCACTGGATATTAATCCAATGGTAAAAATCATACTGATCAGTGCCTATGATAAATTTGAATATGCAAGACGCGCTCTGCTTCTTGGTGCATTGGATTATATTGAAAAACCTCTGGATTACGCATATCTGATCCAGAAAGTAAAAAATATGGTTCCGCTGCTGGTGCCATTATTCATCTCTGCCTTTCGCAGAGCCAACGATCTTGCAATGGCGATGGAAGCGCGCTGCTATCACGGAGGAGAGGGAAGGACGAGGATGAAGCCGCTGAAATATAACGGAAGAGACAAAGCGGCGTATCTGATTACGATTCTCTATGCAGCGGGAGTGTTTGCGGTCGGAAAATTCGTGCCGTTTCAGTTGTGGATTTTCTAAAAGCAGCCTGGTGACGGAGGAGAATACAGAGTATCTGGCGGACTTCGGTTTCAGTTGTGGATTCTCCAAAGGCAGCCCGATGCGGAGGCTGAAAAAGTATTTGGCATGACAGGTCTGTGCAGGTCTGCTTTTCCGGGGATAGACGGCGAAGAAGGAAAAGACACGGTGGAAAGTTGAAAACGCATATGATCTGACAGAATAAAGGGGAACGAATAAAAATATGAGACGGATTAAATTAACTGTCGCCTACGACGGAACGGATTATTGCGGGTGGCAGATACAGCCAAACGGGATTACGGTAGAGGAAGTTTTAAATAAAGCGCTGTCCGATCTGACAAAAGAAACTGTGAAGGTGATCGGTGCAAGCCGAACGGACGCAGGCGTTCATGCGCGGGGGAATGTGGCTGTCTTTGATACAAAGTCGCCGATTCCGCCGGAGAGGATTGCGTATGCAGTCAACGCGCTTCTTCCCGATGATATCGTAGTTATGCGGTCGGAAGAAGTCGGATGTGACTGGCACCCCAGATATCAAAACTCGATAAAAACGTATGAATATACAATAGTAAACCGTGAAATGCCGGATCCGCTCAGAAGAAGAGACTCGTGGTTCGTTTCTTTTCCGCTGGATATTGATGATATGAAAAAGGCGGCGAGGTATTTTATCGGCGAACATGATTTCAAAACATTTTGCAGCGTTCATACCGGTGTAAAAACAACGGTGCGCAGGATCGACAGTCTGGATGTTGAAAAAAAGGGAGAACGAATAAAAATACGCATCAGCGGAAACGGGTTTTTGTATAATATGGTGCGGATCATTGCGGGAACGCTTTTTGATGTGGGAATCGGTAAGATCGCACCGGAGGATATTCCGGTGATATTAGAAAAAAAGGATCGGAAAGCGGCAGGACCGACGGCTCCGGCGCATGGGCTGACGATGATTGGGATTGAGTACGAGATTCCGCCGGAAAGCCTGATGGAGGTTCAAGTCGAACGCACGTGAGACTTGGTGCGTGATTCTGGTCAGCGTAAGC
>ERZ840371.4023-NODE-4023-length-11375-cov-3.282155_pt1 | contig 11375 bp, 6 predicted proteins | sample MGYA00519937_ERZ840371 | MGnify/ENA primary metagenome ERZ840371 (study PRJEB31850, sample SAMEA3708873) | human gut metagenome | biome: human gut; feature: human-associated habitat; material: faeces | place: China | collected 2014 ... | reverse complement strand
TAAAAATCAAAGGATATTGAAAATCAAGGTTTTAGATGTGGTTAGTCATAGTTTGTTATGGTTAGTTATAAGGCTCTAAATACAAACATCAAAACAATCAAGAATCTCGCAAAAGACCCTGTTGTGATTTGCTTTAAAATTCATATATTTGCATAGAGACAAACATCAAAGGAGAAAAAGACACCTGTTGACTATCTGTTGTGATTTGCTTTAAAATTCATATATTTGCATAGAGACAAACATCTGTGCCTTGACGTACTCGTTGGGGTCGTGCAGTTGTGATTTGCTTTAAAATTCATATATTTGCATAGAGACAAACATCTACGGACTTCTACGAAACAAGACATACTAAGTTGTGATTTGCTTTAAAATTCATATATTTGCATAGAGACAAACATCCACCAGCTTTTTAACGAAAGAAGAGGTCATGTTGTGATTTGCTTTAAAATTCATATATTTGCATAGAGACAAACATCGCCTGCTGTTATTGAAACTGTCTCATGCGCGTTGTGATTTGCTTTAAAATTCATATATTTGCATAGAGACAAACATCATACACTATTACTTTTTTCAATGCTTCCGCGTTGTGATTTGCTTTAAAATTCATATATTTGCATAGAGACAAACATCTCGCCGGTTGTCGGCGTAATGTCAAGCATGTTGTGATTTGCTTTAAAATTCATATATTTGCATAGAGACAAACATCAGCGGCAGCATCTGGAGGAGAGAAATTAAAGTTGTGATTTGCTTTAAAATTCATATATTTGCATAGAGACAAACATCTTAAGATTGCAAGATTTACAATGACCGCAAGTTGTGATTTGCTTTAAAATTCATATATTTGCATAGAGACAAACATCGCACTCTTGTGTACCATTATACGAGCACCAGTTGTGATTTGCTTTAAAATTCATATATTTGCATAGAGACAAACATCAAACGATAGTACTAATAACATCCGCCATCAGTTGTGATTTGCTTTAAAATTCATATATTTGCATAGAGACAAACATCATGAAAGCTCTTTATAAGTGAAGCCGATGTGTTGTGATTTGCTTTAAAATTCATATATTTGCATAGAGACAAACATCCCTCCTGTGCAGCTGCTCTAGGCCTTGGACGTTGTGATTTGCTTTAAAATTCATATATTTGCATAGAGACAAACATCAAGCCACAGCCTAAATGGGATATCAAGCAGTTGTGATTTGCTTTAAAATTCATATATTTGCATAGAGACAAACATCTACCATAATGCGCCTCAACCTGAGAGACATGTTGTGATTTGCTTTAAAATTCATATATTTGCATAGAGACAAACATCTGCAGTATATTCTTGGCAGTAGCCTCGGGAGTTGTGATTTGCTTTAAAATTCATATATTTGCATAGAGACAAACATCTGTTCTGCAACATACGCTTCGACACCAGTAGTTGTGATTTGCTTTAAAATTCATATATTTGCATAGAGACAAACATCCTGCCAGGTGCTTTATAAGGGCAAGATTATGTTGTGATTTGCTTTAAAATTCATATATTTGCATAGAGACAAACATCATGTCATAATATTTATATATTCTTTTTTAGTTGTGATTTGCTTTAAAATTCATATATTTGCATAGAGACAAACATCACACGACGCAACGCATTAGGTATCTACTAAGTTGTGATTTGCTTTAAAATTCATATATTTGCATAGAGACAAACATCTATATTCATACTTCAACCAATACTAATATAGTTGTGATTTGCTTTAAAATTCATATATTTGCATAGAGACAAACATCCTTTCTTTCCCAATGTAACGCCTATCGTCAGTTGTGATTTGCTTTAAAATTCATATATTTGCATAGAGACAAACATCTCCCCGGTGTGGATGGATATAGACTACTCCGTTGTGATTTGCTTTAAAATTCATATATTTGCATAGAGACAAACATCGTTTGAATGTCTCACCGCACGCAGGTCGCGGTTGTGATTTGCTTTAAAATTCATATATTTGCATAGAGACAAACATCATACCTTACATTGTCGATAACAGAAAACAAGTTGTGATTTGCTTTAAAATTCATATATTTGCATAGAGACAAACATCTGGGTGTTCATAGACAAGTATATGGGCAGCGTTGTGATTTGCTTTAAAATTCATATATTTGCATAGAGACAAACATCTACGGGTCACGTTCAGTCGGTCGGCGATTCGTTGTGATTTGCTTTAAAATTCATATATTTGCATAGAGACAAACATCGCAGGACTATAATCATAATCAAGAGATATAGTTGTGATTTGCTTTAAAATTCATATATTTGCATAGAGACAAACATCTTTATTGAATGGGTAAAAAACAAAAAGGATGTTGTGATTTGCTTTAAAATTCATATATTTGCATAGAGACAAACATCACATTGTTGGTAATATGCTGATATACAATCTAATAAAGGAAGTGATAGAAAATAAAAAAGATGCTTGTCACAATAATAGAATCTTATCAGCTGGTAAGATTCAGTGGCTGTATTTAGGTGGCTTCTTTGGTTTAAATACGTCTTTGAAGATGCTATTCTCTATAACAACAAGGATAAAGAATATGTTTAAAAGTTAAAAAATTAGAAAAGTTCAAGTTGCTGTCCTGGGGCATTTGAGACGAGAGGCTTCGAGCCATAGAATACGTTTATATTGCCGAATTGTTTGTCTGTAATACACATTATCGCCACATGACCATATTGTGGAAGAAAAGACTTAACTCGTTTTATATGTACCTCGGCATTTTCCATACTTGCACAATGGCGCACGTATATAGACATCTGAAACATCGTAAATCCGTCGCGTTGCAGATTCTTGCGAAACAAAGCATACTCTTTTTTATCTTTCTTTGTTTCGGTAGGTAAATCAAAAAACACCAATACCCACATAATACGATATTCACTAAATCGGTCCATGAAATCTTGATTACATTTCGGGATATGCGATACGGCGCAATTCGCCATTAAAACATCTGTATAATGACGCTGTTGTCTGGCTTGCCGCAACCATAAGCGGACTGCGCTTTCCGCCTATAATAACTTCTGTTGTCGGGATGGATAGCAGCTTCGCTTTTATGTCTTTTGCCAGATCTTGTTCTTCACCGCCAAATTCTTTCACTATAGAGAAGACAATTTCGTCTACGTATGGGCGGTATGGTTCCATGATGTCGTCAGCCAGACAATATGCGTTGTATCTGTTGTGATGGTGTATTCCTAATGTTGGAAGCATTCCGCTGGAAACCAGAGCACGGGCAACTACGGCACGCAAGACCGCATATCCATAGTTGAGAAGGTTGTTGGGAAATATTCCGTCACGGTCGCGCGTGAAATCTTTTAGTTTCTCAAAATCAGAGAACAATGTAGTATGCAGCAGCACGTCCCTCGAGGTTATCAGGGTCTCCGCTCTTTACGTCACTTTCCCAACGCCTCATGCAACCTGTCTCTTTATTTGTCCAATGTGTTAGGATTGCTGCCTGATTCCTTATTTTTGCCTTTATGGTCTGCTGCCATAGTTGCTTTTTCAAAGGGAGGGATGCGTCTATTTGGTCTCTGAACCGCTCGCTTTGCACGGAATTACCGCATAGTGGAAGCATGAGTCCGACTGGCATACTGCGGTTATCACAAGTTATAACGGCACTGTTGTTTTCCAACAAAGCCTCCAATAATCCTTGTGTGATGGTTATCTGTTTGTTGTCAAGTACAACGATACCAATATCTTCTATTGGCTTTGTTATCTCTCCCTGCTGTTTCATGCGTTCTGGAAGTGTCTCGTTCTTGACGATATCAGGAAGCCTTATCACCATCTGTCCTTGCCGTAGTGACAGATATGCAGGGTTACCGAAATATAGTGTTTTCTTTATCATGGTAATTTGATTTTAGTATTCACCTACTGCTACGATTTGCCCGATGTGGTTGATGCGAACTTTGACAACATCTTTCAATTTGTTTATATTTGTAATTCTTTTCCATGTTATTCCATGCAACTTTTTTTCTTTATCAGAGGTCGTATCTAAATGATGCCTAAAAAAGTAGTCTTTATCAGAAATACTTTGTACTCTAAATAAATTTTTACTAATTATTGCATAATTATTTGGATCTAATAAATCTATTTCACTTGGATTAAATCCTGTATCTTTGTTTGGAAATACAAAATATTCATTTTGTTTTATTGTAAATAAGAACTGCCAACCTTCACCCTTATTATAGTTTTTATCAATTATAGGCATTAGCATAACTGCATACATTGTTGCGTCATAAAACGGAACAATACGATTTCTTATTTTCCCACTTACGTCTCTATATATTGCAGCATGATGATTATTGTCACGTTTGACAAAATCAACGGGTTGCTTACCTCCATTCTCATCTAATATAAGTGTACCATTATTATCATGTTTGTCATGTAACGGAATAAAATTATTATTCTCACGTATCGTTACATATTTAATGTCTATTCCCCTTTCTTTATTGAGCCATATTGGATCTTCATTTGAAAAAGCCTCTTGAGCATTAAAATTGAAATCCTCAAATCTTTTAATTAAGATTTTTCTAATATGTCTATCAATAATCATACTAATTTTTTTCAATACTTCATCTTTGTTTAATTTTTTATTTCCAGATTTTCCGAAAGTATCATAAGATATCTTTTTCCTTATTGTATATACATCTTCAAAAGTCACGGTCGTAACCTTTTCCGGCACAGTCATAGTGTGCATATCATCCAAGAATATCGGATTTTTCTGAAGTGTGTTACTTCCTGTAAACGCCTTCTTCGAATTTCCATTATATCTTTTTAGCCTTTCAAACAGTGCTATACGGTATTTCTGGTTGGCAACTGTTGCAATCTTATCTTCTGTGAATGAGGCGTTTACCTTCTCTTCCTTTGTGACATACTGTTTTATTTTACCGTATATTGTCTCATTATGCAACTGTCCGCGTGGTGTCAGTTGCATTTTCTTATTCTTACCGTTTCTTGTCTTAGTGACATTCAAGTTTCTTGTAACAACCTTATTCTTTGCCTTTATAGATACAAGGATATTGTCAAGATGGCGTTTGGCTTCCGTCCTGAACACGTCAAGCGATATTGGAGGATAGAATTTCAGTTTGCCTTTATCGCGGTAAAGTTCATTCTTTTCTATGGCATAAATGCTTCCGCTCTTGTCGCTCCTTGCATTCATGTTGTTGAGATATTGTATGTAACTCCGTTTGGTAAAGGCTATGGTTAGTGCGTCCATTGCATGATGACGGTGGTCGTTGCGTTTTGTCCAGTCTGTAATCCGCCGTATCTTTCTGCCATCCTTGTCTTCTACAATCTCTGTAAGTCCAAGCCTGTCATATTTGTCCCAGTTCAGTTCCTTCATTACATCAACCAATAACCAGTCTTCGCGCAGACGTGAAGTAACAGAACCGGTAGTCGTAACAACCTCCCTTGCTATGTCACACAATATCTCGCGTGCCTTCTTTGCAATGTATTGCGAATCGCGCAAGTCTCGTTCTATGAATCCATCTGGAATGTCCGCCTCCTTCATCATCAGCTTGTCACGTTTCGTCTTGCTTATTATACCATTGCGGAACAGCTCTTCTATTCTTACTTCGTATCTCTTGATTTCCTCTGCATCATACTTACTGCAAACGAAATCGTAAGCAGTAGCATTGCTTTTCTCTATGTTGATTGCACGGGCTTCTATGGTCTTGTTCGAGAATGAATCGTCAAACAGTTTTGCCTGTGGAATGATATGTTCTATGTCGAACTCCTTGCTGAACAGTTTTTCTTGTGGAATATAAGTGTTGGAATATAGAGTCTTGAATCCATTATCCTTTAGTTCCATATACAGTTTATATCTGATAATGTCATTACGGCTTACATTGACAATACCAAATTCTCTCTGTAGTATTTCCTTATATTCCTCATGTTTTTTTGTGGTCTTGTTTATCGCTTTGGTAAGTTCCTCGCGTTCGCTTGCACTCTTTTTCAGTTCGCGTGCAAGTTCTATTCTGATTTCATCAGGTTTGCCATATTCCTCAACTACAGAATTCACCACGTTTATCATCTGATTAAGAATCTTCTCCACGACAGGATTGCGCAGGCTGTTACGTGGCAGAAGATCCAAACGGTCTTTCAGGACCTTATTGTCAAGCTCTTCCCTTGTCAGAGATTCATTCGAATGTCGATATCCTGCATATCCGCAAGCTACACTGTATTCCAAACCGTCTTTCATGTGTGGCAGTATCTTGCGCATGGCTTTTGAACTCAAGCTGCCGTAATCCTGCTGCAGGTTTATTCCTGCAATTATCGAAGCATATTCTTTATCGAAGCCGTATAGTTCTGAAATCTTATTGATAAGTTTCTCATTTCCTGATTTAGAGTTGTCGCCGGCAAAAGAGTAGAGCAGATGCCAAAGCATATATGCCGGTTGCTTGTCAAACGCCTTGCCTTCGACAGAAGCATCGAAATGCAGAATGTCTGTATTGAACCCAAGACCATTGAATATTGTCTCTATGATGTGCATGACATCTTTTGCCTGCATCTTGGAGAAATCATATTCTCCATGTCCGCTCATGTCTATTATTGTCTGACAACTTTTCACGAGGGCAGCCATTGTTCTGTTGCCTTCAATTTCCTTGTAGTTAAGGTCAAGCTCTTTGTGGTTCTTGAACAATAGCTTCAGAACCTCGTTCTTTGACATTTTATCTTTAATGTTCAATTCATCGAACAGCGTCTCTTTCTCTTCCTGATAAAGGAAACGTTTGCCTTGTTCCATACGTGATGTCGTTCCGAACAGGTCTGTGTCCTGCACCAGAATAACCTTTCCCGATACTTGTATGTTGTTCAAAATCTGCCAAATCTTAAACTCTTGGAACAATGGTGAAGACTTCGGACACACACGCATTCCTATTGTCTTCAGTTTCTTCTTGCCGTCAACGGTTACTTCTATCTGTTTGTTCTCAAACTCACAGAAACTTATCAGCCCTTTCTGTGAGTTTAACGGCCGTTGATAGAATATTACCACATCGCGTATTTCATGCTTTAATTCGTCTGTAAGTTCCGCATGGAATTTAGATTGTGTTTCCCAGATTCTCTCAAATTCGTCCAAATAGTCCTGTCTGTAAAAGACTTTGTTCTTGAGGCTATAGTTAGGATTCGCGTCAAGTCTTTCCATAAGATATTGTCCTATGGTCTGACGTTTGAAATAAAGTTCCTTGCTCCTGTCGCTGATTTCTCCAAGATAACCGCTTGAACTGCTTATCTGTCCGTTAATTTCTTGTAATATAATAGCGAGCCTTTCAAGGTCTGTTTGTCCCGAAAGGCTTGCGACGCGCCATTCGTAGTTCTCTTTCTTCTGCTCGCTACCCTTTATCTCTCGTTTTATTCCTACCAGCGAGAATGTTTTGGCGCATATCGCCCATGTCTGTTTTTTATTCTTATTTGCCAGTTCTTCTTTTAGCTCGTCTATAAGGATTTCGGGATAGAACTGTTTCTGAAAATTCCATATTCTGTCGAATTCCGCAATCAAATCAGAACGGTAAAAGTCGGGAACGTATCGTTTCCCCGTTTTCATCAGGCTTAAGACATATTGTCCTGGAGTGCAGCCTTCGTCATAAAGCTCTCGGGCAATGCTCATGCCGTCTATGATTTTTCCATCCTCGTCAGCGTTAACCTTGCGGCTACTCTTATATCCGCGCTTTTTGTTTATCATCAGGAGCACTCTTGCCAACTCCTCCAATGAAATCTCTTCAACGGCAGCCTTTGCCCTGAGCCGGTAGGTCTCAAAAGTTGTCCTGTTACCATTCTCCGCGAGTATTATCTCGTTTGTTATGAAATGGTTGTCTTTTAATATCTCCAACAGTTTCTCACGCCTTAGCTTATACCGTTGCAGATTGCGCCTCATACTGCGCTTCAGAGTCCTGTCCGCATTGGTCGTTATTGGTTTCCCAGCTTCGAAATTGCGCTGCTCGTCAACGGTAAGATGGTTCGCTCTTACTCCGAGTTTAATGATCGAAGATTGTTCGTCGGCATTTTCTTTCTCATTTACGACAGCCCATCCTATGCTGCTTGTTCCCAAGTCGAGACCTAATATCCTTTTCATAATATTGTGATTATATGTTTAAGGTTTAAAATGCTTTATTCATAACGCAAATATACAAAAATAACATAGAAAATATATTGAATGTCAATTATTTTCCATATATTTGCAATGAATTTTAAGCAAATCACAATAAGGATTATTCCGTTGTGAAAACATTCAGGTTTGCCCATCGTCCTTAACGGTGGGCTTTTTGTTTAAATCAGGTTTAGTTTGTTGTTATAATGATATTATTTCCATCTAAACCGTTTATTACCAATCGTTTTCGTCTTCATCTTCCTGCTCGTCAAAAACAGAATGGAACTTGCTTAGCTGGATTTTGTTGCCTACTTCTTTAGTTTCTGTCAAATCTTCGGGACCTTTTTCGGAAGAACCAGACATGAAATAAAAGGCGGTATCCGGTACAATAATATAGATGACGGGTGTAATATATTTGTTTTTCATGTATTTCTTATTTAATAATCAATTTCTTACCATTGAAGATGTATACGCCTTTATGGACAGGTCTTGATATTTTGCTTCCTTGAATGGTATAATAATGTTTGTCGGTGATTTTGCCGATAATGGGACGGGATATTTGAGTGGTCCCTGTTTCCACATCGCTGAATAAGAATGATTGTTTGGCATTTGATGTGGCTGACTTCGGTATTTTGAGATAAGCCTTGTGGGCACTGTTCTCAAAAGGTCCTCCGCCTTCTGTTCCCCAATAAAATCCGACGGAACTTAATTCGTTTGACGAGTTGAGAGAAAGCATGTAATAAAAATAACTATCATTATCATCAGTCGGGATGTTTTCTTTATCGTCTGTTCCGTTCAAGACATTATTGTTGTCCGTAACACCTGAAGCAACCGTTTCAAGAAAATCGTATTTGCCCTGTCCATGTAGTACAACAGCCGTTCCTTTAGGAATTACATCCAGATACTTATACGTATTGCTAATCTGCAAACCGTTATTGTCATATTTGAATGTATATGCCTCCACTCCATTTGGTACAACAAGGTTCTTGTCGCTATAATACAATGTGGAATATTTGGCTGCGCCTATTTGTAATGCTATAGGATTGTCGGAAGAGATTTTACGGAAGAGAAAAACATTTGATGAGCTTGTGTAAGCGGCGAAATACGGCGATTTGTTACTATCATAAAAATTCAATATTCTGTTCGATTTCTTATTTTGTATTTTTACATATCCATTCCCGTTTTCCGTAAATTGAATATCCCATGTACAATACCCGCTTTTAATATCGGATGAAGTTAAAGTTGATTTTGATACGATATCAGTATTATTGTCATATTTAATATACCCTTGATTCGTATGTAATGAATAATAGCCGTCGCTTTCTTTTTTAATTGTTATTTCATAAGGATGTTCTTCTGAGTTTATATTTTCCAATGTGCAGATATTTTCACTTGAACTTAATTTCTCTGTATTACCCTTGTAATTATATAGTTTTCCCATTGCATACCTATATTTGCTTTCTACCAAGATAAATGTTCCACCCTCATTAACTTGATTTAAAGATGTCACCTTCTCATATATCCCTTGTGCATTTATCGAAGTTAAACAAAGAAGTTGTAGAAACAATACAATTAAATATGTGATAGTTTTCATTATATTAAATATGTTAACTGTTTATTATACGAATGTACAAAAAGCAAATCTAATATGTACATAGTATAAATTTATAAATCGGTTTCCTTATTTATTTGCAATTATATTATAAAAATGAACGGCTTATTCACCCATGTCCTTCAGCCATGAGCATTTCCTGCCCCAATCTTCTATGATATCCTTGCGGAACTTGAAAATCGTGGCAGCACCTTGATTGCCGTCATGGAACAGTTCTGGGGCTGTTCTATCAGACCACCATTGTCTTCCTACAGTATAATCTGTGTCGCGATGCTTTCCGGGAAAGGCATTGTCAATGGTTATGTAGCCGTTTTGTACAGGAAAGCCTTTTATGTCGGAAGTTACGGTATACGGTTGGGCTCCCGTTTTGTATGTACTGTATTTTACTACATAATTGCCGTTGCCGAGATAATATCCTCGCCAATTCTGTTTTGCAATGCTTAAGGTTATGCACTCGTCGCCAACATTCAGCGTTTTACATACCGGACCTTTTATGTGCCATTCTATAATGGAGTATATCTGCGCCGTGTCTTTAGCTGTAGTAGTGTGGTGAAACACACGCCTTGGAGTATAATTGTAACGTTCAAAACTTCCGCCCCACGATTCCTTTTCCGGATTTGCCGGGTCGCCGTCCATCATATAAAGAAGCGACGGGGTGTCTCCGAGCTTAGGCTTTCCTTGCAGGTAATTGTAGAAATCGGCTCCGAGATAACCGCATCCTTTTACATAGTGGTCATAAAAGCCCCCGTTCCACTGGTCCTTCTGTTTATATTTGGCAATAAAGCTGCGGTATGTGGAGTTGTTCTCTATCATCCAAATATCAGGAAAGTTTTCAATTATGTAAACATAAGCGTTGATGCCCCATTTCTTGTTTGGACCGCCAATCCAGTATATACGTATCTTATTGGCTATCTCTGGCGCATCATGCAGAGCCTGTACGACATCATCCAAACAACCCCAAACAAGAATATACAAAGGGCGGTCTGAATGCTTGTTTGCGCAACGCACAATCCATTCCGAACCTTCTGTAGCCGTGGAATATCCTGCCAAAGGGGCAGAACCGTGTCTTCCCTGTCTTGTTATAGAGCGAAGGTACTCCGGTGACGGATAAAAAGCATTGGGAATTTTCGAATCTTTATTATGCTTCTTCAAATTAGGCAAATCCTGTTCGTATATGTCAATCATACGCAGTATCTCGCTTTTATTGCCGTCTCCAAATGAAGGCGAAGAGACCAGTCCTTCACAATCAAACTCATTGCTGTAAAGCAGATAGTGCATCATCGACTGATTGTCATCGGGATCTGTTCCTCCAATATCTGTACTGATAAGAATACGTGGCTTTTCATTTACTGGCTGCTGTGCAAACAATGATAAGGGAAGTAATAATATAAAAGCAAGAAGCTTATTTTTTAACGTATTCATTTTATTTATATAGTTTTTTAGATATGGATGTTCCTGTTAAATCAACGGTTGTCTTTTTATAAACAATATTGTCCCTTAGTTTTACTTAACAGGCAATCTGTCATTATTTTCCTACAAAGGTAGTAAATTAACTGATAAGTGTCAATAAAAAGAGTTGTTTTATACTATTATTGTCATAATATTTGTATATAAATCTATAATTCACGTAAAAATATATCTTTAT
>ERZ840371.4012-NODE-4012-length-11414-cov-5.791091_pt1 | contig 11414 bp, 9 predicted proteins | sample MGYA00519937_ERZ840371 | MGnify/ENA primary metagenome ERZ840371 (study PRJEB31850, sample SAMEA3708873) | human gut metagenome | biome: human gut; feature: human-associated habitat; material: faeces | place: China | collected 2014 ... | reverse complement strand
GGATGTTGTCCTCCTCCAGCACATAGATCAGCTTGGGGAAGGCGGGAGTGACCCACACGCCCTGCTCATTCTTGACGCCCTGATACCGCTGGAGGAGCATCTCCTCCACGATCATGGCAAGATCCTTCTTCTCCCGCTCGTCGTGGGCCTCGTTGAGGTACATGAACACGGTGATGAAGGGGGCCTGTCCGTTAGTGGTCAGCAGCGTCACCACCTGATACTGGATGGTCTGTACGCCACGGCGGATCTCCTCCCGCAGGCGGGTCTCCACCAGCTCGTGGATCTTCTCCTCACCGGGGTCAAAGCCGATGGAGTCCATCTCCGCCTGAACGATCTTGCGGATCTTCTGGCGGCTGACCTCCACGAAGGGGGCCAGATGGGTCAGGCTGATGGACTGGCCGCCATACTGGTTGCTGGCCACCTGGGCCACGATCTGGGTGGCGATGTTGCAGGCGGTGGCGAAGCTGTGGGGCCGCTCGATGAGGGTACCGGTGATGACGGTGCCGTTTTGCAGCATATCCTCCAGATTCACCAGATCGCAGTTGTGCATATGCTGGGCATAATAATCCGTGTCGTGGAAGTGGATGATGCCCTCCTCGTGAGCCTCCACGATCTCACGGGGCAGCAGCAGGCGGTTGGTGATGTCACGGCTCACCTCGCCGGCCATGTAGTCCCGCTGGGTGGAGTTCACCACCGGGTTCTTATTGGAGTTCTCCTGCTTGGCCTCCTCGTTGTTGCACTCGATGAGGGAGAGAATCTTGTCGTCGGTGGTGTTGGAGCGGCGCACCAGAGAGCGGGTGTAGCGGTAGGTGATGTAGTGCTTGGCCACCTCAAAGGCCCCATGGGCCATGATGTGGTGCTCCACCATGTCCTGAATTTCCTCCACGGTGGCGGCACGGTTCATTTTCTGACATTGCAGCTCCACGGACTCAGCGATGCGGCGGATCTGCACCGGGGTCATGCGGTCGGCCTCGTCCACGTCCTCGTTGGCCTTGGTGATGGCCACAATGATCTTGGTGATGTCAAAGGCCACCTCGGAGCCGTTGCGCTTGATGATTTTCATTCTCTTTCTCCTCCTTGCCGTATGAAAAGTCGCCACAGGGCGGCTATGAATGCGAACACTGATATCATACACTATATATGGTGGTGATGCAAGGGGGAGAGCCAAAATATAGACGAAAACCAGCACCAAAAATCCAGAGAGAAATTTGTCAATACTTCACAATCGACACAAGATAAGGGATATTACAGAGAAAAGAAAGCACAAAATATAGTGATCCTGCGGAAAAACGCCGGGGAAGCGGGAGGATTTTCACAGAAGGGGCCTCGTTTTTTTCAGGAAAGTGTGGTATATTGGGAAAAACGGATACGAAAGGGGCGGATCACGGGATGGAACTGCGGGAACTGCTGGAGATCGGGCCGGGACTGACGGCGCTTATCGGCGGCGGCGGCAAGACCACGCTGATGTATCATCTGGCGTCGGAGCTGCGGCAGCAGGGGACGGTGCTGGTGTGTACCACCACCAAGATATGGCCCCCGGCGCACCTGAGGGTCTGCACGGAGGAGGGGACGCTGCGGGAGGAGCTGCGCCGCCGGGGCATCGCTTGTACCGGGACGCCTACGGAACAGGGGAAGCTGACGGCCCCGGCCATAGATAACTGGGAGACCATGGCGGATTTCGTGCTGGTGGAGGCGGACGGCTCGGCGGGGCGGCCCTTCAAGGCCCATACCGACTGGGAGCCGGTGCTGCCGGAGGAACGGCAGGCAACGGTCCTGGTGATGGGGGCTGACGGCTTCGGCAAGCCCATCAGTCGCATGGCCCATCGGCCGGAGCTGTATGCCCGGCTGGCGGGCGCCACGGAGGATCAGGAGGTAACGCCGGAGCTGGCGGCCCGTGTGGTGCGTCTGGAGGGCCTCCACGACCGGGTGTTTCTGAATCAGGTGGACCGGGCGGAGGAGTGGCCGCTGGCCCGGCGGCTGGCAGCGGTGCTGGACTGTCCCGTGACGGCAGGGACCCTGCGGGAGGGCCGGTGGCAGCGACTGAAGTGATGACGGGAAAAATTTTTGCAGATAGGGCTTGTATCCGCCGGCCATCTGTGGTATAGTACCTCCAACAAAAACATATGCCCCCAAGAAACGGACAGAATCCAAGGAAACTGGCCGGGGAGGGGACTCTGGAGAAACTCACGACAGTGAGTGCCGAAGGTGCAAGGCCCACGGGCCGAATCTCTCAGGCAAAAGGACAGAGCGACCGGGCCGCCCGCAGGGCGGTGAGCGGTGGTTTCTCCGGAGTCGCTGGCGCAGGCCGGCGGCTCCTTTTTTTACAGGGGGCAGGGAGGAGACACACTATGGAAGCGGTATTGCAGTTGGTACAGCGCATCAACTTTTATCTGTCGGATTATATTCTGGTGTTCCTGCTCATTGGCACGGGCCTGTATTTCTCCGTCCGTACCCGATTTGTGCAGGTGCGGTGCTTCGGTGAGGGGATGCGGGCGGTGTTCGGGGAGTTCAGTATGCGGGGCGGCAGGCAGAAGGGGGGCCTGTCCTCCTTTCAGGCCCTGACCACCGCCATCGCCGCTCAGGTGGGTACCGGCAACATCATTGGCGCCTGCGGTGCCATCCTGCTGGGCGGGCCGGGGGCCATCTTCTGGATGTGGATCATCGCCTTTTTCGGCATGGCCACCATCTACGCCGAGGCGGTGTTGGCGCAGGAGACCCGCCGGGTGGCCGAGGACGGCAGCGTCAGCGGCGGGCCGGTATACTACATCAAGCGGGCCTTTCCGGGGAGATTCGGCACGTTTTTAGCGGGCTTTTTCGCCGTGGCGCTGATTCTGGCGCTGGGCTTCATGGGGTGCATGGTGCAGTCCAACTCCATCGGGGAGACCTGCGCTGCTGCCTTCGGTGTGCCGTCGTGGTCGGTGGGCATCGTGGTGGCGGTGCTGGCGGCGGTGGTGTTTCTGGGAGGTATCCAGCGCATCGCCGGAGTCACGGAGAAGCTGGTGCCGGTCATGGCGGCGCTGTACCTGCTGGGGGGACTTGTGGTGCTGGTGTGCCGGGTCCGGTACCTGCCGGAGGCGGTGGGGATGATCTTCCGCTACGCCTTCGCCCCCAACGCCATCATCGGCGGCAGTTTGGGCTATGCCCTGAAAATGGCCGTCAGTCAGGGGGTCAAGCGGGGACTGTTCTCCAATGAGGCGGGCATGGGCTCCACACCTCACGCCCACGCCATGGCCAAGGTGAAGCATCCCCACGAGCAGGGCGTGGTGGCCATGACGGGTGTGTTCATCGATACCTTCGTGGTGCTGACCATGACGGCGCTGGTGGTGATCTCCACTTTATATGCCGGAAACGGCATCCTCTCCGCCGGGACGGCGGAGGGCGTCAGCAAGGCCAACATGGCGCAGCTGGCCTTCGGCACGGTGCTGGGCAGCCGGGTGGGCAGTATGTTCGTGGCGGTGTGCCTGCTGTTCTTCGCCTTTTCCACCATCCTCAGCTGGAACTTCTTCGGGCGGCTCAACGTATCGTGGCTGCTGGGGGAGAAGGCCGTGGGGGTGTATTCGGTGCTGGCCATCGGGTTCATCTTTCTGGGCTCGTGCCTGTCCAACGACTTGGTATGGGAGCTGGCGGATCTATTCAACCAGCTGATGGTGCTGCCCAACGTACTGGCGCTGGTGACGCTGGGCGGACTGGTGGCAGCGGCCTGCCGGAGGAAGTAACGGCGGCGGGGACGGGAGACCGTCCCCGCTTTTCGGTGTTCTGCCCATAGATTTTTCCGGCGGGATGTAGTATCATGAGAGACAAGATATCTGGCCCTGCGGGGCAGAGGAGGAACGGACATGGAATCCACACTGAAGCGCACCTGGGCGGAGATCGATCTGGATGCGTTGGCACATAATTATCAGACGCTGCGGCAGCGGACAGGCGCAAGATTCGTGGGCGTGGTGAAAGCGGATGCTTACGGCCACGGGTCGGTGCAGGTGTCCCGAGTGCTGGAGGAGCTGGGGGCGGACTATCTGGCGGTGTCCAGTCTGGACGAGGCCATGGAGCTGCGGGCCGGGGGCATCACCATGCCCATCCTGATTCTGGGCCACACACCGCCGGAGCGGGTGGAGGAGCTGCTGCGCTACCACATCACGCAGGCAGTGACCTGCGAAGCCAAGGCACTGGAGTACAGCGCCGAGGCGGTGCGCTGCGGCGGCACGCTGAAGGTCCACATCAAGGTGGATACCGGGATGTCCCGGCTGGGCTTCCTGTGCGGAGGTGACCACTTCGAGACGGGGGTGGCGGGCATCTGTGCTGCCTGCACCCTGCCGGGACTGGAGGCGGAGGGTATCTTCACCCATTTCGCTGTGTCCGATGAGGCGGATACAGAGAGCGACGCCTATACACGGGAGCAGTTCGACCTGTTCTGCCGGGTCATCGGGGCGGTGGAGCAGCGGCTGGAACGGAGATTCCCCCTGCGGCACTGCGCCAACACCGGGGCGGTGGCCCGGTGGCCGGAGACGTATCTGGACATGGTGCGGCCGGGGCTGCTGCTGTATGGCTGCGGTGAATTTGCCGGGCAGCTTGGCCTGCGGCCGGTGATGACCCTGAAAACCACCGTCAGCACCATCAAGGTCTATGAGCCGGGGACCTCCGTCAGCTATGGGCGGCAGTTCGTCACGGACCGCACCACCCGCATGGGCGTGGTGCCTTACGGCTACGCCGACGGATTTTTCCGGTGCCTGTCCGACCGGTGGCAGATGATGACGGCGGAGGGGCCTGCCCCTCAGCGGGGACGCATCTGCATGGATATGTGCATGATCGACCTGACGGATCGGCCCAGCGTGGACGTGGGGGACGAGGTGGAGATCTTCGGGCCGGACAACTCCGTCAACGATATGGCGGAGCAGGCGGGGACCATCCCCTATGAGCTGACCTGCGCCGTCAGCAAGCGGGTACCCCGCATCTATCTGCGGCAGGGACAGGAGATCGCACGGGAGCTGCTGCTGCGGTTTTGACGAAATAGTAAAAGAGGGGCTGTGGCAAATGCCACAGCCCTCTTTTTCGGAGAAAACGATTACAGATCCAGCTTCAGGTCGCCGGGCTTGATCCAGCCCCACTTCCGCAGAGGCATGGCGAACAGCCACGTCAGCACCGCCGGCAACACGAAGGAGATCAGCGCCAGCCCCAGCCAGTCCATGGCGCCGATGCCGGGCTTCAGTCCGGCGGCCACGTCGCTGACCCAGCCGGTATATACGCCGATCTGCCCCACCAGCCCGCAGGTGCCCATGCCGCTGGACACGGCGGGGCCGTTCATTTGCAGCTCAAAGACGCAGGTAGCGATGGGGCCGGTGACGGCGGCGGCCAGCGTGGGGGGGATCCAGACACGGGGATTGCGGACGATGTTGCCCATTTGCAGCATACTGGTGCCAAGTCCCTGCGCCGCCAGACCGCCCCAGCGGTTCTCCGGGAAGCTCATGACGGCGAAGCCGATCATCTGGGCGCAGCAGCCTGCCACGGCGGCGCCGCCGGCCAGACCCGTCAGGCCCAGCGCCAGACAGATGGCGGCGGAGGAGATGGGAAGGGTCAGGGCCACGCCGATGACCACGGAGACGATGATGCCCATGAAGAAGGGCTGGAGCTCCGTGGCCCACATGATGGCCTGCCCCACGGCGGAGGCGGCCTTGCCCACCGGGGCGGCAATGAGGGCGGCGAAGCCGATACCCGCCAGCACCGTGACGATGGGCGTCACCAGAATGTCGATCTTGGTCTCCTTACTGACGGCCTTACCCAGCTCGGCGGCCAGAATGGTGACGAACAGCACCGCCAGCGGGCCGCCGGCTCCGCCCATGGAGTTGGTGGCGAAGCCCACGGGGATCAGGGAGAACAGCACCAGCGGCGGGGCCTCCAGCGCCCGGCCGATGGCTACCGCCATGCCGGGGCCCACCATGGCGGAGCACAGGCCGCCGATGGTGTAGGCCACGGCCCCCTCGCCCTTGCCGATAGTGACGATGCTCTCCGTCAGGAAGCCGATGTGCAGCTGCGTCCCCAGAGTGTTGAGGATGGTGCCCACCAGCAGGGTGCAGAAGAGACCCTGCGCCATAGCTCCCATGGCGTCGATGAAGTAGCGCTTGGCGGAGAACACGATGTTCTTCCGGGCCAGAAATGCTTTGAATTTGTTCATGAGTGTCCCTCTCTTATTGGTAAACTTTGGTGTCTTGACACATGACCGCTTTCCAATATTATAGCGGCTCTTTTCCATTTGTCAACAGAAAAATTCCCGGCGGAGGGAGGGCCTCCGCCGGGAAAAGGGGAAATGGTCGTTCTTTTAGGGTCGGTGGTCACTCCACCAGAAAGCCCCGCTGGCGCAGAAGCTGCAGCAGATGCTCATAGGCGGTCTCGTCCGGGCAGGAGAGGGTGTGCAGATGCACGCCGCCGGTGAGCTGGGACAGGGGGGCGGCCCCGTCCATGCGCTTCATGAACTGATCCACGTCCAGACGGCTGGACAGGTGCAGGGGAGCGGTAAGCTGCCCGTAGACCGGGTGCTCCACGATGACGTCCACCACGGTACAGCCGCAGTCCACCATGGCGTCGAGCTCGTCCCGTGTCTCCTCGGCAGAGTGTATACAGGCGATGCGGCGCAGCAGGCCATTTTGTGCGGGGATCACATAGCCCCGTGCGGTGGCGGTGATCTCCTGACCGGCGGCACGCAGCAGGGCGATATCCCCCACAATGATCTGACGGCTGACGCCCAGCTCCTGAGAAAGGGTCGTGGCGCTGATAGGCGCTTGGGATGCGGAAAGCAGCCGGGCGATTTGCTGGCGGCGCTCCGAAGCAGTCATAGCAGACATGGCAAGGTCTCCTCTTTTGAAAATCTCTGGTCATTATACACCAACTGCCATTTTTTGGCAAGCACTTTTTAGCGTATAGAGAGGTTGTTTTCTGTTATGTGACGAAAACGTGACGAAACTATGGGGGATTTGGCGGAAAGGATTTCACTATCTGCGCTGTGTATGCGAAAATCGCTGTAAAATGGGATTATGAAACCTTACTAATATGAGATAAAATTAATGTGGATGCTAAAAATTTAGCGGCGGGAGGGCGTGGAATGATACCGACGACAAAAAGCGGCAGGCTTTTTCCCGGCGGGCGAATTGACAAGGGGAGCGGTGTGTGTTACAATTTGGTTACAAGTGTATGGTTCTATTAAAGAAGGGAGTTATTCAAATGGCTGAAAACAAAAAGACCGAGGGTCTCATCTATAAAAACCACCCTCTGCGCCGTATCGACAACATCATTTACTACGGCAGCATGGCGGACAAGTACATCATTATGCTGCAGATCCTGGACACCAAGAAGGAGCAGGACATGGACGTGGCCACCCGTGTGTCCGTGCAGCTGCAGCTGACGGATCCCGACCTGAAGTCCCGTGACCGGGTGGTGAAGAAGTCCGAGAAGGACAGCCTGTACGCCGCTATGGACGTGGGCTCCATCTGGCTGGAGCGGGCTCTGGCCGGGAAATAAGCGAGAGAAAGGGTGTCCGGCATGACACGAAAATTTCTGCTGGCGGCGCTGGTGATCCTGCTGGCGGCTTTGTGTACGGTACATCTCACCGCGGAGCGCACGCCGCCGGAGAATGTGGTTTCCCCCGCCGTCCACTTGGGCATGGTGGTGCCAAGAGAGGCGCTGGAGAAGCTGAAGGCGGCGGAGAGTGCGGCTCTGGCGGCCCCCCAGACGGCGGAACCGACGGCAGACGTGACAGCGGAGGAGGAGAGCCTTCCGGCGACGGATACCTCCGTGCTGGCGGCGGCTGTCACCACTGACGCCCTCTACATCCGCCGCAGCGGCGATTGGGACGCCGAGGCGCTGGCGCTGATGGACTATGGCACCACGGTGGCCGTCACGGGAAAGAGCGGCGGCTGGTATCAGGTGCGCTACGACGGCATCGAGGGCTATCTCTCCGGGGAGTATCTGGACCTGCGGACCTCCGGCCTGACCGGCTACGGACAGGTGACGGCGGATGCACTGAATCTGCGCTCCGGGGCCGGTACCGGCTATGGGACGGTGACATCCCTCCCCAATGGGGCGTGGGTGTCGGTGTCCCGGTTTGAAAACGGCTGGTTTTATGTAGACTACGACGGGGTGAGCGGCTACGTCTCCGGGGATTATCTGGAGCTGTCCGCCTCCCGGTCCCAAGCCGGGGGAAATACGTCCTCCGATAGTGGTTCCTCCGGCGGCTCCGACGACCTACCCAGCGGCGGCGACGCCGGAACGGTCTCCGGATCGGCGTCGGATCTGGTGGCGCTGGCCCTGTCCTATCAGGGGGTGCCTTACGCCTATGGCGGGGCGTCTCCCAGCGGCTTTGACTGCTCCGGCTACACCATGTACATCTATCAGCAGTTCGGGGTGTATCTGCCCCACGGGGCCACGGATCAACTGAGCTACGGCACGGCGGTGGGCTTCGGGGAACTGCAGCCGGGGGATCTGGTGTTCTTTCAGGATGCGGATTTCTCCTCCAGTGCCGCTTCCCACTGCGGCATCTACATCGGAGACGGGCAGTTCATCCACGCCACCTCCGATTCCCGCTTCAACTGTGTGAAGATCACATCCTTCAGCGAGAGCTACTATGCCAGTCACTTCCTGACGGGCCGGCGGTTGTTCTGAGGGGATAAGAGAACAAAAAGCATCGCATCTGCTATGCAGATGCGATGCTTTTTTTCATATCTTTATCGTGTTATGTTACCTATCAGAACAGGCCGGAGATGACGCCGTTTTCGTCCACGTCGATGGCCTCTGCCGCCGGGGTCTTGGGCAGACCCGGCATGGTGAGAATGTCCCCCGTCAGGGCCACGATGAACCCGGCTCCGGCGGAGACCTTCACCTTCCGCACCGTCAGGATGAAGTCCTGAGGGGCCCCCAGCTTTGTGGGGTCATCGGAAAGACTGTACTGGGTCTTGGCCACGCACACCGGCAGGCCGCCGAAGCCCAGCTCCGTCAGGCGGTTGATCTCCCGGTCGGCCTCCTCGGTATAGGCCACATTGCGGCCGCCGTAGATTCTTTGGGTCAGGGCCAGCAGCTTGTCCCGGATGGGAAGGGCGGCATCGTAGGCGAAGCGGAAGTGGTTCTCCTGCTCCAGCGCCCGCAGGACGCCGTGGGCCAGCTCCATGCCGCCCCGGCTGCCCTTCTCCCACACCTCCGACAGGGCCACCTCCGCCCCATAGGCGGCGCAGGCCTCCTGCACCAGTGCCAGCTCCGTCGCCGAGTCGCTGGTGAAGCGGTTCAGGGCCACCACCGCCGGCAGGCCATAGACCTGCGTGATGTTCTCGATGTGCCGCAGCAGATTGGGAAGGCCCCGGCGCAGGGCTGCCGTGTCCTCCGTGGCCAGCTGGGTCTTATCAGCGCCCCCGTGGAGTTTCAGGGCCCGGACCGTGGCCACGATGACCACCGCATCCGGACGCAGTCCCGCCCTACGGCACTTGATATCCAGAAACTTTTCGGCCCCCAGATCAGCGCCGAAGCCCGCCTCCGTCACCACATAGTCCCCCAGCCGCAGAGCGGCCTTGGTGGCGGCTACGCTGTTGCAGCCGTGGGCGATGTTGGCGAAGGGGCCACCGTGGATGATGGCGGGAGTCCCCTCCAGCGACTGGGCCAGATTGGGGCGGATGGCGTCCTTCAATAGGGCGGCCATGGCCCCCGCAGCCTTCAGGTCGCCGGCAGTCACCGGCTGGCCGTGGCCGTTGTAGCCCACGATCATCCGGGCCAGACGGGCCTTCAAGTCTGTCAGATCCTCCGACAGACACAGCACCGCCATGACCTCCGTGGCCACGGTAATGTCAAAGCCCTCCTCACGGGGGACGCCGTTTCCCTTGCCACCCAAGCCGCAGAGGATGTACCGCAGCTGGCGGTCGTTCATGTCCACGCAGCGCCGCCACGTCACCTGTTGGATGTCCAGAGCATTGCCCTGATAGATGTGGTTATCCACCATGGCCGCCAGCAGGTTGTTGGCGGCGCCGATGGCGTGGAAGTCGCCGGTGAAATGGAGGTTGATGTCCTCCATGGGGGCCACCTGCGCCCAGCCGCCGCCGGTGGCTCCGCCCTTGAGACCGAACACCGGCCCCAGAGACGGCTCCCGCAGGGCCAGCACCGTCTTTTTCCCCAGCGCCGACAGGCTGTCCGCCAGCCCAATGCTGGTGGTGGTCTTCCCCTCCCCGGCGGCAGTGGGGTTGATGGCTGTGACCAGGATCAGCTTCCCGGTCTGGGGCTTGCCCACTGTGGCGGAGGGCAGCAGCTTGGCCTTATAGCGGCCGTAGCACTCCAGCTGCTCCTCCGTCAGGCCCAGCTTTGCGCCGATGGCGGTGATGGGGAGGAGGGTACAGCTCTGTGCGATCTCGATATCGGTTTTCATGAGTCAGTCCTCCTTATGCTGCCGTCTGCGGGATGCAGAGATGGTATTTTCCATGAGCATGGCCCGTGTCATGGGGCCTACGCCCCCCGGCACGGGGGTGATATAGGCCGCCTTTTCCGCTACGGCGGCGAAGTCCACGTCGCCGCAGAGTTTGCCCTCCTCATTGCGGTTCATAGCCACATCCACGACCACGGCGCCGGGCTTGACCATGTCGGCGGTGATAAGACCACGGCGGCCCACGGCGGAGATGAGGATGTCCGCCCGACGGCACTGCTCCGCCAGATCCGGCGTGCGGCTGTGGCAGACGGTGACGGTGGCATCCTCCGCCAGAAGCAGCAGGGCCATGGGCTTTCCCACGATGTTGCTGCGGCCCACCACCACACAGTGTTTCCCGGCGGGGGAGATGCCATACGCCCGCAGCAGGGCCATGATCCCGGCGGGGGTGCAGGGCAGGAACCGGGGCAGCCCCAGCATCAGGCGACCCACATTCTCCGGGTGGAAGGCGTCCACGTCCTTCTCCGGGCGGATGGCCTCCAGCACGGCCCGGCTGTCCAGCCCCTCCGGAAGGGGAAGCTGCACCAGAATTCCGTCCACGTCCTCCCGGCGGTTCATGTCCTCCACCAGTGCCAGCAGCTCCTGCTGGGTGGTTTCAGCGGGCAGGTGATGGTTCAGGCACCGCACCCCGCACTGGGCGCAGTCTTTCTCCTTGTTGCGGACGTATACGGCGCTGGCGGGATTGTCCCCCACCAGAATCACCGCCAGACCCGGCTGGCGGGGCAGGGCGGCGGCCTCCTGCCCCAGCCGCTCCCGCATCCGGGCGGACAGGGCCTTGCCGTCTAACAGCGCAGCACTCATGACGGGTCCTCCGTCGGGGTTTCACCGGAGGTATCCTTCTGGGAGGGAGCCTCCGGCTCGGAAGAGACGGCTGGAGCATCCTCGGTGGGGGTCGCCTGAGCGGGAGACTCAGCTGCCGGGGCGACAGCCGCTTCGGCTGCGGCGGCATTGCGGGCCGCCACGATGTTGACAT
>ERZ840371.4005-NODE-4005-length-11431-cov-6.009582_pt1 | contig 11431 bp, 9 predicted proteins | sample MGYA00519937_ERZ840371 | MGnify/ENA primary metagenome ERZ840371 (study PRJEB31850, sample SAMEA3708873) | human gut metagenome | biome: human gut; feature: human-associated habitat; material: faeces | place: China | collected 2014 ... | reverse complement strand
AATTTTAAAATCAGATTTATCACATAAACCATAATAGACATAAGCGCCTGTCCAATAATTGCCGGAAGTCCGATTGCATAGATTTCCCTGATAATTCTGCCCTCTGGTTTCATAAACTTTACACCATGCTCAAATTCCTTATTTAATTTTACATGGAAAATAAATAACAATGCTGCTGATACCACCTGTCCGATTACGGTTGCATAGGCTGCGCCCTTTACTCCCATTTCAGGAACCGGTCCGATGCCATAAATCATAATTGGGTCAAGAATAATATTTACCACTGCTCCCACAACCTGACCAATTGTTGAATAAATGGAACGCCCGGTTGCCTGTAACAGTTTCTCAAATAGCGAGAAGGAAATAATTCCAAATGAAATCACACAGCATATTCTTAAATAGCTTGTCCCCATTGCAATGACTTCCGTATCAACGGTCTGGGATGAGATGTATGCTTTTACTCCAAACATTCCAAACAGCAGACATACTGCATAAATAATCACTCCAAGAAATAAACTGTTTCCTGCAACTTTTGCAGCTTTTTTACTTTTTCCCTCTCCCAGTGTTCTCGCGAGAAGTGCATTGGTTCCCACACCGGTTCCGATTCCCACTGCTACCATAAGCATCTGAACCGGAAATACTAGTGTAAGTGCATTAAGTGCAGCCTCACTTCCTGATTTCATGTTTCCTACAAAGGCACTGTCTACAATGTTATAAACCGCCTGCAATGCCATAGATAAAATCATCGGTATTCCCATCTGCACCATAAGCTTATTTACCGGCATCTCCTTCATCCTGTTACTCTCTGCCATCTTAACTTTATCCTCCTTTTTCTCTTCATAAAGTGTGCGCTTGCCGCACACTTTTGCGCCCGAACGGATGCGTAGCATAATCTTCAACTCCGTGAGGTGCGCATCCCTTGCAAGCTTGCTTGCTTTTGCTGTATAGGGAATTCAAAAGCAATTCCCTATACAGATTAGGGTGTCAAAAGCCCATTTTAATATTTAATTTTGCTTGTACCTTGAAAATTTAACACGAATTTGTGAAAGATATGATTTTTGCGCCTATAATTCATTGATATTTCGAAACTGTGGTACATTGATTTTATGCTGTTTTCTTATTTGAAGTATGCGAATCTAAGCTATTGGTATAATCTAATAGCTTTTGAAAATCTAATGCTGCTATTTTAAATCCGAAGAATAACCGGGTACGTTTTTTGCCATGCACAGGTATCTTGTCCACATGATATCTTCGACGAAGAAGAGAGGGAATTGCTTCTACTCCATTTCTAAATTTTGCATATTCAGAAAATTCTTCCGTTTGCATGTACTGTAATTGTTTTGCACGACCAACGGATTTCCAAGATACTTCCTTTCGGACTCGTGTTTTTAGAAAACGTGGCTGACACCGTTCTTTGTAAGGACATCCTTCGCAGTCACTTATCCGAAAATACGCAACGGAACGATCATTGCCCGGATCATAGATGCAGTCTTCAGGTACACAATTATTCTTACATTTGATGAGATATTTGCCATCATCGGTAAAGACAAAATCAGCATATATTTCATCTGGTTTTCGTCCTGTGAAATTGGTTGTTACAAGCTTTAGATTATGTTCAGATGCTAAACGTGAGTTTTCTTCTCCGTTCCATAAAATCAGATATTTCTTTTGCCATTTTTACAACACGTTCATGAATAAGATCAACATCATGCGCTGTTTCGTAAGAAAGAACTCTTGCTCTAAACCTGCTGAGGGTTCTGTCACTAATTGGCTGCTCTTCAAAACTGGTTGTGTGCAGTGCATACTGATAACGGATATCAAATGCCATAGCTTCAACGATCTCATCGTCAGTAACATTAAGAGCTTCTTTAAGAATCAGTGCCCCAACAATCACATTGACCGGAGTATTAGGTCTGGATGCTTTTTCACTGTAAAGAACAGAAAAAATATTTTCATCAATAGCAGGAAAAACTTTGTCAGCAAAAGTTTTTGCCCATGATTTTTCTAACATTCGTTTTTCACGTTCTGTAAGATTAAAAGTACTGTCTAAAACAGTAAGCTGTTGATTATCATTTTTAACAAAAAAAGACCAGACATCTCTGCCTGGTCTTCATCTCATGCTCAAAAGAACATTGACTTTTCAACTGTAAATTCCGCTATAGTATCCGATATTTCTACATTTGTAACTTCAATTTCGTAACGGTCAAAATCAAGGCTTTCTTCCGTAATCGGATCAATAGAATCAAATTTACTAGTATCTTTATCATTATATTCTATATAGCCACAACCCTCACCGCACTCCAATATCAATTCACCATTTTTATAAAAATAAATAAAAACATCATAGTCTACAGCGCATTTATTTTTATTTTCCGTCGTTACTTTAACAATATTACCTTTTCTCGAAGCAGATACTTTAATATTATCAGCCGTAGGGGTCACATCGGTTACATGAACGGAAAAAGTATAGCCGGACAAATGATAAACTTCGTGTACAAGGAATCGTTTTGTTTTGTACTATTTTCATAACTTTTATCCATTCATCTGATTCTGCATCATCAACAATATTTCTACAGTTCCCTGTGATCGATCACGCGCTTCGCCTTTTTCTCCGAACGCGGCAATGTTCCGACCGGAACAACTGTGATTCGCGGTGTGACACCAATTCTTGACTTAAACAGTTCATGCAGATGTTCCTTGGCTTTCTCGAAGCTGACGCGTCCTTCTGCCTCGCAGGTGATAAGCATGACATCTTTGTTGATCTCATCATCGTGTGCGATGTTGATGTTGTACTCGCTGGATACACCGTCCACCTGAGAGAGAAGTTCCTCAATCTGGCTCGGGAACATATTAACGCCGTGTACCTTGAACATGTCATCGCTTCGACCCTTGATGATATCGATTCTCGGATATTTCTTGCATCGCTCACAGTTGCAGCTGGTCGGTACAATGCGCGAAATATCATGTGTACGGAAACGGATAAGCGGAGCGCCCTCCTTGACGAGTGTTGTGATAACAATTTCGCCCTCTTCTCCGTCCGGCACGGTCTTGCCAGTCTTCGGATCGATGATCTCAATATAAATATAATCATCCCAATAATGGATTGCCGACTCGCCCGGGCAGTTGATACCGATACCCGGTCCATAGATTTCCGTCAATCCATAGATATCATACAGTTCAATACCTAAGCCGTCCCTGATGCTTTTGCGCATCTTATCACTCCAGCGCTCCGAACCGATCACGCCTTTTTTCAGGCAGATCTTATCCTTCAGTCCACGCTTCTCGATTTCCTCGGAGAGAAGCAAAGCATAAGAAGAAGTTGCGGTAATGACGGTGGACTGTAAATCGACCATCATCTGCAGCTGCTTGTCGGTGTTTCCTGGTCCCATCGGGATTGCCATCGCGCCGAGCTTTTCGCAGCCGAGCTGGAAACCGATTCCTGCGGTCCAGAGACCGTAACCCGGTGTAATCTGAATGCGATCCTTCTTCGTGATTCCGGCAGTCGCGTAACATCTTGCGAACATCGTTGCCCAATCATCCACATCCTTTGCTGTATAAGGGATGATGACCGGTTTGCCGGTAGTTCCAGAAGAGGAATGGATTCTTACAACTTCTTCGTCCGGCACTGCCTGGATGCCGAGCGGATACGCGTTGCGCAGATCATCCTTGCTGGAGAACGGAAGGTTCTCAAATTCCTCCTGACTGGATACGCCCGTGATATTCAGTTCCTTATATTTTCTGCCGTAATAGTTGTCTCCACTGATCAGTTTCTTGATCTGCGCGTCAACCTGCGCCAGTTGTGTGTCATTTAACTGCATGTATTCGCCCTCTCTTTCACGAAATCTTCTTCTCCATCTGTCGCCCCGACAGATTTCTACTTGCAAACTGCGTTCTTTCTATACTGCCTGTGCTGCAAATGAGAAACCATCCTCAAATGCCTGTCGGTTATTCTCAATAAACTTCTCCGGCACACGCGTCTCAATCTCTCGCATGAGAGCTTCCCTGGTCAGTCCCAAAGCGCCGGATCCCGCTGCAACTCCCAGCAGAATCACATTCAGATACTTGTTGCTGCCGTACTTCTCGCACAGAGGCTCGGAATCAACAACGATCACGCTGCACTTCTCCTTCAGGTAGGCGATCATCTCCGTTCCATCGTATCCGGTCTCATGCAAAGACTCGGTCGTCGGCTTCACCGGAGACGCATTCACGATCACTGTTCCATCCTTCTTCAGATACGAAAGGTTACGGACCGCTTCTGCCGGCTCAAACGCCAGTATCATATCGCCTTTGCCTTTTGGAATCAGCGGTGAAAAAGCCTCACCGATTCGTACATGGCTCGTTACAGAGCCGCCTCGCTGCGCCATACCGATGGTCTCCGCAGAATGCACAGTATTGCCTTCTTCCATCGCTGCTGCCGCGATCAGTTTGGAGGCTAAGACCGTTCCCTGTCCGCCTACTCCACATATCAAAACATCTTTTTTCATCTCTATATACTCCTAACTTACCTGAATCGCCCCGACCGGACAGATCTGTCCGCAAAGATTACAACCGGTACACAGATTGCTGTCAATCGTTACTTTTCCGTCCACTTTCACAATCGCCGGGCAGCCGATCTCACGAATGCATTTGCCACACTGGATACACTTCTCAGAGATTGCTGCTTTCTTGGCGCTTTTGGCAATCGCGATACAAGGGGACTTGAAGATGATTGCCTTCACGCCCTGCTCCGAAGCGGCCTCCTGCACCGTTGCCACAGCCTCTTCCAGATTCAATGGATCAACTGTCTTAACAAAAGTGAGTCCGATGCCTCTTAGAATATTTTCGATGCTGACTTTCTCAACAATATCGCCCATCATGTTGCGTCCGGTTCCCGGATGCGGCTGGTGACCGGTCATCGCGGTCGTCGAATTGTCCAGAATGCAGACTACAATATTTGCCTCGTTGTAGACCGCATTCACAACTCCCGTCATACCGGAAGCAAAGAATGTCGAATCGCCGATGAAAGCGAAAGCGGCTCCTTCCATCTCCGGGTCTGACCAGTGGAAGCCCTGTGCCATCGTGACACCTGCGCCCATGCACAGACAGGTATCGCACATATCGAGCGGCATCGCATTGCCCAGTGTGTAGCAGCCGATGTCTCCGCAGAAATAGCTTTTCTTACCTTCCATCGCCTTCTTTACCGCATAGAACGATGCGCGGTGCGGACAGCCTGCGCAAAGTACTGGCGGACGGACCGGAAGCTGCGGTGCACCCGCAGTATCGATTGCTGCATCTGCAAGATCCAAATCTAAGAAATCACTTAAAATCTTCTGTGACAGTTCGTAGGAGTTCTCTCCACTTGCCGGCACATGTCCGGTCATCTTGCCATATACTTTGATATGTAATCTGTGTTTTCCACAGATCATAAGAAGCTTCTCTTCGATGTATGGGCTGAGTTCCTCCAGCACCATCACTTCTTCCACTCCCTGTAACGCTTCCAGTACGAATTTCTGGTCCCTTCGTATCAAGCATAGTGGCAACAGGAATATTCACAGCCTTTCTTGCTTCCTCAACAAGTGCCATACGTCCTGCATGCTCCTCATGACTTCCATGAGAAAAGTTGAAACGGGCAACATTCATGCCGTTGGCGATCAGTTCACGCAGGACGCCGTCCTTGTCGGTGGAAGGGCCCAGGGTGCAGATAATTTTTGTTTTTCTCATTCAAAATACCTCCGTCTACGTTCTCACTCTCTCATTTATTTTGCAGCAGGCTGTCTGCTGTCATGCAGAACGGCCCGCGCACACGACCAACAGGGAAAACTCCCCGTGCTGTGGGTTGGAATGTACGGTAAAGTGAAAATCCAAAACTTTACCAACTACTATTATAATCGCTTTCTGACAAGAGAGCAAGTGGAATTTCAGGATGAATACAACTTTTTCGCATACCGGGAGGTTTGAACAGATGCTTGACGCAGGGACGCGGTAATTTTGCGGATTTTGCACAGAGAGATCGTTAAAGAAATGGCTAAGATCCTGCCCGTCAGGACAGCCGTGCAGCATGGAAAGACAGCCCTTGCAAACGGGCCTGCTTTTGCTTATAATGGTGGCAGGTAAAAGTGTCACTTATCCGGGCTGACCCGGAAGAAATGGAGAAAACCAAGATGGAAAAACGTGTCTTTCTGATCGTGCTCGACAGCTTTGGCATCGGCGCCGAGCCGGATGCCGCCGCTTTTGGCGACGAGGGCACCAACACGCTGGGAGCCATTGCAAAGCATCCCAACTTCAACTGCCCCAACCTGCAAAAGCTGGGCCTGTTCAACATCGACGGTGTGACCGCCGGGGAAAAGAGCGCTGCCCCCACCGGTTCCTTTGCCCGCCTGCAGGAGCAGAGCATGGGCAAGGACACCACCATCGGCCACTGGGAGATCGCCGGTGTGGTGAGCCCGAAGCCGCTGCCCACCTTCCCGGAGGGTTTCCCCGCAGAGCTCATCCACGAGTTTGAGGAAAAAACCGGCCACAAGGTGCTCTGCAATAAGCCCTATTCCGGCACCCAGGTGCTGAAGGACTACGGCGAGCAGGCCATGAAGGAAAACGCCCTCATCGTCTACACCAGTGCCGACAGCGTGTTCCAGGTGGCCGCCAACGAAGAGCTGGTGCCGGTGCACGAGCTGTACCGTTACTGCGAGATCGCCCGCGAGATGCTCAAGGGCGAGTATGGCGTGGGCCGCGTCATTGCCCGCCCCTTCCTGGGCCGCACCGCCGATACCTTCTACCGCACCACCAACCGCCACGACCTGAGCCTGAAGCCGCCCCGCGCCACCATGCTGGACCTGCTGAAGAACGCCGGCAAGGACGTCATCGCCGTGGGCAAGATCTTCGATATCTTTGATGGCGAGGGCGTGACCGAGAAGATCAAGACCACCGGCAACACCAACGGCATTGCCTTCACCAAGGCCCTGCAGACCCGCGACTTCGAGGGCCTGGCCTTTGTGAACCTGGTGGACTTTGACATGCTGTACGGCCACCGCCGCGATGTGGCGGGCTACGCGGCTGCCGCCACCGAGTTCGACCGCTTCCTGGCCGACTTCATCCCCGGGATGCGGGAGGGCGACCTGCTGATGGTCACCGCAGACCACGGCTGCGACCCCTCCTACACCAAGACCACCGACCATACCCGCGAGTATGTGCCGTACCTGGTCTGCGGCAAGGGCGTGAAGCCCGGTGTGGACCTGGGCACGAAGCTCTGCTTCGGCACCATTGCCCAGACCATCTGCGAGTATCTGGGCGTGGATGCCTCCAGCCTGGACGGCCACAGCGTGTGGAACGAGATCAAGGCATAAGATCCTGACAACGAAAAAACGAGGCCCCGGAGGTTCTGCCCTCCGGGGCCTCGTTGCGGTTGTGGGAACTCAGGCGGCGTCGTTCTGGGACGCTGCATTGTAGATGGCATCCAGAATGGTGGACGCGGCGTTGTACAGCGAGGATGCAGCCTGTTCCACCTCTTCCTGCGTGGGCAGGGAGATGGACGGAGCTTCGGTGCTGCCGTCACTGGTGCCGCTGTCGGCCGGAGTCTCCGGCTCCTGGGGCTGGGTGTCGGCAGGCTGTTCTGCAGGCTGCTCAGCAGGCGTTTCGGCCGGGGTCTCTTCCGGCACGCTCTCGGCGGGCTCCTCCACGATGACGCTTTCCGCCGGTTCTTCCGGAATGGAAGCAGCGGCGTTCGGGTCGGTGGTGGGGGTAAAGATGTCGGTCTTTTCCGGGGTCTGGGTGGTGTCGCTCACAGTGCCCTCACCGCCCAGCACGGTCGCGATCATCTCTTTGGCTTTGTTGACGGAGGCTTCATCCGGCTTCATGACGTAGAGCTTCTGGCCCTTGGCGGAATAGCACTGGGTGCTGGTGCCGGACGAGCCGGTAACGGTGTAGCTCTGGATGTCCCAGTTGGCAAAATCGCTCAGCTGCATGCGCACCAGCGCACTGATCTGATCCTGCGAAAAATCGGTGACAAAGCAGTCCGAAGCGGCATCCATGATCTTGGAAAAGCCCATGAGCAGGGCAGGGGACTTGATCTTGTTCAGCATGGCGTCGATGACCTTCATCTGGTTGATGCCGCGCTGGATATCGCCGGAGGCAAAGGCGTGGCGCTCCCGGGCAAAGGCCAGGGCAGACTTACCGTCCAGATGGTTCCAGCCTTCGGCAAAGGTGGTGGGGTCGTAGTAGCCGGGGCTGCCCACTGAGGTGAAGGCCTGGTCAGAATACACGTCCACGCCGCCCAGGGCGTCCACGATATTGATGAAGCCCGCAAAGTTGATGCGGATGTAGTGATCCACGTTGACGCCATAGAGGTTGCCCAATGTAGCCATGCTGGTCTCCACGCCGTACAGACCGGCGTGGGTCAGCTTGTCCTTGCTGTTGGTGCCGGCCAGATCCACATAGTAGTCGCGGGGCGTGTTGATCAGCGCCACCTGCTTGGTCTGGGGGTTGACCACAGCCAGAATGTTCACGTCGCTGCGGGCTTTTTCGGTCAGTTCACCACGGGTGTCCACGCCGCTGAGGTAGATGACGAAAGGCTCCTTGGTGATCTTGTTGGCCTCGGCACCGGTGAGCAGACCGTTGGTCATGTTGTCCAGCGCGGTCAGACCCTGCTGGGCCCAGACACAGCCCAGCGCCATGCAGGCGCACAGGAACACCGAGAACACCCGGGACACCTTGCCGGGCACATTGTACTCCTGACAGCGCTTGACCAGCAGCCAGAGCAGGAACAGCAGGGCGGCCAGAATGACCAGATACAGCACGGGCAGCATCTGGGTGCGCCACAGCTGTACCAGCGAGGCTGCACTGAGAATGCCCTGCACCGGCAGCAGGATCCTGCCGAAAGCGGAGGGCCGGGCGGCGGCAGCCTGTGCCGGGGCACCGCTGCGGCGCGGGGCAGAAGAACCGGGCTTTTTCCGGGGCGGCGGCGTGGGGGACGGGTCCTCCGCAAAAAAAGCGGAGCTGTCCACTTCCACGGTGCGGTCTGCCGCACTGCGGCTCTTGCGGTTCACACGCCGCAGGGAACGGTTGGAATCATCCTTCATAGGAAATCTCCTTTTGAGCGCAAGGCTCAGTCGGCCGGCACGATGGTCAGCACCGCGCGGGCGGGCAGGCAGGTGGCGGTCTGGTCTTCGTTGGACAGCCAGCCGAAGCTCTCACAGATGTGATCCGGGCAGGGGGAGTCCACAAAGCGGGCGGCACCGTCCTTGATCTCGATGTGCACCGTGTAGTACCCGGTGTCTACGTCATAGGTGTCGTTCTTGTCCAGCGGAAGGTTCATGGTGGTGTTGTTGTCACCGTAGATCAGTTCGGCCCGCAGCTTGGAACCGCTGCTGTGTGCACTGCGCACCAGCAGCAGAACGGCGGCAATGGCCAGAACGACGGCGGCAAACAGAAGATTGGTCAGCAGTTTTTTGTGTTTCATGTGTCAGTCCTTGATCGAAAGCTGTTCCAGTTCGGCGAGCCAGAGGGCGGCACAGGCATCGCTGGGCATACGCCAGTCGCCGCGGGGCGAAAGGGTCACGCTGCCCACCTTGGGACCGTCCGGCAGGCAGCTGCGCTTGAACTGCTGGGCGAAGAACCGCCAGTAGAAGTTGCGCAGCCACTTGTACAGCACGTTGTCGGGGTATTCGGGGCGGCCTGCAAAGGCGGCCTTTGCCAGCCGGAAGATCTTGGCCGGGCCAAAGCCGAAGCGCAGCACCTGATAGAGGTAAAAGTCGTGCAGCTCATAGGGGCCCACCAGATCCTCGGTCTTTTGCGCGATCTCGCCGTCCTTGGCGGGCAGCAGCTCCGGGGAGACCGGAGTGTCCAGAATGTCCAGCAGCACGGTGCGCAGGGCGTCGGTGGCGGCAATGTCGGCTTCGTAATGCACCAGATGGCGCACCAGCGTTTTGGGCACCCCGGCGTTCACACCGTACATGCTCATGTGGTCGCCGTTGTAGGTGGCCCAGCCGAGGGCCAGCTCGCTCAAATCTCCGGTGCCGATCACAAAGCCGCCGTTCTTGTTGGCGTAATCCATCAATTCCAGCGTGCGCACACGGGCCTGGCAGTTTTCAAAGGTCACATCATAGGTGTGCGGGTCTTGGCCGATATCGGTAAAGTGGCTTTCCACCGTGTTGGTAATGTTGATTTCGGTAAAGCTGACGCCCAGTGCTTCGCACAGAATCTCCGCGTTGGAGCGGGTGCGCTTGGTAGTTCCAAAGCAGGGCATGGTAATGGCAATAATGTCCTTGGGGTCACGGCCCAGCACCTTGCAGGCGCGCACGGCAACCAGCAAAGCCAGGCAGGAATCCAACCCGCCGGAAATACCCACAACAGCGCACTTGGCGTGGGTGTGCTCCATGCGCTTGGCAAGGCCCTCAGCCTGGATGCGCAAAATCAGCTCGCAGCGCTCGGCGCGAGCAGCATCATTCTGCGGCACAAATGGCGTGGGGGAAATAAACCGCGTCAGCGGTGCTTCTGCCACTTCCAAATCAAAGCTGATGGTCGTGTATCCGGCGGCATCCGGCACAAAGGTCGTGTTGCGGATACGCTCCTGCACCATGCGGCCAAGGTCCAGCTCGGTTGCGGCGGTACCGTTGGCGAAAGGTTCGGCCTCGCACAGCAGTGTACCGTTTTCCGCAATCAGATTGTGGGCGGCAAAGGTCATATCGGTGGTGCTTTCACCGTGCCCGGCGTCAGCATACACATAACCGCACAGCAGGCGGGCGCTCTGCCCAGCCACCAGCTCCCGGCGGTAGGCAGCTTTGCCTACCGTTTCATCGCTGGCAGAAAGGTTTGCAACCACCGTTGCCCCGGCCAGCGCATGGCTACAGCTGGGGGGCACAGGGGCCCAAAGGTCCTCACAGATTTCCACCCCAAGCACAAACTCCGGCATCTCGCGGCAGGCAAACAGCAGGTTGGTGCCAAACAGAGTGCGCTGCCCGGCAAAGGTGATTTCAAACGCATCTTTTGGGCCCGGCACAAAATGGCGGCGCTCGTAAAACTCGCCGTAATTGGGCAGGTAGGTTTTGGGTACAAGGCCCAACAGTTGCCCCTTGCAAACAACCGCTGCACAGTTGTACAGCTTGCCGTTATGGCGCACCGGCAGGCCAACCAACGCCACCACGTCCAGCTCTTTGCTGGCATCGAGAATCTGAATCAGCCCATCCTCGGCGCCGCGGCACAGTGTTTCCTGCAAAAACAGATCGCTGCAGGTATAGCCGGTCAGGGTAAACTCCGGCAGGCAGAGCAGTTTGGTTCCGGCAACAGCCTGTGCGCGCATGGCGGCAATGATCTGCTGCGTATTGTAGGCACAGTCAGCAACATGCAGCGCAGGGCTGACGGCTGCTGTGCGCAAAAATCCGTATTTCATGGGTAGCCCCCTTAATCATAAGGCAATACCGCATAATTCTAAGTGCCGATACGGCGAGCGAGGTGCGGCAGA
>ERZ840371.4004-NODE-4004-length-11435-cov-2.750967_pt1 | contig 11435 bp, 9 predicted proteins | sample MGYA00519937_ERZ840371 | MGnify/ENA primary metagenome ERZ840371 (study PRJEB31850, sample SAMEA3708873) | human gut metagenome | biome: human gut; feature: human-associated habitat; material: faeces | place: China | collected 2014 ... | reverse complement strand
ATGTAACTACGGTTTCTATTCGTACTCAACCTTCCTGTCGCGAAGCATAAGCTCACGTACGGCATCCTTCGCATTCTTGCCTTCGAATAAAATCTCATTGATTTTCTCGGTGATAGGCATAGATATATTATATTTCTTCGCAAGAATAAGTGCTGCCTTAGCAGAGTACACTCCCTCTACAACCATCTGTACCTCATCCATTGCCTCCTGCATGGACTTTCCCTGTCCCATGAGAATGCCTGCGCGTCTGTTGCGGCTGTGCATGCTCGCACAGGTCACGATGAGATCCCCCATTCCTGTAAGCCCATAGAATGTCTGAAGTCTTCCTCCCATTGCAACGCCAAGTCTTGATATCTCATGGATACCTCTTGTGATGAGTGCAGCCTTCGTGTTATCACCATAGCCAAGTCCATCCGCAATACCTGCAGCAAGCGCTATTACATTCTTAAGTGAACCTCCAAGCTCAATGCCAAGCACATCGGAGCTTGTATATATACGGAAGCTCTCGTTCATAAAGAGATTCTGCAAAAAGCAGGCTGTCTCCTCAGCCTCGGCACCGATAACGCATGTGGTCGGTATAAAACGGCTGACCTCCTCAGCATGTGTAGGTCCGGATAATACTGCCACCTGTGCTGTCGGCAATTCATCCTTTATTACCTGTGACAATGTATGGAGACTCTTCTCCTCAATTCCCTTTGCCACATCCACAATGAGCTGTCCCTCTTTACAGAACGGCTTCATCTTCTGCGCCGTGCTGCGGACAAATACGGACGGAACCGCCATCACGAGAAGGTTCTTATCCTTCATCGCTTCCTCAAGGTCAGCGGTATAGATGATTCCCTCCGGCAACGTCACTCCCGGAAGATTCTTGTGAGTCCTGGTCTTTGCCATCTCCTCGATCTCCGCCGGGATCGCGGACCACAGTGTGACCTCATGTCCATTGTTTCTTAACAGCACCGCAATCGCGGTTCCCCATGTACCGGAACCGATAATACCAATTTTTTCCATGTTCAGGAACTCCTTTTCTCTTTAATCTCACTGCCCTGTACCGACTGATATTTTCGTGCTTAAGCGCTTATTCAGTTTTTCTTTCCGCCCCAGAGCTTGTTCTCTGTGCCGGATAAAAGTCTTTTTATGTTCGTCTTGTGTCTCCAGATCGCCATCGCCATCAGGACGAAGGCAACGACATAAAACTCCATGAGATGATCTGCAGAGACGGTAAATGTTCCATGCGCCCCGTAGACCAGTATCTGGATAAAGAATGAGATCACCACCAGAATAGAACCAAGGGAGACATATCTTGTAATGATGACAGCTCCAAGGAACAGTGCTGCACAGACAAGCGTCACGCGCCAGTCCATGGACACGAGGATACCCGCCATGGAGGCAATTCCCTTTCCTCCCTTGAAGTTTAAATAACATGGGAAGTTATGGCCGAGGACAACGCCGAGACCTGCGTAGAGCACATAGAGGTCTGTGTCCGGACTTCCCTTAAAGATGATCCGCGCCGCAAGACAGGCGAACACCGTCTTTAAAAAATCTCCCGCGAACACGATGAGCCCCGCTTTTTTTCCCATGACCCGGAGCGCATTTGTCGTTCCGGAGTTTCCGCTTCCGTAGTTTCTGATATCGATATGGTTCATCTTACCGTAAAGATATCCTGTCTGGAATAATCCAAACACATAACCCATAACAAGACAAATCACTCTGCCCATTGCTTAATCCTTCTCCTTCCTCTCGCGGATGATGAATTTTAAGGATGTTCCGCGGAAGCCGAAGGCCTCACGGATCTTGTTCTCTAAGTATCTCGTGTAGGAGAAATGCATTAACTCCTTATCGTTTACGAAGATAACAAAGGTCGGCGGTTTTACCGCAACCTGGGTCACATAGTAGATCTTTAAGCGTTTGCCCTTGTCGGACGGCGGCTGCTGCATAGCGACAGCTTCTGTCACGATCTCGTTCAATACACCGGTAGCCACGCGGAGCGTCTGGTTCTCGCGGACCATATCGATGAGCTCGAAGAGCTTTTCCATTCTCTGTCCGGTCAGGGCGGACACGAAGATATACTCCGCATACGGCATGTAGGACAGGGTCTCTTTTAATTTTCTTGTGTACTCATAGATCGTCTTGTCGTTCTTCTCGATGGCATCCCACTTGTTGACAACGACGATCACGCCTTTTCCGCGGTCATGGGCGATACCGGCGATCTTTGCGTCCTGCTCAGTGATTCCCTCAACGGCATCGATGACCATGAGGACCACATCAGCGCGCTCCACCGCTGTCACAGTACGGATAATACTGTAGCGCTCGATATCCTCTTTGATCTTGCTCTTTCTTCTTAAGCCCGCAGTATCGATAAAGATATATTCAGTGCCGTTTCGCACGATCTCTGTATCGACAGCGTCTCTTGTGGTTCCGGCGATGTTGGATACGATCACACGGTTTTCACCGAGAAGCTTATTGATAATAGAGGATTTTCCGACGTTCGGTTTTCCCACGATGGCGATTCTCGGACGGTCATCCTCGCTGTCGTCATACTGGTCCTCACGGAAATACTTGACTACCTCATCGAGAAGCTCGCCAAGGCCAAGTCTTGAAGCCGCGGATACCGGGACCGGGTCTCCGATTCCCAGGTTATAGAATTCGTATACATCGTTTCCGAACTTCGCCATGCTGTCCACCTTATTGACCGCAAGAACGACCGGTTTCTTGGACTTTCTTAACATGTCCGCAACCTTGGAGTCCGCGTCGACGAGACCCTGGCGCACATCCACGATAAAGATGATGACGTCCGCGGTATCGATGGCGATCTGAGCCTGCTCACGCATCTGCGCAAGAATGATATCCTTGGAATCCGGCTCGATTCCGCCTGTATCGATTAAGGTAAAGTTGTTGTTTAACCAGGTGCAGTCCGCATAGATACGGTCTCTTGTCACACCCGGAGTGTCTTTTACGATCGAGATCGTGCTGCCGGCAAGGACGTTGAAGAGTGTGGATTTTCCCACATTCGGTCTGCCGACGATCGCCACTACTGGTTTACTCATATATTTTCCTCATTTCTATACTTCGCCGTCCCAATCAGGAATAACTTCCCCGTCCTCTGTGAGACCGGCATCTTTCATTGTAAGCTCATATGCCCCGTGTTCCGCAGTCTGTTCTCTCGCCGCCTCCGGGTCAAGGATCGCGTCCACAAGGTCATATCCGCTTGATTTTACTATATTTATCGGAATCTGTAAAGCATCTTCCGCCTGGGTCTTTGTGATATCATCCAGGAAAACCTCCTCGCCGCTCTTAAACATAACGGCCGGAAGGATCAGCCTGTCGCCTAAAGGCTTATCCTTTAACTGGGCGATCAGATCCTGTCCTGTGATCAGTCCCGCCACCGTGATCTTTTCGCCGAAGAAATCATTCCGGATCGGGTAGATATGGACTTTTCGTCCCGGATAGACTTTCATGATCTCCTTTACAAGCGTGTCCAGATACGGATACGGCAGACGTCCTGTGGCGATTGAGAGTTCTTCCTCTTTTCCATCGTCCGTCTTCTCATCCAGGGCATCCATGACTTCCTCATGCAGCAGCCGCAGCATACCGACGCCGTTCTCCAGCTGGATATATCCGTCGTATCTTCCTTCCTCCGGCATCTCGCGCTCCGCCAGGATATACCACTCATCACTTGCATGGATAAAGTGGATCCCGTGGCGCTCGTAGTTGATCTTCTGCCATTTTTCGATGAGATCGATCACCTCGCAGGCATCTTCCTTTGTAAACGGTTCCAGCGGGTAAAGACCCTCACGATACTTCGAGAGACCGACCGGAACCACCGACACGCTCTGCATCACCGGCGCGTACTTTGAGAGCTGTTCGATGGTGTACGCCAGCTCATTTCCGTCATTGACGCCCCGGCATAGAACGATCTGTCCGTTCATCTCCGTTCCCGCCTCGTAAAGACGGTCGATCTTCTTTAACGCCTCCCCCGCAAACCGGTTGTGGAGCATCTTACAGCGTAGCTCCGGGTTCATAGTCTGCACGGAGATATTAATCGGGGCCAGGTGGAAGCGGATGATCCGCTCGATATCTTTATCCTTCATATTTGTCAGGGTGATGTAGTTTCCCTGAAGGAACGAAAGTCTGGAGTCGTCGTCCTTAAAGTAGAGCGTCTCACGCATTCCCGGCGGCATCTGGTCGATAAAGCAGAAGATGCACTTATTGGAGCAGGACTTATAGTCACTCATAAGTCCGTTTTCAAAGGTAAGTCCCAGGTCCTCACCGCCGCTCTCGATCTCAAGTTCCCACTCTTCTCCGTTTGCCTTCCGCACGACCATCACGAAACTCTCGGCATCCGTCATATAGTCGTAGTCAAAGATATCTTCCAGCTCTTCCCCGTCTATGGTAAGCAGCACATCTCCCGGTTCCAGTTCCAGCTCTTCCGCGATGGATCCGGGGGTAACTGCCATAATTTTATGTCCCTGATATTTCACTTCTTTTATCCTTCCTGCATGGTTCTAAACTTAATCATACCAATCTTCCTCCGATTTGTAAAGGAACGATATTCTTTTTTCCTTCGAATTTTCATGGGAAACTATTGACGAAAAATGTCTGAAAATGGTATACTCGGCGTGGAATGCCTGCAGGTTCCCGTATAAATAAGGAGATCCAGGCAAAAATATGATCTGACAGTCCGACCGCAGAGGCCGGACCGCAACACAAAAAATCGGAGGATTATCTGACATGTCTAATCAGTACGTTTTCAACGACCGTCTGCCGCTTGCACCGCTTAAGATCGCTGCTCTTGAGAGCTGCCGTGATCTTGCGCAGAAAGTCAATGACCACATCGTAAACTTCCGCCGCAACGATGCGGAAGAATTACTTCGCCGCCAGGGAAATTTACAGTACCGTGGCTACGATGTTGACTCCTATCTTCTCGACTGCGCCTGCCCGCGTTTCGGAAGTGGTGAAGCAAAGGGGATCGTAAACGAATCTGTCCGCGGAACCGATATTTTCTGCATGGTCGATGTAACAAACCATTCTCTTACCTACAAGATGTCCGGATATGTAAACCACATGTCCCCGGATGACCACTATCAGGATCTCAAGAGAATCATCGGCGCTACGGCATCCACCGCACACCGTATCAACGTTATCATGCCGTTCCTTTACGAGAGCCGTCAGCACAAGCGTACTCACAGAGAGTCTTTAGACTGTGCAATGGCACTTGAAGAGTTAGTAAGCATGGGCGTGTCCAACATCATCACATTTGATGCACATGACCCGCGCGTACAGAACGCGATCCCGTTATCCGGCCTCGACAACTTCATGCCGACCTACCAGTTCGTAAAAGCACTGTTTAAACATGACAATACCTTAAAGATCGATAAAGACCACTTAATGGTCATCAGCCCGGACGAAGGTGCAATGAGCCGTGCCGTATATCTCGCCAACAACCTCGGCGTTGATATGGGTATGTTCTACAAGAGAAGAGATTACTCCAAGGTCATCAACGGAAGAAACCCGATCGTTGCCCACGAGTTCCTCGGAAGCTCCGTTGAAGGAAAGACTGTGATCGTCGTTGACGATATGATCGCCTCCGGCGAGAGCATGCTTGATACTGCAAAAGAGTTAAAGGAGCGCAAGGCCGAGAAGGTCGTTGTATGCTGCACCTTCGGTCTCTTCACCGCAGGCTTCGAGAAATTCGATGAGTTCTACCAGAAGGGCTACATCGACAGTGTTGTCACAACAAACTTAAACTACCGTTCCCCGGAACTCTTCACAAAGGAATGGTATGTGGAAGCTGATATGAGCAAGTACATCGCTGCCATCATCAACTCCTTAAACCACGACGTTTCCATCGGAAACTCCCTGTCCCCGACAGACAAGATCCAGAAACTTATCAGAAAGTACAACGAGGGTCTTCTTTAATTTTAAATCTCAGAGAATATTTACGCCGCCCGGCTTTCCATTATGGATTCCAGGCGGCGTTTTTTCAGATTCTACACATTTCAGGTGCAGAATCCCATTAAAAAAAACGGAAATTCCAACATTTCTGCAGGAATTCCCGTTTTTATTTCTTACAGCATCTTAGTTTCCGTTCACACGTCTCACTTTATTGATGTCAAGCTTATCTGTCGCGGTGAAATCGAATTCGATCGCAAACTGTACATTATCCGGAAGCGCCTTCTTCTTTAATACCTCAAAATACTGGGACGCGTCTTTAATGACGAGTCCTGTTGTATTCCAGTTATCGCCAGGCAGGATCCATACCTTTAAGTTTCCGACCTTCAGCTCATACGGAAGTTTCTGGGATACCCACTCGGTCTTTCCGTACTTGGCAAGGCAGTTATAGACATCTCCCATGGTCAGCTTTCCTGTGGATCCGTCGAAGAGATCTGTCTTCTCGTAGGTTGTTGTTCCGCCATTGTCATGAGCTTCCTGAAGAGTGTCCGCATTCAGTTTCAGGTTTCCTGAATTCACGGCTGCTGCCTGCGTCGGCTGCGGATTTGCCTTTGTGGTCTCCACCGTTTCCTTAACTGCTGCTGTTGTCTCTTTCACAGAAGCCGCCGCAGATTCCTTCTCAGAGCTTCCTGTCGTCTTCTCTTCTGTATCTGCCTCAGTCTCATCCTCGGCGGCATCCGTCTCATCCTCTTCAGCGGTCTCATCCTCATATGGATTGTGGTCTAAAAGTTTTCCATCCACATCCGCATAACGGCCATCCGGAGTCGTATCATCCACCAGCATTCTGCCGTCATCCTCAAAATAGTATCCCGCACCGTCAAGCTGCTGGTATCCCGTCACCGCACTGGCGTAGAGACGTCCCGCTGCCGGATTGAAGTAGTAGGAGCCGCCAGTCTCATCTGTATACCAACCAAGTCTCCAGGAACCATCTTTGTTCAGGCAGTATGTATAGTCGCCTCCGCTGATCACGCCCGCGTCATAGTTTGACGGAGCCAGCGCAAAGGCACGCTTATAATACTTGGAAGCGCCTTCCACGTCCCCTGCTTCCAGAAGTTCATCTGCCTTCGCGTAGGACTCGTCTGCAGCGGAGGAACGGTAGCTGTCCAGTTCTTCTTTATAACTTTTATTTCCAGGTCTCATGGAAACTGCCTTCTCCCAGAATCTCAGGCAGGCATCCACATCCTCGAGTTCCAGATAATAGGAAGATGCGGAATTTAAAAATTCATCAAGCTGGTCATCTGTCACCGTGGAATTCTGGTTTACGAACCGCTCAAGACCACCCTGCACGATACTCTCCGCCTCTTTTACTTTTCCTGCATCTACATATGCGCTGATCAGCATGGAGTATGCATCGATCCGGTCTGGCGCCTCATTGATCACAGCCTTTAAAGTCTCGATCGCCTGATCGTTCTTTCCTTCATCGTAGCAGTACTGTCCGTAGGCAACTCTTGCCTCCAGCAGGGCATTTTTAATACTTGCATCATTCTGATCTGCTTTCTGAAGAACTGACACTGCATTTTCATAATCATCCATCATGGAATATGCTTCCGCAAGCTGCAGGGAATTCTCCACGGTGACACCATCGAGTTCCTGAAGCTTTAAAAGCCACGGGATCGCTGTCTCGTAATCCTCGTTGTCTGTCAGGACCTGGCAGATCGTGCGGACACAGTTATCCTGTTCTTTTTCCAGAGACGTATCCTTTGTCTTCTCATATCCCTGCTGCAGGATCGACATAGCTTCATCGTACTCTTCATTTCCAATATAGGCTTTGGAAAGCTGGATATAGGCTTTGCTGTAATCCGGATCCAGTTCAATACATTTTAAAAGGGATTCGATGGCACTCTCGTAGTCCTCTTCCCCGACGTACTGGGATCCCTCCTTATAGAGATTCTCCGCTTCCGTCGAACTTGCCTGTGCCGCCTGAGTCACATCGTTCACTGAAGCGTCTTTCTTGCCGCAGGCGGAACAAAGCACCACCGCTGTGGCCATAATCAAAAACCATTTTCTCATTCTAATTCCTCATTTTTTGCCGGAGTATTTTGTCATAGAGCAAAATTTTATCCGATTTGCAGTTTGTTTTTTATCCGGCTGATTTAAAGCTTACCAGTTTATAACTATACCATTTTTCTCTCTTTCTGTCCAGATGGAAGTCAGAGGAAAACTATGGCAGAATTTCGGCAAAAACAGGGACCAGCCATACAGCTGATCCCTGCAGTCGTCTTTTATTCAGTTTTCACGAGGATCTTCAAAGCTTACGCCTCTACTTCTCCGCCTGCCGTTCTCGCTTCCACTTCCTTCTTCTGAACATCGCCAGGAGCCTGCTCATAGCGGCTGAATTCGTAGGAGAATACGCCGATACCGCCGGTCATGGAGCGGAGGTCTGTGTTGTAGCCGAACATCTCGGACATCGGAACATCAGCAACGATCTCCTGCTTTCCACCATGGAGAGAATTCATTCCGAGAACACGTCCTCTTCTTCTGTTTAAGTCACCCATAACGTCTCCGGTAAACTTATCCGGAACAACGACTTTTACGGAAGCGATCGGCTCTAAGAGAACCGGGTTGGCATCCATAAAGCCCTTCTTGAAGGCCAGGGTTGCAGCCATCTTGAATGCCATCTCGGAGGAGTCAACCGGATGGTAGGAGCCATCGAGGAGCGTTGCCTTGATGCCGACTACCGGATAACCGGCTAACGGACCCTTTGTACAGCATTCCTGTACGCCCTTTTCAACTGCCGGGAAGTAGTTCTTCGGAACTGCGCCGCCGAATACTTTTTCTTCAAAGATATAAGGTGTCTCGAGATCGCCGGACGGCTCGAAGGACATCTTAACGTCACCAAACTGTCCATGTCCACCGGACTGTTTCTTATAACGGCCAGGAGCCTCCACTTTCCTGCGGATCGTCTCGCGGAACGCGAATTTCGGTTTGGAGAGTTCCACATCGACTTTATAACGGCCGAGAAGCTTGCTGACGGTAACTTCAAGCTGCTGATCACCGATTCCGTAGAGTAAGCTCTGGCGGTTCTCGGTATCGTTCACAACGCGGAGTGTCAGGTCCTCTTCCATCATTCTTGCGAGTGCGCTGGAGATCTTGTCCTCGTCGCCCTTTGTCTTTGCAGCAAAGCGCATGTATGTATACGGGGTGGAGATCTTCGGTTTGTGGTATGCGATCGTATCGCCTGTCTGTGTCACGGAGAGCTTCGCAACGGCACCGATATCGCCGGCCTTCAGCTCCGGAACCTCGATCACGTCCTTACCTCTTAACACATAGACTTTCGCGATCTTCTCTTCTGCGTCCTTATTTACATTGTAGAGAGTGCTGTCCGGTTTTAATGTGCCGGTGCAGACCTTCATCAGGGAATATTTTCCGATAAACGGGTCAACGATGGTCTTGAATACTCTTGCGGAGAGGGAAACCTCATCGTTGTATTTTGCGGTAAAGTGCTCGCCGTTTGATACGTCAACGCCGACACACTCGCCCTTATCCGGTGACGGGAAGTAGCGGTCGATCGCATTTAATAATGCGTTGAAGCCCTGGCAATTGATGCCGGAACCCATCATGACCGGAACAATAGAACCGTCGCATACGTGGGTCTGTACTGCGGTGTAAATCTCATCCTGTGTAAACTCTTCGCCGGAGAAGTAACGCTCCATGTACTCTTCGCTTGTCTCGGCAACAGCTTCGATCAGGGCGTCGCGGATAATTCCGAGGTTCTTCTTTGTGTACTCCGGGATCTCGCAGTCCTCATAGTCGGACAGGTTTGTGAAGCGGCGGCCCTGCATCTTAACTGCGTTTACGAAGCCGACAAACTTCTCGTTCTCACGGATCGGTACCTGGAACGGAGCGATCTTTCTTCCGAACTTCTTCTCAAGTTTTAAGATCAGTTCACGGAAGGACGCGTGGTCATCATCCATGTTTGTTACAAATATGATTCTCGGGAGTTTATATTCTTCACACAGATCCCATGCTTTTTCTGTACCAACTTCAATTCCTGCCTTACAGTTTACGACGATGATCGCTGCGTCAGCGGCGCTGACTGCCTCTTCCACCTCGCCTACGAAGTCGAAATAGCCCGGAGTGTCAAGAAGGTTGATCTTGATCTTTCCCTCGGCACCTTCGTACTCGATCGGAACCATCGTAGTGGAGATCGAGAACTGTCTCTTGATCTCTTCTTTGTCGTAATCACTTACTGTACCGCCTTCTGTTACTGTACGAACCCTCTTAATAATCCCCGTTGTAAAAGCCATAGATTCAATTAAAGAAGTCTTACCACAGCCACCATGTCCAAGTAATACGACATTTCTAATACTTTCGGTTGCATATACGTTCATAATCAGTTCCTCCCGTGTTGTTTAATCATATTTTTGAGAATTTTACGTCAGAATTTGTAGGATAAATGAATCAATATTCTTATGTCAGGATTCTCACAGGTCTATTTTAACAAAAAACTTGTCATTTCACAAGAGTAATTTTGGCATTTTGACATATTTTTTTGAGGACACAGAATTATGCCGAGTCATTATGGCTTCCTCTCCATAAAAACTGCCCCTACCATCTATTTACGACATCGTTTCGCTTGCGGGTTGAATGTTCGCATATGAATCATATAGAAATACATATACCTTCTACCCTTTTCACTTTAGCACTAAAAAGTGTTGACATGGTGTAAATTTCCATGTACAATAAAAGCCATTGAAATCTCGCATCAGTACACTAACCTGCGATATTGAACTTCCTGGTGGAAATCTATCCCACGGCATATTAGAGCGAGGATTGAATGTGAGTATGGAAGCGAACATTCAACCCGCAAGCGAAACGATGCCGTGGGATAGATTTCCACCAGAAAGTTCACTCCACAGCCTTCATCCCTGATGCGAATACAAAATTCACACTTTTTGGAGGTTGCACCATGAATGCAAATCATATGACAATCGGCTTTATCGGCCTTGGACTTATCGGCGGTTCTATCGCTAAAACAATACGAAGAATTCATCCGGATAGTATTATCTATGGATTTGATACAGATATTGATTCTCTTAAAATGGCAAAGGAAGATGAGATGAATCATCGGGAGATTGCAGAAACACTGAATGTGAAGCTATGCACCGTAGAACGGCAACTTTTACTCGCCAAAGCCAAAATAAAGGAAGCAATTAAGCCATTTCTAGAAAAAATTTAAAAAAAAGTGCATTTTCCTTTTAGTAGTTTTGCACCTTGAGTTTTCTATATAGTATAAAGCTTTAGAAAACAAGAAAAAAAGATGCGCACTGAAAAAGAAGAAACAATGAAAATGGATGAGTTGATCAACAGTATCGAACTGCGATCACCAAGTCCAGGTAAAGATCACTCGGCAGAAAAATCTTTCTCCCGACTGATGACACGAATCCAAACCGACAACAATTCCATTGACATTTTCCGCCGACGCACCCATCAATACCGGGTATGGCTCGCTGCTGCGACAGTAGCCCTGTTGATTGCAATGAGCG
>ERZ840371.3998-NODE-3998-length-11451-cov-3.132503_pt1 | contig 11451 bp, 9 predicted proteins | sample MGYA00519937_ERZ840371 | MGnify/ENA primary metagenome ERZ840371 (study PRJEB31850, sample SAMEA3708873) | human gut metagenome | biome: human gut; feature: human-associated habitat; material: faeces | place: China | collected 2014 ... | reverse complement strand
TCACTGGATTCTAATGTTCCTGCAATTGCAGGTTTCTTGATTTCCATTCGTGCTTCCTCCTCAACATCCATTTGCATTAGTATTTGCTTCGTTGTGTTTATCATAGGGCTCTTACCTTACAGGAACACCTATGGTTTTCTTAATAATTGTTAAGATTCACTTATTTTTGCTGTTACAACCGGTCTTTCCAGTGCCTGTGAATTCATATTCACCCAGCGTTTCATATATACCCTGTCTTCTTTCCATTCAAAAGACACATGATCAAAAAAAGCCATCTCCGGATAGCGCCATTCCATCATCAACACATTTTCTGATTTCCAGTAAGCGCATGCGGCAATTTTCATTTCATCCATTTCATACTGATTCACATAGCCGTCCTCCCGCTCGGCGCACGACCACTCCTTCGCCAGCTCCAGACTCTCCGTACAATAAAAGCCCTGTCCGTAGTCATTATAGACCTTTCCCTGACCATACATAGGAGTAGAAATAATTTCCAAGGAACCGTGATATAAAATTTTTCTCATTCTGAGGAACCTCCTTATCTATTATGGGAGCAAGTAGAAACATGTGGTATATAAAAAATAGATTCGTTTTAATGAAAATAACTCTATAGAGATATTTTTATTAATATTATATCTCTATAGAGTTATTTAATCAATTTTTATTTCAGATCTTAAAAAGATATGCCACCTTACAGTACGCACCTTACACAAACTGTAACTGTCCTTTCACGATGTTTCGAATTACACCTACCGCGCCTCTTCCCCCGGAAAATGCGCGTCGGACCGCTTCAGAATCTCCCGAGCAGTCTTTGTCTTACCCAGACCGCCAAAGGTACAACGCAGTTCCAGCGGCAGCGACAGACCGATCTCATAGATTGCGCCTATTGTCTCATCCAGCGGGATCACCTTGTCGTAGCCTGCCAGAATCATATTGGCGCTGGCGAGCGCATTGCTTCCTCCCATGATATTTTTGCCGAGACATGGCCATTCAACACGGTTTCCAACCGGATCGCAGGCAAGCCCTGTGATATTCTGAAGCCCTACAGACGCCGCATCCAGAGATTGCCGGTTTATTCTGTTTTCATCTTGACAATGAAACGTGAAACTGCTACAATCCAGCTATACAAACCACATTTGATTTGTGATAAATCTATTTTTAGTATATATGTTTTATTTCATTCATAAATATTCAGGAGGTTTTGATATGTTATTTCTCAGCGAACAAGAAATGTGGCAGTCCGTCACCTTAGAGGATGTCATGGACGCAATCGAAGATGCGTATGCGATTCACAAAAGCGGCAATTATAAGATGCCGGATCGTTTTATCGCACAGCGTGATAAAAATATGATGCTCTATATGCCGTGTTTTCTGGATTCCGTCATCGGTACAAAGATGTTATCCGAATTTCCGGACAATCCCTCTCTGGGAATTCCGTATCTGAACGGACTTATGATTTTAAATGACGCAACGACCGGTCTACCGAAGGCGATTATGAACGGCAGTGCCCTGACCGCAATGCGGACCGGCGCGGTCGGCGGTGTCGCACTGCGCTATCTGGCTCCAGAGGATGCTGCCTCAGTTGGTCTGGTTGGCTGCGGTATGCAGGGACTACACCAGCTTCTCTACGCCTGCGAGGTGCGCCCGATCACAGATATTTATCTGTATGACGCATACGCTAAGGATCTTTCCGGCTTTATCGAGCGCTTATCGGCGCGTCTGGCATCGTTTGGAAAAAACGCCATCCAGATTCATACCTGCGCGGATACCCGTGAACTGGCTGAGCACAGCCGCGTCCTGATCTCCGCCACCCAGGCGGTCGATCCGCTCTACCCGGATGATGAAGAGCTGCTTCGCGGCAAATGCTTTGTTGCCATCGGCTCCTGGCGTCCGGAACGGCGCGAACTGCCGGATGCGGTGTGGAAACTCGTCAAGAACGCGTACACCGAGCTTCCGTATGCCTGCGAGGAGAGCGGCGATCTGAAAATTCCGCTGGAAAAGGGCGTTCTGACACAGGAGCGCGTCCACTTTATCGAGGATCTGATCGAAGATACCAAGCAGGGACATCCGCATGAGCAGAACGAGACCCGCTGCTTTAAATCCGTCGGCATGGGACTCTTTGATGTGCGGACGGCACAGCTTATCTATGAAAAAGCATTGGGCAAAGGAATTGGACAAAAACTTAATTTCTAGAAAAAATGGTTGGTATAGAAAAGGCTGTATCACCTACCGCGCACTTCCATGCGGCAGGCAATACAGCCTTTTTCTTATTGTTATATGTGCATTCATTTTCCAGCATTTTTCTGAATCTATAGACCGGCAAATTTTTCGCTCCATATTCTTCTCTACTTATTTATATAACGGATACTTCTCACACAGCTTCGTCACTTCCGCACGGATGTAATCAGCCTTGTTCTCAAAGTCGGTAGCTGCCAGCCAGATGCACTCTGCAATCACTTCCATGTCCTCTTCTTTCAGTCCACGGGTGGTAACAGCCGGAGTACCGATGCGGACACCAGAAGTAACAAACGGGCTTCTCGGGTCGTTCGGAACGGTGTTTTTGTTCAGGGTGATGTATACTTCATCGCAGCGGTTCTGCAGCTCTTTACCGGAAATATCCATGCCGCGCAGATCAACTAACATCAGGTGGTTATCGGTTCCGCCGGTCAGAATCTTGAATCCCTGCTTCTGAAGTGCGGCTGCCAGCGCTGCTGCATTCTTCTTTACCTGAAGCTGATACTCTTTAAATTCTGGTTTCAGCGCCTCGCCGAAGCAGACTGCCTTGCCAGCAATGATGTGCTCTAACGGACCGCCCTGGGTTCCCGGGAAGATCGCCTTGTTGAAGTTGAACTTCTCAGCTGCTTCCTTATTTGCCAGAATCAGACCACCTCTCGGTCCGCGCAGTGTCTTATGTGTGGTTGTCGTAACAACATCTGCATACGGAATCGGGCTCTGGTGAAGACCGGCTGCTACCAGACCAGCGATATGAGCCATATCGACCATCAGGTATGCGCCTACTTTGTCTGCAATTTCACGGAAACGTTTGAAATCAATCTCTCTTGCATAGGCACTTGCACCTGCAATGATCAGCTTCGGTTTTGCTTCCAGTGCAATGCGCTCTACCTCTTCGTAATCAATCACGCCATTGTCATCGACACCATACGGCACAATGTTGAAATATAAACCGGAGAAATTGACAGGGCTTCCGTGTGTCAGATGTCCGCCGTGATCCAGGTTCATGCCCATAACAGTATCACCCGGTTTCAGCATTGCGATAAATACCGCCATGTTTGCCTGCGCGCCGGAATGCGGCTGTACGTTTGCATAATCACAGCCAAACAGTTTTTTCGCTCTCTCGATCGCGATGGACTCTACAACATCGACACACTGGCATCCGCCGTAGTAACGTTTTCCCGGATATCCCTCCGCATATTTGTTGGTTAATACCGATCCCATCGCCATCATAACCGGCTCCGATACAATATTCTCCGACGCGATCAGCTCCAGGTTTCTTCTCTGACGGGCTGCCTCTGCTTCAATGGCTTCTCCCACTTCCGGGTCTGCCTCTGTAATGAACTTCATTACCTCATCTACCATGTCTGTTTCTCCTATTCTTTTCTGTCATCCATACAAAATCATCAAGTGGATTTTTCATATATAAATATAAAACCACACTTTTGTCTCTCCGGATTTTTTATTTAAAAAAGCCTTTTTCAGGTCTCATTAAATACTGTCACCAGACGCTTCTTATGCCAGCAGCGCTTCCGCCATCTGCTCCAGCGACGGAATATCGCTCTCCTTGAGCGCCCCGCGAACCGTAACGACCGGTTCAACCACCGTGATCTCCTTCATCGCATCCAGCATTCCCTTCATCGTGCGCGCTGCACTCGGCGCCCAGGAACCGTTTTCAATCAGGGCAACGGTGCGTTTCTGGTAATTCTTGCTCTGTAAGTGGTGCAGGAAATCTGCCATAACCGGCATCACACCCGCGTCATAGGACGGTGCTGCCAATACAATTTTTCCATACCGGAATGCATCTTCCAGCGCCTCCGCCATATCACCGCGCGCCAGATCCGCGATTGCCACTTTCGGGCATTCTTTTTTCTCAAGAATTTCCTTGCATTTCTTCGCCGCATCCTCGGTGTTGCCATGCAGGGACGCATATGCGATAAATACACCCTCAGACTCGACGCCGTAGCTGCTCCAAATCTGGTATTTTTCAAGCACATGACCGATCGTCTCTTTCAGAACCGGTCCATGCAGCGGGCAGATGATCTGGATCTCAAGACCGGCTTCTTTCTTAAGAAGTGCCTGCACCTGCATTCCATATTTTCCTACAATATTGAAATAATACCGTCTCGCCTCGCAGTCCCAGTCCTCATCCACATCAAGCGCACCGAACTTGCCGAAACCGTCGGCGCTGAACAGCACCTTGTCGCAGGAATCATAGCTTACCATAACCTCCGGCCAGTGTACCATCGGTGCCATGACGAACGTCAGCTCATGGCGCCCCAGTTTCAGGGTATCGCCCTCCTTGACCGTCAGCGCACGGCTGGTATCAAGATCAAAGTACAGTTTCAGCATCGGAAATGTCTTCGCATTGCCTACCAGTGTGATTTCCGGGTACCGTTCTACGACTGCCTGGATACTTGATGCATGATCCGGCTCCATGTGGCTGATTACCAGATAATCCGGGGTTCTTCCAGCCAGTGCGGTTTCCAGATTTCCCAGAAATTCCGTCTGTTTGCGCTTGTCTACCGTATCCATGATCGCGATCTTTTCATCCATAATCACGTATGAGTTATATGAAATACCATTTGGCACCTGATACTGCCCCTCAAACAAGTCAATGTCATGGTCGTTTACACCGATGTAGCGAATATCTTCTGTGATCATTTCCTGCTTCCTCCTGTTCTTTTCGCAGCTGCTCCATCTCTTTACAGCTGCCTCTTTTTGTTCTCACAGGCATCCCGCATCCTGCTGTCAGCCTGCCTTATGATTTCATCCGTTACCTCTGACTCTGAATCAGTCTTTCTCCTCAATCGCCATAATCATATCCACGCGTCTCTGATGGCGTCCGCCCTCAAATTCTGCGTTGATCCACTCGTCAACGATCATCTTCGCAAGCTCACTTCCTACCACGCGGGCGCCGAAGCAGAGTACATTGGCATCGTTGTGGCGGCGGGACATCACCGCTGTGTACGGCTCGCTGCATACGCAGGCGCGCACGCCTTTTACCTTGTTAGCTGCCAGTGAAATACCAAGACCGGTACCGCAGATTGCGATACCCAGATCGGCTTCGCCGGAAACAACTGCACGACCTACCTTCTCTCCATAAACTGGATAATCACAGCTCTCGCTGCTGTCTGTACCCAGATTTAACACTTCGATTCCTTTTTCTTTCAGGAAATCCACAATAATGTTCTTCAGTTCTACCGCCGAATGGTCATTTCCAATCGCAATTTTCATCTCATCTTCTCCTCATCTGACTGACTTCCGGAACAAATGATATAGTCCGGTCATTATGAAATCATTTTAGTAAAGTTGCCGGGCAATGTCAAGACTGTGAAAATCTCAGAAATACATAAAAAGAGCGCAGAGGAAGCTCTTTCGCACTTCTCCGCGCCCTATTGTTTCTTCTATATAATAGTTATAAATCCGCCGTAAGACGTTTTCCGCTTACGCGCTATGGACAGCCGAAGCCGTCAGCTTGCCATCCGAAAGCCCGATCTCTATCGTATCGCCCGCACGGACGCCGTCCGCCAGAATCAGCTTCGCTGCCAGTGTCTCAACGTTCTTCTGCAGGTACCGTTTCAGCGGTCTTGCACCGTAAACCGGATCGTAGCCATTTTCAATGATGAAATCCTTTGCCTCGTCCGTCAGGGCAATCTTTAACTCCTTATCCGCCAGACGTTTGTTGACATCTGCAATCAGAAGCTCAATGATGCCTCCGATGTTGCCTTTCGTCAGCGGCTTAAAGAGAATAATCTCATCCAGACGGTTCAGGAACTCAGGACGGAAGTGAGCTCTCAAGTCATGCATAACGGAGCTTTCCGCCTCCGGCTTGATCTGTCCCTTTTCATCGATGCCGTCCAGCAGATACTGGGAACCGATGTTGGAGGTCATAATCAGGATCGTATTCTTGAAATCGACAGTTTTGCCGGTCGAATCCGTGATACGTCCATCATCCAGAACCTGCAGCAGGACGTTAAATACATCCGGGTGCGCTTTCTCAACCTCATCGAAGAGGACAACAGAATACGGTTTGCGCCGTACTGCCTCGGTCAGCTGACCGCCCTCGTCATAGCCGACATATCCGGGAGGTGCGCCAATCAGACGCGATACGCTGAATTTCTCCATGTATTCGCTCATGTCGATACGCACCATGTTCTTCTCGTCGTCAAACAGCGCCTGCGCAAGGGCTTTTGCCAGCTCGGTCTTGCCGACGCCGGTCGGTCCGAGGAACAGGAAGCTGCCCAGCGGACGGTTCGGGTCTTGGATGCCCGCACGGGAGCGCAGGATGGCTTCGCTGACGCGCTTGACGGCTTCATCCTGCCCAATGACGCGCTGATGCAGCGTGTCCTCAAGGTGGAGCAGCTTCTCGCGCTCGCCTTCCATCAGCTTCGCCACCGGGATACCCGTCCAGCGGCCGACGATTCGGGCGATTTCCTCCTCCGTCACCTTGTCGCGCAGCAGGCTGTCCTCGCCCTTGGACTTCTCGGCGATGGCTTCCTCCGCCGCCAGCTCCTTCTTGAGCTTCGGCAGCTCGCCGTACTTCAGTTCTGCCGCCTTGTTCAGGTCGTACTGACGCTCGGCGCGCTCCATTTCGGCGTTCACGCGCTCGATTTCCTCGCGCAGCTTGTTCACCTTCGTGATGGCGTTCTTTTCGCTTTCCCACTTCGCCTTCATCTGGTTGAACTCGTCGCGTTGCTCCGCCAGCTCCTTCTGCACTTCTGCCAGACGCGCCTTGGTCAGCTCGTCGTCGTCCTTCTTCAGCGCCGCTTCCTCAATTTCCAGCTGCATGATGTGGCGGTTGATGTCGTCCATCTCTGTCGGCATGGAGTCGATTTCGGTACGAATCATGGCACACGCTTCATCCACAAGGTCAATCGCCTTGTCGGGCAGGAAGCGGTCGGTGATATAGCGGTTGGAGAGGGTCGCGGCGGCAATCAAGGCGTTGTCCTGAATTTTCACGCCGTGGAACACTTCGTAGCGCTCCTTGAGGCCGCGCAGGATGGCAATCGTGTCTTCAACAGACGGTTCGCCAACCATGACCGGCTGGAAACGGCGCTCCAAAGCGGCGTCCTTCTCGATATACTGGCGGTATTCATTCAGCGTCGTCGCACCGATGCAGTGCAACTCGCCGCGCGCCAGCATCGGCTTCAAGAGGTTGCCAGCGTCCATTGCGCCGTCCGCCTTGCCTGCGCCGACAATCGTGTGCAGCTCATCAATGAACAGCAGGATGCGCCCTTCGCTGCGCTTGATTTCCGCAAGCACCGCCTTCAAGCGCTCCTCGAACTCGCCGCGGAACTTCGCGCCGGCAATCAGGCTGCCCATATCCAGCGAGAAAATGGTCTTGTCCTTCAGCGAATCCGGCACGTCGCCGCGCACGATGCGCTGCGCCAGCCCTTCGGCGATAGCGGTTTTGCCGACGCCCGGTTCGCCGATCAGCACCGGGTTGTTCTTCGTCTTCCGGCTCAAAATACGGATGACGTTGCGGATTTCGCTGTCGCGACCGATGACCGGGTCGAGCTTATGCTGCCGCGCCATCTCCACAAGGTCAGAGCCGTACTTCTTCAGCGCGTCGTACGTTTCCTCCGGGTTGTCGGTGGTCACGCGGGTTGCGCCGCGCACGCCGGACAGTTCCTTCAGGAACTTCTTCTCGTCGTAGCCCATGCGGGTCAGAATTTCCTTGACGTGGGCGTTCGGCTTCGACGCGATACCGAGGAAAACATGCTCAACGGAGAGGTACTCGTCCTTCATCTGCTTGGCGCGGTTTTCCGCCTCCAGCAGGGCTTTCTCGAAGTCCGGAGAAATATAAACCTTGTCTGCCTCGCGGCCGGGGCCGGACACACGCGGAATCCGGGACAGCGCATCATTCAGCGCCGCACGGAAAGCATCCACGCTGATGCCGCACCGGGTCAGCAGCTGCGGGATGAGCGCCTTCGCATCTTCCGTCAGGGAGAGCAGCATATGCTCCTCATCCACCTGCATATGCTGATATTCCACCGCGATTTGTTGGGCGCGCTGGAGAGCTTCCATCGTTTTCTGGGTGAACTGGTTCGTGTTCATAACCAAACCTCCTTCCGAGGGTTTGACTTTCTTTGACTTTCGTCAGACTCTATTGTATTCATTTTCTCCTGTTTGTCAAGAGGTTTTTTTGAAAACTTTTTGTGAACAAATGAGAACCGTGTTCGGTATGATAATGGGATGGCGCGGAGTCGCTTCTGTTCAGACTGCTTTGCGATTATAACCTGAAAAATTCCGAATTTTGTGGATTTTTCAGTTCGGATTTCTCACATTTGACACGCCCCCTTCAATGCGCTATAATCATCTCCGAAACCATCTTGCAGGAGGTCAACCCATGATTCGACGGGCGACAGAGGCGGATCTGCCGGAAATGCGGCGCGTGTTTGATGCCGCGCGCGCGTATATGGCAGCGCAGGGCAATCCGAACCAGTGGGAGCCGGGGTATCCGACGGACGAGGTGCTTCGCGGCGATATGGCGCGCGGCGGACTGCATGTTCTGGCGGATGATACGGGGATTTACGGCGCGTTCGCGTTCCTGACCGGGGATGACCCGACGTATGCGGAAATTGACGGCGCGTGGCTGTCTGACCGCCCGTATGCGACGATTCATCGCGTTGCGTCAGACGGGACACATCGGGGCGTGTTTGCCGAGGTGATGGCGTTCGCGATGGCGATGCAGCCGCACTTGCGAATTGACACCCATGCGCAGAATCTTCCGATGCAGCGGCAGATTGAGCGGTTCGGGTTTCGGTACTGCGGCGTGATTCAGTGCCGGAATGGGGCGCGAATGGCGTTTGAGCGCGTACCGGAAAAGAAGTGATTTTGCACTGCGCAGAAAAAAAGCTCCGCGCGTTTATCCTCTTTTTTACCCCAACAAGTCCTTTAACCAGCCGATTGCCTCGGTTTCCTTGTGCACATCCGCGCGCAGTTTCTTCTTCTCCATGTCAATTGCATCCCGATACACCCGAATTTCCTTCGCAAAATCCCCGCCAATCTCCGCGCGCCGCTGATACACGCTCCTTGACGCTTCCTCAACTTCCGCCTTATCAAAGTTGATATTCGTCCCAAAGTACAAATTATCCTGATTTCCCGCGCCCCAGTTCATATCATTCAGCGTATCAATCACCGCGGGCGAGAAATAAATGGAGTAGCTTTCCAGGCAGTTATTAACCGTCGCAACATATTGGTCAACAGCCGTTGCCGGGTCGTGGCGCACCAAGCAGTCAATGATGTGCTGGCACAGGGCAATGGTCTCCTGCGGGGCCTGATGCGGCACAATCGGGCGCTCGTACATCAAGCCTAAGAGGTACTTCTGGCAGTAGCGGAAGGCGTTCAGCACCTTGCGAATCAGCGGGCGGCCCGCCTGACGCAGGCGAACCATTTCGGCGATATCACCGGCTTCATCCGCGGCAAGATAGCGCGCGTTCAGGGTGTCGATGCGCGCTTTCAATGCCTGTGCGGGCGGCAGAAGGGATTCGACAACGCTGCGGTACAAAGCAGCATCCGCGCCGGATTGCGCGAAAATGTCCGCATCCAGCGCATCTTTCAGGCGTGTATATTGCGCGGTGAAATCCAGCTGCAAGGCGGGCATCTGGTCGATGTAAATCGCCAGCGCGCCGTAATAGCGCAGGTTGAACGCCATCACCGCGTCGTTGTAGGTATCGGGCGTGTCGTACTGCGTATGGTAATAGTCGATGTAGAACGGGTGAACGTGTTCCATGTCCTTTTGCAGCAGGAAGCCGTTGACCGTGGATGGAACGCCCGCCGCGTAGTAGGAAAAATCATCGGAATAGGTATAGGTCTGATAGCCTTCGGTCAGCACGCCATCCGGGAAGCAGCCCTGCGGTTTGGGCGCGTAGGGATAGCGCGTGGTGAAGTCGCGCAGGAGCGAAAACATTTCCGGCGCGGAATAGGTTGTGGTGTACGTCGCGAACTCATACGCGGGCAGCTCGAAATTCAGGAACGCCAGCGTTTTGCCGACCCACTCCGGGTGCAGGGTGTTAATCATTTCCCACGCGCCGACCGTCCAGTCGAACTGCGTGTAGCTCGATCCCCATTCCTCCGCGCCGTGCAGGCAGAACACGATGTCATTTTCCGGCTCGAAACCGATGTCCAGCATGGCTTTTGCGGCGGCCAGCACCAGCCCGACGGCACAGCAGTCATCCTGAAAGCCCCAGAAGTGCGTGTCATAGTGACCGCCGAGGAGAATCTGGAATTCGGAGGACTTGCCGCGGATGCGCCCGGTGACGTTGTAGGTTGTCCCCTTGCCGATTTCAACGGTGTTATCCACCTTCAGTGTTCCCAGTACAGTGCCGTGCGGCAATTGCGCGCGGATTTCACGGCTTGCGCGAACGCCGATGGAGCAGGTTGGGATGCTCGTCGGGCCGCAGATATCCTGACTGTTCAGCGCGTCGTCCGCAACCTGCCCGAAACCGCCGACGTTCGCCGCGAGAATTGCAGCTGCGCCCTGATGCTCCGCTTCCAGCATGGGGTAGGTAATCCACCAGTCGGCGCGCTGGTCAATATCCACCAGCACGATTTTGCCCTTGACATCCACACCCTCATAGTCATACATTGTGCCGCGCCCGACATAGACAATCGGGGCGGTGATGCCTTCGGGGACGGTGGATGCCGTGGCGTAGGTATAAACAGGGTATTCCGTGCCGTTCACGGTGAAGGATGCGCCGTTGAACTGCCACTTATCGCACTTCGCCGCCGCCTTTTCGACGTCGGACAGCCCAATGCGGCGCATTTCGTCCGCGAGATAATCCGCCGCGGCGTGTTCCGCGTCGCTGCCTGCCTGACGACCGCCGTAGGTGGCGTTATTATGGAGATGGAGGTCAGTGGCGAGGCGGTGCGCGATGGAATAGGCGTACTGGGAATTGGCGGCGCTGCTGAACGCGTCGTGGAGGGACTGCAAAGAGCGTCGCTGATGCGCGGCGGGGGCTTCGTCGGCACGGGCGCACGAGGGCAGCAGCAGGATGCAGACAAACAGGATGAGCAGGAAAATGAACATCGTAAATCCCTCCTAATGCAATGAAATCGCAGGGGTTTCGCGCCTGCGGGCGCGACAAGGGGGCAATGAAAACAGACGAAGTCTGCGGGCACCCTCTTGACCCCTTCGCCGGTCGCCTCTAAGCGACTTTTGGGGTATTGTAACTGATTTTGGTTTCCCAATAAACACGCGGAAACTGTATGATA
>ERZ840371.3992-NODE-3992-length-11458-cov-7.310971_pt1 | contig 11458 bp, 10 predicted proteins | sample MGYA00519937_ERZ840371 | MGnify/ENA primary metagenome ERZ840371 (study PRJEB31850, sample SAMEA3708873) | human gut metagenome | biome: human gut; feature: human-associated habitat; material: faeces | place: China | collected 2014 ... | reverse complement strand
CCATCCGCTCCTACGCCAACACGGGCGACGAGGACGACCGCGACCTTTCGCGCGTGGGCATGTCCCTCGAAATGTTCCGCGCCTATACCGAAGGCTATCTGTCGCAGCGGGCCGGACAGCTCAACCAGGCCGAAATCGACCACCTGGCATTCTCGGCCCGTTACATCACCTTCGAGCAGGTGCTGCGTTTTTTGATGGACTACATCGACGGCGACACCTATTACAAAACGAAATACCCCGAGCACAACCTCGTGCGCACCCGCGCCCAGTACAAACTGCTGCAAAGCATGGAAGAGCAGTACGGCACGATGTGTGAAATCGTACGGGAAACCGTCGCCAAATACAAATAAGGAATGGAAATTCGCAAGATAGCAGGCATCGCGCCCGACGACCGGGCCGCCGTGGACGAGGCATTCGCCGGAATCGAGCCGCTGCCGGTGGCGTGCTGCAACTGGCCCGCGGAATTCCCCTACGCCCCGGAAGTCAGCTTCCGGATGTTCCATACGGGCGACTGGCTGATGCTGCGCTTCGACGTCGCCGAACGCTACACGGCGGCGCTCGTCACGGAGGACAACGGCGAGGTGTGGACCGACTCGTGCGCGGAGTTCTTCATCGCGCCCGACACAGGGATGTACTACAATTTCGAAACCACCTGCATCGGACGGATGCTGCTCGGAGCACACAAATCCCGGACCGAGGCCGAGCACGCCTCGCCCGAGGTGCTGGCGGGCGTGAAACGCTACACGACGCTTCCCTGCGGCGAGCCTTTCGCCGAGCACGAGGGCGACAACCGCTGGTCGCTCACGCTGGCCATCCCCCCGCAGGCGCTTTTCCGCCATGCGCTGACCGACTGGAGCGGTCTCAAGGCCCGCATGAACCTCTACAAATGCGGCGACAACCTCTCGCACCCCCATTTCCTCTCGTGGCGGCCGATCCGGACGGAGAAACCCGATTTCCACCGTCCCGAGTTTTTCGGGGAGGTGACGTTCGAGAAGTGAAAAAGTGAAAAAGTGAAAAGTGAAAAGCTGAAAGCCAAGAGACAATCCGGTCGCGATGCGACAACTGCGGGCAACAGGCGAGCGCAATCGCTTGCGAATTGCCGAGCCGCCACAGCAGTCAAGGCGCGTGTTTTTGCGCCTTAAGTCCCCTCCCGAGGGAGGGATTTGGGGTGGGGTCAGACTTGTAAACGACGCCAACGGCGGCGACAACACGATCGGCAGCAAACCGACAGAGAGAAAGATTAACAAATTACATAAACGTATGAACAACAAGTATTCACTTCCCAAAGACGGCGGCCTGATTTCCGAATCGGCTCCGCGCGACATCATCCATCGTTACGAGAAGATCCACACCAAGGTCTACGAAAACGAGTACGAAGGCGTGCAGTACGTCGCCGACAACATCGTCAAGGCGATCCGCATGTACAACGAAATCCACTGCTCGAACGAGGTCTACGAGGAGTCGCAGCCCTTCGTGCTGGGCCTCACGACGGGCCGCACGCCGCTGGGTCTCTACCGGGAACTGGTGAAACGCCACCACGAAGGGCAGATCAGCTTCCGGAACGTCGCCGTTTACAGCCTCGACGAGTTCTACCCGATCCGGTCGACCGAACAGCAGAGCCGCAACTACCGCATCCACGAGGAGTTCCTCAACCACATCGACATCCTGCCCGAGAACGTGCACATCCCCGACGGTACGGTTCCCGAGGACCGCGTTTCGGAATACTGCGCGTCGTACGACCACTCGGTGCGGCGCATCGACCTGATGATCATTGGCGTCGGCGAGGACGGACAGATCGGCTTCAACGAGCCGGGGTCCTACTCCCGCTCGCGCACGCGGCTGGTGCAGCTGACCTACAACACCCGCAAAATCCAGTCGGGCGCTTTCTTCGGGCTGGAGAACACGCCCAAGATGGCGGTCACGATGGGCATCGACACGATCATGCGCGCCAACCGCATCATCCTGATGGCCTGGGGCGAGGAGAAGGCCCACATCGTGCAGCGGGTCGTCGAGGGCGAGATCACGGATCAGGTTCCCGCCTCGTACCTCCAGGCGCACCAGAATATCGAGGTGGTGATCGACGAGAATGCCGCGCAGCTGCTCACCCGCGAGCAGACGCCGTGGATGGTGGGTCCCTGCGAATGGACGCCGAAATTCGTCCGCAAGGCCGTGGTATGGCTCTGCGGCGTGGTGAAGAAGCCCATCCTGAAACTCACCTATAAGGATTACATCGAAAACTCGCTGGGCGAACTGCTCGAACAGGGCCGCGCCTACGACCAGATCAACATCGACGTCTTCAACGACCTCCAGCACACCATCACGGGCTGGCCGGGCGGCAAGCCCAACGCCGACGACTCGACGCGCCCCGTGCCTTCGTCGCCCTTCCCCAAACGGGTGATCGTCTTCTCGCCGCATCCCGACGACGACGTGATCTCGATGGGCGGCACGTTCATCCGCCTCGTGCAGCAAGGTCACGACGTGCACGTGGCTTACGAAACCTCGGGCAACGTGGCCGTGCACGACGACGTGGTGCTCCAAAATATCGACACGGCCCGCGAACTGGGTTACGGCAACCACTACGCCGAAGTCGAAAAGGTCATCGCCGGCAAGAGGAAGGGCGAACCCGAGCCGCGCCCGCTGCTCGACCTGAAAGGCGCCATCCGCCGCGCCGAGGCGCGTGCCGCCGTGCGCTCGTTCGGACTGAACCCCGACACCAACGCCCACTTCCTCAACCTGCCGTTCTACGAAACGGGCGGCATCAAGAAGGGCCAGCTCACAGAGAAGGACATCGAAATCATCGTCAAGCTGCTGCGCGAGATCAAGCCCCATCAGATCTACGCCGCCGGCGACCTTGCCGACCCCCACGGCACGCACCGCACCTGCATGGAGGCCGTGCTCGGCGCCCTCGAAGTCGTGAAGGACGACGAGTGGCTGAAGGAGTGCCACCTGTGGCTCTACCGCGGCGCCTGGATGGAGTGGGACCTCGGCATGGTGGACATGGCCGTGCCCCTGTCGCCCGACGAGCTGATTATGAAACGCCACGCCATCTACCGCCACCTCTCGCAGAAGGACATCATGCCCTTCCCGGGCAGCGATCCCCGCGAGTTCTGGCAGCGGGCCGAGGAGCGCACGCAGAACACCGCGAAGCTCTACGACCAGCTCGGCATGGCCGAATACCAGGCTATCGAGGTGTTTGTGAAGATGTTTTAGCGCATCTTCACAAAAACTTCGATTAAAAAATGAAGCATTGAACATTAAAAAATCACCCCATGCGCTTAATCATTGAAAATACCCCCCAGCAGGTAGCCCAGTGGGCCGCCAATTACATCATCGCCCAGATCAAGAACAAGGAGCAGCACACCTCGTCGCCCTTCGTGCTGGGGCTGCCGACCGGCTCGACCCCGCTGGAGACCTACAAGGAACTGATCCGCCGCCACAAGACGGGCGAAGTGTCGTTCAAGAACGTCATCACGTTCAACATGGACGAGTATGTGGGTCTCCCCGAGGAGCATCCCGAAAGCTACCACTCGTTCATGTGGAACAATTTCTTCAAGCACGTCGACATCAGGCCGGAGAACGTCAACATTCTCGACGGCAACGCCGACGACCTGGCCAAGGAGTGCGCCGACTACGAGGCGCGCATCGTCGAGGCCGGGGGCATCGACCTCTTCATGGGCGGCGTGGGCGAAGACGGACACATCGCCTTCAACGAGCCGTTCTCGTCGCTCAACTCCCGCACGCGCCTCAAGACCCTGACGCAGGACACGATCCAGGTCAACGCCCGGTTCTTCGGCGGCGACATCTCGCTCGTGCCGAAAACCGCGCTGACGGTCGGCGTGGGCACGGTGCTGTCGGCCAAGAAGGTGCTGATCCTCGCCACGGGCCACAAGAAAGCCCGCGCGGTGCGCCACGGCGTCGAAGGCTCCTACAACCACCAGTGGACCATCTCGGCCCTCCAGGTGCACCCCAACGGCATTCTGGTCTGCGACGACCCGGCCGCCGAGGAGCTGCGCGTAGCCACCTACCGCTATTTCAAGGACATCGAGCGCGAAAACCTGATCTCGAAATAAGCGCATTCCCGATACGAAGTCTCCCGCAGGGCCTGCCCTGCGGGAGACTTTCGCTTCCACGCCCCGGATACAGAACTCCCGGCGTCATTTTACGGCCGGATTATTTGCCGAATGCCGGAAAAATTTTATCTTTGTAGAGCATTGCTTATACGGATAAATCGTGGGAGCGTCACTCAAGGACATAGCCTGCAAGCTCAACCTCTCGAAAACGACCGTTTCGTGGGTCCTCTCGGGGCAGGGCGACAAAAAAGGGATCAGCGCGGAGACACAGAGCCGCGTGCTCGCCTGCGCCCGCTCCCTGGCATACGAACCGAACCTGCTGGCCCGAAGCCTCAACACGGGCGTATCGAAAACCATCGGACTGATCCTCCCCTCGATTTCGGACACCTTCTTCGCCCACATCGCCGACCGGATCGAGTCGGAAGCCGAGCGGGAAGGCTACTCGCTGATGATCGCCGGTTCGAACTCCGAAACCGAACGGGAAAACGCCCTGATACGGCTTTTCCGGTCGAAAAAGGTCGACGGCATCATCATCGCCCCGGCCGACGCTTCGGGACGCGAGGTCGGCCGCCTTGCGGAGAGCGGCTGCCCGGTCGTGCTGTTAGACCGCTGCCTCGCGAAAACGGACGCCGGCTGCGTGGTGATCGACAACGAGGCGGACAGCCATGCGCTGGTCCGTCATCTTGCCGCCCGGGGATTCCGCAAAATCGCCATCATCACGACCTTCCCCCACCTCCCGACAATGGAACTGCGGCACAGGGGCTACCTCCGCGCGCTGGCGGAAGCGGGACTGCACGCCGATCCCCGCCTCTACGGAGAGGTCGCCTATGCCGGCTACCGGCAGCACGTCTGCGATACGCTCGACCGCATTCTCGCCACGGTTCCCGACACCGACGGCTTTTTCTTCACCACGCATATCCTCGCCACCGAAGCCCTGCGCTATTTCCACGACCGGGGCATCGACATCAGCGACGGCCGTCGGGGGCTTGCCTGCATGCACGAAGACCCGCTTTTCCGCCTGGCCGCCCCCCGGATGAGCGTCGCCCGCTTCCCCGTCGAAGAGATCAGCGCCCACGCCGTGCGCCTCCTGCTGCGGCAAATCCGCGAAAGCCAATCGCCCGGCTCCGTCCGCCCGGCACCCGAATCGGTGGTGCTGCCCTGCCGCATGGAGTTCCGGGACGAATAAGCCCGTTCCGTCCGGACATCCCTCCCCCCCCGATACGAAAGACCCGCAAAACGATGAAGTCCTGCGGGTCTTTCTCCGGAAACTAATCTCTAAATTACTTCTCGGCAATCAGTCCGATTTCGTCGATGGCAAAATAAGCGGGAACGAGCAATCCGTAGGCATTCGCCTCATTCGAAGCAGGCGAGAAAGTCAGACAGTCGACTTTGCCCAAAGCGGAAAGATCGACCTTTTTCCAGTCCGACAACTTTTCCGAACCGTTGATCAGGAAGCACTCCGCACTACCGGTCTCCTTGCCCTCAAGCGAGCCGGTAATTTTCACTTTATAATAATACGAAGCCTCGTCAACCTGCGTCGGCTTATAAGGGTAGGTAATCGCGCTGTTGGCCATATACAGATAGCTGACCTGACGCGGTTCCACAAATTCGATCATCGGAGTTGCATAACCGCTCGTATATCCGTCGAAATAACCGATCATGCAGTTCGACGAACCGTTTGCTCCCTTATCGGCCCATACCATAAACTGGTTCGCATAATCAACGCTCGTAGCCGTTCTCCCGTAATTGGCAGACAAGACGAAACCGCCCCAATAGTCTCCGTAGCCGATGTCGGCTGAAAAATAGGTTCCGAACCAAATCTTCTCATCCGAGGTCGAACAAAGATACCCGTTGTAAACGCCACCTACGGCCAGATCGTCGTAGCTGCCGCCCTTCGCCCAAAAGACATTATGGTGATTTCCCGCCGCAGAACCGCCGCTAACGGTAATGTCGCCGAGCTGTACAGCCTTGCCGTCGATAGCAAGCATCCCCTCGCTCGTTTCGAAAGAAATCAAATTAGACGGTTCCGGCTCCGGATCGGGATTGGGGTCCGGATCGGGTTCCGGATCGGGTTCGCTCACATGCACGGTACAGGTTGCCGACACCGAACCGTATGTCGCCGAGATTTTGGCGGTTCCGGCAGCCACGGCCGTCACAAGACCCGATTCGGAGACCGTCGCGAACTCCTCGGCATCCGAAGACCACACCACGTCGTCGGTGGTATTCGCCGGCGCCGGCGTTGCGGTGAGTTGCAGGGTTTCGCCGACTGCAAGTTCTTTTTCCGTACAATCGAGCACAACCGCAGTCGCAGGGACGCGGGAATCGCCGTCATCGTCCGAGCAGGCGGCCAAAGCGCAGGCCGCAAATGCGAAAAGCAAGAGTTTTTTCATCGTTCGTCTGATTTTAAGTATGTTCGTAAAATAAAAATCCGGTCCCGGAACCTCCCGGAATCGAACCTTTTTCACGTCCATACCCGTATTTCAGCCACGAAATACCAAGACTTGCGATGCTCCGTTCTCCGCAGACACACCCCGAAAAAAGATTCTTCCTCGTCGGGAAGCTGCAAGGCAGGTCTTCTGGCTCGTTCCTGCCGCAACGCCTTCCCGGCCCTCTCGGGCCAGTGGCTTTCAGCGTGTCGCGGCAACTATCGGAACTTACAGCAGCGGGAACTGCTGCCGATTTTCACGGCATTCCCATTTAATCACACGGGGCCTTGCCCGGCCCTTTGTGAACCATTGCGGTGCAAATTTAGGAAATAAATTCGTATCTTTGCCTCCGCAAACATAAAATTCGCAAAAAATTATGAAGCACGCATACGTATTCCCGGGCCAGGGCGCCCAGGCCGTCGGAATGGGCAAAGACCTCTACGACAACGTTCCGGCTGCGAAGGAACTCTTCGAGAAAGCCAACGAGATCCTCGGTTTCCGCATTACCGACATCATGTTCGCCGGTACGGACGAAGAACTGAAGCAGACCCGCGTCACCCAGCCCGCCGTATTCCTCCACTCGGTGATCATGGCCAAGGCGCTGGGCGTGAAGCCCGATGCCGCCGCCGGACACTCTTTAGGCGAATTCTCGGCCCTCGTGGTCGCCGGAGCGCTCTCGTTCGAGGACGGTCTGAAGCTCGTTTCGAAGCGCGCCATGGCCATGCAGGCCGCCTGCGAAGCGCAGCCCGGAACGATGGCCGCCATTCTCGGTCTGGAAGACAAGATCGTGGAGGAGATCTGCGCGTCGGTCGACGGCGTGGTCGTCGCCGCCAACTACAACTGCCCGGGCCAGCTGGTGATCTCGGGAGCCGTGGAGGCCGTAGACGCCGCCTGCGAGAAAGCCAAGGCCGCCGGAGCGCGCCGTGCGCTGCGCCTGCCGGTGGGCGGAGCGTTCCACTCGCCGCTGATGGAGCCTGCCAAGCAGGAACTCGAGAAAGCCATCGCCGAAGCGCCGTTCCAAACGCCCGTATGCCCCGTTTACCAGAACGTCGACGCCAAGCCCTATACCGATCCCGCCGCCATCAAGGCCAACCTGATCGCCCAGCTGACGGCCCCCGTGCGCTGGACCTACATCGTGCGCAACATGCTCTCCGACGGCGTGACGGAATTCACCGAACTCGGCCCCGGCAGCGTGTTGCAGGGACTCATCCGCAAGGTGGACCCCAACGCAGTCGTGGAATCGAAATCGACGCTGTAAAACAAAAAGTTTCGCTTAAAAATTAACGCCCTGAAAATCAGGGCGTTAATTTTTTACCCCTCATTTTGAAACAAAATTTATTAAATTTTATTAAAAACTTATTGCATTTATTAAAGATAGTGTATATATTTGCAGAGTTAGTTAAAAATGAGCCTGGAAGGATGACATCACTTACCGAATTTTTCAACAAACACGAAGACGACGCCCTGAAGGGCATTACGCACAAAAACAGCATCATCAAGCGCAACATCATCGCGCACATGGCTGTCAACGGAGAATGCACGCTTTCGGAGCTTACCAAAGAGCTTCACATCAGTGTCCCCACGATCACCAAACTGGTTCAGGAACTGGTCGACGAGAACATCGTGACGGACCTGGGCAAGGTGGAAACCCCGGGCGGACGGCGCCCCAACATCTTCGGCCTGGCCAACTCGGCAATCTATTTCGCCGGGGTGAACGTCGGTCGTGACAACATGCGCTTCCTGATCACCGATCTGCAAAACAACATCATCAAAGAGGAGAACGACTTCACGTTCGAGCTGCTCGACCGCCCGCAGTGCATCGAGCGCATCTGCTCGGGCATCGAGAACTTCATCGCCACATGCGGCATCGACCGGGGCAAGATTCTCGGGCTGGGCGTCTGCATGACGGGACGCGTGAACCCCGACACGGGCCGCAGTTACAAATATTTCACGTCGAGCGAACAGTCGCTGCGCGACTTGCTCGAAGAGCGCGTCGGCATCCGCGTACTGCTGGAGAACGACACCCGCGCCCGCTGCTATGCCGAATACACCTGCGGCAAATCGAAGGACGAGAGCAACGTGCTGTACCTCCACATGGGCCGCGGCGTGGCCATCGGCATCGTGGTCGACGGACAGCTCTACTACGGCAAGAGCGGCTTCGCCGGCGAGTTCGGCCACATTCCCTTCTTCGACAACGAGATCATCTGCTCGTGCGGCAAGAAGGGCTGCCTCGAAACCGAGGTTTCGGGCATCGCCATCGAGGACAAGATGTGCCACCTGATCCAAAAGGGCGTGAACACCATCCTCAAGGAGAAATACGACCAGCAGAAGACCATCCATATCGACGACATCATTACTGCGGCGAAGAACGACGACAACCTTTCGATCGAACTGATCGAGGAGGCGGGCGAGAAGGTCGGCAAGGCCGTGGCTTTCCTGATCAACACGTTCAACCCCGAGACGGTCATCGTCGGCGGCAACCTCGCGGCGGCGGGCGACTACATCATGCTGCCGCTCAAATCGGCGACGAACAAATATTCGCTCAACCTGGTCTACAAGGACACCAAGTTCCGCGTGTCGAAGATGACCGAGAACGCCAACGCCTGGGGCGTGGCCATGCTGATCCGCAACAAGATCATCGGATTGTAATGAACATCGAGGGCCGCACCATCCGCCTGCGGGCTGTGGAGCCGGGCGACGTCGACCTGATGTACGAGTGGGAGAACGACTGCGACATTTGGCCGGTCAGCGGGACGACGGAGCCGTTCTCGCGTCATCAGCTGGAGCGCTTCGTCGAACGGCATCAGGACATCGTCGGGGTGCTCTGCGACGGACAACTGCGGCTGATCATCGAGACGCTGTTGAGTTCCAAGCCGGTCGGGGCGATCGACCTGTTCGAATACGACCCGATCCACCGCCGGGCAGGCATCGGCATCCTCATCTACGAACAGAGCGACCGGGGACGCGGCTACGCCTCCGACGCCGTGGAAACCCTCTGCCGCTACGCACACGATACGCTGCGCGCGCATCAGCTGTGGTGCAACGTCGGTGCCGACAACGAAGCGAGCCTGCGCCTGTTCCGCAGCGCGGGATTCACCGAGATCGGCGTCAAACGCGACTGGCTATGGCGGCCCGACGGCTATCACGACGAGGTGATGCTGCAAAAGATATTCGACTGAAACAGCGGACCCCAAGAGTCCGCTGTTTTCAATTCGACCGAAGCCATCCACGGATTGCCCCCCCCGAAAGTTCCGTCGTTTTTGATCAGCGAGGCATACATCGTAAAAACGGGACGAATGGATGACGTATGCTCCATTCGTCCCGTTCGGGGGATGATTGCGGCGGATGCGCCGCAATCATCGAAAATTACAGCCGGCGCGAACCGTCGGAGATCACCACCTCGTAAACCTTCGGTTCGTGGCCGTATTTGGCGTTGAACTTCTCCTTGGCCGTGGCGATGAAGTTGTCGTAAAGCTCGTCTTTAACCAGGTTGATCGTGCAGCCGCCGAAGCCGCCGCCCATGATGCGCGAACCCGTCACGCCGCACTCCTCGGCGACCTCCGCCAGGAAGTCCAGCTCCTCGCACGACACTTCGTAGTCCTTCGACATGCCCCAGTGGGTCTCGTACATGCGCTTGCCGACCGTCTCGTAGTCGCCCTTTTCGAGCGCTTCGCATACGTCCAGAACGCGCTTCTCCTCGCCGATCACATAGCGGGCGCGCTTGTAGTCCTCCTCCGAAATCCGATCCTTGACGGCTTCGAGCTGCTCCATCGTGGCGCCGCGCAGGAACTCCTGCCCCAGCACTTTCGCAACGCGCTCGCAGGAAGCGCGGCGGTCGTTGTACGGAGAGCCTACCAGTTCGTGCTTCACGCGCGAATCCAGCAGAACCAACTTATAGCCCTTCGGGTCGAACGGGAAGTAGGCGTATTCCAGCGAACGGCAGTCCAGACGGATCAGGTTGCCCTTCTTGCCGAACACCGAGGCGAACTGGTCCATGATGCCGCAGTTCACGCCGCAGTAGTTGTGCTCGGTCGACTGACCGATGCGTGCCAGTTCGAACTTGTCGATCCCCAGCGCATAGAGGTCGTTGAGCGCAAAGGCGAAGGTCGACTCCAACGCTGCCGACGACGACATGCCCGCTCCCAGCGGTACGTCGCCCGAAAAGGCGGTGTCGAAGCCGCCGATGCGGCCGCCGCGCTTCTGGATTTCGCGGCAGACGCCGAAGATGTAGCGGGCCCACGACTCGGAGGGTTTGTCCTCCTCGCGCAAGCCGAACTCCGCATAGGAGTCCAGATCGACGGCGTAGGCGCGCACGCGGTCGGTGCCGTTGGGGCGGATCATCGCCGTGATGCCGCAGTCGACGGCACCCGGGAAGACGAAGCCGCCGTTGTAGTCGGTGTGTTCGCCGATCAGGTTGATGCGTCCCGCCGAGGCGTAGAGTGTTCCGTGGGTATTGAAATGCCGCTCGAATGCGGCCCTTACATTGGATTGCGTCATGGTCCGAATGGGATTAGTGGTTTTAAAGTCTTACAAATATATAAAAAATTTAGTAAACGGCGATTCCGAAAAACGGGAACGGCCGGAAAATCGTTCACATTCGTGTTCCTTTTCTCGCCTCGGCATGGCCCGGGCGAGCGCGGCTCTGTACTCGGCTTATCGAAAAGTTCCCGTCGAGGACTCGTCGTCTCCGGCGTCTCTGACGGCGAGGGTCGTATGTCAGGCGTGGCGGGGATGCGCCGTCCGGCTGCGGATCGCGGCGAGCATGTCGTCGGTCATCCGCGAAAGATCCCATTCGGGACGCCAGCCCCACTCCTCGCGGGCGCAGGTGTCGTCGAGCGAGTCGGGCCAGCTGCGGGCGATCTCCTCCTTGACGGGATCGATGTTGAAGTCCATCGTGAACGAGGGGATGCGCTTGCGGATCTCGGCGGCGATGATGTCGGGCGTGAAGCTCATCGAGGCGAT
>ERZ840371.3979-NODE-3979-length-11491-cov-4.209689_pt1 | contig 11491 bp, 7 predicted proteins | sample MGYA00519937_ERZ840371 | MGnify/ENA primary metagenome ERZ840371 (study PRJEB31850, sample SAMEA3708873) | human gut metagenome | biome: human gut; feature: human-associated habitat; material: faeces | place: China | collected 2014 ... | reverse complement strand
GAGATACTACTTCCCAGGGGATGAATATCTCCATAAATTTACCAATACCTATGAACCCGTAACTTAAAAAACCGAGTACGCTAAGTAATGCGAATACGATAACAATCGTATGTGAAAGAGTAGAACCTTTCCCTTTTCCGAAACGGGTTTTAATCCATTCGGCACCGGTGAGAACGTTCGAACGGCGCAGCCACACGGATAAGTAAACCATTAGGAATATCTGGTTGAACACCGGCCATAACCAGGGAATCCAAAGACTTTTGAAACCATAAGCGAATGCCCAGTATACCATTAGCATTGTGCCCGTAATATCGAACATTCCGGAGGCGTTGGATAATCCCAACATATAGAAAGGCAATGATTTTCCACCTAAGGTAGGAGTCCATATTCTGGGCTGCCCGTTTTTTAAGAATGAGACCGATGACAATCATAGCGATAAGATAGGCGCATATGATAAGAAGGTCGGTAGTGTGTAATTTCATATTATTATTTTGAATCGATTTATATATTGTATCTTCTTTGCTGCAAAGGTAGGGGGAAAGAAGCAAGGAAACAAATATTATTTTAGCTCATACTGATACTAAACCAATAAAGGTTTCTTATTCCTTATGGTAAATTAGTTCATTCCTAAGATGCCATGCTTGTATATGTTTTATGCCATTGTGAGACGGTAAGACCATATCATCAATTGATACTACCACTTTCGGAAAGTTATCATTAATGGTTTCCAATGGAGAAAATTCTCTTTTTATGGTACTTTGATCTGACATTATATAAGAGCATTGTATATAAATTGTTTCTCCTGTTTTTTGAGCCACGAAGTCGATCTCTTTACCTTTGGCATTGCCAGTGTAAACTTCATATCCCATACGAAGTAACTCCAAGTAAACTGCGTTTTCTATCAGGTAGCCAAAGCCGTAACCGTAGCCGGGATAGAGATAATTTTTATAAGCAAGGTCATTAATGTAGAACTTACTTGTCCCGGCAAGGGTTTCTTTTCCCTTGATGTCATAACGTTCGCAACGATGGATTAAGAATGTGTCTTCGATATATCCTATATAAGCAGCTACAATATCATAACTAATGTTTCTCCCTGAATTTTTAAAGTATTTCACTATGCTATTGACCGATATCAGGTTGGAAGCGTTGTTTACTAAAAAGATAAAAATATCTTCCAGTAATTTGGGGTCACGTATATTGTAACGTTGGATAATGTCACGCAACAAAATGGAGTCCTTAATAGTAGACATATAGTTTTGTCTGATTTCCAGTTTATTCGGGAGAGAAAACAACTCCGGCAGACCACCACTATTTATATAATCAAGATAACTTTGTTTCATTTGCTTTTTTCCGGTTACCATAAGATATTCCTGATAACTGAAAGGAAAAACATTGAAACATACATAACGACCGGATAATAACGTAGCCAGTTCTCCTGAAAGTAATTTAGAGTTAGAACCGCTTATGAATAGTTCGTATTCAGCTGTATAGTCTTGTGAATAAGAATTTATTGTCTTTTCCCAATCTTTGATGAGTTGAATCTCATCGATGAAAATATAAACTTTTCCTGTTGGTTGTATAATTGCCTGATACAGCTTGATGATTTCATCTAAGTCTTTGTAGGTCTTTATGAAATCCAGATCTGTCATTTCTCTGTTGATGAATAGTGTATTTGCGGCAGGCACGCCATTTTCTATCAGTTGCCTGGCAGTCTGTCGCAATAGATAACTTTTTCCTGCTCTACGCTGACCTGTAAGGATTTTCACAAGTCTGTTTCCTGTAAAGTCCATAATCTTTTCATTGTATTCACTACGCCTGAATCCAAAATCAAATGCAGTGTCTCCCCAAAGATTATACTTTCTTAGAATGTTTATCCTTTCGTCCATATCCTAAAGTTTTTAGCAAAAATACAAAAGTTTCGGATATATCCGAAACTTTTCTTGCTTTTGTTTGCGATTTCGAATATATCCGAAATTATTTGTTTTAAAGATAAACTTGTTCTGTTTCTACTGTAACGGCTTTGTTAGCTTCTATGAGATTGCAAATATTTTCTACGGAAGCAGCAGAACGTAAACCGTCTGCCGGTGTGTGAAAACAATAATCGATCAGTCTATCAATGGTGGAAGTTGCTACATGCATACGAGTATCCGAGGATGCATAATAGATATATACTGTTCCATCTTCATCCGCAATCCAGCCATTCGAGAAAAGTACATTAGATACGTCACCTATTCTTTCTTCATCTATCGGAGCCAGCAAATATCCACCCGGTTCGGCGATTGTCTTTGTCGGATCTTCCAGAGAGGTCATATACAGATAGAGTACATAACGCAGTCCGGCAGCACAAGCCCGTACACCGTGGGCGAGGTGTAACCATCCCTTGGAGGTTTTGATAGGATGAGGTCCCTCTCCATTCTTCACCTCTTTTATAGTGTGATAGTGACGGTGGTTGATGATAGTTTCTTCTTTCACTTCTGCATGAGTCATATCATCAATGAGTGCCCAACCGATACCTCCGCCGTTTCCGGCATCAATAAAGCTATCTTGCGGACGGGTGTACAAAGCGTACTTACCGTTAACAAATTCCGGATGTAGAACGACATTACGTTGTTGGCTTTTGGAAATCAGGTTGGGTAGGCGTTCCCAATTCTTCAAATCTTTGGTGCGGACGATACCTGCTTTGGCAACGGCGGAAGATAAGTCACCCGGTGCAGCGTTGGGGTCAAGGCTTTCGCTACAGAAGATACCATATATCCAGCCGTCTTCGTGTGCTGTCAGGCGCATGTCGTAGACGTTTGTTTCTGTCGGATCAGTATCCGGTAGTTGTATCGGGTATTCCCAAAAACGAAAGTTATCTATTCCGTTTGGACTTTCGGCAATGGCAAAGAATGACTTACGGTCGTTCCCTTCCACACGTACTACCAACAAGTATTTGCCGTTCCATTTGATAGCTCCCGAATTCATGGTGGCATTCATTCCGATACGTTCCATAAGCCAAGGGTTTGTTTCCGGATTCAAGTCATAACGCCATTCCAAAGGTATGTGTTTTGCAGTGATGACAGGATATAGGTAGCGTTGGATGATTCCGTTATAATGACTATTATCTTCTTTATTCTTGCGAGTGAGAAGCTGGAAATATAACTCTTTGAATTGTTTAAATTTTTGCTTATTATAACTTGACATAAGGTTTTTCTTTTTAACAGATCCTACAAATGGGCGATTATAAGTGGACTTTTCCAACCAATGTAACAATACTAAATTGTGGTATTGTCAGATTGTAGTATTTATTGCTTACGGGAACGATATTTGTTTTATTCCATCTATTGTCTTTATTAGTAATAAATTGCTTTAATGCTCCTTTTATATTTGCTCCGTCTAGGCGAATGTTGGTCGATATTGTTTTTTCAGATAGGTTGATTGCAACTAAGATATATTTATCGTTCTTTTTATATGCTGATACTAAAAGGTCTTTGTTCTTAGGTTGGGTTACCTGTATTCGTGTACTTCCTTCAGAAATATATCGAGAGTAATTGCCTAAGATATCATACCTTTTTGATAATGTATAATCTTTTCTATTTTTGTTCAAAATGATAAGACTTTCATTGTTGGATGTCGGCATAGCTCCTCCCCACCATATAATTGCATTTACATTTGCCTTAGTCAGATAATTGTGGAATGTAACTGCCCACTTAAGTCCATCTTGAATTGAAGTATCGAGTGGGGTTACATCACTTATTTCTGTAATCCATACCGGTATGTGCGCTTTTTCTGCTGCGTCAAATGGAATGATAGGAGTTTTAAGATATTCTTTATCTACTTTTATTGGCATTATGTCAGGAGATAAGCTATAGCCATGTCCTGCTGCAATGAGATTGAATTTCTTGATTTCAGGATAGTCCTGAAGAATTGTATCTGTGAAGTCTTTGGATGAGACCATCTTTAGTTGAGGCATGACTACTGACCATAAAGGATTCTCTCCAAATATGATTTTTGCAGGAATATTTTCTTTCTGAAAGGTGGGACCAAGATTGGAAGTGATAAATTTCCCCATTTCGTCTGCTGTCCATAAAGAAGAATTCCAGGGGGCGGCATAACCAGGCTCGTTTGAGGGTGATATGGCATAAGGTGTAATTCCTTTGGATTTGTAAGCTTTGTAAAAAGCTGCAAGATAATTAGCGAAATCCTGATAACACTCCGGTTTGAGTTTTCCGTTTGATACTTTTCCGTTGCTTTTCATCCATGCAGGAGCGCTCCATGTAGAAAAAACTAATTTGTTGATATGATATTTATTTTTAGCCTCTAAAGTAAGCCATAATTGTCCGCGTCTCAACAAATCATCGGATTTATTGTTAAAATCAGAATCGCATAACTCGATGTTAATATCATCGTTAAGATTGAAGTCTTTATCTTCTTTATTCTCCCAATAATGTGGGAAAATCTCTCCTCTTAGGATGTTTAAACGCAATCCATCGTTACCGAACATTTTATCCATGACTTGTTTTCTGTTTTTGAAAGCGAACAGTTCTTTAGCCCAGCCAGCTTGGGCTATTCCAAATCCGTCTATTGTTTGTTCGCAATCGTTCCATCTGATTACGATGCCGGAGCTTGGCGAATTATCTGAAATTTTAGTAGCAGGGTTGCTGAAACAAACTAGACTAGTAAATAGTGCACTTAAAATGGGGATGCAATGTAGTTTCATATTTTCAGAATCTGATATAAGGGAGGTAGCTTTTTCTTTGGTAAGACACCACCTCCCTAATTTTATTAATATCTATTTACCGATCACGCTTATGTTAGTCGATATCCCACCATATATGTGTGGTAACTTTGTCTGCTCCTTGTTGCTGATTCGCAGTATCTACATTTGCTCTGTTAATACTATATTCATCGGTAGGATAAGGGAGTCTCGTAGGGATAACTCCTGGGCTCATACTACCTGAATAATTGGTTGGAATAAGTTTGGGGTATCCGGTACGACGCCAGTTGGCATAACTTTCGTAACCGTTGATGAAAGTTGCTACCCAGTATTGCTCTCCGATAATTTGCAGTTTTTCCGTATTGTTTGCAGTACTGAATAGGTTCTGGGCTAAGTAAGTCTCGATTTCTTCATCTGTGATTTTACCTTGCGTTCCGTAAGCAATCTCCTGTTCTTTCATGGATGATGTGATGGCTTCTTTATAAAGAACCTCCGCGTTTCCGTTTGTCCAGTTTCTCAATACAGCTTCGGCTAGCAACAATTTCGTCTCAGATGGCATTAGGAAGATGGTAGGGGCATCCAATCTCAAAATTGTATTGATATTGAAGTTGGAAGTATTTTCTAAGCCGACAAAGCTTCCACTTGGGGCGTCTGCAATGGTATGACTATCGTAACCGTTAGGTAAACCAAATTGTTTGTCAAATTCAGTATTTCCGTCTTTCAAAGAGCAATATACATGAATACGAGGATCTTTTGTTTTTTTGAGATAATCCATGAATGTTTTCCCAATTTTGACTGCATCACTTTCGATGAAGTTGTCATCTAGATAACGGAAACTCAATGGATTTTTAAATGCATTTTTCCCGCTTCCGTCATGTCTCAGAAGGCATATATCTTCCGGTTGGCTCATTACGCCGATAGTTACGGCGTCGGCTACTGTCTGTTTTGCCAGGTCTGGAGCCACTTCTGACAGACGCATTCCTATACGAAGTAATAAGGAACCTCCAAACTTTTTCCACTTATTGATGTCGCCATCGTAGAATAAGTCACCGTCTATTGCCGGATTATTGGCATTTAGCAGGTTGACCCCGTCTTTGACTTGCTGAATCATATCTTTATAGATGGTCTCCTGATTATCATATTTCGGCTTATAGATTTGCTGATAGTATCCTAATCCTGCTTCAGAATAGGGAACATTGCCGTATATATCTGTCAAACGCTGGAACAGATAAGCGCCCCAGATTTTTGTTGCACCGAGGATATTGGAATATTTTGCATCTGACGAGGCTTTTTCTTCCAATTCGCGCCAGTTTTTTATCAGATCGCTATAAGTGTCGGTAAAGAAGGTGTTGGCGTAAGATTCCATCTGGTAATATTTGTCACCTGGCATATCGTTATTTAAGGAAGCGGCTTGCTGTACAAGCATCATGCAGGTTCCTACCTGAATGTTTTTAGCAATACCACCGGTAGTCGTATGTAATTGAGTATAGGTCAACAGAGGACCGGGCTCTATCGAGGTAGGACTGTTGGGGTCTATATTTTTCTCGGTGAAATCACAGGCATAAACCATACAAGTTAGCGTGGATGCCATCATTAGTTTTATTATATTGATCACTGACATAATATTTTTATTTAAAATTTGACATTCAGATTAAAACCTATGCTACGTGAGGCGGGTAGTCCGTAAGATTCGAATCCCTGTCCATTGTCGATATTGAAAGAAGATTCGGGATCTACCAAAGGTACTTTATCGTAGATATTCCACAAATTCCGTCCTACGACTGAGAGAGACAAGGCTGACAAACCTATTTTACGGATCCATTTTGTCGGGAAGTTATATCCGAAAGAAAGTTCGCGCAACTTAATGAAAGAAGCGTCATATATACAGTTCTCGGTAATACCTGACAATGCCATATAATATTTCATCGCTGTCACTTTTACATCATTTGGAGTTACACCGTCTTCTTTTACTCCCTGAGCGATAATACCTTCTTCGCGTCCTGGTAGCGTGTCTGCATGGCGTCCGAACATAATCATGTGTGCATTTGTTTGAGAATACATCTTTCCTCCGAATTTGCCATCAAGTAAGAAACTCAATGTGAATCCGTGACATTCAAATGAGTTGCTGAATCCTAATGTGTATGGATGCACGCTTTCGCCTAATTTCTCGATTTCTCCTTTCATAGGAAGTCCATTTTCGTACATGATTTCACCTTTGTCGTTGCGTTTGAAAGTTACGCCTCGGATAATCCCATAAGGTTGTCCTACTTGCTGGTAAATCCAAGCTGGGCCACAGTTGTCGCTATCGTGGCCAGTACGAGACTTTGCCAGTTCGAATTCGGTGACATCATCTGTTATGCGTTTAATTTCACTCTTGTTGTAAGCGAAGTTGAAGGAAGTGTCCCAACGAAAGTGAGATGAAAGAATTGGAGTGCCGGTAAGTAACAGTTCAATACCATGATTATTCACTTTACCCGCGTTTATTTTGACATTTCCATATCCTGACGCGGTTGATATACCTGCGTTTACTATATCGTCTTTAGTATTTCGTACATAGTATGTGAAATCAATGCCGAAGCGATTGTTAAAGAACCTGGCTTCAAATCCTCCTTCATACGAAATAGAAGTCAGAGGTTTTAAATTTAAGTTCGGAATAGTGCCATTGTCAATGGATCCAACAGGATATTTGCGATATGCATCCGCATAACTGTATGTCAATCCCAGTTGATAGGCTCCAACGGCGCCGCCGGACTGTGCCCATGAACCGCGTAGCTTGAGGTATGGGAACCAAGACGGCATCTGAATAGCTTCACTAAGGATAAATCCTAATCCGACGGAGGGATAAAAAATATGATTGGGAGAGGTTTTCCCTTTGTAAGAAAGTGCGGAAAACCAGTCGTTACGTCCTGTTAAGGTCAAATATATCATGCTTTTATAAGACATTTCGGCTTGTCCGAAGAGGGAGTTGATGTAACTTTCAGAAGTAGAATGACCACCGGATTTTGTTTTTGTATTATTAATGGTGTTGAATCCTGGTACAACAAATTGGTCACCGTACGAACTTGTTGCATCTGACCAACTTGCCATTGTGTTCCAGCCAATAAATGCATCGACACTTACAAGGCCGTCTTTGAATGAGTTGGTATATCCGGCAATGGCTTCTGTGTTGAATTCACCGTGATATTCGGCACTATTGGATATATTACCTTCTTTTACAGCTCCGCGGGCTGTGCCCCAAGGGGTGACATTTTCGGCACGACGGTTAATCATATCACCGCCGGCACGTCCGCGTAGATACCAGTTTGGTGTAAAGTTGTATTGAACTTCGACGGAGCCAATAATACGGTCTTTAGCATCTTTTTGACTATTCTTGTAAACAACAAATAAAGGATTGATTACATAGCCTTGAGCGTTTACTTCATATTCCGTACCATCGTCGTTTGTAATCTTCATATCAGAAAGGCCGTAATTAGGTGCTAGTTGCCATAAAGAAGCATTTGCATTGGAGGTAATATCACCCAGGTTTGGACGGTTTTTGGCACGTTCGCGTACGTACATAATATTGGCCTTTAGTGAGAAGTGCTCGTTCATTCTAGAAGTCAGATTCAATGTAATATTGTTACGTTCCAGTTTGGAATTCGGTTGCATATCATGAAAACGTTGATCACCTGCACCAACACGGAACTGAATTTTTTCATTTCCGCCGGATACAGCGATGTTGTTAGTCACTGACCATGCATTGTCGTAGAAATCTTTGAAATTATTTCTTGCGGTTGGTGAATATGGGCGGGAAATTCCGTCATATTGCGTTACATTTGATCCGTCCATTTTGCTACCGAAGCTCATTACACTCATTTGCTTGGCTAATGTTGGAGCCAATTGGCTTATAGCCTGTTCTGGTGTCATTCCATATCCAGCTCCTGTCGCTATAGCCAGTTGATCAGGATTCATCCCATTTGCACCACAACCATATTCCCATTGGAGGTCATTATTCTTTAGGATGGGAGAGTCTTTAGTATAAGACATATTGTATTCTACTCTGACTTTTCCTGCTGTTCCTTTTTTAGTAGTAATGACAATTGCACCATTTGCTGCACGGGAACCGTACAATGCAGCAGCGGTACCTCCTTTCAGCACACTCATACTTTCAATGTCTTCACTATTGATAGATGAAATTCCGTCACCAGCATCAAAACCACCCCATTCTCCGGCTTGACCATAGTTTCCGTTATTCATAGGCACGCCGTCGATAACGTATAAAGGTTGGTTACTACCGTTCAAAGAACCGTTACCACGAATTGTTATACGGCTTGAACCCATGACGCCGGATGCTGGTTTCACTACATTTACACCTGCTACTTTTCCTACCAGACTGTTGGCTATATTGGAAACCTTGACACGATTCAACTCTTCGCTCTTGACTTCCGTTACGGAGTAAGCTAATGCTTTTTTCTCTTTTTTAATACCTAAGGCAGTGACAACTACTTCATCTACTTGGACAGAACTCTCCTGTAGAGTGACTTTCATGGGGGTATCTGTAGCCTTTTGTTCTACTGTCTGATATCCAATAAATGAAAAAATTAGGGTATTTCCTTTCTTTGCACGAATGGTGAACTGGCCGTCCATATTTGTGATTGTTCCAAAGGTTGTGCCTTTTATACTAATGCTGACTCCGGGCAGAGGCTCGCCGGAAGAGTCGGATACTATTCCTTTAATATCCGTTTGTTGGGCATGAAGTGAACTGCATATAAATAGTAGGCAGCACAATAATAAATAAGTAATGTTTTTCATTGCGAATATGATTTTAGTTGTTAAACTCTGGGAGCAAAGGTAGGGTAGTTTGCGGTGGAGGACAAATATGATTTTATCAAATACTAATACAAAATTAACAAAAAGCATAAAAATGAGTAAAAATAGGGGTTTAAACTCTTTGATATAATACCAGAATTCTGAAACCGATATGTTTATTAGTGAGTATCGTTCTGTTTTGTAAAATCTAAAGTGGCATTTTAAGGGTGTAAAGCATAGCTTTGTATTGCTTAAAACGACGCTTTTCAAAAGCTAAAAAGTTTGTTTCATTTTATTATTGATTATCTTAATGTCTGACTATTTACTTATAAGAAATAAAATGAATAAGCCGGAATATTATAAAAATTTTCTGAAACGGATATTATCTATATCAATAAAGAGTTTGCGGAAAATACCTGCGATACTTATTGTACTGGGAGTAATGTTGCTATGCTTTCGAGCGAATTAGCCACTTTTCTGAGTGGTAGATATATAGAATTTAAGGTATATAGTCTTACATATGCCGAAAATTTCTGGAGTTTCATAAATTAGAAGATTCTGTTGAAGAACGCAATGGAGAAAAATTATATGTTCAGGTAGTATATTCAGTTATTGACTCTAAAACACATGAGTGGGAATTTGGAAATTTGTTGGCATACAAGATAATTATCCGAAAATAGTTGTTACAATGGATGAAATTGAGGGCGTTTCTTATCAGGGTATCAAACAGATCCCTATCCGTCAGTTTTTACTTTGTTGGAGATAATTTTTCTATTAAAGAAAAAAGAGAGAAAAATAAAAGGAGAAGCAAAACATCATTAGCTTCTCCTTTCCCTTTCCAGTATATAATCTCAAAGCGATTATTTGAAAACAATCTTCATTGGTCTACCTATCCAAACTTGTGGTTGTTCGAGGTTGAAAATGTGAGCTATTGTAGAAGCTACATCATATTGCATCATGCTTACATCATCAAAACGAAGTCCTTTTTTAATATTCTTACCGGAAATGATGAAAGCAGTTTCCATTTCTTGCATTGTTTTGCCGCCGTGACCCTTCTTGATGCCTCCATGGTCGGAAGTCAATATGAAAATAGTGTCATCAAGGATGCCTGCATCTTTTACGGCCTGGACAATCTGGCCGACATAAGTATCCAACTCCTTGAGTTTCTCATAATATCCGGGAGTGTCATGTCCTTCAGTGTGTCCGGTGTGGTCGGGATTATCATAGCAGATAGCAACAAGAGTCGGATGTTTCTCCTTTATGTAAGCAGATGCCATATTGCCTAACTCTTTGGGAGTCTTGTTGTAATCGGCCACATGATAATGATAGTTTAGAGAAAGTGTATCTACTAAATACTTGATTCCGTTCCATTCATACAGACAGCCGATCTCTGCTTTCGGACGGGCATCACGCAGTAATTGGAAGATAGTGGGGAAGATTCCATTCTTGTTTAAAACACGTGACGGAAGTTCCGGAGTTTTAGATCCCCATTCGGTGTATCCGTGAAGTTCGGGACCGGCTCCCATAAACATGGATGCCCAGTTGATAGCACTGGACGAAGGAAGTGCCGAGCGTTTTTTGAGCGTGTAAGCTCCGTCTTCCATTAGTTTCTTGACATTGGGCATGTCTGCTTTAGGCAAGCTGTAAGCTCCCCAACCGTCCAGTCCGATGAGAACAACATGTTTGGCTTTGTCTTTTCCTTTGGCATTGCAGGAGAATGTGAAACAAAAAAGCAGTGCGAATGTAGCAAGTAGCGTAAAAGCGTTTTGTCTATTCATGATATTTTCCATTAAGTAATTAATATTGTTGATTTAATGAATTAAGTTTTCTCATGTATTATTTTATTAGACAAAGGTAGAGTTATTCTGTTGGTGGAACAAATACAATCTTAGCATTAACTAATACTTTTGCATTTTTTATTTCAAACTCAGCCGGAAGCTTTTTTATCTATGTACGCGAGTTCGGGATAAGGATTGCGTAAAAAATAGGGTAAAACGAGCTAAAATA
>ERZ840371.3969-NODE-3969-length-11509-cov-2.596909_pt1 | contig 11509 bp, 8 predicted proteins | sample MGYA00519937_ERZ840371 | MGnify/ENA primary metagenome ERZ840371 (study PRJEB31850, sample SAMEA3708873) | human gut metagenome | biome: human gut; feature: human-associated habitat; material: faeces | place: China | collected 2014 ... | reverse complement strand
ACATTGTACGACAGTTTATTATATGCAAGAAGATTCCCGTTTCTGTCATAAATATTTCCGCGGGTACCGGCAAGACTGATCTTTTTTTCCGTCTTTGCCATATAGTTTTCCTGGTACTGCTCTCCTTCCATGATCTGAAGATTGAACAGGCGCATGCCAAGGATCGCGTACAGCCCCACAAATACCACCGCCAGGATCACAAGTCTTGACGACAGCAGCTTTTTCAAAAACTCTTTCAGGATCTCAGAAAAATCGTTAAACAATCGTTGTGTCTCTCCTTTTTTCCATCTCTTCCAGTCTGCGGCTGATATAGAGGAACAGCCGGTACAGGATCAGTGTTGTCACCACGGTGAAGATCGTCTCCGGCAGGATAATGTTGATGAAATAATAGCCGAAATGTAATCTTCCCCGCACCAGGAAGCCGAATACATAAAGATAGAAATTATAAAACACTTCGTTCAGCGCTGAAAGCACCAGCGGCAGCGTAATATAGTCCTCATAATAATACTTCGTGCAGATTCCGTTTACATAGCCCATCCAGATAAAGATCAGCGTGTGAAATCCGAGCGGACCTCCGGACGAGAGGTCCATCAGAAGTCCCGCGATCAGTCCGTATCCCATCCCCCAGGCACTTCCCCGGATAAACCCGAAGGAAAAGACAAGGATCACCATGAGATTCGGATATACCGCCAGGAACGGCAGCAGCGGGAAAATACAGGTCTGCACGATAAATGCCAGGATCACCAGCAGAAAACTCGCGATGATCCGCTTCATATTGCTATTCATTGATCTCCGGCCCCGCATCCTTTAAGTCTGTGATCACCAGGACCTCCTGAAGTCTGTCGAACCTCGCGGCAGGGATCAGGTATCCCGATTTCGTCAGGTTGTCGTTGTAATCCACCGTGATGTCCGTCGCATACCCCACGAGGATCCCCGGCAGGAACTTTCCGCTGATATTAGAGGTGACGATCATGTCGCCGTCCTTGATATCATCGTCCTTTTCCATGTAAGAAAGCTTTAAGCGGCCCTCTTTAAAGAGCTGCAGATCACCTGCCACGATGCAGGAGTCCCCGGACTGCTGTGCCATGGCACTCACACGGCTGGAATCATCAATGATGGAGCGGACCGTGGCGTAGTTCGCGCCCACGTCTGTGACGATGCCAACAAGACCGCCGCCTGCGATGACATTCATGTCCTCCTTGATTCCGTCATCAGACCCTTTGTCGATGCGAAATACGGAAAACCAGGAGCCGGAGTCCTTTGCGATGATCCGGGCACCGATCTTATGGTACTGCATGTACTCCTGATCCAGCTCGTAGAGGCTTCTTAAACGCTCTAACTCAAACTGTTCGGAGCGGAGTCTCGTGTTCTCTTCCGTCAGTTCATCCACTCTCGTCTTTAAGGTCTCATTTTCCGCCAGTGCCGTCTTAAGCTTTCCGACACTGCTCAGTTCATTGTAGAGGCCGCCGCCAACCCGGTTCACGCCGGACTGGATCGGCACCAGCACATAGCCTACCGCGGTTCTCAGCGGGTTTAAGATGCTTCCCTTGATGGTCGTGATTCCGATCATGCAGACGCAGAGAAGCGACAGTCCAAATAGAAAATATTTCGTATTGTTTTTCATGTTTCAAAAATTCCCCGTTCTCTAAGGCTCACATAGGAATTATCTCCGATAATGATATGGTCTAAAAGCGGGACTCCCATAAGACTCCCTGCTTCCCGGACCCGTTCTGTGAAGAGGCAGTCTTCCCGGCTGGGTGCCGGGTCCCCGCTGGGATGGTTGTGGAGCAGGATGATCCCGCAGGCCCTGAAGCGCAGCGCCTCGATATAGATCTCCCGCGGTGTCGCGCAGGATGCGTTCACCGTTCCCCTGGAGACTGTGATGTCCCTCAACAGAATATTTTTCGTGTTCAGAAGCAGAAGCTTTAAGTTCTCCTGCTCTAAATGGCGCATTTCCTCCATATAAAAAGCCGCCACTTTCGACGGTGCGTCAAAGACGATGGTCTTCTCCGATGCCGCCGCCTTCCAGATTCTGGCGGAGAGTTCTCCGATACAGGCAAGCTGGATCGCCTTCACCTCACCGACACCGCGGATCTCCTTATAGTCTTCCACTGTTCCATGGAGAAGTCCTGCGAGTCCCGGCGGATTTCCGGCATTTAAGATTTCCTCCGCCATGTCCCGCACCGGGATATTTTTCGTCCCGGAGCGCAGGATCACGGAGAGAAGCTCCGCGTCCGAGAGGGATACCGGACCTTTCTCCAGCACCTTCTCATAGGGGCGTTCTGAGATCGGAAGCCCCTTCATTGTCTTTCCATTTTTCTTTTCCATACTGACATTCCGCCTTTCCTGTCTCTCCAAGTACACGATACGGCAGATGTCCCCTTTTCCTACAGAAAATGGTAAATTAAAATTGCAATGATCACGCCGATGATGCTCGCCATCGTGATCCGGATGCTAAGTCCGAACGTGATCACGAGGATCCCGAGGTTAAGGATCAGTGGATCGTTAAGACCAAAGGATTCTCCAAAATTCAACCAGGAAAGTCCCGGCACCTTCGCTGTCATCTCCCCGATAAAGCCTCCCAAAACGATTCCGGAAAGCAGAAGGAGAAGCAGCGCCCAGGAACTTTTACTCTTCATACTGTTTCATTCCTCTCGATCGCTGGAACTGCGCATGATCGTCAGTCCCGGCGGCTGTTTGTTTCGCCTATGCAGGAAATTTTAGCATATTTCACGCCCAAAAACAATGAGTTAAGAAAAAGTTCACACTCTTACAGTGTCACGATCCCTGCATCCACTAACTTCTGAAGGGACATTAAGATACCGAGCTTCGCATGATACCATGTGAGTCCGCCCTGGAAGTATACCGCGTACGGCGGCTTGATCGGACCGTCTGCGGAAAGTTCGATTGAGGACCCCTGAACGAACGCTCCTGCTGCCATGATGACATCAGAATCGTATCCCGGCATCGCCCACGGCTCCGGAGTCACGAAGCTGTCCACCGGCGCTGCCGCCTGGATGCCCTCGCAGAACTTGATGACGCCTTCCGGTGTTCCGAAGGTGATGGCCTGGATGATATCGTGACGACTCTCAGTGCCGTTCGGAACGACGCCGAAGCCCAGCTTCTCGTACACGTTTGCTGCGAAAATCGCGCCCTTTAATGCACCCGCAACAACGGTCGGAGACAGGAAAAGTCCCTGGTAGAGAGACTGGCTGACACCGAGGCTGGCACCAACCTCTTTTCCGAGACCCGGAGCTGTCAGGCGGTATGCCGCCCGCTCCACGCAGTCCCTGCGTCCGACGATGTAGCCGCCGATCGGGGCAAGTCCGCCGCCCGGGTTCTTAATTAAGGAACCGACGATCATGTCCGCTCCCACATCTGTCGGCTCCATCTCCTCCACGAACTCGCCGTAGCAGTTATCTACCATGCAGATCACATCCGGCTTGATAGACTTGATAAAGGAGATCAGCTCGCCGATACGCTTTACGGATAAGGTTGGTCTTGTGGCATATCCCTTGGAGCGCTGGATCTCGATGAGTTTTGTTCGCTCATTGATAGCTTTTTTGATGTTCTCAAAGTCGAAATCACCGTTCGGAAGAAGATCCACCTGGCTGTAGGTAATGCCGAACTCCTTTAAGGAACCGACAGAATCACGGATTCCGATGACTTCCTCTAAAGTATCGTACGGTTTTCCTACCGGGGAAAGGATCTCATCACCCGGGCGGAGATTTCCGGAAAGAGCAATGGTAAGCGCATGGGTTCCGGAGATCAGCTGTGGGCGGACAAGGGCGTCCTCGCCGTGGAATGCCTTCGCATAGACTTCCTCCAACGTGTCACGTCCAAGGTCATTGTAGCCGTATCCCGTAGTTCCGGCGAAATGGATATCGCTGACTCTCGCCTCCTGCATGGCTTTAATGACCTTTAACTGATTGTATTCTGCTGTCTTATCGATGGCCTCGAAACGGTCGTGCAGGCTTTTCTCGATCTCTCTTCCATAATTTAAAACCTTCTCAGAGATTCCAAGCTCTCCGTACATCTTTATAAGTTCCATGATTTCTCCTTTTTTCTAACTGCCATAATGTTTCTTTCGCGCAGATCCTCAAGCATCCACATGAGGATCTTTTCCCTATCAAAATCAAAGTTTCCCTGATCCACCCAGGTAACTTCTTTTTCTCTCTTAAACCAGGTGAGCTGGCGCTTCGCGAAGTGTCTGGTGTCGCGCTTAATGATGTAGACCGCCTCATCTAAGGAGATCGTTCCATCCAGGGCATCCAGGATCTCTTTGTATCCAAGCCCCTGCATGGACACCATATCTCTCGTGCAGCCCATCTCCTTCAACTTTTCCACTTCCGCCAGCAGGCCGTTCTTCATCATGAGATCCACCCGCAGGTCGATCCTCTGATACAGGCGTTCGCGATCCATGTTCAGTACATAGTAAGCGAAGTTGTATGGCGATTCTTTCTGCCGCTCCGCCTCGTTATGTTCGGATATCTTTGTCCCGGTTTTCTTGTAAAACTCCAGGGCGCGGATTACACGCTTCACGTTGTTCTCGTGGATCGCCTCTGCGGACTCCGGGTCCACTTCCTTTAACATATCGTGAAGGCAGGACGCGCCTTTTTCTGCCGCCAGACACTCCAATTCTTCCCTGTATCCCGCATCACTGTCATTTTCCGTAAAATCGATATCGTTCACCAGTGCCTGGATATAAAAGCCGGTGCCTCCAGCGATGATCGGGATATTTCCGGCGGCGTAGATCTCCTCCATGGCCTGCTTTGCGAGTCTCTGGAAAACGACCACGTTAAATTCATCCCACGGATCCAGAACATCGATCAGGTGATGTCTGACACCGTCCATCTCCTCCTTCGTCACCTTTGCGGAACCGATATCCATGTGGCGGTACACCTGCATGGAATCGGCACTGATGATCTCGCCGCCGACCTTTTTCGCGAGTTCCACCGACAGGGCGGTCTTTCCGGACGCCGTCGGCCCGGTGATTATGATCAAAGGCTTTTTCATTATATGATCCTCTTGAATTTCTTTTCCATCTCATATTTGCTGATCGCGACGATCGTCGGTCTTCCGTGCGGGCAGTTATATGGATTCTCCAGTTTTAACAGTTCATCGATGAGCTTATCCGCTTCGGCGAAGGACAGCTCGTTGTTTCCCTTTACCGCCGCCTTGCAGGACATGGTGGCGATCCGGTCGTAGATGGACTCCACATTCTTTCCCATACTCTCATCGGAGAGTCCGTCGATGAGTTCCATCAGAAGGTCCTTTTTCGCCAGGGAGAACAGATTGTCCGGCACCGCCCGCACCGCGTACTCGTTTCCGCCGAAAGGCTCGATCTCGAAGCCGATGTCCGTAAACACCTTCATGTGGCGTTTTAAGAGATCCGCCTCCTGTAAGGAAAGTGTCAGGATGATCGGCGGGCTCACGAGCTGGGAGGTGTATTCCCTCGTCTTTAGGGACGCGAAGTTCTTCTCGAAGAGGACCTTCTCGTGGGCGGCATGCTGGTCAATAATGTAGAGACTGCCGTCGTACTCCACAAGCCAGTAAGTCTCGAAAACCTGACCGATCAGACGGTGGCGCTTTCTCGCGGTTTCCGAGAGAAGGCGGTTGTCGAACATCTCCATCTGCTTAGGAAGCGCTTCCTTTTCTGCCAGAGGTGCTTCTTTCTCAGCCGGGACCGCTTTCTTCGCAGCCAAAGCCGCACCTGTCGTCTCCGGAGCTTTCTCTTCCAAAGCCGCAGGCATCGCTGCCGCTCCTGTCTCGTTTGGCTGCTGTGCCTGTGCGCGTTCCGGCGGCAGTTCCCTTGTCAGCGGTTTCGGCGGCAGGATCCATTCGCTCTTCTGCTTCTTCTCCCCGTAGGCCGGTCGTTCCTCGCGGATGCCCATGGCTTCCATGCGTCGGTGCTCAAAAGGTTCCGGACCGCGGGCGTTCTTTACGGGCTCACTCATCCCGCTTCCCGGGATCGGATTTCCCGCCGCGGCAGTCTCTTTTTTCTCAAGCTCGCGCTCTTCCCGCTCCGACATGAGGCTCACGTTCGGAATCAATTCTTTCCCGGAAAGGGCGTCCACCACCGCCTGGCAGATCACCCGGTACATGTTCTCACCGTCCTTGAAGCGAAGCTCCATCTTTGACGGATGTACGTTCACATCGATAAACTCCGGCTCCACGGTGAGGTGCAGCAGCGTGAAGGGATATTTGTGCTGCATCATATAGCTCTTGTACCCGTCCTCGATGGCCTTGGACACGAGTCCGCTCTTAATGTACCGCCCGTTGATGAAATAATTCTCAAAATTTCTGTTTCCCCGGGCGATCACCGGCTTTCCGATAAATCCGGAGATCTTCACGATTCCGTTTGACACCTCCACTGGGAGAAGGTTTGCCGCGATCTCCCGCCCGTAGACGGTGTAGATAATGTCTTTCAGGTTGTGATTCCCCGAGGTGTGGAGACGGCTCTGGTTATTCACGATAAGCCGGATGGAGATCTCTGGGTGGGACAGGGCGATCTTTTCCACGAGATCTGTCACGTGTGCCCCTTCCGTGGTCTCCGTCTTCAAAAATTTCCGTCTGGCAGGTGTGTTGAAAAAGAGGTTCCTGGAGATAAATGTGGTTCCGTCCGGCGCGCCGATCTCCTCAAGGCCTTTCTCCTCGCCGCCTTCGATCCTGTATCTGGATCCCGTGAGGCTGCCAGAGGTCTTTGTGATCAGTTCCACCTGGGAGACGGCCGCGATACTGGAAAGTGCCTCGCCACGGAATCCAAGGGAAGAGACCGTGAGCAGATCTTCCGCTGTCCGGATCTTACTGGTGGAGTGGCGAAGAAACGCTAACGGAAGCTCTTCCTTCTTGATCCCGCATCCATTGTCCGTGATCCGGATAAACCCGATACCGCCCTGACGGATCTCCACGGTGATCGCCGTGGAACCGGCATCAATGGCGTTTTCCATTAACTCTTTCACCACGGAAGCAGGCCGCTCCACAACCTCTCCCGCAGCGATCTGGTTGATCGTACTCTGATCCAGCACCTGAATCGGCATAGTCTCTCTCCCTCTCTTTCATATTTGCCCTTGCCGGTATTTGTCTTTCGCACCGTTTCAAGCGAAAACTCGCACCTGCAAAGTTTTTCGTATCATTACTGCCAGCGGTTCTTAAGCTTCGTCTGCAGTCTGTACAGCGTATTCAACGCATCGATCGGTGTCATGTTGGAAAGCTCCAGATCCCTGAGTTCTTTTATGATATCGTCGTCCTTCACTGTGTCAAAGATGGACATCTGGTTGAGATCCACCTCGTCCGGCTTTGCCACCGCCTTGTGCTGCGGGGACGCGCTCATCTGGGCGATCTCCTTTGCCTGGGCCGTGATGTCGGCGCTGGCAAGCTCCTCCACGAGTTCCTTCGCACGGGCGATGACCGGTTCCGGTACTCCCGCAAGCTTCGCTACCTGGATTCCGTAACTCTTGTCTGCTCCGCCCTTTACAATCTTTCTGAGGAACACGATATCGTCCCCCTGCTCCTTCACGGCGATACAGTAGTTGTTAACTCCGCTTATGGTTCCCTCAAGTTCCGTGAGCTCATGGTAATGAGTCGCAAACAATGTCTTCGCGCCGAGGATCTTCGAGTTGCTGATGTGCTCGATGACCGCCCAGGCAATGGACAGGCCATCGAAGGTACTCGTACCTCGGCCGATCTCATCGAGGACAAGAAGACTGTTCTTTGTGGCGTTTCTCAGGATATTCGCCACCTCTGTCATCTCAACCATAAACGTACTCTGGCCGGAAGCCAGGTCATCGGAGGCGCCGACTCTCGTAAAGATCCTGTCGCAGATTCCAATGTTAGCCTCGTCTGCCGGGACAAAGCTTCCGATCTGTGCCATGAGGACGATGAGGGCTGTCTGTCTCATATAGGTGGACTTACCGGCCATGTTCGGTCCTGTGATGACGGAGATCCTGTTCTTTCCATTGTCCAGATATGTATCATTTGCGACAAACAGACTGTCCTTGATCATCTTCTCAACCACCGGATGGCGTCCGTTCTTGATGTTGATAACGCCTTTTTCGTTGATCTTCGGCTTCACATAGTTATTTCTCATGGACACCGTGGACAGGGATGTGAACACGTCAATGCCCGCAATAGCCTTCGCGGTACTCTGGATCCGCAGGACTTCCGCCGCGATCTGATCACGCACGTCGCAGAACAGGTCATACTCTAAGGTGTAGAGGCGGTCCTCCGCGCCCATGATGATGTCTTCCAGCTCTTTCAGGCGGTCTGTGGTGTACCGCTCTGCGTTTGTCAGCGTCTGTTTACGGATAAAGTACTCCGGAACTAAGTCCTTGAAGGAGTTCGTCACCTCAAAATAGTAGCCGAACACCTTGTTGTACTTGATCTTCAGATTTTTAATCCCTGTCTTTTCCTTCTCCTCCGTCTCAAGATCCGCCAGCCATGCCTTCCCCTCAGTCTTCGCCTTCCGGTACTTGTCGGCTTCCTCGCTGTATCCGTCCTTGATGATGTTTCCCTCGCGGACCGTGATCGGCGGCTCGTCGACAATGGAGCGGTCGATCAGCTCATAGAGGTCCCGGAGCGGATCCAGGTCCTCATTCATCTTTTTTAAGAGCTCGCAGGAGAATTCTCCGAGAATATCTTTGATATACGGCAGCATCTCCAGGGAATTCTTAAAGGAGAGAAGGTCTCTCGGGTTCGCTGTCTTGTAACTGATGCGGCCCATGAGGCGTTCCAGGTCGTAGACGGAATTTAAGTATTCCCGGATCTCCTCCCTGGAAATATAGTTCATGTTCAGTTCCTCAATGGCCTGCTGGCGGCGCTCGATCTCCTCTTTATCGATCAGCGGCTGTTCAATAAAAGAACGGAGAAGTCTCGCTCCCATGGCCGTCTTTGTCTTATCGAGAACCCAGAGCAGGGATCCGCGCTTCTGTTTTTCCCTTAAGGTCTCAACTAACTCCAGATTTCGTCTCGTGGAGGTGTCGATCATCATGAACTGACCTGTCGTATACGGTGTGATCTTCGTCAGATGGGACAGGTCATTCTTCTGCGTCTCATAGAGGTACTGAAGAACAGCACCGGAGGCGATCATTCCGTTCTCGTAGTCGCCCAGGCCCAGTCCTTCCAGACTCATCACATGGAAGTGCTCTTTTAAGATCTTTCTGCAGTCATCATCCGAGAAAAACCTGTTTTCCAGGGCGGTCACGGCAAAATGATACCGCTCTTTTAACTCATTCATGTCCAGCCCGGACATAAAGAGTGCCTCGTTGCACACGAGCTCCGACGGTGTGAACTTATTGATCTCATCAAGCAGTGCCCGCTCGCTCGTCACTTCTGTAACAAAAAAATCGCCGGTCGTAATGTCGACCGTCGCAATTCCGTAATTGTTTCCGGTATACACAACCGCCATCAGGTAGTTGTTCTTTGTCTCATCCAGGGCCTGGGAGCTCGTGATGGTTCCCGGTGTCACAACGCGGATGACTTCGCGCTTTACGAGGCCCTTTGCGAGCTTCGGGTCCTCCATCTGCTCCGCGATAGCGACCTTATAGCCTTTCTGGACAAGTCTCGTGAGATAACCTTCCACCGCGTGGAATGGCACACCGCACATCGGTGCCCGCTCTTCCAGGCCGCAGTCCTTTCCCGTCAGTGTCAGTTCCAGCTCTCTTGAAACCGTCTTGGCATCCTCAAAAAACATCTCGTAGAAATCACCCAATCGGTAAAAAAGAATACAGTCCGGATACTGTTTTTTTGTTTCGAGATAATGTGTCATCATTGGTGAAATCTGTCCCACGTCTTTTCTCCTATTCCTTAACATGCCCACAGCGCCCGAAGCACTCGGCTCCGGGCGTCACATGTGTTTCATCTTATTTTACAAGAGATCCCATATAGTAGAATCCCTTTGCCTCGTCTAAGGAGACATCAACGATCTTTCCGATCAGAGATGCGTCTCCAGCGAAATGTACGACTGTGTTGTTGGAAAGTCTTCCTGTCACAAAGCCTGCCTCGTGCGTATCGATCTCCTCCACAAGGACTTTTTGTACTGTTCCCTCGTGGCGCTTTACGACCTCAGCTGCGATGTCCTGGACCTCCCTAAGCAGGCGGTCAAAACGGTTCTTTACCACGTCCTCCGGAACCTGGTTTGGCATAGCAGCCGCCGGTGTTCCGGTACGTTTGGAGTAGATGAAGGTGAAAGCACTGTCGTAACGCACTTTTCTCACCACATCCATGGTCTCCTCGAAGTCCTCCTCTGTCTCTCCCGGGAATCCCACGATGATATCGGTGGTCAGGGAAATATCCGGCATCGCCGCACGGAGCTTCTCAACCAGGGCGAGGTACTGTTCCTTCGAGTATTTGCGGTTCATTCTCTTCAAGATCTCACTGCTGCCAGACTGAAGCGGAAGATGCAAATGGCTGCAGATCTTTTTGGAGTTCTTCATGGTCTCGATGAGTTCATCGGAGAGATCCTTCGGATGAGAAGTCATGAAGCGGATCCGCTCAAGTCCCTCGATCTTTTCCACTCTTCTAAGGAGCTCCGCAAACGTGATTGGCTGTTCCAGGTTCTTTCCGTAGGAGTTGACGTTCTGTCCCAGAAGCATGACTTCCACGACACCGTCAGCTACAAGACCCTCGATCTCCTTGATAATATCTTCCGGCTCCCTGCTTCTCTCGCGTCCGCGCACATACGGCACGATGCAGTAGCTGCAGAAGTTGTTGCAGCCGAACATGATGTTGACACCAGATTTGAACGGATACTTTCTCTCGATCGGGAGTTCCTCCACGATCTCGTTTGTTCCTTCCCATACATCGACCACCATCTTCTTCTCCATGAAGCGCTCGTAGAGCAGCTCCGCAAGCTTGAAGATATTGTGGGTTCCGAAGATCAGATCCACGAACCGGTAACTCTTTTTCAGTTTTTCCACCACATGTGCTTCCTGCATCATACAGCCACACATGGCAATAACCATCTCTGGATTCTTCTTTTTATAATTCTTTAAAGCACCAAGTCTTCCATAAACACGAACATTCGCATTCTCACGAACTGTACAAGTATTATAGTAGACAAAGTCAGCCTTTTCTGTGTCCGCTTTCACATAACCGATATCCTCAAGAATACCATTTAACTTCTCAGAATCCTTAAAATTCATCTGGCATCCAAAAGTCTGATCATAGAATGTCAGCTTACGTCCAATCTCTAATTCTCTTTCCTTTATAATCTCTCTACACTTTGCAATAAAATACCGCTGTCTCTCCGGTTCCTGTTCCGGTGCAGGCGCGGTCGTATCAATTAATTCATAGTTTATATTCGTCATTATAATTATTTAACCTCCAAGTGTGTAAAATCAACTTTTTACGCAGATAGAGATATTATAGGATAACTTTTTTTATTTTTCAAGAAAAAAGTACTTGATTTTTATTTTTGTCTGTGCTATATTAGACAAGTCGCAACGATATGGTCGATTGGTCAAGCGGCTAAGACGTCGCCCTCTCACGGCGAAAACAGGGGTTCGATTCC
>ERZ840371.3960-NODE-3960-length-11526-cov-3.476244_pt1 | contig 11526 bp, 8 predicted proteins | sample MGYA00519937_ERZ840371 | MGnify/ENA primary metagenome ERZ840371 (study PRJEB31850, sample SAMEA3708873) | human gut metagenome | biome: human gut; feature: human-associated habitat; material: faeces | place: China | collected 2014 ... | reverse complement strand
CTTTTTCAAATAGGAGGCCTCCTTCCCCAACAAATTACTCTATAATAAACTAATTTCTACATACTCTCATCGTCCATGACAACGCTTATACTTCTTTCCGCTTCCGCACGGACACAATTCATTGCGGCCTATCTTCTTCGGCCATTTTACTCTTTCCTGGACCATAATAGGAATTTTTCCATCATACATAAGTTCAAGTTCCCTCAGACGATACAAATATTCAGAGATACCCAATATAGCTTGAAACATATGCATAGCTTCATTTTCAAACTGAAGAAGGTATTCTGTTTTCTTTTTTGTTCTGTCTTTTGGATTAGGAATATACGTTATCAGCTGGTCTACTGAATTGTATTCAACATCATTATGACCGATAGCATTTCTCAATTTCGCATTCACGAGTGTTTTCAAAAAGCCTGTGTAAACTTCAGAATCCAAACAGAAATGATATCTTGATGCTTTTGTGAGTTTAATATAGTCCTCCAAAGAATTTACATTCTTCTCAATCGGATTCATAGCATTTATATCAGACCTGTATTTAATATTATTGAGTGCTACAGGTATAACCAACAAATTGCCCAATGCCTCATAAGCATCCAAATAGAACTGTTTTACGCTATCAAAACTACTTGTTGTAGAACCTTCATGTTCAAAATCAAAAGAGTTCTCTTTGCAGTATTGTATAGCTAGTGCAGGTATAAGTCTTTGATATACTGTCATAAACTCATCGTAGACCTTATAGACAAGCTCCTGTAATTCTTCAAGGTGGAACCCATCATGAGAATTAAGAAACTCAATTAAGTTCTTCATTTGTGCTGAATCCATTTTCAATATTCCTGCACTAAATGAAAGATCATTAAGGATATCTTTTCTTAACGCCGAATAAAGACCATGTACCTCAATCATGTGAACAGCTCTCAATGTTTCCGATTCATCTCGACATTGAAAGAACTGACCGGAAAATTCCTTTTGAATCTCTTGGGTTAGATACTTGCTATTATTTTTCGCTAAGGTAAGAATTCTTTTGTAGTTCTTCCACTTTTTAGCGGTTACATTTAATTGGGATACAGCTTGTACAAATTCTTCATAAGAGTCATCTGTCTTCATACAATTCATATATCGAATAAACGGTGTTACTGCCAAGCCCTCTAAGTCGGCTGCTTCTGCTTGTTTTGCTGTTGGAAACTCACCGGAGCATTCAACAACATAATCCGCGTTCTCGTCCTGAGCATCATCAGCATTATCAAAGGAGAAATTTAAACCCGGACAGTCTTGCCCTATTCTCACTTTACCTGACAAGGAAGTTCCACATTTACCGCATGTTACTTCTATCGGATGTTCCTCTTGCCAGCCAACTTGTAAACGCACTCTAGTAATACATCCACAAACTTGGCATTTTATAAAAGTATTAAACACCATGAAAACTTTCTCCTTTCTCCGGATTATATAAACATGTCATCATTCCAAACAAGTTTTACCAAATCAACAAGAACAGCAATTCTCTCAGTAATCTCATTCTTACCAAATGATGCATAAGCTTTAAATCCAAGAGAATTGTCAGCAATAAATTTCTTGAATTTAGGGTTATTCTGGTACGCTAATTCACCAAGTGATTCCGTGTAGATATTGCCTTCGTTAGAGCAATACTTCTTAAGCTTATAATCATATTTTGCATCATTTAAGCTTGCATTGATGCTCTTGTGAAGAAGTAATAAAGCACCAATGCTATTTCTCCAACGTCTAAAATCATCTTGGTCAGAATACTCTGCCGTAAACCATTCATAATGGTCTGTAATAATATGCTCAATCTCAAACGGATTCTTTGTTTGAGTATTCATGTAATTACAGTAATTTGAGGCAACATCAGTCTGTTCTTCAATATATCCAGCAATACGTGCAAGGATATTCTTGATATATTTCTTAGTAAAACTGTTCAGTCTTAAATCACTTAATGCTGCTGCCGGGTCAAATGCAAGATTGATATACTGCTGTTCTAATTTCTGTTTCAATGTAGGTATGTCTGTCATGCGGATATCCTTAGTAACATTGAAAACAAAGTTTTTAATTGTGCTGTAATCAACAGAGCGGTAATTCGTTACTCTGGATACAATCAAAACATCAATAAATCTTGCTACCAGATTAATCTTCTCAATAATAACTGGCCATGAATCTTCATAACATACAGGTGCTAATAATAGCTGTGGCTGTAATGTGAAGTTAACTTGCGCATTGTAATATACATACTTTGTTTCTTCAGCGAACGTTGTTTCTGCCTGACGAATACGTTCATAAACCTCTGCGAATTTTGCAAATTTCTTTATAAACAATTCAAAGTCGTCGGAACCATTAAGTCCCAGCTTATCACGTTCATCTCGTACCCACTTGTGGAAGGAACCACCGATGATATCAAAGTCCTTATTTACAGCACCGGCTTTTGTCTCACGGATTGTTTCCGCGTAGTGTGCTCTAAGCCAAGCTTTAATAAATGTCTCATCGCCCTTGTCGTCATCTTTCTTTAATGTAAGAACTTTATCTTTCCAAATACCATTCATCTTTTCACGAGAAGAATCGGATTTAATTTCCGAAAGAATATAGCCCTTTAACATTTCTGTAGATGTAAGGCTCAAACCACGGTCGTTCATAGTAACAAATACTTTATGAGCATCTTGCTCAGTTGTTGCAACAATCTCAATAAAGAATACTTTCTCCGCAACCCAATCACAGAAATGCAATAACATATCATCTGTAATATCAGCAGGAAAAACATCCTGAATATCCTGATATCGACCATAAAGATTCTTTATAGACTCTCCGGCACCGGTAGTATCAAAATCAGTATCGTTGAAAATTGCATTCATACAATCCTGACGGTCATCAACATTGATGTTGAAAGACTTAGTACCGAAGGATTCTGAGAAAATCATAGTCTCAATCATGTTATAACTCTGGCCGATAGTCTTTAATCTGTTATTAAGATACATCAGCAATAGTGTCAAAGACGAAAATCTTTGCTGACCATCAATAATCGCATTTTCTCTTCCTGCCAAAACAATGGAGCCCATGAAATATGCGCCATAATCAGCTACAGCTTGTCTTGGATCATCTGTTTTATAATATTCCAAGAATTCTGATGTAAGGTCATCGATCAATTCTTCTATGTGCTTACGCTGCCACATATATTCACGCTGATAATAGTGAATAGAATATTTTGTATTCTGTAATAATTGTTTTAGATTCTTAGGCGAACCTTCAATTTTCTTCATTAGGCATCCTCCTCCAATACTAATCAAATGATGAACTTCCGAACGGTTCATACCCACAGGACTCTAACATTTCGTTTATTACATAGATGCTAGTTTCAGCACATGCACTCAACGCACATCTGTATGCATTATTTTGTGGTGTTGTCGGTTTTATATGGAATTCCGTCTTACTGATTAGCATTTCTGCTTCCGGAACTGACAATTTTAATCCGTAACACAATCCCATAACAGTTTGTACCGTCGTTGGGTATTCTTCATTATTTCTCAATCTTTGAATTGTCTTTTCGCCGACCAAAGACGAATCAGCCAACTTTTTATTTGACAATTTTCTTTCCTTCATTAGTTGAATTTACCTCTTTACGTAAGCAATCTCGATATCGTAGCCAAGCTGTTCCATCATCTGGACAAACGTCTTATTCACGATCTTTTCCGGACTCTTGATAAGACGATTCACGTATGACGGAGATGCGCCAATCTTCTCAGCGCATTCTGCCTAAGTGACCTGTTCTTCTACGCATTTCACTTTTACAGCTATATCAACTTTATTATTAAGCATATACCTCTCCGAAGCACTTTCTGTCAACTAGATTTCACTACCCGTTCAGTTTATTATACCACACGAATATGAACATTTCATCAAGATACGACAAAAAATTCCTTTTAAAAATTGCTTTTCGCGTTGATCTTTACTCATATTCCAATATCTATGTACTCCATTTTCTAGCACCTCCTATCATTTGCTATAATAAGCCATGTAAATTTTGCGAATGCATATCTACCTTTCTACAAAGTACTTATCAAACAGTTTATCAAAAATTATATTGATATTGTCGATAATCATTTCTTCAGTTGTTGAACCGTAAACGCCTCATAGTCAGTATTCCTCATTTTCGTCAAGACGACGATGTCTTATGTAAATATCTTTCTAATTCACTATTCATTGTCTTCATCCCCCCAATGGTTGCTAATAAATCTAATCCCTTGTAGTAGTCAAATAGTTGTCAGTTGCATCGTTATATGAATCATCCTCAAAATATATCCTTAGTTTATTTTCATTAACAATCGTAAGTTCAAGGGGTATTTCGTATCCTGACCGCAATCCCTCTACCCTTATTGTTTTATCATTCAATATTTTCATATCATATTCCCATCTTTCATCCCTTTCTGATGATTTAAAAACATTGATGAGCTTCATCTTTTTGCTATCAAAATAGAACCGATCATATGGATTAGCAATTCCACCCTTACTCACCCAAGCATGATCTAAATCAATTATTTTCCTAGCAGTAATATTTGAATCTTTCTTCTTAACAGCCTTTTCTACCTCGTTTGCATCTATAACAATTATCGGTTTAATTCCATATTTACTTTCGCATTTACTTGTTGTTAAGATTCCATCCCCATATGTCCAAGCATATGTATCATATTTACAATATCCATCAACCCAAAATGCATCTGATTTTTTTAAGAACTTAGGTGCCTTAGTAATCTCATACTTTGTACCATTCAATCCTGCAACTTTGAATCCCAATTCAATTAGATCATCCTTATCTATAATTCCAGAAGACTTCACAGTAATTCCATCATCTTCCAAATTATCAACAAATCTGTTAACCCTTTTTTCTATCATGCTCTCTTCATAGTTATTGGTTGTTTCGTTTTCCTCACTCAAAAAAGACATCTTTTTAATGCTTTTTTGTGCCATCAAATATAAATCACCATTATTATCATCAACTTTATATAAATCAAATTTGACGCCGACTAGATTGATTTCATCTCCAATCTTATATTTGTCGCTTATATTATTCGTCTTTTTATTCTCACTACTACACCCGACGAACAATATAATTAGCACAAAACTCATGACCGCTATTATTTTTTTCATAATTCCGACTCCTCTTTTTTACTACTCATTAATGCCCCACTGACAGCAAAAACTTCCTATTCACAATACGGTTTCTCCTCTGCTACCATACCAATTTCGTTTTCCTGATAACGAGGATATACTATTTTCTTGTCATCATCTGACATTTCTGCATGATCTGTCCATAATTCACACTGTGTCATAACTGTTTTAACAGCATCATCCATACCTTCAGGTGGATAACGATGCCTCTTTAGCAAACGCTTAATCATTATACGCATCTTTGCTCGTGCAGAATCGCGTTTTTGCCAATCGATAGATCTATTTTTGCGAAGTGTATCAGCAAGTTCCTTGGTAATAGCAATTAGTTCTTCATTTTCATAAAAATCCTTAATTGCTCTCGGCTTTGTCAAGGCATCATAAAATGCTAATTCATCCGCTGTCAGTCCAAGCTGTTCTCCTTCTTTATGTGCAGCGGCAATTTGCTTTGCCAAATTCAACAGTTCTTGTATTACCTGCTCATTTGTCAACATACCATTTAAATAGGCATTCATTGCTCGCTGAATAATCTCACTAAATTTTTCTGCCTTTACCACATTCGTATGACGATAAATCTGAACCTGCTCAGCAATCAATTTCTTCAATAATTCCACTGCAAGATTCTTCTCCTTCATTTTTGAAATTTCTTCCAAAAACTTTGGATCAAACAATGAAAATTCCTGATTTACATCAGAAAACAAGTTGATAACACCTTCGCTTCGTATGCTGGCCTTCAGCAACTCATTGATACGAGCATTCATTTCCGGCAAAGAAATTTTCTTACCTTCTCCCTGATTCATCAATCTGGTAACAAGTACACGAACCGCTTCGAAAAATGCTGCTTCTACTCGCAAATCCCTTTCTACCAAAGATGCACAAAGTGATAATGCCTGTTTGAGAAGAAGTCCTTCTTTAAGAAAATCTTCCCGCTCACTCTTCTTATCTGCAGCAACAATAAAATTCACCGCCCCACTAATCGCCTTGGATCTCTCCAAATTTGTTCCTACCAAAAATTTAGAGTAATCATATCCATAAAACAAATCACGGCAAATCGACAATTTTTCAAGAAATTTAGGATAAGCAACCTTTGCAACATCAGTATCTCCATAGTTTTTCTTATCGCGGATCGTATAATCGCTCATTGCCTGCTTCAATGCAGAAGCTATCCCTATATAGTCTACAACCAAACCACCCTCTTTATCGCCAAACACCCGATTTACCCTGGCAATTGCCTGCATCAAATTATAGCCTTTCATCGGCTTATACACATACATTGTTGCAAGCGACGGAACATCAAAGCCCGTCAACCACATATCCACAACAATGGCAATTTTCAGTGGGCTTTCATTATCCTTAAATCGTTTTGCCAACTCATCCTTATGATGTTTGTTGCCAATAATTTTATTCCATTCTTCCGGATCTTTGTTACTGCTTGTCATTACAACAGCAACCTTCTCTATCCATGTCGGACGAAGTTGTAAAATACGCTCATAGATCTTCATGGCAATACTACGTGAGTATGCAACTATCATTGCTTTACCTGTCAACAGACTTTCACGATAATTCTCGTAATGATTCAAAATATCATCCACAAGAGAATTAATCGTTTTGTCATTTCCCAAAATCGCTTCCATCTGTCCAAGCTCTCTCTTGCTCTTTTCAATTACTTGTGAATCGGCATTATTTGCCATAATATCATATTCTTGATCAATAAGCTGTAAAGTCTGTTTGTCCAACTTTAACTTAATAACTCTGCTTTCATAATATACAGGTCTGGTTGCTCCATCCTCCACTGCTTGTGTCATATCATAAATATCTATGTAATCACCAAACACCTCACGAGTATTACGATCCTTCATAGAAATAGGGGTTCCAGTAAATCCAATATATGTTGCATTCGGCAATGCATTTCGAATCATACGCGCTGAGCCAATTTTAATTTCACCTGTTTTGGCATCAACCCTTTCTTTCAAACCATACTGCCCTCGATGAGCTTCATCAGCCATAACCACTATATTTCTACGATCCGAAAGACAATCAAAGGACTCCTCAAACTTCTGCATAGTAGTAAAAATAATCCCATTAGCTTTCCTGCCGTTTAATAATTCCTTCAAATGTGCACGGCTTTCTGCATGTACAGGTTCCTGTCGAAGAAAATCCTTGCATTTTGCAAATTGTCCATAAAGTTGATCATCAAGATCATTACGATCGGTAATTACCACTATTGTAGGACTATCCAGTACTTCCTGCAAACGATGCGCATAAAATACCATCGACAGAGATTTACCACTCCCCTGCGTATGCCAAAACACACCACCTTTTCCATCTGTCTGTGTAGCACGTTTTGTAGATGCTATCGCCTTGTTTACTGCAAAATATTGATGATACCCAGCGAGTATCTTGAAAGTATTCTGCCCATCCACATTAAAGCAGATGAAGTTCTTCACGATGTCAAGGAATCGCGCCTTTTCAAACAGTCCGACAAAGAATGTGTCAAACGAAGCGTGCTGTGTATTTTCGTAGCTGCCGTCTGTTGTTTTCCACTCCATAAAGCGGTCTTCGCCGGAGGTGATGGTGCCAGCCTTTGAGGTGGTCAAGTCGCTCATGACGCATACCGCATTATAGATGAACATGGAGGGAATCTCATACATGTAGTTCCGAAGCTGACGATATGCGGCGGAAGCGTCGGTTTCTTCACGGGACGGCGACTTTAACTCCACAATGACAAGCGGGAGACCATTGACAAAGAGAATCACATCCGGTCGCTTTTCGGAGTTTTCAATGAAAGTCCACTGATTTGCGACGGTAAACTCATTGCTGGAAGGATGCTTGAAATCAACAAGGTAGACGAGGGTAGAACGTTCTTCGCCCTTATCGAAGTATTTTACAGGGATGCCATTTTGGAGATAGTCCATAAAGACCATGTTTTTCTGCAAGAGCGTCCCGGTTTCAAAGTTCTTGAGTTTATAGATGGCCTCCATCAGAGCGCCCATTGGCAAGCTGCGGTTGATCCGTTGCAGAGAAGGAAGCAGAACATCCTCGTAGAGCGGCGAGTGATAATCGCGCGCCACGTCCGGCCCGTAGACATAGGTATATCCCAGTTCCTCGTTGAGAAGCTGCAAAACCGCATTCTCGTAATTTGATTCGGTGAAATAGCCCGACATTTGTTCTCAGCTCCTTCTATGTAGTAAGATAAACGATAATTTAGAGCAGCAAGCGGCGGCATTGTTTTCAAGCCTCTATGAGCGCTCAAACACAGAGGTTAGATACACCGATTTGATACAGATACTCGGCGGCGGAACTCCCAAAACAGGTGAAAGCATTTATTGGAACGGTAATATTGCCTTCTTTACGCCCAAAGATGTTGGCGTGCCATATACACTTATCACAGAAAAAACTATTACCGAAGAGGGGCTTTTGCATTGCAATAGCCGACTATATCCTGTGAATACAGTTTTCGTTACTGCAAGAGGTACTGTCGGCAAGGTTGGTATGTCCGGAGTTCCGATGGCTATGAACCAATCTTGTTATGCGCTTGTCGGTAAAGAGACGCATCAACTTCTTGTATATTTCTACACTCTTAAAGCCGTTGATAGGCTCAAGCATAAAGCAAGCGGCGCCGTATTTGATGCTATCACCACCAGAGATTTTGAATCGGAGCAAATAATGAAGCTATCCGATGAAGATGCCAAGGCATTTCTCTGTGTTGCAGAGTCAATGTTTCAGAAGATACTTAACAATAGCATCGAAAACTTGCGACTTTCAACACTACGGGATTCCTTGCTGCCCAAGCTCATGTCCGGCGAGCTCGACGTCTCCGCCGTCCAACTCTAAGCCGCTAAATTATCGTTTATCTTATTGTTAAGCGCAATCTTTTCATCAAGCTCTGCAGGAAATGCCCCGATGCGTCTCTGCTCATCCAGACCCGGCACTGACAATTCAAGCTCTTCGAGGACACTTTGTTGAATTCGCTGCCTTCCAGAAGAGCCGACCATAGACTTTATTGCTACGTTGCGGAAAGTCGGGTTTATTGCTGTGTAATAAACAAATTGCGGATCGCTTATTCCTGCTTTTGCTCGCATCACAATGAACTCCGTTGAGCCAAAGCCAATTTCGCCATCATCAAGCATATCAACATAAGCGGTTTTTCCGTTTTCAAGGCATGGCGTGATTCTTGCCATAACGGTATCCCCGTTGCAAAACTTAGCGCCGCCGTTAAACTCGGCTTTTTCTGTCTCTGGAATTTTTTTCGTGAACGGCTTTAACTTATCCATTGCAACCTTTGTTGTAATAGCGCCCTTTTTGAGATTCAAGCGAGGATTAAAGTCAATAAAGTCGGCAGCGCGGATTGTCCTCCATTCAGACATCATACCCAATCGCCCCCAGTCGTTCCCTAATTTGCGCTTCCAGCTCATGCGACTTAGCGAAAAGCTCAGACAGTTCAGCGGTCAATCGCCCCATCTTCTCTTCAAACGGTTCACCGTCATCTTCCTGCTCCTCAATTCCGACATAGCGTCCCGGCGTGAGAATGTAATCCTGCTTTGCAATGTCCTGCGTAGTAACAACCGCACAGAAGCCCTTTTCGTCTTCAAGCGTTCCAGCAACGAAGGCATTGTAGGTGTCAGCGATTTTCTTGATGTCTTCATCTGTCAGCTCGCACAGTTTCCGCGTGACCATCGTGCCGAGCTTTCGTGCGTCGATAAACAGCGTCTTGCCTTTCTGCTTTTTGTTCTTTGCAAGGAACCAGAGCGACACGGGAATTTGCGTCGTGTAGAAAAGCTGTGTCGGCATTGCGACGATACAGTCCACAAGGTCAGCATTGATAATGTTCTTGCGGATTTCGCCTTCGCCGCCGGACTGCGAGGAAAGCGAACCGTTTGCAAGCACCATGCCGATACGACCATTCGGCGCAAGATGCCAAATCATGTGCTGCAACCACGCAAAGTTTGCGTTGCCAGAGGGAGGCGTACCATACTGCCAGCGGACATCATCAGCGAGTTTATCCGCACCCCAGCCCGAAAGATTGAAGGGGGGATTCGCCATAATATAATCCGCTTTGAGCTGCGGGTGACAGTCATTGAAGAACGTGTCGGCATTGAACTTGCCGAGGTCAGCCTCAATACCGCGAATGGCAAGGTTCATCTGCGCCATTTTCCATGTAGTCGGGTTGGAGTCCTGACCAAAGACGGAAATCTTGTTGATATTGCCACCGTGGTTTTCGATGAATTTTGCAGACTGGACGAACATGCCGCCGGAGCCGCAGCACGGGTCGTGAACTGAAATATTCCGTGACTTTATTGCATCTTTATTCAAAAAATGTGGACTTCATTTACCAAGAAGTTTTTGCAAAACTCATCATGTACAACTTCTGCCAAATGATTACACAATCCGTAGTCATTCGGCAAGGGAAAAAGAAACACGCTTACAAAGTTTCTTTTTCTGATGCGGTACATGTTTGTCTGCGTTTCTTCCGAGGCAAAATCAGTCCACCCGATGTTGAAGCCTTACTTATGAGGTACATCTCACCTATTCGCCCCGGCAGAATGCTTTCTCGTAAGTTTTCCCCGAAATCTTCGGTCAGCTTCGCTTATAGAGTATCATAATTTCTTGCTTTTGAATAGTCCTTTTCGCGGATTCCCTTTTCCGCTTTCTTTCCGTTACCCTTTTTTGCATAAAAATCAGCACAAACAATCTTTTTTACTGATTCTGTGTGCTGACTTTCACTGTTCACTTTTAACTAAATGACATTGCCCCGCACGGGGAGCGACTTTATTGGACATATTTATCAAAATCATCGAGATATTTCAATCCACGCTCCCCGAACGGGGAGCGACCCTGCCCGGTTGCGGCATTGTACTCCGTCAACAGATATTTCAACCCACGCTCCCCGCACGGGGAGCGACTTCGCGCGGATGCAAAAGCCGCCACGATGCCTACATTTCAATCCACGCTCCCCGCACGGGGAGCGACACGATGGACACGCTGGACACGCCGTTTTCTTTCCATTTCAATCCACGCTCCCCGCACGGGGAGCGACGCTGACGGATGCGCACAAGGTGATTCTGCGCGGTCAATTTCAATCCACGCTCCCCGCACGGGGAGCGACCGACGTGCAAGCGCTCCTGAGGGCGTTTTTGTGCATTTCAATCCACGCTCCCCGCACGGGGAGCGACTGTGCTGCTTGTGTCGCTGGAAATGAACCCGGTAATTTCAATCCACGCTCCCCGCACGGGGAGCGACGAAAGAGTTACAGTGCGTTTAACGCATACCAGCGCATTTCAATCCACGCTCCCCGCACGGGGAGCGACGAGACGTTCGCGGGAGCCGATAGGCTATCAAATCAATTTCAATCCACGCTCCCCG
>ERZ840371.3958-NODE-3958-length-11537-cov-3.124804_pt1 | contig 11537 bp, 9 predicted proteins | sample MGYA00519937_ERZ840371 | MGnify/ENA primary metagenome ERZ840371 (study PRJEB31850, sample SAMEA3708873) | human gut metagenome | biome: human gut; feature: human-associated habitat; material: faeces | place: China | collected 2014 ... | reverse complement strand
CCGGGGGGAATGAAGGCACTTTCGGATTACATACATGGCAAGGGTCTTAAGTTCGGAATGTATTCGTGTGCAGGCTTTAAGACCTGTGCCGGATATCCGAGCAGCTATGGACATGAATTTGAGGATGCGAAGCAGTTTGCCGAGTGGGGAGTCGACTATCTGAAGTATGATTTCTGCAATTTCCCGGCGAGCGGTGACGCTAAGAACGCATACCTTACGATGGCTATGGCACTGAGAAACAGTGGAAGGGATATCTTCTTTGCAGCCTGCAACTGGGGTGTGCAGGATCCGGCGAAGTGGATGCGCTCTAGAGGTGCCAACAGCTATCGTTCAACAGGAGATATTTTTGATGTGCCTAAGAGCTACAAGGATATATTTATGCAGCAGGCTGAGAACATAGAGGGCAATGCTCCGGGCTGCTATAATGATATGGATATGTTGATTGTAGGTATGCATGGTAATGGCAATGTAGGTATGGGAGGTTGTACCGATGAACAGTATCGCCAGCATTTTGCAATGTGGGCATTCTTAGGCTCGCCACTTATAATTGGTTCAGATATAAGGAAGCTTGATGAATATAATACCGCAACTTTATTGAACAGGGGACTTATTTCGGTAAATCAGGACATGGCGAACTGCCCGGCATTTTTGATTTATAAGGAGGCTGGCAGGAAGTATGCATTTGGAAGGATTCTTTCGGGAAATCGAATAGCACTTGCGTTTTTCAATATTGATACTAAGGAGGAGTGGGCGCAGACAATGAGCATTGCCTTTGATGACCTTGGTATACATTCGGAATCGGGAATTGGTCTTATGCTTACTGATGTCGTAACAGGCGAGGAAAGAGGAATATTTTATGATGGCTATAGTACTAAGGTTCCTCTCGACGGCTGCGAGATACTTGTTGGAGAGCTGGTACCTTGATGTGAATGAAACACGATATAGGACAAATACCGGAGCTGGACAGCTTGAAAATCCATACAAAGAAAATGGTATGAGTGTTGGTAATGGTATGCAGGAGAGACATAAAACAGATATAACGAAATTTTGCATCAGATGTGGTGCTGCATTAAGCAGCGATGAGATTGCTCTTCACAAAAAGCTTTACAATCGCGCTGCAGAGAGCTTTATGTGCATCAGGTGCAGCAGCGGATATCTCGAGGTAACTCAGGAGCTGCTCATTGCAAAGATAGAGGAATTTAAAAAAATGGGTTGCACGTTATTTGATTAATTCCTACGAGTGGATATAATACATTGCTAATGACGCAGCACTATGCTATGATAGCAGGGGCAAAAGACGATTCTGCCTCTGCTGTCAATACATTGATAAAAGAGGAAGAAACAAGCTGAAGGACATGGCTGAAGCAGAAAGGTGGGCATGGCAATGAATGAAACTCTGGAAAAGCAGCTTGCGTTTATCATGGAGCTGGACAAAATCAAGAACATAACAAGACAGACTTATATAAGCGATGGCAGCAGGAAGGAGAACGACGCGGAGCACTCATGGCATCTTGCACTTATGTGTTTCGTTCTCGCAGAGTATTCAAATGAGCCGATAGATGTTCTAAAGACCATGAAGATGGTGCTCATGCACGATGTCATTGAGATTGATGCCGGGGACACCTACGCTTACGATACGGAGGGAAACAAGACAAAGAGGGAACGCGAGCTTAGGGCGGCAGAGCGCATATATGCGATACTTCCCGATGAACAGGCGAAGGAGTACAGAGCACTGTGGGATGAGTTCGAGGAGATGGAGACACCGGAGGCAAAATTTGCGAATGTTCTCGATAAGCTTCAGCCGCTTCTGCTCAATGCTGCCACGAATGGTATTGCGTGGGAGGAGCACGGAATAAAGGCATCGCAGGTGCTGAAGAGAAATGCGAGAGTGCATGAGGGCTCGGAGGAGCTTTGGGAATACGCGAAGGCATTGATTCAGAGGAATGTGGATGAAGGGCATCTGATTGACGGATAAAAAAGTTATTCTGCAGCTCAGATAAAATAGTCAGGTGCGATTTACTATTTTACATAAAATTGATTGACACGTTAACATATAAGGAAGTACAATATCATACGGAGTAAGAATCCGTACACGGAAGGATTTCCGTATCAGAAGTAAAAATTGTCAGGAGGTGGACTGCATGGACAGTTGCGACAGTATTGGTCGAAGTATTATCTGCGGTGGCAGACATATGAATATCATGACGCAGCTTGTCAGGTGTGGACACTGAACTGCGTCTGTTTCATATTGCCTTTTTGCCGCCGCAGAATATGTGGCGGTATTTTTATGCTTAAATTGGGATAAGTTTAGGCTGACGGAATACCGGAGAAAATATTTTCAAAGGGAGGCAGTGTGATGACAAAGAAAATTTTGGGTGAACACAATTTTGTAGACGAGATTTTAAAGCTGTTCCGCACACCGATGAAGCAGGCGGAGCTGCTTGATAAATTGTCGGATTACCATGAGAACGATATAGCGGAGGCGTTCGAGGAGTTATCTGAGGAGGAGAGAAAGAAGCTGTATCCGATTCTCGGTGCGGAGCGCGTGGCGGAGATTATAAGCTACATTGAGGATCCGGACGAGTACCTGAAGGAGATTGGCATAGACAGGGCGGCGAAGGTCATTTCCTACATGGATTCGGACGACGCGGTAGACGTTCTCGATGAATTCGATGATTCGACACAGGAGAAGCTTGTTAAGCTCCTTGATGAGGACTCAAGCCATGACATCAGGATGATTCTATCCTATGAGGATGACGAGGCGGGAAGCAGAATGACGACGAACTATATCGTCATACACAACAACCTTACGGTTCGTCAGGCTATGCGGGAGCTTGTGAAGCAGGCGGGGGAGAATGATAATATCTCTACCGTGTATGTGCTTGATGGGAACGATAAGTTCTGTGGCGCGATAGATTTGAAGGATTTGATAATAGCGAGGGAGAACACACCGCTTGAGGACATCATAAGCGTATCCTACCCGTATGTGACCGACCATGAAAAGATAAGCGACTGCATAGAGCGTTTGAAGGACTACGCTGAGGACTCGATCCCGGTTCTGACGGACGAGGGCGAGCTTATCGGTGTAATCACGGCACAGGATGTAGTTGAGGCTGTTGATGATGAGATGGGTGAGGACTATGCAAAGCTCGGAGGCCTCACCGAGCAGGAGGATTTGGAGGAGTCGACCCTTACAAGTGTAAAAAAGAGACTTCCATGGCTCATAATTCTGCTGTTCTTAGGCATTGGAGTGTCCTCGGTTGTCGGAATATTTGAGACTGTTGTGGCAGTTCTTCCTATTGTAATATGTTTTCAGTCATTAATCCTTGATATGGCGGGAAATGTCGGAACGCAGTCTCTTGCGGTGACAATCCGTGTGCTTATGGATGAGAACCTCTCAGCGGGTGAAAAACTGAAGCTTGTCGGGAAAGAGGCGCGCGTGGGATTCTCGAACGGAATGATTCTCGGAGTGCTGTCATTTGCGTTTATCGGAGTGTACATCTGGCTCTTTAAGCACAATCCGGGGGGATACTCGTTTATGATTTCCGGATGCGTCGGGCTGGCACTCATGGCGGCGATGGTCATATCGAGCCTTGTCGGTACGCTGGTGCCGATGCTTTTCCACAAGATTAAGATTGATCCTGCCGTAGCGTCGGGACCGCTCATAACAACGGTGAATGACCTTGTTGCGGTTATTGCATACTACGGCCTGGTGTGGATACTGCTCATAGATGTGCTGCACCTTGCGTAAAAAATGCCCCATATCAAATTGATATGTCCCTTTTTGAGGGGATAAATCAGCATGATATGGGGCATTTTTTACTCCTTTACAAATTTCATGATGTCATCGTATATTGCGCGGTAGCCGTCCTCATTGATGTGCATGCCCTCGATTGTGTACTCAGCTTTAAGCCTGCCAAGCTCGTCCTTCAGATTGCGGTTAATGTCAATGTAGCGTTGATGGTGTCTGGCGGCGAGCTTTTCCACCTCAATGTTGGCTGCGTTTATTTTTTCGTTGGTGCGTATTTTCAGGCATTCCTTCATCTCCTCGGCGGCTGCCTCGTAGTTGACGGGATAGTAAGCCATGAGATAGATGCGGACACCGGGAACGGCAGTCTCAATGGCGGACAGGATTTTGCTGTAATTGTGCATGAGCTGACTTATCGGGATGCTTGACCAGCTGAGGTCGTTGGTGCCGATATTTATAAATACCTTAGACGGCATCAGGTCGGTGGCACAGACATCAATAACCCTTAGCAGCTCATCGGAAATGAAGCCGCCGACACCGCGGTTGTAGATTACGGTGCCGTCATTGTGCTCTGTGAGCAATTTATTGATAGGAAACATTTCCATAAGGGATGAGCCGGTAAATACAATCTGTCCCTTAAGAGCGGTTTTATTTTCAAATCTGTAGTGCTCTACCTTAATTTTTTTATCATCCATAGCTTTCCTCCTAAATAAAAAAAGTTTTTGACCGTAATAATAATATGTATTATAATATATGGAATGGTTACGGACAATAAAATTTAGCCATTTAACGAAGGTATAGTGTGAACGCAGAATAAGCAATCCCCCGCTTCAAGTGTGTAGAGCACTAAGCGGGGATAAGGGGGATGCGGACTGCGTTCATGAGCAAGTAGCGAAAGCGGATTGCGAATGTCAGCTTTACAATACATCTGCAATTTGTTCCTGGGCGAAAACAAATTGCTTTGCCGGCAGATGAGAAAATGCCTGCGCGGGCTTCTCACAGCCTACTCGTGATAAATCGCTCGGAAATGAGGGTTAAAATGATAGTAAATGATGCGGAGAGCAGGGAGCATAAGAGGTTCAGTGCGGTATCCAGAGCAATCCAGAGCATTCTTATTTCGACACTTATAGTGCTTGTTGTCATTATGGTGATTCAGATAAAACACCTTCAGGGGACGGCGCGTGTAATAAATTATGCCGGTCTTGTGCGCGGTGCGACGCAAAGGCTTGTGAAGCTTGAGATAGTCGGAGTCCATGATAATGAGCTTGTGCAGTATCTGGATGATATTCTGGAGGATTTGAAACACGATGGTGGCAGCTATGGGCTTGCAAGCCTGAAGGATGCGAACTATCAGGGCAGGCTTGACAGTCTGATAGATTATTGGGGAAAATTAAAAAAAGAGATTAGGGATGCAAGAGACTGTGGCTATGAAGCCACCGACATAGTGGCGATGAGTGAGACGTATTTCCGGCTTGCCGATGAGACTGTATCTGCGGCAGAGGCATATTCGAATAAAGAGGCAAAGCAGATGAGGCTCGTAGAGATTTTGTCGGCAGTGGATATGCTTATACTGTTCCTGCTTATTACAGAGCAGTCTCTTTCTTCCATGCGGATAAGCAGGAAGAACAGGATACTTGAGCAGAAGGCATATATAGATGTGCATACGGGGCTTCCTAATAAGAGCAGGTGTGAGGAGCTGTTTAGTGACATGTCATTTATAAAAGAACCGACAGCCTGTCTGATGTTCGATCTTAACAATCTTAAGAACGCTAACGATACGCTGGGACATTCGGCGGGTGACCAGCTTATTGCGAGCTTTGCGAGAGTGTTGAGAAATGTAATCCCGGCAAAGGATTTTGTGGGAAGGTACGGCGGTGATGAGTTCGTTGTGATTCTGTACGATATTACAGAGAATACTGTTAACAGTATTCTTACACAGCTGCATAATGAGGTTATGCAGTTTAACAGATGTGGAAATAATATTCCGATAAGCTACGCACAGGGCTGGGCTGTGTCGACGGATTACACGGACTGCACGCTCAGGACTCTTTTTGACAAGGCAGACCACTTCATGTATACGAATAAGGTGAAAGTGAAGTCGAAGTAGGAGGATTTTAATGAAGCGTATGGCAGATTATTCACCTGTCATACGCTTCATTATTTCATTGCCGTGGGTTTTAAGCCATTTTTCCTGTTCCGCATAGCCGGGAAGAACCCTTGCAACCTCATTCCAAAACAGTTGTGAGTGGTTCATTTCCTTTCGGTGGCACAGCTCATGCACCACGACATAGTCGATTACCTCCGGGGGAGCGAGCATGAGCAGACAGTTGAAATTAAGGTTTCCCCTGCTGCTACAGCTTCCCCAGCGTGTGCGCTGGTTTCTTATGGTTATACGTCCGTAGGTGACACCGACAAGCGGTGCGAAGTGGGCTACACGCCCGGGAATGCAGGTGCAGGCTTTATCGGCAAGCTTTTTAATATCATTGTTTGAGAGTTTTTTGACAGGCAGTGTGTCATTGCATTGTCTGTTTTTTTGTTCCATTCTTCTAAGATGTTCCACTATCCAATCGGCGCGGTCTGATATGAACTGTTCAATATAGCCGTTCGGAGCCCTGTGCGGAGCGCGGACGATAACGCGCATATCGGGACGGATTTCTATGGCAAGGGTTTTTCTGGAGCTTCTTATAATTTCAATTTTTATATCGGATTTGCCGATGGGGGTATTCATGGATGTTCTCCTTCGGAATGTTTTTATATGGCTGTTCTGCTGCTTTTAAATTTAATACTTATCGGTTATTATATCAAGCCGGAATGTTTGGAAAAAGTGTTTAGAAAAATTTTATGAATAGCTGTTGCGGTTGAAAAGCCATGATGTTATAATAACGGCTGAAAAAAGAGTGCGTCATAACTAACTGCAAATAAATAATGCTATCTGTAGATATATAAGACTATCTACGGATATGTGCGGATATCTTCTGGCGCACACAGGAAAATACACCTATTGAATATGGAGGTACATAGCTATGAGTAAGTCAAAGATTAACTGGGGCAAGACAGGACTTTTTGCAGCGGGTGTTGCATTCGGAACGGCAGGCATAAAGCTTTTATCAAGCAAGGACGCAAAGAAGCTCTATACTAACTGCACTGCGGCAGTTTTAAGAGCAAAGGATTGTGTTATGAAGACTGTATCAACAGTTCAGGAGAACTGCAGCGACATCTATTCGGATGCAAAGAGCATTAACGAGGACAGAGCAGCTAAGGAGGAGGCAGTGTACGAGGATTTTGCCGATGATTTCTCTGAGGTTAAGAACGAAGAGGAAGTAAAAGAGGAGACTAAGGCTGAGTAAGAGAATTGGGACAGGGGTCTGACACCGTGTCCCATTTTTTCTGAAAAGCAGAATGGAGCTGTTTTGTTATGAAATTTCAGATAAAACATGAGTATGGGAACAGAATGAGGATACATGTCTGTGCATATCGTATGACCTGTGGGCAGGCAGATATATTAGAGTATTATCTTCAAAAGCAGGGGACGGTGATTTATGCCAAGGTATATGACAGGACGGGTGATGCGGTTGTTGAGTACAAGGGCTGCAGGAATGACATTATCAGGCTTCTTGGAAAATTCTCCTATGAGAACGAGAAGCTTCCTGAGACTTTTGAAGGAAATACCGGAAGAAGCTTAAGCCATGAGTATCAGGACAAGCTCTTTGACAAGATAGTATTTCATTATGCGAGAAAATGGTTCCTTCCGTATCCGCTAAGGGTGTGTTTTACGGCGTATAATGCAGTAAAGTACATTGCTGAGGGAATCAGGTGTCTGTGGAACAGGAAGATTGAGGTTCCGGTGCTTGACGCTACGGCAATCGGTGTGTCGATGCTAAGAGGCGATATAGGAACTGCAGGTTCGATAATGTTCATGCTCGGTATAGGAGAACTTCTTGAGGAGTGGACACACAAGAAGTCGGTCGATGATCTTGCAAGAACGATGTCGCTCAATGTGAGCAGTGTATGGTGCAGGGCAGGGGATGAGCAGGTGCTTGTACCTGTTCATCAGATAAAGAAGGGCGACTACATAATAGTCCGTGTCGGAAATATGATTCCGTTCGACGGAGTTGTAAGGGAAGGCGAGGCAATGGTCAACCAGGCATCGCTCACGGGTGAATCCGTACCTGTTGGGAAGGAGCCGGGAACTACCGTGTATGCCGGAACAGTTGTCGAGGAGGGCGAACTTGTGATTGAGGTCCAGTCCGTCGGCGGCAATAGCAGATATGAGAAGATTGTCACTATGATAGAGGAGTCGGAGAAGCTTAAGTCAGGCGTCGAGAGCAAGGCAGAGCATCTTGCGGATAAGCTTGTTCCGTACAGTCTCGGTGCGACAGGACTTGTGTGGCTTCTGACACGCAATACGACAAAGGCACTTGCCGTGCTTATGGTGGATTTTAGCTGTGCACTTAAGCTTGCAATGCCTGTATCGGTTCTTTCGGCAATCAGGGAGGCGGGCAGTCGTCATCTCACAGTCAAGGGAGGAAAATTCCTTGAGGCGGTGGCAGAGGCTGACACCATTGTGTTCGATAAGACAGGTACACTCACCAAGGCTCAGCCGACCGTGGCTAAGGTTGTATCATTCAATGGAGAGGATGAGGACTGGCTTTTAAAGATTGCGGCCTGTCTTGAGGAACATTTCCCGCATTCCATGGCGCGTGCGGTTGTGGAAGCGGCTAAGAACAGGGGAATTGAACATAGTGAGATGCACTCAAAGGTTGAATACATAGTCGCACATGGAATTGCCTCTGCGATAGGTGACAAGAGAGTTGTCATCGGAAGCGCCCATTTCGTATTTGAGGACGAGAAGGCGTCGATACCGGAGGATAAGAAGACTCTATATGAGGAGCTGCCGCTTGAATACTCACATCTTTACCTTGCGATTGACGGAATGCTTGCGGCTGTTATCTGTATAGAGGATCCTGTGCGGGAAGAGGCTGTGGAGGTTATTAGGCAGCTCAAGGCGGCAGGTATATCTAAGGTAGTGATGATGACCGGCGACAGCGAGAGGACGGCGGCAGCCATAGCAAAGAAGGTCGGAGTTGACGAGTATTATTCTGAGGTTCTTCCTCAGGATAAGGCAGGCTTCGTCGAGAAGGAAAAGGCAGCGGGCAGAAGGGTGGTAATGATAGGTGACGGAATCAACGATTCACCTGCACTTTCGGCGGCGGATGTCGGAATTGCCATAAGCGACGGAGCACAGCTAGCAAGGGAGATTGCGGATATCACAATCGGAGCGGATGACCTGAATGAGCTGGTTACATTAAAGCAGATAAGCGATCTTCTGATGAAGAGAATCCACAAGAATTACAGAACAATAGTGGGCTTTAACACATTATTGATCGTTCTTGGTGTTGCGGGAGTTATACAGCCTACCACATCGGCACTGTGCCACAACACATCAACCCTGATTATCGGAATCAACAGCATGAAGAACCTGCTTCCGCGTTAAGAAGTACGGATTTGATAAAAAAGTAAAATCCGCAGATTTGGGAAAAATCATGTGGAAGCCGGGATTATTATCTGATATAATAAGCATTGAAATGATAATCATATATGCTGTCCGGTGCGGCGGACTGTCCGGTTGATACCACTAAAAAGTAGAAATAGTGCAATTTTAACATAATATTCTACAAGAAATATACAGAAATGTGTCGTATGATGATGTCAAAAGGTATCAATATATAAGGAGAATGACATGGCAGCCGGAAGAAAATCATTGGCACAGCTATCTGTGCCGATATGTTTAGAAACTTTATTTTATATGCTTTCAGGTATGGTCGATACACTTATGCTATCATCAGTAAGTGATCAGGCTGTGGGAGCAGTGGGAACAGCGAACACATATATAGGTGTTTTTATTATCATGTTCGGGGTGATATCATCAGGTATGGTGGCGGTCATGTCACAGAACATCGGAGCGGGAAGACCCGGAATTGCATATCAGGCAAGACAGCTTGGACTGATGTTTAATGCGCTGATAGGCGTGCTGATGTCAGTTATCCTTGCTTTTTTCTCCGGCGGAATACTTAGAATGGTAAGCATTGCACCGGCGCTGCTTGAGCCGGCTGAGACATACCTTAGAATTGTTGGAGGTGCATGCTTTTTAAATGCGCTTATTCCTATTTTTTCCAGTTATTTGAGGGTGTTCGGATATACGAAGCACTCCTTAATAGGAACGGTTGTCGGAAATGCCATTAATATAATACTTAATTCGGTATTTCTGTTCGTGTTTAACTGGGGAGTAATGGGGGTTGCCGTTGCCACGGTTATTTCAAGGATTATAAACCTTATCATTGTAGCTGTTATGGGGGCTGTGCTTATTAAGGCAAAGCAGAATCCTGAGCGCATTCCGGCAAGGATTCTGGCTCAGATTGTCAGGATAGGCTTTCCTTCCGCACTTGAAACAGCACTCTATAATGTAGCAATGACACTTATAGTCCGTTTTATGAATCAGATGGATTCGGACGGAATGAATGTTACGGCTCGTTCCTATGCCATGCAGATTGCCAATTTTTCGTACTGTGTGGGAGCCGCGCTTGCACAGGCCAATGCTATTATGACCGGCTGGCGGATCGGGGCAAGGGAGTATGAAGAATGTGACAGAGGTACAAGAAAGGCAGTGATATACGGACTTATAACAGCTGCATGCTTTTCTGTGACATTTGCATTGTCCGGACGTTTTATAGTCCATATATTTACTGATGACGCGCAGATGATAAAGCTTGTGGTGAAGCTGCTCGTGGTGGATATATTCCTGGAATTCGGAAGGGTGACGAACCTTGTATACGGTCAGGCATTAAAGACCAGCGGGGATGCGGTTTTTCCGGTTATAATGGGTGCGATATTCATGTATCTGTTCGCAGTCGGAGGAACATATTTTCTTGGAATACATATGGGGCTTCAGGCATTAGGGGCATATATTGCCATGGCATCTGATGAGTGTGCGAGAGCAGTCGGAATGGTGATTAGATGGAAGAGCGGAAAATGGAAGGGTAAGAGTCTTGTAGAATTGTAGGAGAGGTTATGTACTTTGAATTAAAGGAAAATAAACCACATGGTACAAAGGACGACCCATTTAGCACATATCATATATGGAACTCGGGACGGTCATTTCAGATACCTGTACATTGGCATGATGAGCTTGAGATTATATATGTAAAAAGTGGTTGTCTTACTGTAAATATATCTGGAGAGAGCTACATAGGTAAACCCGGGGATGCGTTTGTCGTGTCGCCGGGTAATCTGCATCTCATGGGTACACAGGCCGGAGCGGTGGACTATTTTACTTTTCTGTTTCCGCTGAAATATATATCCTTTCGTTCGGATGACCTGTTAGATGAGAGCCTGCTTGAACCGCTAAGCAGCGGACAGCTGATGATAAGTCCAAGAATAGGGGATGCGGCAGGCAGGCTGTGTGAGCAGCTTGCTGATATATATATGGAAAAAAAAGAAGGGGCTGAGACTGATATAGCCGCACAGATAAGGATAAAGATAGTCCTTTTACAATTTATTCTTGAAATGTGGAATAAGGGGCTGGTGGTGGAAAATGATACAAGCGGCAGGAACACCGTGGAAAAGGAGATGGTTTCGTACATACAGCAGAACTATACGGGTACGATATCGTTAAAGAAATTCGGGGAACAGTTCCATCTTTCGGAAAAATACATATCGCGGTATTTTAAGGAGCATTTTCACATTACGCTGTCGCAATATGTAACCTATTTAAGACTGGAGCACGCAAAAC
>ERZ840371.3955-NODE-3955-length-11543-cov-2.703517_pt1 | contig 11543 bp, 8 predicted proteins | sample MGYA00519937_ERZ840371 | MGnify/ENA primary metagenome ERZ840371 (study PRJEB31850, sample SAMEA3708873) | human gut metagenome | biome: human gut; feature: human-associated habitat; material: faeces | place: China | collected 2014 ... | reverse complement strand
CAGAGGATCTTGGACTCCTGGACTTTGCACTGTCTGCAGCATCGTACCGGGAGAGCCTTTCGTATTACTGCCGGCCGGAATTCCTGGATGAGAAAAAGGCGGGCTGTCGGATCGATGTGGAGGAGCTTTATCATCCGCTTCTGACACATCCGGTGGCAAACAGTCTGTATGCGGAGGGCGGAATTCTGCTGACCGGCTCGAATGCGTCGGGAAAATCCACATTTATGAAAAACATGGCAGTGAATGCGATTCTGGCACAGGCACTGAACACGAGTCTTTCGAAGCGGTACCGCGGTGTTGTGTGCCGGATCATGACATCCATGGCACTCCGCGATAATCTGGCACAGGGAGAGAGTTACTTTGTTGTGGAAGTAAAATCTTTAAAACGGATTCTGGAGGCAAGCCGTGAAAAAACACCGCTTCTGTGCGTCATTGATGAGGTGCTGCGGGGAACAAACACGACGGAGCGGATTGCAGCGTCAGAGAATGTGCTTGCTGCCCTGCGCCGTGCAAATGTGCTCTGTCTTGCAGCAACACATGATACTGAACTGACGTATCTGCTGGAAGATCTCTACACCAATTATCATTTTGAAGAGCAGATTACCGCGCAGAGTATTTCCTTCCCGTATCGCCTGGAACAGGGGCCGGCAAGAGGAAAGAATGCGATTGCACTGCTTGGAAATATGGGAATTGATGAAAAAATTGTAAAACAGGCAGAAAGAAGAGCTGCGGAGTTTGAAGCAACAGGAAGCTGGGAAAAGAATAAGTTTCTGAGATAGAAAAACAGCCGGGAAAAATTGATCTTTTTTGAAAAAATATGCGAAAATGGTTCAGCATTTTTTCATTGTGTGTTATGATAAAATAGATCGCGTGATCCGGCAGAAAAACCGCCGGATCTGTTAAGGAGAAAAACATGAGCAGGACAGGCTTGGAAGATGCATATATTATGCGCGGCAGCAAGAAACTCCGCATGGGATATACGACGGGTTCCTGCGCTGCAGCGGCAGCGCGGGGAGCGGCGTTTATGCTGCTTTCCGGGAAAGAAATACAGGAAGTGAAAATCCATACGCCAAAGGGCATTGTTCTGAATCTGGAATTGCTGGATATCCAGAGAAGTGCCGAAAAAGTAAGCTGTGCCGTCCGAAAAGACGGCGGGGATGATCCGGATGTGACAGATAAAGCATTGATTTACGCGGAAGTGACGTTTGGAACAGAAGAGGGAATTGTAATCGATGGAGGATTCGGCGTCGGGCGTGTGACAAAGCCGGGGCTGGATCAGCCGGTCGGAAACGCGGCGATCAACCATGTACCGCGCCAGATGATCCGCGAGAATGTGGAGGAGATTCAGAAAAAACTCGATGATTTCCGCGCACTGCAGGTTGTCATCTCCGTACCGGAAGGGGAAGAACTGGCAAAGCATACATTCAATCCGAGACTTGGCATCACCGGCGGCATTTCAATCCTTGGAACGAGCGGGATTGTAGTGCCGATGAGCGAGGAGGCGCTGATTTCCACGATCCGCGTCGAGATGGAAATGCGGAAAGCACAGGGTGACCGCGTCCTTCTGGTGACACCGGGAAATTACGGACAGGACTTCTTAAAAACGTATCCGTGGGTCCGTGCAGACCATTCCGTTAAGTGCAGTAATTACGTCGGAAAAACACTGGAATTTGCAGCTGAGCTCGGCTTTGACGCCATCCTTTTTGTGGCACATCTTGGAAAATTTGTCAAGGTATCCGGCGGAATTATGAATACCCATTCCCATGAGGCAGACTGCCGTGCGGAGCTTCTTACGGCGCAGGCGGTGCGTGCAGGGGCGGATCTTGCACTGGCAAAAAAACTGCTGGAGACCGGAACGACGGAAGAAGCGGTGCAGATTTTAAAGGAAGCAGGATGCCTGAAAGAGACCATGGAAAAAGTGACAGAAAAAATTGCTTTTTACATGAATTACCATATTGAGGGCAGAGTGCAAACGGAGGCGATTGTTTTTTCAAGCAATGAGGGCCTGCTCGGGGAAACCCCGGGAGCGGGAGAACTTCTGGAGCGCCTGCGGGAGCAGGAAGAAAAAGAAAACAGAAAAGAGTAAAAACAAAATGACAGGAATTTTATTTGGAACAGGAATCGGACCGGGAGACCCGGAGCTTATGACGTTAAAGGCCGTCCGTCTGATCCGGGAAAATGATACGATTGCAGTACCAGGAGAGAAACCGGAAGAGAGCATTGCCTACCAGATTGCTGTTCAGGCAGTGCCGGAACTGGCAGAAAAAGAGCTCGTTGCTATTCCAATGCCGATGACAAAGAATGCCAAAGAACTGGAGGAAAATCACCGGCGCGGTGCAGAAAAAATAGAGGAGCTGCTGGATGCAGGAAAAAACGTAGTATTTCTGACACTCGGAGATCCAACCGTGTATTCTACCTACCTTTATGTACACAGACGGGTACTGGAAGACGGTTACGATGCGAGAATTGTAAGCGGTGTTACATCGTTCTGCGCGGCAGCAGCATCTCTTTCCGAGGGACTGGTGGAAAATTCCGAAGAACTGCATGTGATTCCGGCGTCTTATCAGATTGAAGATGCACTGGAACTTTCAGGAACAAAGGTTCTGATGAAAGCGGGTAAAAAGATGCCGGCTGTGAAACAGTTCCTGAAGGAAAAGAACTGCCGGGCGGTGATGGTAGAAAACTGCGGCATGGATACGGAACAGAAGTATTTCAACGCGGAAGAAATCCCGGACCAGGCAAGTTACTATTCACTGATTATTGTAAAAGAAAAGAGGAAAAAATAGATGGTACATTTTATTGGAGCAGGCCCCGGAGCCCCGGATCTGATTACGGTAAGAGGACAGAAGCTGCTTGGTGAGGCGGACATTATCATTTATGCAGGTTCTCTTGTCAATCCGGCACTGCTGGATCTGAAAAAAGAGGGCTGTGTGGTATATAACAGTGCAACCATGACGCTGGAGCAGGTGATTGATGTTATGAAAGAGGCCGAAAGCAAAGGCCAGACTGTGGCAAGACTCCACACGGGAGATCCGTGCCTGTACGGTGCAATCCGCGAACAGATTGATGCGCTCGATGCCCTTGGAATCGCTCACGATGACTGTCCGGGTGTCAGCTCTTTCTGCGGAGCGGCTGCTGCCCTTGAAATGGAATATACGCTGCCGGATATCTCCCAGAGTGTTGTCATCACCAGAATGGCCGGAAGAACACCGGTTCCGGAGCGGGAGAGCATTGCGTCTTTTGCGGCACATCAGGCAACGATGGTTGTATTCTTAAGCACGGGACTCTTAGAGGAACTTTCCCGTGAGCTGATTGCAGGCGGCTATACGGCAGATACTCCGGCAGCGATCGTTTACAAAGCAACCTGGCCGGAGGAGAAGACGTTCGTCTGCACCGTTGGAACACTTGCCGAGACGGCGAAAAAGAACCAGATCACCAAGACAGCGCTGATGATCATCGGAAATGCCGTTTCCCAGGGAAATTACCGCAGAAGTGATCTGTACAATCCGGCGTTTACCACCGAATTCCGAGAGGCAGAAAAATAAGATGAAAATAGCCATAGCAAGTTTTACAAGAAACGGATGCGTCTGGAATCAAAAACTCTGTGCGGCACTGAAAAAACACAGCTGTGAAGGATATGCACTGGAAAAGTACGGGAAAGAAGTGGGAATTCCTGCGATTGCACCGTCGCTTCCTGCATGGACAGAGCGCATGTTTCAGAAAATGGATGCGATTTTGTTTATCGGGGCGTGCGGGATTGCGGTGCGCAGTATTGCACCGTACGTGAAAAGTAAAAAGACAGATCCGGCGGTTCTGTGTATGGATGAACAGGGAAAGTTTGTGATTTCATTACTTTCCGGCCATATCGGCGGAGCAAACGAGCTGACGGAAGAAGTTGCAGCTATAACGGGTGCGGTTCCGGTCATTACAACGGCAACGGATGTCAATCACAAGTTTGCGGTCGATGTCTTTGCTGTAAAAAATCATTGTGAAATTTGTGAGATGGAGCTGGCAAAAGAGGCAGCGGCGCTTCTGGTGGACGGAAAAACGGTTGGATTCTGCAGCCGTTTTCCGGTGAAGGGAACAAAACCGGAGGAACTGATCCCGGAAGAGGCGGCAAAACCGTCGATGGGAATCTGCATTACCACATCGGAAGAGGATTCGCCATATGAGAGAACACTTCACCTGATCCCGAAGGTGATCACCGTCGGCATCGGCTGTAAGAAAAATACACCGGCCGGCCGGATTGAAGAAAAGGTTCTTGCGGCACTTGCGGCGGCCGGGATTTCTCCAAAAGCAGTTCGACAGGCGGCAAGTATTGATCTGAAAGCGCAGGAGCCGGGAATTCTGCAGCTGGTGGAAAAGTATGGCTGGCAGTACCGGACCTTTTCTGCAGAAGAACTGGAAACGGCGGAGGGGGAATTTACGCCGTCTCCGTTTGTGAAGAAGATTACAGGAATTGACAATGTCTGTGAGCGCAGCGCAGTTCTCGCCGGCGGCAGACTGATAAAGAAAAAAAAGGCAGCGGACGGTGTAACAGTTGCACTGGCTGCGGCGGACTGGAGGGCAGTATTTTGAGTACAATTTTTGTCGTGGGCATCGGCCCCGGAGCATATGAAAAAATGACGATCGAGGCGGCGGATGCGCTGCGGAACTGCGATGTGATCATCGGCTATACCGTCTATGTGGATCTGGTAAAAGAACATTTTGCAGGAAAAGAATTTCTGACGACGCCGATGCGGAAAGAGGTGGAGCGCTGCCGTCTGGCATTTGAAACTGCGGCAGAGGGAAAACAGGTTGCTATGATCTGCAGCGGAGATGCCGGCGTTTACGGTATGGCAGGTCTGATGTATGAGCTTTCGGAAGAATGGCCTGATATTGAAATTAAGGTAATTCCAGGCGTGACCGCCGCAACGGGAGGCGCTGCCGTTCTTGGTGCACCGTTGATCCACGACTTCGCCCTGATCAGCCTGAGCGATCTTCTGACACCGTGGGAGAAAATTGAAAAACGTCTTCTGCTGGCATCGGAAGCGGATTTTGTCATCTGTCTTTATAACCCGGGAAGCCATAAGAGAGCGGATTATCTGGAAAAAGCGTGTGATCTGATGCTTCGTTACAAAGCGCCGGAAACCGTCTGCGGAATCGTAAGCCAGATCGGAAGAGACGGGGAGACGAGCCGGACCATGACGCTTGCAGAACTTCGCAATACAAAAGTGGATATGTTTACGACGGTATTTATCGGAAACAGTCAGACAAAGGAAATCCGGGATCACATGGTAACGCCGAGGGGATATCGCTATGAATAAAGTAATCGTCTTTGCCGGAACGACGGAAGGCCGGGAGATCTGCAGTTTTCTGAAAAAATATGAGATTGCATCCCTTGCCTGTACGGCGACAGAATACGGCAAGTGCCGGATCGAGGAGGGCGGTGCCCTGACGGTTCGAAGCGGAAGACTGACAGAAGAAGAGATGGAACAGCTTTTTGGCGAAGAACAGCCGGAAATGATTATCGATGCAACCCATCCGTATGCCGATCTTGTGTCGGAAAATATCCGGTCTGCATGTGAAAAAGCAGGAAAAACGTATCTTCGGCTGCTGCGGCCGTCGCTTGCGGCAGATCCATCCTGCGTCATGGTCGATACGACAGAAGAAGCGGTATCGTATCTGGCGGGTACAGAGGGAAAGATTCTGGTGACAACAGGAAGCAAGGAACTCGCAAAATTTGCAGAGCTTCCGGATTATAAAAACCGTGTGTATGCCCGGGTGCTGCCGTTGCCAGGCGTAATTGCATCCTGCGCGGAACTTGGATTTGATGCCGCACATACCATAGGCATGCAGGGACCGTTTTCTATGGACATGAACGTTGCAATGCTGCAGTCGTTCCATGCCGAATGGATGGTAACGAAGGAATCCGGAAGAAACGGCGGCTTTGAAGAAAAAATTGAGGCAGCAAAAAAGGCCGGTGTCCGTGTCGTTCTGATCGGCCGTCCGAAAGAGGAAGAAGGACTCTCGGAGGACGAGGTCAAGCGGTATCTCGTTGAAAAATTTGATCTGTCCGTGAAACGGGACGTCGTGATCGCCGGAATCGGACCTGGTGCAGAAGCACAGATGACGCTGGCGCTCGTAGACGCGTGTGAGCAGGCGGATGTGCTGATCGGTGCGGGACGCATGACAAAAGCAGTAGAAAAATATCAGAAGCCAATGCTTGCAGAATACAGCCCGGAAAAGATTTACGAGTATCTGAAGGCGCACCCGGAATCCGACATACAGCCGTATTGTGATCGCACTGTCCGGAGATGTGGGATTTTACAGCGGAGCAAAGAAACTTCAGGCCGTCCTTGCGGAAGATGCGGATTTTTCTGTCCGTGTAGAGCCGGGAATTTCTTCGCTGGTTTATTTCTGTGCCAAAATCGGAGTGTCCTGGGAGGATGCAGCATTTGTGAGCCTGCACGGGCAGCACTGCAACTTTCTGGAGACGGTCCGCCGGAACCGGAAAACTCTGGCGATCGCCGGCGGAAAGGGCAGTGTCAGGGAAATCTGCCAGACGTTAAGTTCGTACGGCTGGGAGCAGATTGTGCTGCATGTGGGAACGGATCTGTCGTATCCGGAAGAACAGATTGTGACAGGAACCCCATTCGAACTTGCTAAAATGGAGTTTGCTCCGCTTGCGGTTCTTCTGTTTGAAAACCCGAATCCGGAACCGGAGTTTACAGCCGGCATGGCAGATGAAGTATTTCTGCGTGACAAAGTACCGATGACCAAGCGGGAAGTGCGCAATGCATCTCTTTCTCATCTGCAGCTTTCTTCGAATTCTGTTGTCTATGATATTGGATCGGGCACAGGTTCTGTTTCGATTGAGATGGCGCTTCGTGCAGCACAGGGAAAGGTATATGCGATAGAAAAAAATCCGGCAGCCGTTGCACTTCTGCAGGAAAATAAAAAGAAATTTGCAGTGGATCATCTGGAAATTATTGAGGGAACTGCACCGGAAGCACTCGAAGCACTCCCGGTTCCGACGCATGCATTTATCGGCGGGTCTGCCGGAAACTTAAAAGAGATTCTGGAACTGCTCCTGCGGAAGAATCCGAACATCCGCGTGGTATTAAATACAGTAACCGTGGAAACATTAGCGGAGGCAGCATCGTGTTTCAAAAAACTTGCGTTTGAAGAGCCGGAAATCGTCTGCCTGCAGGCTTCCAATGCGAAAAAGGCCGGAAGAAGCCATCTGATGATTGCCCAGAATCCGGTTTATATCTTTACAGCCCAGGGAGGTGCCAAAGAATGAAAGCACCAAGAATCATGCTGGCAGCAGGAAGGAGCGGAAGCGGGAAAACGATGATCACCTGCGGACTGCTCCGTGCACTGCAGCAGATGGGAAAGCAGCCCGCAGCGTTTAAATGCGGCCCGGATTATATCGATCCGATGTTTCACGAACAGGTAATCGGCGCCCCGTCGTGTAATCTGGATCCGTTTTTCACAGAGGAAGAAACAACACAGTATCTGTTCTGCAAACATGCAGCGGGTCATGACATTTCCGTATTGGAAGGCGTTATGGGGTATTACGACGGTCTTGGCGGAATTTCTACCAAAGGCAGCGCCTACGATCTCGCCGGTATGACAAAAACGCCGGTTCTTCTGGTTGTCGATGCCAAAGGCATGAGCGTTTCAGCGCTTGCCTTTATCAAGGGATACCTGCAGTACAAAGAGGACAGCCGGATCGCCGGTGTAATCTTTAACCGGATGTCAGAGATGCTGTACCGGGAGATCGCGCCGATGGCGGAAAAAGAACTTGGCATTTCCTGTGTCGGCTTTGTGCCGGAACTGAAGGAATGCCACTTAGAAAGCCGCCACCTCGGCCTTGTGATGCCGGATGAGGTGGAAAATCTGCAGGAGCAGGTCAATCTGCTTGCAGAAACACTGCAGAAGACACTGGATTTTGAAAAAATTCTTGCGATTGCAGAAGGGGCAGAAGAGCTCTCGGGAAAAATGCCGGAAGTCCTGCGTAAGGTGACAGAAAGCGAAGCAGCCGCCAAGGTGCGTGCTGCGAAGCCGATTCTTGCCGTTGCAAAGGATGAAGCATTCTGTTTCTTTTATCGGGATAATCTGGAGCTTCTCGCGTCACTTGGAGCCAAAATCGAATATTTTTCGCCGCTTTCCGATGCGGAGCCGCCAAAGAATACAGATGGATTTCTGTTCTGCGGCGGCTACCCGGAGCTGCACGCAGAAGAGCTTTCGGAAAACCAGACCATGAGAACGAAGATCCGCGATAACATCCGTCAGGGAATGCCGGTTCTTGCAGAATGCGGCGGTTATATGTACCTGTCAGAATCCATGGAGGATATGGATGGAAATGTGTATCCTATGGTACAGGCTGTTCCGGGAAATGTTTACCGGACAAAAAAGCTGGGAAGATTCGGCTATATCACCCTCACGCCAAACACGAAAGATACCTTTCGGAACGGCGGAAATCCGGTGCGCGGCCATGAGTTCCATTACTTTGACAGCACAGACTGCGGAAGTGCATGGCATGCGGCAAAACCGCTGCGGAAGCGGAACTGGGAATGCATTCATGCGACAAAACGGATGATGGCGGGATTCCCGCATCTTTACTATATGGCAAGTCCGCACCTCGCACTGGAATTTCTGGAGCAGTGTGTCTCTTACCGGAAAGAACAGGAGAAAACAAGATGAAAACAGCATTAGCAGCCCTGATTGTGGGCTATGGATTGGACCTGCTGCTTGGAGATCCCTCCTTTTTGTACCATCCGATCCGTGTGATCGGAAATCTCATTGCCCTGCTGGAAAAATGGCTGCGGAAGGTATTTCCGAAAACGCCAAAGGGAGAGCTTGCCGGAGGAGTTTTTCTCGTGATCCTCGTCTGTCTGGCGGGATACGGTGTTCCGGCACTGCTGCTCTTTGCGGCATTTAAAATTCATCCGGTCATCGGCTTCCTTCTGGAGGTTCTCTGGTGCTGGCAGATTCCGGCAACGAAATGCCTGAAGGATGAGAGCATGAAGGTCTATCAGAAATTAAAAGAAAACGATCTTCCGGGGGCGCGCTATGCGGTTTCCATGATCGTAGGACGTGATACGGAAAATCTTTCGGAAACAGGAGTGACGAAAGCTGCCGTGGAAACGATCGCGGAGAATACGTCGGACGGTGTCATTGCACCGCTCCTCTTTCTTGCCATCGGCGGACCGGCATTAGGCTTTCTGTATAAGTCCATCAATACCATGGATTCCATGGTGGGATACAAAAATGACAAATATCTGTATTTTGGACGGTGTGCGGCAAAGCTGGATGATGTCGTCAATTACATACCGGCGAGAATCAGCGCATGGCTGATGATTCTTGCGTCTGCATGCGAGCGCATGAACTGGAAAAATGCAGAAAAAATTTACAAACGCGACCGTTACTGCCACGCCAGCCCAAATTCTGCGCAGACAGAAGCAGTTATGGCAGGGGCGCTGGAAGTACAGCTTGCCGGAGATGCCGTGTATTTCGGCAAAGTCGTAAAGAAACCAACGATCGGCGATGACATCCGCCCGGTCGAGGCGGAAGATATCAAAAGAGCAAATCATCTGATGTATCTGACCTCGTTCCTCGGACTGGCGTTCTTTGCGGGAATCCGCGCGCTCTTTTTATTTCTGTAAAAAGAGAAGATAGAAACACAACGGAAAAGAGAAAGGAAGGCATATGGTATGAGACAAAATCCACATGGAGGAGACATTTACACGAAAAAATGCAGAGTCGATTTTTCTGTGAATGTCAATCCTCTTGGAGCTCCGGAAAGTGTGAAAGAGGCGGTGAGAAAGAGCGCGGAATCGGTGGAACAGTATCCTGACGCACTGTGCCGGGACCTGACCCGGGCACTGTCGGAAAAGGAGCAGCTTCCAGAAGAAAATATTCTGTTTGCAAACGGCGCCGCGGAGCTTATTTTTGCCCTGACACAGGCTCTCCGCCCGAAAAAAGCGCTGATTGCAGCGCCGGGATTTGCAGAGTATGAAGCAGCACTTTCAGCGGCAGGGTGTTTTATCCGTATGTATCCGCTGCAAAAGGAAAAAGGCTTTCTTTTACAGGACGATTTCTGCGATGATCTGACCGACGATCTGGATCTTGTTTTTTTATGTAATCCAAATAATCCAACCGGCCTTACGATTCCGCAGGAGCTTCTTTTAAAGATCCTGGATAACTGCCGGGAGCGTAACATCTATCTGGTGCTGGATGAGTGTTTCATAGAATTTCTGCCGGAGCCGGAAAAAGTGACGATGCAGGGAAAACTGGACGAATATCCGAATCTGCTGATTCTGCGTGCGTTCACAAAGATTTACGCAATGCCTGGCCTGCGTCTTGGCTATCTGCTCTGCAGCGACGAGGATCTGCTGGATCGGATCAGCCGCAGCATGCAGTCGTGGAATGTTTCGATTCCGGCGCAGATGGCAGGCCTTGCCGCCCTGAACGAGGATGCTTACGTCAAAGAAGCACGGGAACTGATCGGAAAAGAACGCGCCTGGATGAAAGCAGAACTGGAAAAAGCAGGTCTTACCGTATGGGATTCCTGTGCAAATTATCTGTTCTTTGAGGGACCGAAAGGACTTGCCGCACGGCTGGAAAAAGGCGGCATTCTGATCCGCGACTGTTCCAACTACTCGGGCCTTGCCGACGGATATTACCGTGCAGCCGTACGCACACATGAAGAAAACCAGATTCTGACAGAAGCCGTTTCACAGATTCTGCAGTGGTTTTAGGAGGAAAAACGATGGCGAAAGTAATTATGATACAGGGAACGATGTCAAATGCGGGAAAAAGTCTGCTTGCGGCGGGCTTATGCCGGATTTTCCATCAGGACGGATACCGTGTGGCGCCGTTCAAATCACAGAATATGGCGCTGAATTCGTTTATTACGAGAGAAGGCCTTGAGATGGGACGTGCACAGGTCATGCAGGCGGAAGCGGCCGGGATCGAACCGTCCGTTTTGATGAACCCGATTCTGTTAAAGCCGACGAATGACACCGGTTCGCAGGTGATTGTAAACGGTGAGGTACTGGGAAACATGAGTGCGCGGGAATATTTTTCCCACAAAAAAGAGCTGATCCCGGACATCATGAAAGCGTACCATGCACTGGAAGAACAGTATGATATCATTGTGATCGAGGGAGCCGGAAGTCCGGCGGAGATCAACCTGAAAGCCGATGATATCGTCAATATGGGAATGGCAAAGCTTGTGGATGCACCGGTGCTCCTCGTCGGAGATATTGACCGCGGCGGCGTTTTTGCTCAGCTTTACGGTACCGTAGAGCTTTTAGAGCCGGATGAGCGCGACCGCATCAAGGGTCTGATTATCAACAAATTCCGCGGGGACAAAACCATCCTGGACCCGGGCGTTGTGATGCTGGAAGAAAAAACACACATCCCGGTGGTCGGCGTGGCGCCGTATCTCCACATCGAAGTGGAAGACGAGGACAGTCTGACCGAGCGATTCACCAGAAAAGAGGAGATCGGTCTCATTGACCTTGCGGTCATCCGTCTCCCGCGTATTTCAA
>ERZ840371.3951-NODE-3951-length-11547-cov-4.213018_pt1 | contig 11547 bp, 9 predicted proteins | sample MGYA00519937_ERZ840371 | MGnify/ENA primary metagenome ERZ840371 (study PRJEB31850, sample SAMEA3708873) | human gut metagenome | biome: human gut; feature: human-associated habitat; material: faeces | place: China | collected 2014 ... | reverse complement strand
AAGAGGCATAAAATATGAGAAAAAACAGTATTAAAAATACCAGGATCAATGGAGAAGTCCAGAAAGAATTAAGTAACATTATCCGTGGCGAGATCAAAGATCCACGCATCAATCCACTGACAAGCGTAGTTGCAGTGGAGGTGGCACCGGATTTAAAAACCTGCAAGGCATATATCAGTGTCTTAGGGGATGAAAAATCCCAGCAGGATACGATCCGTGGCTTAAAGAGTGCAGAGGGTTATATCAGAACAATGCTTGCAAAGAGCATTAATCTGAGAAATACACCACAGATTACATTTATCTTAGACCAGTCCATTGAATATGGAGTAAATATCAGCAAGAAAATTGACGAAGTGACAAGAGATTTGAAGGATGGAGCTGAGGAATAGATGATCGTATTAAACGATGTATTAAAAGGGAAACACAGTGTAGCCATTGGCGGACACATTCGTCCGGATGGGGACTGCGTTGGTTCTACACTTGGATTATATCTTTATCTGACCACTTATTATCCGGAGATTGAGACAGATCTGTATCTGGAGGAGATTCCGGAAGCATTTCAGATGATGGGACACCGGGATGTGCCGAAGCATGAGATTGTAGAAGGCAAAGTTTATGACCTTTTCATCAGTCTGGATTGTGGGGACGAAAGACGTCTTGGTTTTTCCGAGCCGGTGTTCCAAAATGCAAAGGAAACTTTATGTGTGGATCACCACGTCAGTAATGAGTCTTTTGCAGACACGAATTATATCGTGCCGGATGCAAGTTCTACTTCTGAACTTGTTTTCCGTCTGCTGGATGAGGAGAAGATTACGGAAGAAATCGCATCTTTCCTTTATATGGGGATTGTGCATGATACCGGAGTGTTCCAGTATTCCTGTACTTCACCGGAGACAATGGAAGTCGGTGCTGCACTTTTAAGAAAAGGGATCAATGGAAGCGCGATCATTGATGGAACATATTTTGAAAAATCCTATGTTCAGAATCAGATGCTTGGGAAGGCACTTCTTGAGAGTATGATGATCCTGAATAAGAAGGCGGTTGTCTCAGTGATACGTTTGAAAGAAATGGAGTTCTTCCAGGCAAAACCGTCGGATCTGGATGGAATTGTCAGCGTATTGCGTCAGACAAGAGGTGTGGAGGTTGCAATCCTTCTTTACGAGCTCGAACCGCAGACATTTAAAGTAAGCCTTAGATCAAAAGAAATCGTTGATGTAAGTGCAGTTGCGAAATATTATGGCGGTGGCGGTCATGTGAGAGCAGCCGGTGTTACAATGAAAGGTTCCCCGCATGATGTGATCAACAATCTGACACTTTTAATTGAAAGACAGCTTAGAGCGGCAGAAGAGAAAAACGAGGAAAAATGATAAACGGAATAGTTAATATTTACAAAGAAAAAGGATATACTTCCCATGATGTGGTTGCAGTTCTTCGAAAAGTTGTCGGACAGAAGAAGATCGGTCATACAGGTACGCTTGATCCGGATGCAACGGGAGTCCTTCCGGTGTGTCTTGGAAGAGCAACAAAGGTTTGTGAGCTTCTGACAGATCATGATAAGACATATGAGGCTCTGCTGCTTTTAGGAAAGACGACAGATACGCAGGACATTTCCGGAGAGGTTCTGGAGGAGAGGGATCCGGGCGATCTGACGGAAGAGGAAGTACGTTCCTGTATCGAATCATTTATCGGAGAATATGATCAGATTCCGCCGATGTACTCTGCGTTGAAAGTGAATGGGAAGAAGCTTTATGAGCTTGCCCGTGAAGGAAAGACCGTGGAGCGTAAGAGCAGAAAAGTCCAGATCCATGGAATTCGCATTCTGGAGATGAATCTTCCGCATGTGCGTATGGAGGTGGACTGTTCTAAGGGAACATATATCCGTACTTTGTGCCATGACATTGGAGAGAAGCTTCGGCAGGCAATCACAACTGCAAGTCCTGGATTGTGATACTGTATAAAGATACGTACGCCGTTGGCAACAGCAAGAAAAGCACCGACGATCAAAGAGATACGGAACTCTTTGAACATAACTTTGAAAAGATCTGTAAAACGGATCTCATCCAGTGCGATTCCACGGATGATCAGTGTTGCGCTCTGGGAACCACAGTTTCCGCCGGTATCCATCAGCATTGGGATGAAAGATACGAGAAGAGGGATGGCTGCGAATGCATTTTCATATCTTGTAATGATCGTTCCTGTGATGATGGAAGTGAACATCAAGATCAAAAGCCATGGGATACGGTTCTTTGCATGCTGAAGAACGGATGTTTCAAAATATGTCTTCTCACTAGGGTTGATGGCAGCCATCTTTGTGATATCCTCTGTGGCCTCATCTACCATAACATCCATAGCATCGTCGAATGTAACAATACCAACCATGCGGCCGTCCTGGTCAATAACAGGGAGCGCAAGCAGGTCATACTTTGTGAATAGCTGTGCAACCTGTTCCTGGTCAGCGTGTGTATACACGGAGATGATCTCTGTCTCCATCAGGTCTTTGATCGGAACATTGTCATCTGTTGTCATCAAATCTTTTGCACTTACGATACCGACCAGTTTTCTGCGTTCTGTGATATAGCAGGTGTAAATGGTTTCTTTATGGATTCCGGTCTTCTTGATATGTGCCATCGCCTGTCCGACAGTCATTTCCTCACGCAGGTCTACATATTCCGTTGTCATGATACTTCCGGCACTGTCTTCCGGATAGTTCAGCAGCTGGTTGATCATGCTACGGTCTGACGCGCTGACGGTAGCCAGAATTCGCTTTACAAGGTTTGCCGGGAGTTCTTCCAGCATATCGACCGTATCGTCCATATAGAGGTCGTCTAAGAGCTCTTTCAGCTCTTTCTCAGTAAACATTGTTACCAGATAAGTCTGCATGGAAGTGTCCATATTGGAAAATACTTCAGCAGCTTTATCTTTTGGAATGAGACGAAAAGCAAGAGCCAGTTCTTTATCACTTAAAGTTGAGAGAAGAGAGGCTATGTCCACTTCGTTCATTACATCGAGAATACTTCTGACAGCTTTGAATTCGCGCTGCGCCAGAAGTTTTATAAAAATATCTTTGTCCATGATAATTACCTCGCATTATTTTATTTTTGTCTATTGAGCCACATATGTGGTAACTACTGGCACCAGAGTCCATAACCTCACCTCCCTTGTTCATATTTTTATGAGAAACAAAAAACTCCATCATTGCCTGAACAATGACGGAGTCGTATTGACTTCATATAAAATGCATCGTTCAAGCTTTAGTATCACAGGGCATATCAATTGCATTAGGTTGTGCCTTCTCGACACAGCCTGCTGACCAACTAATCGTGTCTCCACAATCTCGCGGCAGCAATCTCCGGGTCCTATCGAATGCTTAAGCATGTCAAATATCCCAATCCCTGTGGTAACCTCACCTACCGAAATGATGTAGTTTTTGTTTTTTTCACCATAGATTATTGTATCCCACAGAACGGGGCGTGTCAAGAAAAATAGGGCAAATTCATGCAAATCTGTGTAAAAAGAAAGAAAAAAAGATATCTGTCAGAGTAAGATTACTTCTGGCAGATATCCTTTTTGTTTTCAATCCTTGCGGATCTGATATACAATTTTCCCATTCACTTTTTCCTCAGTGATCATTTTTTGCTTTACCATATAGGGAAGAATTGAATCAAGAAATTGTCTTGGATCAGTCACATTGATTTGTTCCTGCATAAATGGCTGTTTCGCCGTCAGATCTTTCACATATGGTTCAAGAGCTGTGCGGGTCATAGGACCATTTTTCTTCAATGTCTTTTTGACTTTGGAGATTCCTTTGGAACTGAGCATATTAGCAAGATCGCTTCCCTGTCTCATCGTACGCCACAATCCCCATCCGTAGACGATCATTGTAGCAACTGCAAAGAGAAGTACATAAGGAAGATATTTCAGAATCGTATGCATCATTTCCGTTTCTCTCCTTTCCAGTAGATCAGGTGATTATCATGAAGGATCTCAAGGTATTTGATCAGTCTTGTCAGCGGCTGTTCCATAGAAGGAAACTCTGCTTCAAGCTCTTTGGAGATTGCATGTACATCCTTTTTATCATCGATGGAGTTCCACACAAAAGTTCCAAGCTTGTCTAACTTGATTTCACTTACACGGGGACGACGGAAGAAGCGCTGAGCCAACTTGTGATAAAATCCCTTCCATTCGATAAGGACGGTAATAATACCGTCCTCACCTGTTTCATATTCAATTTCCGGATTCTTCTCCGGGATAAAGTCAAGATAGTTTTTACTGTCTTTCTTTTTCATTGAATTATTTTTCCTTATCAGCTTTCATACATACACCGTACAGAAGTACAAGTAATGCAATGTAAAGCACCAGACTGCCAACCTGTGGTAAGTGGAATGGCAGAATGATCTTAGAATCAATCTTAACTACTGCAAATACAGCAAGAAGGATACCGATGATACCTTCTCCGGCGATCATACCGGATGTAAAGAGAAGACCTCTGTCTGTACGGGCTTTTTTCTGTTCTTCTGTACCTTTTCTCTTCTCAACGAAGATACGTACGATACCACCAGCCATGATACCTGCACTCAGAGAGAATGGAAGGTACATACCAACTGCGAATGGCATAACCGGCATCTTGAGGATCTCAACAACGATTGCAATAAATACACCGATCAGGATCATAGCCCATGGAAGTTCCTCATTCATGATACCTTCAACGAGCATCTTCATCATTGTAGCCTGAGCTGCCGGAATCTTTTCTGTTCCGTATCCCCAAGCTTCATTCAGAAGGTAAAGAACGAATCCGATTGCTGCTGAAGAAGCAACAACACCGATGATCTCACCAACCTGCTGTTTGGAAGGTGTAGCACCTACGATGAAACCTGTCTTTAAGTCCTGAGAAGCATCTCCTGCGATTGCTGCAACGATACAGATGATACCACCGATAGAGATGGCTCCAACCATACCTGTAAGTCCTGTAGTACCTGTTACTTTCAGGATTACTGTAGCAAAGAGAAGAGTAGCGATTGTCATACCTGATACCGGGTTGTTAGAAGATCCGATCAGTCCAACCATACGAGAAGATACAGTTGCAAAGAAGAATCCGAATACAACGATGATCAGGGCACCAACCAGGTTAACCGGGAAGATTGGAAGGATCCAGATCAGAACAGCGATCACAAGGATAACTCCGATCAGTAATGGGAATGGAAGATCCTGCTCTGTACGAAGCTGTTTTCCAGATCCTGCATTCTTTTTCATACTTCCAATGGCCTGCTTAAATGTTCTTACGATCAGAGGAAGGCTCTTAATCAGACTGATGATACCACCAGTTGCAACAGCTCCGGCTCCGATGTATTTGATGTAGTTACTCCACAGAGCGGACGGACCACCACCTGGCATAGTGAGCAATTCATTGACTGTAACTGATGCAGGGAAGATTGTAGCATCTCCACCGAACAGTGCGATCATTGGCATAAGTACGAACCAGCTGAGTGTACCACCGGCGAACATGTAGCTGGAGATCTTCGGTCCACAGATATATCCTACACCACCAAGTGCCGGAAGAACCTGCATACCAATCTGTGCTCCGCTGTAGTTCTTGAATGCATGTCCAATCTCACTTGGGAAGAGCTGCATTCCGTCTGCAAGGAATTTGTAAAAGGCTGCGATACCAAGTCCTGCGAATACTGTACCAGCCTTAGATCCACCTTCTTCTCCGGCCAGAAGAACTTCTGCACAAGCAGTTCCCTCTGGGAAAGGAAGTGTTCCGTGCTCTTCAACGATAAGAGCCTGACGAAGCGGTACCATGAAGCATACTCCGAGTATTCCACCAAACAGGGCAATCATAGCGATGGAAAGGATGCTTGGGAAAGCAATCTTTCCTTCTTCAGCCCAAAGGAATAATGCAGGAAGTGTGAAGATAGCTCCTGCTGCAACAGACTCTCCGGCAGAACCGATTGTCTGTACCATGTTGTTCTCGAGAATAGAATCCTTACGGAGAATCACACGAATGATTCCCATAGAAATTACGGCTGCCGGGATGGAAGCGGAAACTGTCATACCAACGAGAAGTCCGAGGTATGCGTTAGCAGCTCCAAATACGATTGCCAGAAGGATACCAATCAAGAGTGCTGTCACCGTAAACTCAGGAACGACTTTGTCTGCTGGAATATACGGCTTGAATTCTTTCTTGTTGTTGTCCATTTTTTCAATGTCCTTTCTTTTGTTTTCTATGCTATCCTGCTGTCCCCACAACAGATAGCGGCGCCTTTTGTTAATATAAAAAATTTTTTATTAACACAGCTTTATGATTATAGCATATTAAAGTGCTAAAAGGAAGAATAAAACGCAAAAATGTTATGGAAATATGTTACAAATATAAAAATTTCATAAAAAATGGTAGATTTTAGGACCTAATAGAACTGAAAATGAGAAGAAATTTCAGAATTCTTGATATAAAAAAGAGTTTTACTCATAATAACAAGAAATGGAGAAACACACACGAACACACACGAATATAGAAATGTATGATGCCAAGAAGAAAAAAATGTGGTAGAATAAAATGGATTATGTAGTAATAGGAAAGAACGGAGGTAAACAGTTGGAAGCTTATACAGGGTTTGCGGCGGTCTACGACATTTTCATGGATAATGTACCTTACGAAGAGTGGGGGGAATATATTCACAGTCTCTTGAAAGAACGTGGAATAGAAGATGGGATTCTTCTGGATCTGGGCTGCGGCACAGGTACGATGACGGAGAAGCTGGCGGATTATGGATATGACATGATCGGTGTGGGCTGGACACTTGACGGCGTGAATTTCCTCGGAGGTTCCTTGCGTATGCTCTTTCCCTTCTCGTTAGGAATGTTATTATCCCGCAACTTCAAACCGTTCCAAATGAAAGGGGCTTTCTGGATTTGTTCGATCGTTCTGCTGATCCTCTTCTGTGTGCCTTACATAAAGGCAGATGCAGCACCTATCAGTCTCAACGGGCTATTCGAAGCAGTTTGTATCATCTTCATTTTTCCCGTCCTTGTCTGGCTCGGTGCCTCCGGCAAGACTACGGACAAACGTTCGACACAGATATGTAAATTCTTAGGCGACATATCCTATCCGCTCTACGCCGTCCACTACCCGATTATGTACCTATTCTATGCTTGGCTGATCGACAACGAACTCTATACCTTCGCAGAAATCTGGCCTATGGCAATAGTGGTCTACGCCGGCAGTATCGCTTTGGCTTACCTCTGCCTGAAACTTTATGACGAACCGGTAAGAAAGTGGTTAGGCAAAAAGTTCTTGAGAAAAAAATAAATTTCCTGAGGGTGAATTCTAAGTCCTTTCCAAACAATATCTCTCAAATCTTACCCAAGTTTACGAACATTAACGTATCCTTGGGTAAGTTCGTATATAGACATAACAACTCTTCAGAAGTGTATAGCTACTTCCTAAACCTAAGATGTTTTCGAAGTTAAGGACCTTTTTTATTATACGGCTAATGTTACAAATGGAGTCTGCCTTCGTATCACAGCAAAAGATCTTGCTATGATTTTGGCTCTTACTGCATTGATTACAGATGCTTTATGTTTCCCCTCCGCTATTTTCCTTTTATAATATGCTTTCATCTGCGGATCCCAAGATATGGCAGTAATAGCTGCTCGGGTAAGGTATACTTTTACTTCTTTGTTAGCCAATGAAGAAGTCTGCGTTTTTCCCCGTATGGAAATACCTGAAGTATGTTCAAATGGGGCAACCCCACAATAGCAGGCAAATTTCCTCGGGGTGTCAAATCTTTGAAAATTGTCAGTAACACACAGTAATACAATGGCATTGATAATTCCTATTCCTTTTATACTTCTTAATAGCAAGTAGTTTGTGTAAAGCGATGTACTGGCGGCTATTAGTTGCTCCATATCTTCTTCCACTTCCAGGATCTTTTCTTTTATCGACTTGAGCTGCTCTTCCAAAAAAGAAATGGATTCTGTCACATCAGCCAACTTAGCCATCTGGGAGAATGTTTCCAATAACTTTATGCTTGATACTTTTTGCTTGACCAAATTGTCACGTATAATAATCCATCCCCGCAGTCTCACCAAGTCTTTGTTAGGTAATTTGTATAACTCTAGTTTTCGATAATGTAATACCGCATAGTTCGCTATCCTTTTGGCGTCAATGCGGTCATTTTTGCCTCGTTGTAGGCCCATGGACTTCTTGATGGTCAACGGGCAAACCAAAGCCAGGGAAAATCCCATGGAGACACTGGAAACAGATAACTCTGTGACATAGCTTCCCATGTTTTCAGCACAGAACAAGAGTTTGGATAAAGAGAGATGATAACCTGCTATCCAATCCAATAAAGATTGGATCCCTTCTGGAGTGTTATCAAAAGACTTGTGAGACAACTCTTTTTCGGCCGCAGACATTAATGATGCATCGAAAGTTTTTTTTCCTACATCAAGACCTACAAAATGAGAATAATTCATAATTTTGTATTTTACAGTATTAAACATGAAGGAGAAACAGCTAATACATTTATTAGGTCGTGAGCCTACAATTCTAACTGGCTAGGTTCTCCTATTAAGAGAGTTGCAGTCTGATTCAGCCTATAGTCATTTAAGACTAGTGTCAAAGTTAGTTCACTGCAACTCTTCTTTTCAAATATACACTTATATTTTATTGTGATATTTAATACTGCAAATGTAAATGTGTCAAAATTCCCCCTTTCTTTTTTTATGCTGGACAACATATAAAGTAAAGTCTAAAAAAAATTGTTTTGTATAAAATAAAATTGTTCCTTTGCAAAGTCACTCGTTTTAAGAGATATTATAAGTAGAGAGTAACCAAGCAAAAGAAGCCTTGACTATACGGGATGTGTAGCTTGACAACTTATCGTGTCAGGCTTTTTTTGTAATATGGGATTGACAAGGATAAATAATAATATAATAATGACAGCCGAAACTTTAATTATGACGAGGAGCGTGTCCCATATTTGGGGCGCGCTCCTTTTGTAAAAGCCGGTATTCCCACAGCAGTCTTATTCTTTTTATAAGATATGAAAATCAAGTTATTTATCTTGATTTTCTATTGCAAGAACTTGCCCAAGTTCTGATATTTTTGTAATTTAGTGACAAATAAACGCTTGCAAGATGCCAGAAAATTTACACTTCAGAAGTTATGATCCCGATCAAACGCTACTTTTTCCCCAGAGGATCGACCGGGATATCCCTAAGGATGATCCTGTACGTATCCTCAAGTCGGTTATCGAGAGCCTGGACCTGTCAGGTTTCAAGAAACTATACCATGAGCGTGGCCGTAGCCCTTATCATCCCAAAATGATGCTCATGGTAATCCTTTATAGTTACATGAATAACGTATACTCATGCCGAAAAATAGAGAAACTCCTATACCGGGACATCTATTATATCTGGCTGTCGGGATATCAGAAGCCTGACTTCGCTACCATCAACCGTTTCCGTAACCGTGTCAAGAATGAGATCGGACATATATTCACCCTCTTAGTGTTGATATTGGTAGAGAAAGGTTTTGTCACGCTTGAGGTCGAGTACCTTGACGGGACGAAGATAGAATCCAAGGCGAACAAGTATACCTTCGTATGGCGCAAGAGCGTGGAAAGGAACCGTGAGAAGCTGTTGGAGAAAATCCGTGTGTTACTCCAGCAGATCAACGAGCAGATGGCACAAGACAAGGCGGCCGATGTTGACACCTTGGAGCTTACCCCCCAGACATTGTGCGAGATCTCCAAGGAATTCAAGGAGGCACTCGGTTCGGCACCTGAGGCAAAGACAAAGGAAGAGAAGGCCGCGCAAAGAGGAAAGAACAAGATGTTCAAAGAATTGGAGAGGCATGGCGAGAAGCTAGCGGAATATAACAGCCGCCTGGAACAGATGGAAGGCCGCAATTCCATCTCCAAGACCGATCCCTCGGCCACATTCATGCGCATGAAGGAAGACGCCATGTGTAATGGACAAACCAAGCCCGGTTACAACTTGCAGATATCCTCCGAGAACCAATTCATCACAGACTTCGCCCTCTTTCCGAACCCGACCGACACGCTGACCTTCATACCATTCCTTGGCTCTTTCCCGGGCCGTTACGGTCGTTTCCCAAAAAGGGTCGTCGCCGACTCCGGATACGGCTCGGAAGAGAACTACCGTTTCATGGACGAAGCCGGCATTGAGGGGTTCGTCAAATACAATCGTTTCCATTTGGAACACCGTCCCCGCTATAAACCTGACACCTTTCATCCCGACAGCCTCTATTATAATGAGGAAGGAGATTATTACATATGCCCGATGGGGCAGCGCATGTCCCGGACCGGTACGCTACAAACCCGGACGGAGGGCGGTTATATCTCCCAGAGCGCCTGTTATCGCGCCATACGATGCAAGGGGTGTCCCTTGCGCTGCCTCTGTTACAAGGCCAAGGCCAACCAAAGGACGATCAGGGTCAATCACCGGCTTAATGCCTATAAGCGAAAGGCCTGTGAATTATTGACTTCAGAAGAAGGGATCAAGGAAAGGGGAAGGCGGTGCATTGAACCGGAGGCAGTCTTCGGACAGATGAAGTCCAATATGGCTTACCGCCGTTTCAGGCATATGGGAAAAGACAAGGTCGTGATGGATTTTACCTTCTTTGCCATAGCCTTCAATATAAAGAAACTATGTTCAATGATGAGAAAAGTGGACAAAAAGGGAAGAAAAACGTCTTCTTATGGAAAATTCGTAGTTATTTTTATTTGTTACATGCATAAACTGGAAATATGCCAGGATAAGTTTGAAAAAATGACGGCATAATCAAATTTATTGCTGTATAGACACAAAAAAGAGGCTGCACATAATCAGGAATTATGACACAGCCCCTTTTTAATAACCATAGCAAATATGTTTATTCGCACAACAATGCGTAAGCACACCACAACAGCGGAGCCTGCCCATGATAATCTCCCGTAATACGGGGGCGATCATAATAATATTGAAGATCGTTTTTCTTGTTCGTACCAACACAAACCTCTTCAACATCTCCCTCTTTATTAATATAGGGGACTAAAGCAATCCAAGCCTTCCGTGCCGCCGGACCATACTCGGCAGCATCCAGCCAGCCTTTTTTCACTCCCATTATCATTGCATAGGCGAACATTGCGGAACCGGATGTTTCTGGCCAGCAATCGGCTTTATCCACCAACTGATTCCACATGCCACTTTCACTCTGATAATCTTTCAAGCTCTTCATCATAAGACGATAACCTTCCAAAATACGGGTACGATCGGGATTGTCCTTCGGAGTGGACAATAGGAGTTCCGCCATACCAGCTGCCATCCAACCATTTCCTCTGGCCCAGAAATAAGGGACATCGGGGGCATGATAGAACAGGCCGTTAGGACGCTGCAATTCATCCAGATAAACAACCATTTCTTTGGCCGCCCGATCAATATACTCACGTTTTCCTGTTGCATGATAGGCTTGTGCCTGTACAATCGTAATCATAAACATATCATCGATCCAAAGACGGGTTTGCCAAGACAAGCCTTTATCCG
>ERZ840371.3950-NODE-3950-length-11548-cov-3.278778_pt1 | contig 11548 bp, 10 predicted proteins | sample MGYA00519937_ERZ840371 | MGnify/ENA primary metagenome ERZ840371 (study PRJEB31850, sample SAMEA3708873) | human gut metagenome | biome: human gut; feature: human-associated habitat; material: faeces | place: China | collected 2014 ... | reverse complement strand
AGAGCGTGGTTTCCGTAACATCACAAACAGCAAGAAGCCGATCACAAACGCGGCTGACGTTGCAGGCTTAAAGCTCCGTGTCATGGAGAACGACGTTTACACAGCTACCTTCAAGGCTCTTGATGTAAACGCGGTTCCGATGGCATGGTCCGACGCTTTAACAGCTCTTCAGCAGGGCACCATCGATGGCGAGGAGAACCCGATCAACGTTATCTACTCCTACAAGCTCTGGGAGTCCCAGAAGTATGTAACCCTTGACCGTCATTCCTACTCCACAGCGATCATCACAATGAGCAACGACCTCTTCAAGTCCTTACCGGAAGATGTTCAGAAGATCTTCGAGGAATCCGCACAGGAAGCTGCTGAGTACGAGCGCCAGTGGGTTGCAGATCAGGAAGCTGACCAGCTCCAGGAGATCAAGGATCATGGTATGGAAGTCGTCGAGAACCCGGATGTAGACAGCTTCCGTGCAGCTGTTCAGAGCGTATATGACGCTTACCCGGATTACGCTGATTACATCAAAAGAATCCAGGACGCATTAAAGTAATTTCGCAGCTGTTTGATTTTAAAGTTCGGTGCTAAAATCCGTTAACATTGCCCCGGCAATGGGATTTTTAAAGCAGGTTCTTCGGCTGCCCAGGGAAACCCGGGCAGCCGGAACTGTTACCACTGATGTATTGTATGGAATTTTCAGTTCAGAAAATTCCTACTCGCGTACTGTAAATCAGAACCGCTTTAGCACTTTCCATGTAATTGTTTCGGTTTTCAAAGGAGGAAACACCGTTGGCTTTCGTTAAGGGATTTCACAAACTCAGCGATGTTCTGGACACCATCTGTTCCTACATCATCGTTGTCATGCTCGGCGCCATGGTCGTTATCACCGGCGCACAGATCGTCTGCCGTATGGCATTCACCGCCCTCTCCTGGAGTGAGGAAGCGACCCGTTACCTTTTAGTCTGGTCATCATTTTTAGGCGCAAGCTGTGTATACAAGCACAGCGGCCATATCTCCATCACCTTCGTTCAGGATATGGTTCCGGCCGCATTAAGCAAAGTCTTAAAACTTCTCGTCCATGTGGTCTGCACAGTTCTTTTTGTTGTCGTGATCATCTATGGTATGAAATACTTCGGAAAACAGGGAAACCAGCTGTCTGCAGCGATGCGTCTTCCCATGAAATATATTTACCTCTGCATTCCGGTAGGATGCGGATTCATGCTCGTACACGCGGTTGACGCGGTTCTTGGACTTTTATTTGGAAAGGAGGAGGCATAACATGGCAGCATTATTATTCATTTCCTTTATCGTTCTGCTTCTGATCGGCGTTCCGGTCGCATTCGCGATCGCGGCGGCAGCTCTCCTCGTCCTCTTAAAAGGCGATGTAAAGCTCCTGATCCTCGTGCAGCGTATGTTCGCCAGCACCGACTCTTTCTCCCTGATCGCAGTCCCCTTCTTCATCTTTGCCGGCGACCTTCTCGCAAAGGGAAAAGTTTCCAAGGTGCTCGTTGAGTTCGCCGAGTCCTTACTTGGTATGTTAAAGGGCGGTCTTTCCATCGTATCCGTCCTCGCAGGCATGTTCTTCGCGGCGATCTCCGGTTCCGGTGCCGCCACAACAGCCGCTGTCGGTGCAACACTGATCCCGGAGTTAAAGAAACGTGGATACCGTGAAGATTCCGCCGCTGCCCTGATCGCAGCTGCCGGGACCATCGGTGTCGTTATCCCGCCGTCCGTTCCGATGGTATTATACGCCGTTATCTCTGAGGACAGCGTAAACACACTTTTCAAAAATGGATTTGTCCCGGGAATTTTAATGGGCGTGATCCTCGTTGCGATCTCCCTCTATCAGGCGCGCAAGTTCAACTACCCGAAGGGAAAAGCGTTCTCTGTCGGAAACGTGCTCCACACCTTCAAGGAAGCGATCTGGGGAATCTTAATGCCGCTGATCATCCTCGGCGGAATCTTCTCCGGTTACTTCACACCGTCTGAGGCGGCTGCCGTAGCGGTTATCTACGCGATCTTCGTCTCCTTCTTTATCTACCGCGACCTTGATTTCAAGGGTCTCGTTGAGATCATGAAGGGAAGTGCAAAGACATCTGCCGTTATCATGATCATCATCGCATGCAGCGGTCCGTTTGGCTGGGTTCTCGCAAACTACAAGATCCCGGAAGCCATCGCAAGCGGAGTATTGGGAATCTCCACAAACAAGTATGTGATCATGTTCCTGATCTCCCTGATCATCCTGCTCGCAGGAGTCTTCATGGAAACCTCCTCCGCGATCATCATTCTTTCCCCGGTGTTCCTGCCGCTTGTCAAGGCCATGGGCATCAGCACCGTACATTTCGGAATCCTCTTCGTAGTTGGTATCGCCATCGGCATGATCACACCGCCGGTTGCCATCAACCTCTTCGTTGCTTCCGGTATCACGGGACTTCCGATCGAGCGGATCTCCAAATCTGTTATCCCGTACCTGATCGGACTGATCATCGTATTCTTCATGATCGTATATGTTCCGCTTCTGATCCCGGGACTTATGTAATCGTATAAGAGATCATAATACGCGAAAAAAGTCCGCCGAATCTTTTCACGATTCGGCGGACTTTCTATTTCCCCATTCACAAGCCGCTCTCTGCGGCTATATCTTTTTGCAGGACCTGCGTCAGGCTGTCACTCCGGACAAGTTTCCCGGAAAACTAAACTGCCTGCGCTTCCTCCAGTGTGGTTGTCTCGTACTTGTCGAGGATCACTCTCTGGATCATGTCCCGTGTTCCGGAATTGATCGGATGGGCGATATCGCGGTATTCGCCATCAGCAGCTTTTCTGCTCGGCATCGCGATAAACAGGCCTTTCTCCCCTTCAATGACCTTGATATCGTGGATCACGAACTCGTTGTCCAGTGTGATGGACACGATCGCCTTCATTTTTCCCTCTTTCTCAATTCTTCTCACACGTACATCTGTTACCTGCATAATAACCTCCCCCATCTGCGCTCCCCGCAGATTTTATGTAATCACCGGCCAGTCAATATTTGAATGCCTGTCTTTCAGCCTTTGCCGCACCGTCCGGAATATCCCGTCTCCGAACTGCGGCACCCTTTTTACAGGGTATATCTCTCATTCTTCTCGATCACGATCTTCACATCGTCCGGCTTTCCGATATACGTCGTATTCGCCCGGATCGTATCACGGCTCTCAACGATGCAGTTCTCGATAACGGTATTATCCCCAATATACACGTCATTTAAGATGATCGAATTCTTGATGATACAGTTGTTTCCGATATAGACTTTCTTGAAAAGAACAGAGTTCTCAACGGTTCCGTTTAAGATACAGCCGCTGGATACCAAGCTGTTCTTCACAACTGCGCCCGGATTGTATTTTGCCGGCGGAAGGTCATCCACCTTGGAGTAGATATCCGGATACTCTTTGAAGAAGTAATTGCGCACTTCCGGTTTTAAGAAGTCCATATTTGTCTGGTAGTAAGCATCGACAGAAGCGATGTTGCTCCAGTATGTATTTAACTTGTACGCATAGACCCGCTTGAGACCTTTGTAGCGCACCAGAATGTCCTGTACGAAGTCATATCTGTCCTCGTTCGCGCAGCGCTCGATAAGTTCGATAAGCTGACGGCGGCGGACAACATAGATACCGCAGGAGATCGTGTGGGAATCAGCCACCATCGGCTTCTCCTCAAACTCAACGATCCGTCCGTCGGCATTCGTCTTCACCATACCGAAACGTGTCACATCCACATCACCCGGCATGTCCTTGCAGACAACCGTGATATCGGCTTTCTTTTCGATATGATATTCCAGGACCTTATTGTAGTCCAGCTTATAGATACCGTCTCCGGCAGCGATCACTACATATGGTTCGTGGCTTTTCTTTAAAAAGTCCAGATTCTGGTAGAGCGCGTCTGCTGTTCCGCGGTACCAGTCGCTGTGCTCCGCCGTGATCGTCGGAGTAAATACATACATTCCGCCCTGTTTTCTTCCGAAATCCCACCATTTGGAAGAGCTTAAATGTTCATTTAAGGAGCGGGAGTTATACTGTGTCAGTACGGCAACGCTCTGGATATGAGAGTTGCTCATATTGCTTAACGCAAAATCCACGCTTCGGAAACTGCCCGCGATCGGCATCGCCGCGATCGCTCTCTTATTGGAAAGTTCGCGCATCCGCTTGCTGTTTCCGCCTGCTAAAACAATACCGATTGCTCTCATACGATTCCACCTGCCTTTACAATGTAGCCGCCGCTCTCAAGCGCTCCGTCCGGATAATCCTCCGCGGTCGTCACACCTGAAATTGCTGTATTCTTGCCGATCTTTACGTTCTCCGGGATCACAGAGTGTTCGCCGATCGTCACAAGATCAAACTGGTATACTTTCTGGTCATATTTGCTCGGCGCATATTCACCAACACCAAGGTGCGCCCCGGCGCCGACCTTTACGTCCTCGGCCACGATCGCTTTTTCTACCACCGCGCCTTCACCGATCACGCTGTCCTGCATGATGATGGAGTCTTTGACTACAGCGCCTTTCTCGATCGTTACGCCGGATCCGATCACAGAGTTCGTTACCTCTCCGTAGATCTCGGAACCTTCGCCGATGATACACTTTGTGATCTTCGCGTCCGCGGAAATATACTGCGGCGGGATCCGGTCGCTCTTTGTATAGATCTTCCAGTATTCCTCATACAGGTTGAATTCCGGAATAATGTCGATGAGCTCCATATTTGCTTCCCAGTAGGAGCCGAGAGTTCCGACATCTTTCCAGTAACCATTGTACTCATATGCAAAGATCCGTTTGCCCTGCTCGAAGCAATACGGGATCACATGTTTTCCGAAATCACAGCCCGGCTCCTCGGAAAGCTTGATGAGCGCTTCCTTCAGTGCCTTCCAGCTGAAGATATAGATACCCATGGAAGCGAGGTTGCTCTTTGGATGTTCAGGCTTTTCTTCAAATTCAACGATATGTCCTGTTTCATCTGTATTCATAATACCAAAACGGCTTGCTTCCTTCATAGGAACTTCGATAACGGCAATCGTTGCATCTGCATTGTTCTGCTTGTGATATTCAAGCATCTTGTCATAATTCATCTTATAGATGTGGTCTCCAGAGAGGATCAGCAGATAGTCTGGGGAATATGTATCTATAAAGTCAATATTCTGGGAAATAGCATCAGCGGTTCCTCTGTATACATCAAGGTTCGCATCAGCTTTCTCACGTGGTGGGAGTACATAAACTCCACTGTCCTTTGCATCAAGTCCCCATCTTCTTCCTGCTGCAGCATAGCTGTTCAGAAGTACGGATTCGTACTGTGTCAGAACACCTACAACGTCAATGCCGCTGTTTGCGCAGTTACTAAGTGGGAAATCAATAATGCGGTATTTTCCGCCATATGAAACGGCTGGTTTAGCCACTTTTTTTGTCAAATCATGGAGGCGGGTTCCTCGACCTCCGGCTAAGATCATAGCCAACATATTATCGTGTTTCATAAAAAGCCCTCTCTTTCATAATACTACTTCTTTAGTATACTCTTTTTTGTGCGATATTGCTAGGATTTTGCATAGAAAAAATAAAAAAATAGCAAAAATAATGGAAAAATTTATCGAAAATCATTTGTCATTTTTCACAAAAAAAGAAAATAAGGAAAATCAGACAGATTTTTAGGCATTATTATATACAAGTGAAAAGGAACATTAAAAAATTTCCCTTAATATAGAAAGAATTGATTGATTTCAAAGCAAGAGTGTGGCAAAATACAAATCACAGTATTCATGAAAATGGCAGGTGTGAGATGAAAGCAAATGTGAAATCAGTTTTAATGAAAAAATATTGCAGAGTATATCAGGCGGGGGCGAAGCTTTTGATGGCTGCACTTCCGTGGCGTTCACCGAAAATGCTCAGTGGATCAGGAGCAGTGAAGAAGCTGCCAGAGGCGGTTCGAGATAGAGGATTTCATAAAGTATTAATTGTAACAGGACCGAAGATTCGTGCGAGAGGGCTTCTTAATGAACTGCTGGAAGAGATGAAAGAGAAGAAGTTGAAATATGTTATCTTTGACGGCATTTCTCAGAATCCTACGGATGAAGAAGTTGAAAATGGAGTAGGAATATTTCTTGGAGAAAAGTGTGACTGCATGATCGCATTTGGTGGCGGAAGTGTGATGGATTGTGCAAAAGGGATCGGAGCCAGAGTTGCGAGACCGAAGAAAGCAATTCGGAACTTACAGGGACTTTTCCGTGTGCTACGTCCGATTCCTGTAATCTTCGCCGTGCCTACAACTTCAGGCAGCGGGTCTGAGGCAACGATTGCAGCGGTGATTACCGAGGTTCAGACACATCATAAAGCATCAATCAATGATTTGCAATTGATGCCACGCTTTGCAGTACTTGATCCGTGCCTTACAGTAGGACTGCCACCACAGGTAACAGCACAGACAGGAATGGATGCGCTGTGTCATGCAGTGGAAGCATACACGAATGATACATATAACAGTGATTTTGAGCGTCTGATGTGTAGTAAGGCAGTGCGATTGATTCATGAAAGTCTTCTGACAGCATATGAAGACGGGACAAATCTGCAAGCGAGACAGGATATGCAGGAGGCTGCATTTCATGCGGGACTCGCATTTACAAGAGGAAGTGTGGGTTATGTTCATGCAATTGGCCATGCGCTCAGCGGGCTCTATGGAGTGCCTCACGGGCTTGTGATGGCAATTCTGCTTCCGCATGTGATGCGTGCCTATGGCTCTTCTGTGTATGATAAGCTTGCGGATTTGTGTGATATCTGTGCGATGGAAGTAGATACACCGGACGGTATGATCTCAGCCGAAGTTCGTGCCGAAACATTTCTCCAGTGGATGGAAGAGTTAAAAGAGAAACTTGGAATTCCGAAATATCCGGATATGATCCGGGAAGAAGACGTGAACCAGATTGTAAAATGGGCACAGAAAGAGGCGAATCCGGTTTATCCGGTTCCGGAGATCTGGGATGCGCAGGAGATGAAAGAGTTTGTTCTGGCCATGATGGAAGGTGCGAGACTTGAAGGTGCAGAAAAGAATGAATAACCGACAAAAATCGGTGAGGGATGTAATGAATTGGAGGAAATAATGACAGTATGAGTGACAATGCAACAATGAAAAACACAACGATTCATGACATGACGACCGGAAGCCCGGCCCGCCTGATCATGCAGTTTATGATACCGATGTTTTTGGGAAATATATTTCAGCAGTTTTACAACATTGCTGATTCAATCATAGCAGGACAGTTTCTTGGTGTAAGAGCACTGGCTGCAATTGGAAGTACAGGCTCGCTGATGTTCTTTGTGACAGGCTGGTTGAATGGTCTGAGTAGTGGATTTGCTATTCTGGTATCGCAGTGGTTTGGCGCGAAAGAATATGAGAGGATGCGGCATTATGTGGCGATGTCTATTTACCTTTCTGCTGGCTGGGCTGTGCTTATGACGATTGGTCTTGGAATTGCAAATGAGCCAATCTTACGTTTGATGAATTATAAGGATAGCATTATGCCGGACGTAAAGGCATATATGGGAATTATTTATGCGGGTCTGATTGTAACGGCAGCGTATAATGCGCTGGCTGCATTTCTGCGTGCACTGGGTGATTCGAAATCCCCATTGTATTTTTTGATTATTTCAGCAGTAATCAATGTAGGACTTGATGTGGCGTTCATTATTTATGGTGGCATGGGTGTAGAAGGATGTGCCTATGCGACAGTTATCGCACAGGGAATCTCAGCAGTACTTTGCTTTATATATATCGTGAAGAAGTTCCCTATTCTGCATCTTAAAAAAGAGAATTTCAGATTTTCTCTTCCAGCTTGCGGAAAATTGATGGCTCTTGGAGTTCCGATGGCATTACAGTTTTCTATTACAGCGATCGGAACAATTATTGTACAGGGTGCTGTAAATGTTTACGGGGAAGATTATATGGCTGGTTTCTCTGCGGCAGCAAAGATTCAGAATGTAATCTGCACAGTATTCGTTGCTTTCGGTGCAACGATTGCAACTTATGTGGGACAGAACTGGGGAGCTGGAAAAGTAGACCGTGTACGACAAGGTGTGCGCTGTACACAGATTATGATTCTGGCTTACAGCGTAATTGCGATGATACTGGTATTTTTCTTTAGTAAATATCTGACATACCTTTTTATCAGCCCATCAGAGACGAAAGTTATTGAAGTATCAGTGCTGTATTTCCATACAGTATTCTGGTGTTATCCATTCCTGGGAAGTATCTTCCTATATAGGAATACCCTGCAAGGACTTGGATATGGACTTGTGCCGATGCTCGGAGGAGTGTTTGAACTTGCGGCGAGATCTGCAATTGTAGTTCTTGTGGCAGGAAAAACAAGCTTTGCAGGAGTGTGTCTGTCAGATCCGGCAGCATGGATTTCTGCATTGATTCCACTGATTCCGTATTATATCTATGTGACACGGAAGTGGAAGAAACAAGGGAAGATAGTGATGTAAAAGTTCACAAAGATGAATGCAAAATAATAAATGACGAAGAGAGCGGAGCAGTAAAAGTTCTGGCTCTCTTCGTTATTTTCCAGGTGTTCTTCAAAAAGGGGGATAACTGGTGCGCATTATTGTAGATATTGTGGGCGCAATAAAAGATATTCACATTTTTATAAACAAAAAAGTTGAGTTATGAACAATAAACACATTGAAAATTAAGTAGAGCCAATGTATTCTAGAACTACTTCAATCTATGGAGTATCTGAATTCAGAATAAAAAATAATCAATTGCTTATTTCAAAGCACCGATTCAAAAAACAAAAAGAAAAACAAAAAGGAAAAAAGTGAGGATGTGCCTATGAAGAATAAATTACAAAATTATTTTCCGATGATACGTACGCAAGGAGAGGTATTGAGTGAACTTCGTGAAAATACGAAGCTATGGAAAACATTTTGTGAATGGGAAGGGAAATATCAACAGGAATATCTTGATATTTGTACAGGTGTAAAAGGAGTAAAATTATTGTATGACACTTATTTTAAAGCAGTTATGAATCCGGACACAAGACCTGAACGATTAAACGATTTTCTATCAGAAATCCTTGGGAAAAAAGTAAAAATATTAAAAGTATTGACAAATGAATCTGCACAAATTGCAGCGGAAAGTTCATTGCTGATCATGGATATTGTTGTTCAGTTTGAAGATGGAAGTATAGCGAATGTTGAGGTTCAAAAAATTGGGTATTTATTTCCTGGACAAAGAAGCGCATGCTATTCGTCAGATTTATTATTACGACAGTATAAGAGAGTCAGGGCAGAACTTGGACAGGGATTCACATATAGAAAAATCCAGAAAGTATATACCATTGTCTTGTTCGAAAAAAGTAATTCGGATTTTTCTAACTTTTCAAAGGAAATATATATTCACCATTTTGAGCAGAAGAGTGATACAGGAGTGGAAATGAATTTACTGCAGGAATATACGTTTATTTGCCTTGACATTTTTGGTGACATCATTCAAAATGAAGACAGAAAAATAGAGAACAGACTGGAAGAATGGCTCGTATTTCTAAGTCAGGATGACCCAAATATGATTATCAAACTGCTGAATCGTGATCCTGTATTTCAGAGAATATATGAGGAAGTTTATACCATCTGTCTGAATACGGAGAGGATGATGAATATGTTTTCAAAAGAGCTCGAAATTTTAGATCGAAATACAGTAAAATTAATGATTGATGAGATGGAAGAAGAGGTTGTAGAAGCAAAAAGAAAAGCGGACGAAGCAGAAAGCCGAGCAAAACAGGCAGAACATCGAGAAAAGCAGGCAAGAGAAGAAGTAGATAACTTGAAAAAAGAATTGGAAAAAATGAAAAATATTTAAAAATGTAGGCAAAAAAACAGGCGCAGGGAATCAATTATGAAGCTCTGCGCCTGTCGCTTGTTAAGTTAAAATTATTCTGCGGCTTCTTCTTCCTCTTCATCTGAAGTAAGATCAGAAGCTTTTACGTGTACTTCTGTGATAGTAACTACTGTTGCATCAAGATCTGTCATAAGATCAACATCTTTGTCTTTGGCAATTGGAAGATCAGCAACACGAATTGTGTCCCCGATTTTCAGAGGTCCAACATCAACTTCGACTTTCTCTACCAATGCGGCAGGAAGAGCCTTGAAGGAAATCTCCTGAAGCATCTGCTGTGGTACTCCTGAAGACAGTTTCTCGAGGTTTACAAGGTGAATCTCTGCTACAGAGTGAACCTTCTCATTGCTTACCAGTGCCTGAAAATCTATTTCATCTACATAACCCTTCAAAGGATTGTAATCAACTTCCTTGATCAGAGCGTCATAAGTCTCGCCGGCAACTTCCAGCATAACCTGGCCACCTTTGCTCTCGACTTTCAGAAGTTTTTCTATTTCTGCTTTATCAAATTTCAGTGGAATAGAATCTTCCAGTTCACGACCGAACAGGTTTCCTGTTACGAATCCTTCGCGTCTTAATTTTTTTGCTTTGATTGACATGTCTCTTTTTTCAGCTTTTAAAGTATTCATTTATCTTTTCCTCCAAATTACTGAATTCGCTTAGCAGCCTTCAACTTGTCAAAATAATAAGTAGGTTTTGTTAAGTGTTATTTTTCTTTGCTACAGTTACACTATAGCACCCGGTGTCAAGGGGAAAGGATAAATGAGGAGAATGCGGGGGGTGAAAAATTGAGGTTTTGGAGGTCGAACAAGGGCGGATAAATGAAAAAATTAAGGCTATAGACGAGAAAAATCTGAAAATTATTGTTAAAATGGCGAAAATATATGAGATAGAATATCTGCTTAGAAGAAAAGTGACGAAATTTAAAAAGAAGGAAACGAAATTTTAACGCTTCCTTGTTATGATTATTTATCAGAATCAATATTTTCAGTTGATACAAATTCTAAAATGTCTTCGATTTTACAATCCAGAGAAGTACATAATCTTGCAAGTACATTTAAGTCAACTAATTTGACTTGATTATTACAATACCGATTTAATTGTGTACGTTCCATTTGAGCAAGGTGAGCCAGTTTATTCTTACTGATTTCTTTTTCTGAAATAACATCTAACAGTTTGATTTTAACAAATCCATAATCTTGATCAATCATGCGAAATACCTTCCTTAATTTATGATTTATGTGAAACAGGGTGTGAAAATGTTGTGTAAATATAGAAATGTCTGTTTTATTTATAAAGACATCTTATAGATAGTGTAAATGAAATAGAGTGGAGAAATAAGATGTAAGAAATTATGTGTAATTAGATACACGATTTTATAAAAAAACATAGAAATAGCGTACGGTGTGTAATATAATACCTGTAAGAGATTGCACGTATATAAATAAATTGAAAAAGATAAAACCAAAAGTAGTTTGCATCCGTCTATAAAGTGTAGTCAGTAAAATAAATAAAAACAAGGAGTGAAAGGGTGCAATACGAGACATGGTTAAAAAAAATTATCACTGCAATATCAGAAGAATATGAGTTGCCCAAAGAAGAGGCAGAAAACATTTTTAGAAAAATATTACACAGGATATTGCAAATAAAGA
>ERZ840371.3940-NODE-3940-length-11562-cov-2.764578_pt1 | contig 11562 bp, 7 predicted proteins | sample MGYA00519937_ERZ840371 | MGnify/ENA primary metagenome ERZ840371 (study PRJEB31850, sample SAMEA3708873) | human gut metagenome | biome: human gut; feature: human-associated habitat; material: faeces | place: China | collected 2014 ... | reverse complement strand
AAATTTTATCGGCCACCCCTTCCGAAGTCTGCACAGTAGCAATATTCGGATTAATCAGCACACTGTATTTTCCCTCTTCACGGATGGCTTTCAAAGCCTGGGATCCAGAATAGTCGAATTCACCGGCTTGACCGATTTTCAATGCTCCCGAACCCAATAATAATATTTTATTTATTTCCTTCATGTCGATTTTAATCTTAGCTGGTTTTACCTGAAATGTTTTACTTATTACCTTTTTCCATGTTCTCGATAAACTTATCGAACAGATATTCTGTATCTACAGGCCCGCTGGAAGCTTCGGGGTGGAACTGTGCCGAGAAAAAAGGTTTGGTTTTGTGGCGTATCCCCTCGTTAGTACCGTCATTGACATTCACAAAAAGAGGTTCCCAATCTATCGGTAATGTTTTATCATCGATAGCTTTAACACCCATTGCATCTAAATCTGCATCTGTAATATCTTCTTCATTGTCAATTTTATCTGACATTTCTTGTGCCCCTACAATACTTGCAATACCATCACAGAACATGTAGTAATATTGACCTTTCTTTTGGAAGATTCTATGCCAAGCATAAACGAAATCATTTGCAGTAACAGGATCACCGTTAGCCCATTTTGCATCTTTTCTGATTTTGTAAGTATGAGTTAACCCGTCATCTGAAACTTCAGAAGATGAAGCAACACCATTTACGACATTACCTTTCTTATCTGTTTTCATAAGCCCATCAATAACAGCATGCATTGCTGTAAATGAGCATCCGTCATCGGCATCTGATGAATCTAAGTTTTTGATATCTAATTCACTTGAGAAAGTGTAAGTAGATGAATCTCCTCCTGATCCCCCACAACCAGCAAGAGTTAGAGCCATCATAGCACAAAGCACCATTGATAATAGTTTTTTCATATTCTCTCTTCCCTTCTTAAATTATCTTTTGTGCAATAAATCGACATATTGTATACAATCTATCGATTTATTAACATCATCATAGTTTATATAGGTTTAAAAGTCAATAGTTTTTTGTATATTTGTATACAATGTATTTAATTTATTAATGTTATATTTTTTTCAATACATAATAAAAACATAACACATTTTACTGTATTATGTTTTCTTAAAATTATTCAGTTTTTTCTACATATTCAAAAGAAATTGTTCTACATGGTTTAATAACTAGATTTTTTACTTTTGGATTTTGTAATGTTGCCGCTCCTTTTTCAAAAACAGGAATATATGCATAATCATCTAATAAGATTTTTTCTGCATCTTTCATTTCTTGCCAATGTTTATTCACATCTGATTCAACCCCTACTTGACCTACAAGTTGATCATATTCACTATTAGACCATTTTCCATAGTTGTTACTATTTGTTGATAATGCAATTGTTAAATAAGTTGTAGGATCTCCATAATCCAGTCCCCAACGTGTTACAGCTAAATCAAAATCACCATTTTTTTGTTTGTTGTAGATACGATCTTGTTTAGTAGTAGCTACCATTTCTACTTTAATACCATCTAATTTACTTAAAGCATTTTGTAAATAAGTTGCAAATACATCCATTGGTGATTTATCTGTACCATAAGTAATTCTTAATGTAATTTCAGATTTTCCTAATTCTTTTAACCCTTCATTCAACAAATCTTGAGCTTGCGCCTTATCATAAAACGTAAAATCACCAGAATCTTTTCTAAAATCTACACCACATGGGCTTGTAGCTAAGCCTGAAGGAATAAATCCTTTAACAACTTGTGAACCATCTTTTAAAACATTTTCACATAAATATTTTCTATTAATAGCATATGAAATGGCTTTTCTTACATTTAAATTTGCAAGATCTTCATTTTTAAAATTTATTGAGATATAAAATAAAAAACCATCATAAACTTGTTTAAAAGAGTCATATTCTTTATATTTATCAACTAAATCAGAATTAATTGGCGCATAATCTGTTTCACCTGCTTCAAAAGCTTGTGCAGCTACTTTAGGTTCTTGGACAAGTTTCATCACAAGTCTTTGAAGTTTTACATGTTTTTGATCATAATAGTTTTCATTTTTTTTAAATTCAGCTACTGATCCAGGTTCCAAATTAATCATCTTAAAAGCTCCATTACCTAAAATTGTTTTAGCACTTTTACCATATTTACTTCCTTGTTTTTCAGCAAATTTTTCATTAATTGGATAGAATGGTGGAAAAGCAAGCAATTCATCTAAAAACGAAACGCGTACTGTTGTTTTTACTTCTAATGTATAACCATCCAATGCTTTTACACCCATAGAATTTAAATCATCATCTGTAAGTTCTTCACCAGCATCTATTTTATCTGATAATTCTTGTACACCTTGAATGCTTGCTATACCATCTGCAAACATATAATAATAACTGCCTTTTTTCTTAAAGATTCTTTGCCATGCATAAACAAAATCATGAGCTGTTACAAGATCACCATTATCCCATCTTACATCTTTTCTAAGTTTATAAGTATGAACTAATCCATCTTCTGAAACTTCTTCACTTTTCGCAATACCATACGTAATATTTCCTTTTTTATCTGTTTTCATCAACCCATCAATAACAGCATGGATAGCACGCAATGGACATTGATCATCAGCATCTGATGAATCTAAGTTTTTGATATCCAATTCACTTGAATATGTATAAGTCGAAATGTCATCTCCACTTGATCCACCATATCCTGTTAATGTTAAAACCATTAAACAATATAAAAAAATGAAAGTATTTTTTCATATTTCCTTTCTCCTTTTTTATCTTTTCCTTCAACCATATCCCATTTTCACACACCGTCAACAAAATCATGTATCCGCTTCCATTTTTTATTAAAAAAAGAAGTAGATTTCTCTACTTCATTATTTTACTACACTCATGGCAAGAGCTAAAGCTCCAACAACCCCTGCATTATCCCCTAATCCTGGATAAACGATATAATCTTTAATTTTATCAGTAGTCACTTCTTCTTTTTGAATATAACCATTTAAGAATTCTTGAGTATATTTATGAATCATTGGGAAAAGTTGTTTTTGATGCATAACACCACCACCAAGAATAATTTTCTTAGGTGAAAGAGTTAAAATATAATTTGCCATCGCTTGTCCAATATAATAAGCTTCTAAATCCCATGCTGGATGATCTTCTGGAAGTTCACTTCCTTTTACTCCCCATCTTGCTTCAATAGCAGGACCAGCAGCTAAACCTTCAAAACATGTTCCATGATATGGACATTTACCTGAATATGTGTCATCTTCTCTTACAATCATTTTCATATGTCCCATTTCTGGATGAAGTAACCCGTGTACAAGTTTACCACCAACAACGGCTCCTCCACCAATTCCTGTTCCAATTGTAAGATAAAGGGCACTGTCTAATCCTTTTGCCACACCAAATGTTGCTTCGCCTAAAGCAGCCCCATTGACATCTGTATCAAAAGCCATAGGAATATCATATCTTTCTTTTAAAGCACCCATAATATTATAATTGTTCCATCCTGGTTTAGGTGTTGTTGTAATATAACCATAAGTTGGACTTGTAAGATCCGGATCAATCGGTCCAAAGCTTCCTACACCTAATGCTTCAATTTCTTTTCCATCAAAGAATTTAAAAACATTTTCCATTGTTTTTTCAGGTGCTTCTGTAGGAAATGATTCTCTTTCTAAAACTTCTCCTTTTTCATTTCCAATACAAACTACAAATTTAGTTCCACCTGCTTCAATTGCTCCTAATTTCATTATTATAATCTCCTTTTTTTCCTTTACTCTTATTTTAAACAACTCTAATTATAAAGTAAATATGCAATTATAAATTGAAAAAGAGTTACATGATTTAGATGATAAATCTAAATTCATGAACTCTTTTTTCATTAATTATCTAAATAACGTGTATAACGATCTACATGTAATAATCTTTTTGCATTTTCTACACGTTCTTTAACTGGAGGTTTAATTCCTTCTAATTGATATGGAATATTCAATTCCTCCCATTTAAATACACCTAAAGTATGATAAGGAAGAATTTCAACACGATAAACATTTGAAAGTGTAGAAATAAAATGATCTAATTCAATTAAATCTTCATCATAGTCACTTCTTTCAGGAACAAGAACATGTCTAATCCAAATTGGTTTATCAATTTCAGATAAATATCTTGCCATATCAAGAATATTTTCATTACTTCTTCCTGTTAAAAGCTGATGTCTTTCATTATTAATTTCTTTAATATCTACAAGTAATAAATCTGTATACTCCATAAGTTCATTAAACTTAGAAAAGAAAGGTTCTTCTCTCGTGAAACATCCTCCACTGGTATCAATACACGTATTAATTCCTTCTTTTTTAGCAAGTTTAAATAACTCTAAAACAAAATCGATTTGAGCTAAAGGTTCTCCACCACTAATCGTAATGCCCCCTTTTTTACCCCAATATGTTTTGTATTTCATTGCTTGTTGAAGCGCTTTTTCAGGAGTATATTCTTCGTATTTCTTTGAACCCCATGTATCAGGATTATGACAAAATTGACATCTTAAAGGACATCCATGTAAGAAATAAATATAACGTACTCCTGGACCATCGACTGATCCAAAGCTTTCTATTGAATGAATTCTACCAATTGTTTCCATTTTTCCTCCGTAACAAAACAACCTCATAAGAGGTTGTTTTCATTATTTGATTAAGTTATTGATTACATATGTTCATGACAAGTTCTTGCGATAACGTCTAATTGTTGTTCACGAGTTAAGTCAATGAATTTAACAGCATATCCAGATACACGAATTGTGAAGTTTGCATATTCTTCTTTTTCTGGATGTTCCATAGCATCAATTAATTTTTCAGTTCCAAATACGTTAACATTTAAGTGATGAGCACCTTGTTCAAAATATCCATCCATAACTTGTACTAAGTTATTAACTCTTTCACCTTCATCATGTCCTAAAGCATCTGGGTTGATTGTTTGAGTATTAGAAATACCATCTAATGCCCATTCATATGGTAATTTAGCAACTGAGTTTAATGAAGCTAATAAACCATTTTGTTCTGCACCATAAGATGGGTTAGCACCTGGTGATAATGGTTCACCTGCTTTACGTCCATCAGGTAATGAACCTGTAGCTTTACCATAAACAACGTTTGAAGTGATTGTTAAGATAGAAGTTGTTGGTTCTGAATCTCTGTAAGTATGATGTTTTTTGATTTTAGCTAAGAATTCACCTAATAACCATACAGCGATATCATCAGCACGATCATCATCGTTACCATATCTTGGGAAGTCACCTTCAACTTCGTAATCTACAACAACACCATCTTCATCTCTAATAGTTTTAACTTTAGCATATTTGATTGCACTTAATGAATCTACTACATGTGAGAATCCAGCGATACCAGTTGCGAAAGTACGTTTTAGATCAGTATCAATTAATGACATTTGTGCAGCTTCATAATAATATTTATCATGCATATATTGAATTAAGTTTAATGTATTAACATAAAGATCTGCTAACCATTCCATCATTTGGTCATAACGTTCCATAACTTCATCATAGTCTAAGTATTCAGAAGTAATTGGACGATATTTTGGAGCTACTTGATCTTTAGTTTTTTCATCAATACCACCATTGATAGCATATGTTAAACATTTAGCTAAGTTAGCACGTGCACCAAAGAATTGCATTTCTTTACCAGTTTGAGTAGCTGATACACAACAACAAATTGAGTAATCATCTCCCCATACAGGACGCATTACATCATCATTTTCATATTGGATTGAGCTAGTATCTACTGAGATTTTAGCAGCAAAACGTTTGAAGTTTTCTGGTAATGCTTTTGTATATAATACAGTTAAGTTTGGTTCTGGTGAAGGACCCATATTTTCTAATGTGTGTAAGAAACGGAAACAGTTTTTAGTAACCATTGAACGTCCATCAGTTCCTAAACCTGCAACTTCAAGTGTAGCCCATACTGGATCACCAGAGAATAATTGGTTGTAAGAAGGAATACGAGCAAATTTAACCATTCTACATTTCATAACGAAATGGTCTACTAATTCTTGTGCTTCTTCTTCTGTTAATGTTCCGTTAGCTAAATCTCTTTCTACATAGATATCTAAGAAAGTAGAAATACGTCCAACTGACATTGCAGCACCATTTTGAGTTTTGATTGCAGCTAAATATCCAAAGTATAACCATTGGAATGCTTCATGAGCATTTTTAGCTGGTTTAGAAATGTCATATCCGTAGATAGCAGCCATTTCTTTCATACCTTTTAATGCTTTTACTTGTTCAGCAATTTCTTCTCTTTTACGAATAATGTCTTCAGTCATTGATCCACTACCACAATGATTGAAATCATTTACTTTTTGTTCAATTAAGAAATCAATACCATATAAAGCAACACGACGATAGTCACCAACAATACGTCCACGTCCGTATGTATCAGGTAAACCTGTAATTACTTTATTATGACGAGCTTTTTTAATTTCTGGTGTATAAACATCGAATACTGCTTGGTTATGTGTTTTATGATATTTTGTGAAAATTTCATGTAATTTTTCATCTGGTTCATATCCATAAGTTGCAGCAGCTTGTTCTGCCATTTTGATACCACCATAAGGCATGAAAGCTCTTTTTAAAGGTTTGTCAGTTTGTAAACCAACAACTTTTTCTAAATCTTTCATTTCTTCATCGATATATCCAGGACCATAAGCAGTAAGTCCACTTACTACTTTAGTTTCACATTCTAATACTCCACCTTTAGCTCTTTCTTCTTTTTGTAACTTTTGAAGTTTTCCCCAAAGTTTATTAGTAGCTTCTGTAGGATCAGCTAAAAATGATTCATCTCCATCATAAGGTTTATAGTTATCTTGAATGAATTGACGAGTGTTTACTTCTTCTTTCCAAAGTCTTCCTTTAAATCCATTCCATTCTTCATTGAATTTATCTGTTACAGCCATTTTGTTTATTTCCTCCTAAATCAAAATTCCTTCATAATTATAGCACTTACATTTTGCATAGACAACAAAAACTTAAAGAAAATGATGAGCGCTTACATAATTATTTTACAAGTTTAGTATAACAGGAATCATTCCTAAAATCCAATCATATGCTCTTATAAAGAATATTTATTTTTTCCTAGCTTTTCTAATTGATTTAGTATATAGTTTACGTAGACATTTTAGGAGGCTTTTTTATGACATTAACAAACCAAGCTTTATCAAGCGCTGCTGATAAAGATTTAGAATTATCAAAACAAGTATGTCGCGAAGCAGTAAATGAAGTAATTGAGAAAAATCATTTAACATTATCTCCACAATTTACGCAAAATCTCGTTGTACATCTTGCAATTGCAATGCTTAGAATCAAAACAAACAATTACATTCCTTTAAGTCAAGGACAAATCACATCATATAAAGCAAATACTAACTATGATTCAGCAGTTGAAATTTGTAATATTCTTAGTAAAAAATTTGATATTGAATTTCCAGAATCAGAGTTAGCACTTATTTCAATGTACCTATCTAAAAATAACGTATTAGATGTTGAATTTAATGCTGGTGTTAATTTATTAGATGATGAAATTATTGATGTTCTACAAAACACTTTAGATTCTTTATTTAAACAAAAAGGTATAGATTTAAGAAATAATGAAAAATTACTTGTTTCTTTAGGATTACATTTAACACCTGCACTTGATCGATTATTAGATGATAGTCAAATCGAAAATCCTTTAACCGCAAAGATTAAAGAAAGACATCCTAAAGAATTTGCAATGGCAGAAATCTTAAATGACGCTATTGAATCTATTTATCATAAAAGATTTACTGAAGATGAAGTGGCTTATTTTGCATTACACTTTATTGTTTCAGCAAGACAAAAATAGAAGTTCACATTGAACTTCTATTTTTTTATAAATATTTACCTGTAATACTCTTTATATTATTTTTTATTTCTTCAACACTACCAGTAGCTACAATCATTCCACCATCTCGACCACCACCTGGCCCCATATCAATTATATAATCCGCATTTTTCATCACATCACGATCATGTTCAATGACGACGACTGTCGCACCTTGATCTACAAGTGATTGAAAAACTTTAACTAATATTTGAACATCTAAAGGATGTAATCCAATCGTAGGTTCATCAAAGATAAAAATTGAATCATTTTGAGACTTACTCATTTCACTTGCAAGTTTTAAACGTTGTGCCTCTCCACCAGATAAACTTGGTGTTTCCTCACCCAATGTCAAATATCCTAAACCTAAGTTTTCTAATACTTCCAGTTTTCGATAAACACCTTTTAAATCTTGACAAGCTTCTTTAGCAAAACTCACATCCATTTCCATCAATTCAGGTAAAGAATACTCTTTCTCTTTTGACGTTTTATATTTAATAAAATAACTTTCTTTATTATATCTAGAACCATGACAATCAGGACAAGTCACATGAACATCTGGCAAGAATTGTACATCCAAACTTAATGTCCCTGTTCCATCACAAGTTGGACATCTAAGCTTTCCTGTATTATAAGAAAAATCTCCTGCTTTATACCCCTTAGACTTAGCGCTTTCTGTTTTGGCAAATCTTTTTCTAAGTTCATCATGAACATTAATATAAGTAGCAACAGTCGAACGAATATTAATACCAATAGGTGAAGCATCAATCAGTTTAATATGTTCTATTCCTTCCATTTGAACATCTTTAATATGATCAGGTAATGATGAGTCATTGATTTTAGTTTGAATCGCTGGTAACAAGCTTTCTAGAATCATCGTTGTTTTTCCAGAACCTGACACTCCTGTAACAACCGTTAATTTTCCTTTAGGAATATCTACTTCTAAAGGATGGACTGTATGTATTTGATTTGTTGAAAGATGAATTTTTCCAAATTCAAATAGTTGTTCAATTGGAGATATTGGACGCATTTTTTCATCATAATGATTTGTAAGGAATGGCCCAATCATTGACTTTTTATCATTTTTAATTTGTTCTATTGTTCCTTCCGTAAAAACATAACCTCCATTTTTTCCTGCTTCTGGTCCCATTTCAATGAGCCAATTCGCTTCTTTAATAATTTCAGTATCATGATCTACTAATAAAATAGAATTTCCATCATGAATTAAATCATTCATGACTCCTATAAGTCCATAAATATTAGAAGGATGTAATCCAATAGAAGGTTCATCTAAAACATAGAGAATACCTGTTGTACAATTTCTTACTGCTCTAGCAAGTTGCATACGTTGTCTTTCTCCTGTTGAAAGTGTAGAAGCAGCTCTATCTAAAGAAAGATAGCCCAATCCTAAATCTAACAGCCTTTTAGAAACATCTAAAAACGAATCACAGATTTCACGAGCCATTGGCTTCATTTCATCAGACATTGAATCTGGAATACCTCTTACCCATTCTACTAAATCATTTAATGGCATTTGACAAGCTTTATCTAAACCAATTCCTCTAATCAAAGGTTTTCTTGCTTCTTTTGATAAACGTGTTCCCTGACATTCTGGACAAATTTCTTCTTTTAAAAACTTTTCAACTCTTTTCATTCCTTTATCATCTTTAACTTTTGATAAAGCATTTTCTACTGTATAAGTTGCATTAAAATAAGTAAAATCCATTTCTCCTGCATGATCTGTATTTTTAGCCTTATAAAAAATATGTTTCTTTTCCGCCGGTCCATAATAAACAATATTTTTTTCTTCATCAGTTAATTGATTAAAAGGCACATCTGTTCTTACTCCCATAGCACGACAAACATCTGTCATCAAAGTCCACATTAATGAGTTCCATGGAACGACTGCTCCTTCATCTATGGTAAGTGTTTTATCAGGAACAAGCGAATCAATATCAACAGTTCTAACAATTCCTGTTCCACCACATTTAAGACAAGCTCCTTGACTATTAAAAGCTAACTCTTCAGCACTTGGTGCATGTATTTTTTCTTTACAAATTGGACAGATGATTTCTTTTTCAGCCGCCACATTTAAAGTTGGTTCAATATAATGACCATTTTTACAACAATGCTTAGCAAGACGTGAATACATGAGTCTTAAACTATTTAAAAGTTCTGTCCCTGTTCCAAACGTACTACGAATACCTGGAACAGCTGGTCGTTGGTGAAGTGCTAAAGCCGCAGGAACATAAAGAACTTCATTCTTTTCATCCACGCTGCAAATACGGTTCATCTTTTCGAAATCCTCTACATCACGGGCACGGACAGCTTTCTTCCCATTCACCCATAACTGACGGAAATCCAATGGCCGCCCGTTGAACATGGGCACATCCGCTACCCAAAGTTTTCCCTGCTTCTTCCATCCACCGATCCGGATGCCGCCACTCAATACCACTTTTTCATCAGCTACCGGACGGATCACCGTGGGAGAATCCTCCGTCCCGCTGTCTTCCGGACGAATAAACACCGGTTCATAGAGTGCATATGTACCGCCTTCCATGCAGATCGTAATTCCTCCCCGCCCCCGTTCATCATCTGTCCGGCGCCATTCGCGTGCCTGACGCAAAGCAGAAGTCAACGTCGCTTTCGGAGATGGACGTGTGCCGTCATTGAAATCATTCCCCTGCGGCGAAATCCAAATTTCGCCTGCTGACAGCAGATGTGCACCCAACAGGCATATAGTTGTTACTAATAACTTTTTCATTTTTCTTTTGTACAATGGGTTATCTTGCAAGCGGCATCCAGACTGTCATCTCTCCTTTACCTCTGTTTCCCCATGCATAATAAGGAATCAGACGAATATCCACTGTTTTCTCTGCTTGGGCAACCGGACGATAAAGCACGCCTTCCCAAGACTCAGACGATGCCAGACGTGCTTTCCCTTCCAGGGCTACTATCGAACTGCCTTCAATCGTCGTTTTCTTCGGAGTCAGCTTTATGTCGGCAGGAATCAAGATGTTATCGATCTTTTCTCCATTTGTAATGTCCATACTCTCCAGGCAGTAAACCAACGGACCACGTTTCACTACCACCTGGTTACGGATTTCTTCTGCCAACGGATGAGCTTCGAGCAGACAAACAGGCATATCCATGACCAGTTCTACCACATCTCCTTTCTTCCATGTACGGTTCACTTCCGCATAGGTATTTGCCTTGGCATTCATGGACACCGGTTGACCGTTCACTATCAACGCAGCCTTCCCACACCATTCGGGAATACGGAAGAAGAGGGAGAAAGCACCTGCTTTACGGGGCACTTTGTCCAACGTTACACGTATATTACCTTCCCAAGGATAGTCCGTTTCCTGCACCAAAGCAAGTTCCCCCTTATCTTTCCAGTTTGTAGTCAATGTATTTGCACCGTACAGGTTGCAATAAATCCCTTCCGGACTCAATGTATAAGCGTAATTCTGCGCCTGACAAAGCGTACGCAATGTATTGGGCGGACAACAGAAACAACTGATATATTCCGTCCGTTCTTTCGGCCAACGGAGTGTATAAGGCAGATCGGCACTGATACGAAGAGGATTCGTATAGAAATACTTCTTTCCATCCAGGCTTATGCCACTCAATACACTATTATAAAGACAAGTTTCCACAAGATCC
>ERZ840371.3933-NODE-3933-length-11578-cov-24.945414_pt1 | contig 11578 bp, 5 predicted proteins | sample MGYA00519937_ERZ840371 | MGnify/ENA primary metagenome ERZ840371 (study PRJEB31850, sample SAMEA3708873) | human gut metagenome | biome: human gut; feature: human-associated habitat; material: faeces | place: China | collected 2014 ... | reverse complement strand
GCTCTGCTTTGTACTCTGTCTTTCCTTGAAGCACCATATAATTGATGCCAAGGAAATTCTTTTCCACAAGCAGTTCAAATCCGTGGAACTTGCCGATTGCAGTTGTCTCTCCGGTCTTACATTTACTGATTGCTTCAAGCATCATCGTTCCGCCATCCACTCGCTCTGTGTAAGTTGCTTTGCCTATGGTAATGGCAAATTCCGGATTATCAATCAGCTCCTTATCCCTTGTCTTAACATCCTCTCTTACATTGGCAAGCTTTTCGGTTGCTGTCTTAATGAGCTTCGGGTACTTAATCATAAAGTTGTCCTGAAGTCCATATCTCTGATTGTCATAGGATGCCTTTAAGAGCTTTAATCTCTGGACATCATTGTCAATCTCCATCTTTTCTTTGATCAAAGGATTACCTGTGGCAACCGCCTTAATCTCTGCATAGGAAAGTGTTGCCTCGTCGATATCCTCACAGCTTCGGCTTACTGCCTTGCTTGTCATAACCTGACTGATGAATCGCTGCTTATTTTCAACGAGTGACCAGTTGTATGCATCAAAGGTTCCTTTGGTGACATATCTGTAGATTGCAACCTCTTCATTTTCGTTGCCCTGCCTGATGCCTCGTCCTTCCCTCTGTTCAATGGAGCTTGGCTTCCAAGGGCAGTCCACATGGTGCATTGCAACAAGGTGTGTCTGCACATTGACTCCAGTTCCACACTTGTCCGTTGAACCGATAAGAACCTTCTTTTTACCTGTCCTCATCTCCTTAAAAAGTGCGTCCCTCTGTGCATCTGTCTTGGCATCATGGATAAAAGCTATCTCATCTGCCGGAATGCCATACTGGATAAGTGTTTCCTTCAGATAATCATAGATGGTAAAGTCCTTATCCGGTCCCGGTGTGCCGATGTCCGAAAAAATAAGCTGGCAGCCTATATGACCATCAGCATTTCCTTTCTCGTATTCTTTCCACACATTTTCTGCTACCTTATTGAGTTTTCCGTCCGGATTGTTCGGTGCATCCTTATCAATCAGTCTGGCATCTGTTCCTAATAGTCTTGCCTCATGGGTAATCTTCAGGAAGTTATCCACACTTGGATCAACTCCACCGCCTCTGATACGCTCTGCCCTCACAACAAAGTCTTCCATGACCTGCTTCACATACCAGTCAGGCTCCGACTCCACAATAATAGGCTTGCCGCCACGAAGAGCCGGCACATCAAGGTCAAGCATGTCTGCGGTCTGCACATCAGCTACCTCTCTAAAGATATTCATAAGCTCCGGCAGATTCGTAAACTTATTGAATCTGCTCTTAAAACGGAATCCGCTTCCCTCTACAGTAAGCTCCAGTGCTGTTGTCACTTCACCAAAGTTCGCTGCCCATGAATCAAAGTGATAAATCCCCATCTCTTCAAGTGCCGCTTTCTGTAAGTAAAGCTGCATGACATACATCTCACACATGGTATTGGATATAGGTGTACCTGTAGCAAACACAATGCCCCTGCCATCATTTATCTCTGATAGGTACTGGCATTTAAGCTGCATATCCGTTGACTTCTTTGCTCCACTGCTGCTGATACCTGACACATTGTTCATCTTGGAAAAAATCGCAAGGTTCTTAAAATTATGTGCTTCGTCTACCATGATAGAATCTACCCCCAGCTCCTCAAAGGTAATAAGGTCATCCTTTCTGCTTTCATCAGATAGTGATTTAAGCTGCTCCTCCAGCTTTTTCTTCTGGCTTTCCATCTGTTTTACAGTCCAACGCTCTCCATTACGCTCTTTCATCTCATCAATCGCATAGCTGATTTCATCTATCTGCTCATTGAGCATTCTTTCCTTTCTCTCTGCTGAGATCGGGATTTTCTCAAACTGCGAGTGGGACATGATAATGCAGTCATAGTCACCTGTTGCAATCCTTGATACAAACTGCTTTCTGCGGCTCTTTTCAAAATCACGCTCTGTGGCAACTAAGATATTTGCTGACGGATAAAGCCTTAAAAACTCTGATGCAGTCTGCCCGATAAGCGGCTTTGGAACAACCATGATTGTCTTATTGGCAAGTCCAAGTCTCTTCTGCTCCATACAGGCAGCCATCATCTCAAAGGACTTTCCGGCACCGACACAGTGTGCAAGCAGTGTGTTTCCTCCGAGAAGGATTCTTGCCACCGCATTCTTCTGATGAGGCTTTAGCTCAATCGCCGGATTCATTCCCGGAAACTGTAAGTGGCTTCCGTCATACTCACGCAGGCGGATATTATTGAATGTCTCGTTATAATACTCCACATATTTCTGTCTGCGTTCCGGCTCTGAAAACAGCCATTCCTTGAACTTTTCCTTGATCATGTTCTGCTTTTCCCTTGCAAGCATTGTCTCATTCTTATTGACTTCATAATGATACCTGCCATCTCCGTCATCAATCCTGTCCCTTACTGTTACAGTTTTAAGATTCAGCGTATCCTCAAAAATAGAATAAGCATCCATGCGGCTTGTACCATAAGTCTTAGTAGCTGCCACTGAATGCTTATCCATGCTTTTATTCTCGATGAACCATTCCATGCTCATCTTATTTAAGTGTACCTGAATGCCTGTATTGTAAAACTGGCTTCTGACTGCCCTTGCCCGCCTTGGCGTATTGAGAAGTTCATAGATAAACTGCTCATAATCAAGCGGCTCAATCCATGTCGTACCAATCTTTACATCAATGTCTGATGCTTCAATCCATTCCGGCTGCACCTTTTCAAGTGCTGCCACATTGCCTGCAAATCTTTCTGCCTGTGGATTGTCTGTATCCGCTGCCATAGCCTTTGCTACACGAAGCTTGTCTCTCACATTTCCGGACAGATACTCGTCTGCTGTCTCCCAGCCGATGTCCGGATTGTTCTCGTTGTAACGGTCAGGATTTAGGAAAACCAGTCCGTCCAGCTCTTCCACAAGAACTGCTCTTCTAAGCTCTGCCAAAGCATCATCACTTAGCGTTATCTCATCCGCTGTCTGCCCGGACTTTTCTGCAAGCTTTTCCTTTGCATTAGTAATATCCGGCTCATAGATAGAAAGCATATAGGCAGGGTTTACATATCCAAATTCATTGACGGATACATTTAATGCCTCCACAGCAGTCTCAACCCTGTCTATGACAGTCTTTGCCTTAATCGTCTGCTTATAAAACATATCCGCTTTTTTCACCTCCCCGTCTTCATTTACTTCTTCAAGACTGCAAAGAAGTGGGTAATCGCTGTCATCTCGAAATGCTATTCTGTTTGCTTTTGAAGTAATGGCTCCATACTGCTTTACGAAGGCATCATATTTTACATTAAGAAGTCTCTGCTTATCAGAAAGCTCCTCCTCGCTGCAGCCATCCATTTGGATATCAATCAGATCTCTTGTTATCTGTCTGATTTTATCAAGGCTTCTGATTCGCTCCTCGGCAGTCTGTGATACTTCTTTTCTTACCATCTCGGAATTTTCCCTGTAATAGAGCTTTCCTTCAAAAAATGTGTAAGTGTAGTTTCTCACATCCGGATCAGCAGGTATAACCTCCTCTGTCTGCTCCGCCTCATCTGACACTCTCTCAAAATCTGTAATCTGTGCTTTGATATTACTGATAGCTTTGTTTAATGCTTCATACATATTGAAGTTCTCATCATTATTCACACAGACTGTATATCTGCTGTCCTGTCCATAAATCCTTGTATCATATTCCATAGATCCAAGCATCATCTCCGGATGCTCTGCAAAATAAGAGTTGACTGCAATGCCATTCTCAGTTACACCAAGGTGTACCCAGTCCGGCTCAATATCAATCTTTCTCTCCCTCTTCTGCAAAAACAGGATATCTGCTGTCACTTCAGTTCCTGCATTATCCTTAAATGCAGTATTTGGAAGTCTGACTGCACCCACAAGCGCTGCTCTCTCTGCCAGATACTTTCTTATGGTAGGATTTGCCTTATCAAGCGTTCCCTTTGTGGTGATTACTGCAACCATGCCTCCCGGTCTTACCTGATCAAGTGCTTTTGCCAGAAAATAATCGTGTATACGGAAGTTATACTTGTTGTACTTCGGATCAAATACCTTGTAATCGCCAAACGGCACATTTCCGACAACCACATCAAAGAAGTTATCCGGATATGTGGTATTCTCAAATCCTGTGATACTGATATTGGCATTCTGATAAAGCTGCTTTGCAATTCTTCCTGAAATGCTGTCAAGCTCCACCCCATACAGCTTGCTTCTCTGCATTGGTGCCGGCATACTTCCAAAGAAGTTACCGATACCCATAGATGGCTCTAATACATTGCCGCCTCTGAAACCAAACTGGACAAGTGCCGAATTTATGCACATGGCAATCTCCGGTGAAGTGTAAAAGGCATTGTTTACTGTTGCCCTAGCTGCACCGTATTCCTCATCAGATAAAAGGTCTTTCAGCTCTGCATATTCTTTGCTCCAGCCTGCGTTTTCCTCATCAAATGCCTGTGACAGTCCGCCCCATCCGACAAACTTCGACAGAACTTTCTGCTCCTCCGGTGTGGCAAGGCGATTTTCTGCCTCAATCTGCTTTAAGGTGCAGATTGCATCAATATTCCACTGGTAGCGGGTTTTTGGACCGGCTTTTTCTGTTTCCCAGAGATTGTAATGGAAGTTGTGCTTTTTCTGATTGTCAGCAACTGCCAGTTCTGTTTCATCCTGTAACTGAGATTCTTCGGTTGATTCTCTTTGACTGTCATCTCGATGCAAATCATCAGATACATCAACTGACGCTGGTTCGACATTATCTGACACAATACGACCATTCTCGTCAATCTTGGTATTCCAGCCATTTGCAATCGCTCTTTCCCTGGTTTCAAGACGATTGGCTCTTACACTATCCTCGATATCAAAGAATCTCTTATAGACCGGATTCATCTTATCCCTGTCAGCCTTCTGCTTTGTCTCCTGATAATACTTTTTCTGGTCTTCTCCACAGTAAAATGGCTGTTTTACCATATAGGATAAAATCTCGTATAACTCACGCCAATCGAGTGCACCTTCCTTACGCACACCATTCCTGTTCTTATAGCTGATCTTCACATATCCGCTTCTGATTGAGTACTCCACAAGACCATACTTATTGTTGGAATATGCTTTTCTTTCTGCGTTATCTGTCCCTAATGCAATATCCCTAATAAGGTCAAGTTTATTTGGCATAAATGCAAAATCAGACTCCACCACATCCATAAGGAATGCCCTAAATGGTGTGTAGCAGCTGCAATCTGTCACCAGAATCTCTGCTGCTTCACGCAGGTCTTCATCAAGCTCCTCAATACGCTTGGCATAATCAATTGGTGTAATATACTGAAGCTCTGATGGATCTTTTTCAGATGTTTCAGCATCTATCTCGGCGCCATATTCTGCCTTTGTTATCATGCGGTCTTCATCGGCAGCTTCCTGTGGTGACATGCCTTTTGCACTTACATAATCTCTGTTAGAAGCATAGCTCTCCGGCTCATCCGGTATTGCATAATCATCAATCTCTGATTCTGCCTCTTCCGGTTCCACTTCCCGATATTCGGCATCAATAACCTCATCATCCTCACGGAGTCCGTCCATCGCAAGCTCATCAATACGAGGTGTCTCAGGCTGGTATTCCCCTGTAAGAATAAGGACACCAAGCTCTTTTTCGATATCTTTCCACGAAACATATCCTTCAACCTCTCCATCCTCATCTCGCCACTGAAAACGCAGTCCGTTCCCATGAAATGTGTCATATCCGTGCAGTCCCAGTCCGTCAACCGGCCAGCCTGCACCTCCCTGACCATATTCTGCTTTGATACGCTTTGCTCTGGTTCCTGCATCAATCTCTGTTTCAAAAATCTTGCATACCCTGCCCTTGCCACCGATAAAACCTGTACCTCTCATAAGCACCTGTTTGATATACTCACTTGGTACTGTTGCAGACTTTTTGGGATTCAGGTAATTGTATTTACCTGCTAATGCAGCTTTTCTGTCCTGCTCGAACTGACGCATAAACTGATTATTGTTTTCATCCTCAGTATGAATGGTGCCAATGCTTGCCTGCCCGTTCTGGTCGAAAAAAAAGGAAGCCTGTGTATATTCGGCTTCCTTACTAACACCCAATGAATTGATTTCATCAAGTTCCCTATTCAGTTCTGTATCATCTGATTCTAGTGGAATCGCATCACTATCTGATTCAGTACCACTTCCTCTGCCTGCATCTTCGCCTGCTCTCTTATCTTCCACATCTCCATTGTCGATGACGGATTCTGTGGCTTGTGCTTCGCCAGATACTGCATCTCTAACTGGTCGTACAGCTGATTCGCTTCCTCCTCTACCGCTGACATCTTCTCGTACATCTTCCCGAATCTCATCAGCGTCTTGTATCTTGACGGCTCGTTCTCCTTTAGATAGTTCATCGCCATCCTTCCGTATTTGCCCAGCTTCGTGAGATCCTCCGTCTCGTCCGGCATCTCTATCTGCGGATAAAGCAGTCCGTCCACTTCCTTGTAAGTCATTTCTTCTAACATATCCAATTCTCCTTTCGCTCTCGATTGCCTTTAAGTTACGACTAAATTCTCTAAGAACACTACAGGAGACATCGCATACAATGGAACCAAGACGGTAAATGATCTCTTCGTCTTTGATATTTACGATCTGACTAAAATCCTGTTCTTGCACAGATAAGTCAAATCCGCATCTCGTCCCTACAGCATACATGACACTTGCATATACAAGCTGCTCCATGTCCATTTCCTGCTGTAAGCCATTGCGTTTCTTACTTTCTTCCTTTATCACACTACCTGATAGCTGCATAAGCTCGGTCATTCGGTCTTTGAACTCTTCTTTTATTATAAGCCAAACATCTGTTCCTGTAAACTGTTTTAATATATTTTTTAGAGACTCCCTGTCGCTGTTATCGTACTGCTCAATCTGACCTTCTGACACAAGAAAATCCATATAATCCTTAAGATTTTCTCCCTCAAGGTCCCATGTCAGTTTGACATTCTTCCCTCCGGTATCACTGATATCAAAGATATACCTCATGCGTGGATTCAGCGCCCTCGACGGGAAGATAGCGCAGCCTTTCGCACCACGCTTTACATATCTTCCCACCTTTTTCCAGGTATCATAATCTGCCATGAGTGTGCTTTTTTCCGGAGGTCTCTGAGCTGTTACCATAACGATATTGTCAAATTCATAGCGGTATAACTGACCTGCGACCTTTAACACATCCTTCCAGTTCTTTTCTGATCTGGTGATGTTACCAATCTCAGAATCGTATATCGCTTTGACCTTCATATCAACGCCCATACCTTTGTCCTCCTCTACTTAAACATCTCTGCAAACAATCCTTTAAATAGCTTTAACTCATCCTTATCCAGCTCGATTGCAAATTCATTATCGATTGCCTGTTTTTCGCATTTATCCTTTTTCTTTGCAATCTTACGCACCACACGAAGAACCACATAGCACTCCTTGGATTTTGCAATGCTCTGTTTAAAGGTCAGCTCATCCTCATCGACCGACTTCTGTGTCTGACAGATAATCTCTTTTAACTTATCATTGATACCAACTACTTCCTCAAGGGAAATAATAACGGATGCCTTAGTAACACCCGATCTGTCCCACTCCTTATGAAGTTCCTTTACCAAAAACTCCATGTTCTTAATTACTGTTGTTGAATCACTTTTCATCTTGCTTTTCCTCCGTTTTCTTTTAATGAAGAAAGGAGCTGACCTTCGCTGATAGGCGCAAAATCAACTCCCTTCATGTCCTCTGCTCCAAGGACTATCTGCTCTGCATAATACATATCCATTGCCTTATTGATGGCATCGTCAAGCGACTCTGCCTTTACTTTCTGTACTCGTGAAAGCACTTCTTTTATCTCAACATCAAATTCCTGTTCCATATGATATCGCCTCCCGTAAAAATCTCATCACCGGCTCTTTTCTTCCTTTACCTGTCTTTCCTTAAAGCCCTCATCGTACTTTCCATCTTCCAGCCTGTCGTAAAAACAGTCTTCTTCAATCGTTCCGAAATCCTCATACATCTGGTGAAGGAAGTCATTCTGCAGCTTCTTTGGCACATCATCATCCTTTGACATATCTTGATAAAAATAGAACTTCTGCTTTAGCTTTGCCCTGTAATCATAGATATCCTCTATCTTTTCCGGTGTGCCATACTCCCTCTTGTATGCCTTGAAATTCGTGGTTGAGAGTGTGGAACCAAGATAAATCCCATGCTCCCACGATACCCCGATTGTGGTATTGTCCTTTGTAGGCTTCCCATCCTTCGGATAACGCTTATACTCTGTCGCACCAAGGGCGATTGTAAGAGAACCTGACTTCATATCCATCACCACAAGATTTCTTGGTGATAATGCTTCAAGCACCATGTAATCATGGTCATTGAAGTTATGAAATGTCTGTCCCCTTTCAAATGAGCGGTTCTCCATTTCATAATGCAGGTTAAAATCATCAACCCAGCCCTTATCGGTCATTCCAATCTCCTTAAGCTTTGCAACACATTCAGAAGAACTGGCTTCTTTATCAAACCGAAATTCTTTGGAATCGTTATAAAATCCCTGAAGAAAATGTCCCAGCTGAATATCATCCAGACAGAATCTCGCAGATACAGTTACATTTGCTGCCCTGTAATACTCTGTGAAGTTATCTGCTTTACCAAGCGTCCTTCCAAGCTGCAACAAATTGTCTGCAAGCTCTGACATGTCATCAATTGCTATAAAACTCTTATAATCATCCAAGGTCATCAGCATATTTGTCTCTGTTCCCTTGTTGTTTTCTGTTACCAGTATCATATCTTTCAAATCCATTCTTACCTCCAATCCCAGAGAGGGACTATGCCCTCTCTGCAAATTTCCTGTTATGGTCTTCCTATCACAACAATCTTTCCTGTGCTTGCCACATCCCGGTAAACCACACCAAGATTTTCATTAAGTGCCTCTACCACCTTGCCATTTCCGACATATACTGCCACATGGCTGATGTTCTTATATCTTCCGTTGCTTGTAAAACTGTAGAAGATAAGGTCTCCCGGCTGTAACTCATCAAAGGAGACAGTCTTTCCGGCTTCATCCAGTCCCTGTGCCTCCGCTGCCGCTGTGGTTGCACCGCCGTAACTAATATCCACACCTGCATCTTTCCATGAATAATAGGCTAAGGAGCTGCAGTCATAATAGTTACCGCTGTCTCTTAAATCCTGACTATAAGGGAAGCCAACTCTGTGTAGTGCATAGGAGCAGACTGTTTTCTGCCTGCTGTCTGTAATTTCGTTTAGGATGGCATTGATTTCATCCTCAGTCATGGAGCTTACTCCCGGACTTCCGCCTCCGCCGCCACTTCCGCTTCCGGCATATCCAAGCTGTCCCATAAACTCCGGACTCATGATCTGCTCAAGCATTTCCACCTGATCAGAATTAAATCCATAGACCGAAATCATATCTCTGTACGATTTCAGTGTGACATTCACATACAGAACCGACTTCGTGACAGTAGTTACATTACCGTCTGCATCTGTTTCTTCCACATCCTTTGTTCCTGTGCTTGTGGTGTATGAACACATATCATTTGCTACTGCCTGCAGCCAGCCTTTTGAAATGTCATTCATGACTGTTGCAGTATCTCCGATACCATGCTTGACCATATAGACTGCCATGATGTCATAGTAATTGCTTGGGTTTTCTTCCATACCTTCATAATCCACATATACAAGCTCTCCAAGGTCATATCCGGTATGCTCATTCACTTTCGTATTCACATCCCGGTTAAACTCCTGCACATAAGCACTCGTTACTGTCTGCACGGTATCTCCTGATTCAAGTGGTGGCAGAAATAAAGCAAATGGAGAATTGTAAAGGATTGCTATCACCGCTATAACCGGAACCGCAATCATGGCAACTACAAGAACAAGTAATAAAAGCACCAATCCGATAATCGGTGCAGCTGCCTTTACCCAGGTAATCGCTTTTCGCACAATCAGATCCTTTACCAGTTTTGCCACGCTGTCTGTCTGATTCTCCTGTGCTTTCATCTTATCCAGAAAGAATTTTATCTTCCTGCTCTGGTTGGTCATCTTTTCATCCTTGACCTCTATGGACACACCTGCAGCATATCCGGCTGCCATGCCGATTGCAGTACCAACTCCCGGTGCAACCGCTGTTCCTGCCGCTGTAGCAGCAGCCTTTGTCGCAGTTTTCGCTGCAACCTTGGCAGTTGTCTTGGCTGTTTCTTTTGCCGTCTCTTTAGCTACCGTCTTGGCTGTATCTTTGGCAGCTTTCTTTGCTGTCTTTTTTGCCAGCTTCTTTCCTGCCTCTACCTTCTTGATACGCTTCTTTGCCTCGGCTGCCGCCTTTTTCCTGAAAAGTGCTGCCCCCTTGGAAGCAGTTCCGGTAACAGGTTGGCTTGCTTCATATGCAAGATATGCTGCCTGCGATACCTCATGCCCGCCTTCCACCTGCTCCGTTACTGCCCCGGCTGCAAGTACACCTGTTCTTCCTGCAATGTGAAGATTGGTGTTCTTAGTCTTGATGGAAGTGTTTGATTCTCTATAGTTTCGCTTAAATCTTGATAATCCCTTATTCTTTGACTCTGACTGATGAATGGTACTCTTGCGATAGGACTTCTTTTTATCATCAGATACCTTTGCACCGATAGTCTTAGGACCTCTCTCTACTGTATAGATGTTGCTGCCTTTAATCTTGGCACCCTTTGGCTCGTGGGCATGAATCTTAGCTTTCTCCTTGGTGTGAATGACCATTGGCTTGTCATCAACCTTTCTAATTTTCAATTTTCTCACCTCCTACTTTGAAAAATAAAATAAGCCGCTAGGGAGCAAAAATTACTCCTTAACGGCTATGTAAAATCATTCAATATTCAATTATTAAAAGCAACATGAAACTGAAATTTTCGTGTTCTCAAGAGAATAATCTCATTACAGCAGTCATTATAAGTGCAATTATAACAGCCAATGCCGCTGAACCAGCTACCAAGAGAGCTTTTTGATATGGCCTTTTGCCTTCTTCCCTTGCTTTTTCAATTTCATCCAAACTCTTCCCGTCAGTAAATGCAACAATTTCTTTAAAAGTCTGAATATCATATTTCTTCTTGTACTTTTCAATTCTGACAGCAAAATACATTCCTATTCCAAACAAACATAAATACAATGCCATTCCAAACCACTTCCATAACATTACAAGCGGTATAGGTACTATCAGCAAAGCAATAAATAATACGGTAAAAATAGTGCTATCCTTTTGAAATTTTGCATATTCCTGTGTGTCAATTTCTTTTTTCATTCTTTCTAAATCTCCTTTGACTAAATTATCAAGAGATACCTGAAAGACTTCACTCATAAGCACTAAACTTTTAATATCAGGATAATTTTTTTCATTTTCCCAATTTGATATAGTTTGTCTTGAAACATAAATTTTATCTGCCAACTCCTCTTGCGATAAATTTGTCTCTGTTCGATATTTTTTTATCTGCTTGCTAAGTTCCATCTTTGTCACCTCCTTCATAACCCACTTTAATCAAAAAAGAAATTTTGGTCTATCAAAATGCTTTTACATTGTCCATT
>ERZ840371.3932-NODE-3932-length-11591-cov-2.650832_pt1 | contig 11591 bp, 8 predicted proteins | sample MGYA00519937_ERZ840371 | MGnify/ENA primary metagenome ERZ840371 (study PRJEB31850, sample SAMEA3708873) | human gut metagenome | biome: human gut; feature: human-associated habitat; material: faeces | place: China | collected 2014 ... | reverse complement strand
AACACGACCAACAACCGCATGGAGATGACCGCCCTGCTGGAAGCCCTGCGCCAGTTGAAAGAGCCCTGCGCCATCGATTTGTACAGCGACAGCCAGTATGTCATCAACGGGCTGGAAAAAGGCTGGGCCAAGGGGTGGCGCGCCCGCGGCTGGAAAAAAGCCGACAAGTCCCCCGCCCTGAACCCTGACCTGTGGGCCCCGCTTTTGGAAGAAAGCGAAAAGCACAAGATTACCTACCACTGGCTGAAGGGCCACGCCGGCCACCCCGAAAACGAGCGCTGCGACCGCATGGCCGTGGAGCAGAGCAAAAAGTACGGCGGCCGCCAAGCATAACGCACCCTCCACCTATAAAATAAGGAGAAAGACAATGGATGGTTTCAACACCTTTGAAAAGCAGGACAAAGTGATGCTGGGGAATATCTTGGCTTCGTGCAGATTGAATCCCATACTTTCGGCATAGCTGATAATCGTATCAATGGAAATCACCTGGGCCGCCACATGAAAGAAGATGGCGAATACTCCTAATATAAGGTATGGGTACGAGCCGATAGACTTGTGGTCACCGGAAGAGTAGGTACTCTTTTCCTGTTCATTACTCAGATCGGGCAGCCGGATGAAATGTATCGCGCAGCCAAACAGGAACAAGAACAGGGAAAGTATCGAGTAGGGGACGATAACCCTCCGTATCAGTTCGTCCAGCAAGAGGTCTTTCTCTGCACCTGCCACACTGTTACTCTTCAGCACTTCGAACAATTCGCTATCCGTTGATTTCAGGATGACGGCGGCAAACAGCAGGGGGGCGATGATTCCGGCTATCTTGTTGCATAGCCCCATGATACTGATACGCCGGGCTGCCGACTCTATGGGTCCCAGTATGGTGACATAAGGATTGGCTACGGTTTGCAGGATAGACAGACCGGTACCTATGGTGAATAGTCCGGTCAGGAAGACGGGATAGGCCCGGGTGCAGGCTGCCGGAACGAATAAGACGGTCCCGGCTGCCATAAGCCACAATCCTGCGATAATACCCCGCTTGGGGCCGATCCGACCGATCAGTTTGGCAGCGGGAATAGACATCACAAGGTAAGCGATGTAGAATGCCAGGGCTACCAGATAAGACTGGGTGTGGGTTAACTCGCAAGCCACTTTGAAGTAGGGAATCAAGATGGAGTTTACCCAGGATACCAGTCCGAAGATGAAAAACAGCGTTCCCAGCATCAGCATAGGCAGCAGATTGGAGGAAGGCTTTTGTTGAACGTTACCTTTAAACATACCTTTTTACAGTTTTATATAAATACGTTTGCGATAGAGAATGTATCCCAATGCCCATATCACCCCGATGAAGAACAGGGCATAGACCAGAGATCCTGCATAATCTCCCAGCAAGGGTTGCAGCGTCCGGTTGTAGATAATTTCCCGGACACTGATGGTTGCTTCGCCCCACGGGATGAATGACAATCCGAACAGTACGCTGATGATCCATGCAACTACATACATGAAAAGCGGATTCACTCCGAAGGCTTCGAAGAAGCGGCACCAGCGCTTTTTCTGCCTGACGTCAATGATATCTATCAGTAAAGCAAGAAGCAGGGAAGCAGTTCCGGAAGTGATTAAAGTGTAGGAAGCTGTCCACAGTTTCTTGTTTATCGGATCAAGATATTGTAACAGGAAACCGGCGAACAACAGAACCGTACCGAACAGGGCGATCTGACGGATACGTTCCTTATTCTCCGCTATCCCCGTAATCAGGCTTCCAACGAACGTGCCGAACAGTACATGCGCCCAACAAGGAATCGTACTCAGCAGCCCTTCGGGTTCGAAAGCAAAGCTACCGCCCTCAGCGGCCTCTTTGATTAAATGTCCCGCTCCCAGCAGTTTGACGTCAATCACCGCAATCAGGTTGTCTGCCGAATGTACATATCCGTTGAAACATTGCAGCAACACAAGATATAGCAGCAGAATTCCTCCTGCCGTGGCAAGATAATACTTCTTCGGAATAAGAATTGCCAGGAATGCTCCGCCTGCATAAGCCAATGCCAACCGTTGCATGACGCCGAGAATACGCAGATGTTCCCAGGAGAAAGTGCCGTAACAAAGTTTGGAGAAACAATCCAATGCTATTCCTACGGCAAAGAGAGCTACGGTCCGACGGATGATTTTCAGACTGACGGTGGTATTGAGTTTATCGAACTTGCGCAATGAAAAGTGGATGGCTACGCCCATGATAAACATAAAAAAGGGATAAACCAAGTCTGTGGGGGTTAATCCATGCCATCGTGCGTGTTGCAACGGGGCATAGACAGACTGCCAGGAACCGGGGTTGTTTACCAGTATCATTCCGGCTATGGTAATCCCTCTTATTACATCGAGTGCAAGTAATCTATTGTTTGGGGCCGACATAAGTGCTGAATGTTTTGATTATTAATAGTTTGGATGCTCTTCATTAAATGAAAACACCCGGATGCTTTATTCTACTCTTGCAAAAGGTGGCATCTTTTGTAGCAAAAGATGCCATCTTTAACATCATAAGATGCCACCTTTCGTTGCAAAAGATGCCATCTTTTGCATGTGATGTTTTATTGCTTCATATCCTTTCCTTTAATGAAACAGGTCTTCGGAATATGGCTTCTGCAAGAGGATGCTTAATGTTCGGTGAAAGCGTCATAGAGCACCTGAAGCAGACTCTCTTCTTTGTTGGGAGAATCGTGCGAGATAGCCCATATCATGATACCTCCGTAACCGTTGTCATTTACATACCCGGCTTTGGCACGCATGGTTGGTTTGCCGTTGTAGAAGAGTAGTCCGATTTCGTCCTTCTCCGTGGCCTGTTCGTTGGGATAATTCGTTAGAATCTCCTTGTACGGCATGTGTGTAGCCCCTACCGGGGTTTCGGCGGATACGAAGTGTACACCGTAGAAAGGCACTCCGAGGATAATCTTTTCTTTGGGTACTCCGCGGATTTCACTCCAACGTTTGGCTGCCATGCGGAAGTGTTCCATGCTGGCGTGCTGAGCTACTTTCGATGATTTCCAACCACCGGTGAAGTCGTACACCATGATATTGACCAGGTCCAGATATTCAAACATCGAGTTAGTATATACATTATAGTTTCCCCAGCCCCCGTTCCATTCCGGATAGTCGGCACTCACGGCGGCAGTCAGCAGTTTGCCTTTGGGAAGTTCCGTCCTCAGTTCTTTGTAGAAGTTTTCAAGGAGGGCTACTTTTTCCTTGTCGCCTTCTCCGTAGCCTTCCGGACCGCCTGCCCAGTGTTCGTAGTCGATGTCAAGACCGTCGAATCCCCAGTCTTCCACAGCTTTCAACAGTTCCTTTTTGAAGCGGTTGCGGTAAGTATCATTAAGCAGTACACCCGCCATAATGGCCTTGTTGCCGCCTCCACCTGCGGATAACAGAACTTTCACCCCTTTCTTTTGCCCTTCGCGGAAGATGGGCAAAAGCTTTTCGATGTTGGCGGCATCAGCCAGGCCACCTTCTTCTGTGGCGCGTCCGAAGGCGATGCTCAGGTGAGTCAGTTGATCCCAGGGAATCTGGTATTCGGGCAATTGTTCATATTGCAGGTATCCGAAGATAATCTTGGATGGTTTCTTGGGTGGTTCTTCCTGGGAGGTTCCTCCGCATCCGAAGAGGATGCAGAGAAGTGCCCATAGAGTCAGATATTTCATAGGTATCCGTATGTTTTTAAGGTGCTGTTACTACTAAAGTGAATTCTCTGAAATTAGTGGTTCCGTTTCGTACCGCTTCAAAGCGCAGCTTGAAACTTCCGGTCTGGGTGAATGTGTAGCTCAGTGTAGGGGCGGTTCCGATCACTTCACCGTCCAGCAACCACTTGACGGACACGCTGCCGTCTGCCGGAGAAACCAGGATAGGGAATTCCGTGAGGGTGCCTGCTATGGCTGATACACTTTCCAACATGTCGGTATAGATATAGAGTTCATCATCGGCAAAGGTCGGGTTGCTTGCCGAGTCGTCTTTACAACTTCCCATGGCGATGCCCAGGAAGCACAATATTAGAAAAATATATTTGGTTTTCATAATTTATCCGTTCTTTTTAATTGTGTAAACTTATTCTTTATCCCACCATACACGACTGGTCCAGCTGTCTGTTCCTCCCATGCGGCTGAGTGCTTCTTCCAGATTTTCCTTGTTCTTAATCTGTTCTTCCAGCGGATACATCATGCGGTTGGGGCGTTTGCCGTCCGATTCGTTTTCTGTGGGAGCCAGGTTGTAGAACTTGGTGTACTTGCTCGGCATACCGCTGCGCCGTATGTTAGACCAGGCTTCAATCGGGTCGAGGATATAGAGCAGCCACAGTTGTTTGTTGATCTCTTCCAGCGCCTCGGTGTCGCCTGCATCCAGCAGTGAAGACTGTTCTTCGGCGAGGGCTTCCAGTGTGGCGTCATCGGGTACATTGGCGCCAAACAGGCTCCATTGCTTGATGGCGGCTACCAGACCTTTCTTATAGTGTTCCTTGGCACTTTCGGAAGATACATTCCAATGGCGGGCAGCGGCTTCAGCCAGGTAGAATTCTGTTTCGGCATAAGTCAGGTGCATATAAGGAGATGCCGGATCAGTCAGCAGTTTAGAGGGTTGCATCTTCTGGTAGTGGTGTGCTACACTTACATCTTTTCCATCGATATTGATGGTAAGAGCCGGTGCCCAGGCATTGTAGATGAAATCTTGTGCCGGCACCCCTTGATACGAACCGGTCTTTTCGTAAACAATGGACGTGATATCCGTGCGTTTGCTGTCGGTATAGTAGGCGCCTCCGATGTAGAGAGTGCGCGGGTCGTTGGTGGAAGTCAGCGCTTCCAGCAATTCGTTGGTCATGCGGTAGTTACTGTAAGTAGGATCTTCCAGCATCTGGTTGGCAAATCCGTTGCCCGGACCTTCGTCCAGTCTGCTTGATTCGTGCGCCACATAACAGATATCGCTGTTAGAGGTCATCACTCCTGCCTCATAAGCCGCTTTGGCTTCTTGCTGGGCAAGTGTGGGGTTGACTTTCAGCAGGCGCATGGAGATGCGCAGCCATAAGGAATTGGCAAACCGTCTCCATTTCTCGATGTCGCCATTGAAGTAAAGGTCGTTCTGCGGAGCCATGGCCGATGCGTCCAGTTGGGCGGAGGCGGCGCGGAGTTCGCTCAGGAAATCCATGTAGATATCTTCCTGTTTGTCGTATCGGGGTTTCACGATGTTTTCATTGTATATCTTTCCGGCTTCAAAGTACGGAATATCACCGTAATAATCCGTCAGTTTAAGGAAAGCCTCTACTTTCAGGATGCGTCCGATGGCATTCAGATTGACTTCTTCCGGGTTGTCGGTGGTCTGGCTGACCAGTGCGACGGCATTCTTAATGATATCGGGATAATAGGCTACCCAGAGGCGTTCCATATAGGCAATGTTCTTTTTGGCTTTTCCGCCGTACTCCTGCATACTCCAGCCGCCAATCCAGTGGTTGACGAATGCACCCGGGTAGATAAAGTAGCGGATGGTGTTCTGCATATATTGTGAATGAGTCAATTGTATGGTCGGAATCAGCAGATGCGGGGATATGCTGGTTGCCTTGGTTGGATTCTCGTTCAGTTCAGTCAGGTCTACACAGCTGCACAGGCAGATGAGGCCGATAAATAAGGAACTCCATTTTATATTTTTCATGTTGATATGCGTTTTAGAATTTGACATTGATGCCGAAGCCGAAGGTACGGCGTGAGGGTAATGAGCCATACTCGAAGCCCTGTCCGTTACCGTTGTTGTAAGAAGATTCAGGGTCGATGTTGTCTACTTTTGAATAGATCAGCAGCAGGTTGCGACCGTAAGCCGAGAGGGTGACGGACTCGATCGGAGTATGTACGAACCACTTCTTGGGGCATGAGTAAGAGAGTGATACTTCACGCAGTTTCACGAAAGAGTTGTCGCAGATGAACGGTTCGGGGGAAGAGTTCTGCAAGGCTTGCCAGTATTTGGCGGGATCTACGTACACATCGTTGGGCACATAGCTTACGTTACCGTCGGCATCAGTTACGGCTTTTACTCCCTTACCTACATAACCTCCGGTCGGTGTCCAGTCTTTGGCATCCACGTTGGCCGACAGGCGGGCTTGCTCGGAGGCGTACCAGCCTTCGCGTCCTTCCAGGGTTTCTTTGGAAGTACCGTTTACGTGCGACTGCATCTTACTCATGGAATAAACGTCCGCACCGAATTTCATATCTACCAGTACACTCATTGATAAGTTTTTGTAAGAGAAAGCATTGCGGAAACCTAAAGTGAAGTCGTAGTTGCCGTTTCCTAATACGGATACTTTATCGTCGAAAGTAGGCAGACCGTTTTCATAAATCACTTCGCCGGCTTCTGTACGGTTCAGTTTCTTACCTACGATGACACCGTAAGGTTGTCCTTCGCTTGCGTAGATGAAGGCGTTGGCCCAGCGGGCGGCTGCCAGTTCAAAGTCTTTCACGTCTTCGTGCAGTTTCACTACTTCATTATAGTTCTTGGCGAAGTTGATATTGGCATCCCAGGTGAAGTTTTTGGTTTTCACCGGTACGAGTGACAGAGAAGCTTCGATACCTTTGTTGGAAATCTCACCGGCATTGATCATGGCACGGCTGTATCCGGTAGATTGTGAAACCGGCAATGACAGGATCTGGTCTTTGGTTATCTGTTGGTAGTAAGTAAAGTCCAGTCCCAGACGGTTATCCAGGAAACGCACATCCATACCTACTTCGAAAGAGTAAGTCGAGGTCGGTTTCAGGTTGGCATTAGGCACGGAACCGGAAGTGATGTAACCCAGAGAAGTTCCTTTATTGGTATAAGGTTTCAGACCGTATTCCAATTGAAGCTGATAGGGGCTTGTGTCACCACCTACTTTAGCCCATGAAGCACGCAACTTACCGAAGGTGAACCATTCTTTGTGCTCAAAGAGGTTGGAGAATATCAAGCTTCCCGAAACCGAAGGATAGAAATAAGAACGGTTCTTGGGGCTTAGAGTGGACGACACGTCATTACGGAACGTTGCATCGAGGTATGCAAACTCTTTGTAGCCCAGGCTGACCTGTCCGAACAGGGAGCGCACGGCTTTACGCACCAGGGCATGTTCGGTTTCTATGCTGGAATAGTTGGTGATGTCCTGTAAACCGGGAATTACCTGCGTTTGTCCGGTCTGGATCATAGATTCGTACTCATAGCGCATCACATTGCCGCCGACGAAAGCCGATACATCGAAATCACCGAAACGCTTTTGGAAACGAAGCATCATCTCGAAGTTGTACTGCATCACGTTGTTGGTCATTTCCTTCATCATTCCATCGGTAAATCCGGGGGTATACATCGGAGTGAAATCGGTGAAGCGGAAGGTGTAGGAGTCCAGACCGGCTTTGAAGCTGGCTTTCAGATAATCGGTGAATGCATAGTAGAGGCGTCCCTGTCCGATGAGGCGGTCGCGTTTGGACTTATTGCTCATTTCATTGATTACCCAGTAGGGGTTGATGCGGTATTTGTCACCGTTCCAGTCATTGTAACGTCCGGTTTCGTCCTTGTAGTTACTGGATAACCATTTCTGGTCAAAACTCGGCGCGATACCTATCAGGGCATTACCAAGATTACTCGGACTGTCGGACAAGGCGGGGCGGTTCTGCACGGATTCGTAACTGTAAGTGGCCTGTGCTTCTACGGTCAGGCGTTTGGAAAGCTGGGTGTTTCCTTTAAAAGAGACACTGGTACGGCTCAGTTCCGATTCGGGCACGATATCCCAGTTGCGCATATCAGATACGGATACACGGAAAGCCGACAAGTCATTGGTCTTGCTGAAGGCAACGGCATTGGTGGTAGTGATACCGGTATCGAAGAAACTCAGGATGTTGTTGTTCACATTACCATACTTCCGTATCTCATCATTATAGATATGTACATCCATGTTGGGGTCTAACTTTCCACCCCAAGCTACTTGCGAAGTAGTCGATGCCGACTGACCGGACATCGAGGGACGCCCGTCGCGGCCCTGACCGTAGACGCGCTGGTAATCGTCGAAACCAGTCAGTAATTTAACAATGCTCAGGTTGGATGAGAACTCCACACCTATACCCTTTTTCTTCTGGGCGGACTTAGTGGTGATGAGGACAACACCGTTGGAAGCTCTGGAGCCATAAAGTGCGGAAGCGGACGGGCCTTTCAGGATAGAAATGTTTTCAATATCATCCGGGTTGAGGGAGGACAATACGTCACCATAGTCGTAACCACCCCATTTGCCTGCACCTTCCAGTTCCGTATTGTCCACCGGCATGCCGTCGATGACATATAGGGGCTGGTTGGAACCTGTCAGCTGGGAATTACCGCGGATAATGACGCGTGTGGAACCGGAAGGGCCTGCTGTTGTGGAAGAGATATCCACACCGGCTACTTTACCCGAGATGGCAGACATTACATTCTGCTCGTTACCGGCTGTCAGTGCGTCATTGTTTACGGAAGATACAGCGTAACCTAAAGCTTTGGCTTCACGCTTGATGCCGAGGGCGGTTACTACCACTTCGTCTATCTTCACGGCTTCTTCCTGAAGGATGATGGTGATTTGGGAACGCCCTTCTACTTTGATTTCTTCTGATTTCATTCCGATATAGCCGACGCGTAACACGGCGTTGCGCGAAGAAGCATTGATGGTAAAGCGTCCTTCTACATCGGTAATGACACCTGTCTGGTTGCTTTTGTCTTGAATGGTAGCCCCGATAATGGGTTCTTTGTCTACTCCGATAACGATACCGGATACCTTGAAATTGCTTTGAGCCAGAGTAATCAAGCTACAGCACATACATACAATGAGGAAGATACTTCGCATTGAAGTGTTCTTTCCTGACGAGTTAGGTAAAAGAATAAAATTTCTCACTGTTTCTCATTGGTTATTAGGGTTAATAATAGTGGTTGTTTTCCCGTACTTATAGTAATTCCTATATTGGGTTGGAGTCATCTGATAGATTCGCTTAAAGGATTTGGTAAGATTGATGTAATCTTCATAACCCAGTTCAAAGGCTATATCCATGATGGGCAGGTCTGAGGTTAACAGTTTCTCGGCGAAACAGGAAGTGCGGTAATCCAGTATATATTGGTAAATGGAAATGCCGACTTCCTTACGGAAATGTTTTTCCAGTACACGGCGTGAAACACAAAGGCGGTTCAGTATTTCTGTGATGCTGATAAGGCCGTTGTTCTCCGTCTCAATAAGTTTCAGGGCACCAAGGACCAGTTTGTCACTTACCGAGTATCCTTCTGTTGACTTTCTGCGTTCAATGCGGATGGGATTGATAACGATATTGAATTGTGGCAGTTGCTTATCCTTCACAATGCTGTGCAGCAGTTTGGCTGCCTGATATCCGCCGTTCTTTACATCCAGCACGATGGAAGAAAGGGGAGGGTCGGACATATTGCAGAGTATTTCGTCATTATCCACTCCCAAAACAGCCAGATCCTGGGGGACTTGAATGTTGCTGATACCGCAGACTTCGGTTATGCGTAAGGCGAATACGTCGTCGCAGGCAAACAAGGCTGTGGGATGGGGGAGTTGCTGTAACCAGGCTTGGAGGGTCTGCTGGTCGGAAGTGGAGCCATAGCGGATGTTGCTCTCTTCATTATAGATATAGGCATGCTGCCCTACTTCGGCGAGGCGGGTACAGAAACCCTCTTCACGTTCGCGTGACCAGATTGTATCACTGGTGCCGTAGAAAGCAAAATTAGTGTAACCTTTCCGCAAGAAGTAGTTGGCGGCCATTTCGCCGGTGCCGTAGTAATCACCGGTAATATTGGATATGCCGTCCACACGATTGGTGTAGTTTTGCAAGATGACGGGGATGCCTATGGAGCGCAGCCGTTCGGTATTTACTTCGGACAGCTGTCCCATGATGGCATCCGCTCCCCAGCGCTGAGCAATATCAATGACTGTTTCGATTGCTTTTTCGTCATTGAAGTCTTCACGGCTCAATGGAATTCGATAAAAGCGCCAGTTGCCCACTTCCATGGAATATCGCAGGAAACCTTTTAATAAAAGGCGGCTGTACGCGCTGGTAAAATCGGATAATAGCAGTACTTTCAGCATACGGTATTAAATTTGCGGTTCGCTTTTTAATTGTTCACTGCAAATGTAAAACGTTTGTTTTTGTTGATATGCGTCAGTATGCGTTTATTTATTGTTGATTTGCGTCAATACAATTGTTTTCTATCTATTATATTCTTTTTGCTCTGTATTCTTTCGGTGACATTCCCGTATGCTTCTTGAAGTACCGTCCGAAGAACGACTGGTCGGGAAAATTATACCGGTCGGCTATCTCTTTTAGTGAGAGGTTGGTGGATTGTAGGGCGACTTTGATTTCCAGTGTGAGAAACTCATCGATGATTTCTTTAGCGGAAATCTGGCCTACCTCTTTAGTAATAGCGGAAAGGTAGCGTGTAGAAATACAAAGTTGCTCGGCATAAAAGGCTACATCCCGTTGCATGGTACAATTGGTATGTACCAGGTGGATGAACTTTTTGAACAGCTGTCCTTTCCGGTTGCCTCCCTCCAGTTGTTCCTTCGTGAAATATCTCTGTACCTTATCATAAGTATCCAGGAAGAATATCTGAAGTAGGTTCTGGGCAATGCTTTCGCGAAACTGATTTTCCTTGTCGGCATAGATGGCGGCGCTTGCCTCTATCATTCTCAGGATGGGGCGTATGGTTTCGAGTCTGGTATGTGTATAACAGGAATTCTCTTTCATGAAATGCATGAATGCCGGGTCCAGTCGGAAGCAGGCAACCTTCATCATCTCGCCCGAATAAGCGAAATAGTGTATCTGGAAGTCCGGGCTGGCCGATCTGAGCGAAAGAATAGAGCCGGGCAATAACATAATGTTCGTATTCGGTATAATGTGATGCTTCTCCAGATCTATGGTGATTTCCGCTTCTCCGCCGGAACAGAATAAAAGGACTCCATTCGTTAATTTGATGAGTCGGTTGTGGTAAAACTCCAGATTATCGGTCCCGGATCTGAAGGTTTCTGCTTTCGTAGTTAATAATGGATTCATACTTTATCTTTTTAAAGTTTTGCTGGGACAAAGGTAGAAGTTCTTTTTGGAATGTTAAGCAAACCGTTCCGAAAATGAACAAAGGAGTGCGACAAATGAAACAAGTTGTTGTTCAAAAACGGCATACCTTTGCCGCCGACATAACAAAAGATGTTTTTAAAAAGATTGTAGTATGACAACAAAGAAGAGATTGATTAGACAGATGATGACATTCATTTGTGGAGTAACATTGGTAGCATGCGGACAGGCTCCTACCGTGCAGACCAGTTCTGAGTATGAGGTGATGAGAATCACGACATCCGACAAGGAATTGCAAACGACCTATTCAGCGAGTATCCGGGGAAGACAAGACATTGACATTTACCCGCAGGTATCAGGTTTCCTGACTAAACTCTGTGTGGAAGAAGGTCAGGCGGTCCGCAAAGGACAAGTCTTGTTTATTATCGACCAAGTGCCTTACCGTGCGGCTTTGCAGACTGCGGAAGCCAATGTGGAAGCGGCGCGTGCAAGTGTAGCTACGGCTCAACTGACGTATGA
>ERZ840371.3931-NODE-3931-length-11593-cov-3.514907_pt1 | contig 11593 bp, 8 predicted proteins | sample MGYA00519937_ERZ840371 | MGnify/ENA primary metagenome ERZ840371 (study PRJEB31850, sample SAMEA3708873) | human gut metagenome | biome: human gut; feature: human-associated habitat; material: faeces | place: China | collected 2014 ... | reverse complement strand
TTGCAAATCCACCCGAACGTTGCAGGATGTTTTCTTGATTGTATCATATTGATTGGCAATAACTTTTTGATTATTCAAATTCGCCGAACTCACGTTAAATATATAACTTGCTTATATCAAGCTAACGTTACTTTACCTGGCTATGCGCTAATTGGACTTCCAGCCCGCGAACTATCATAACGGCATATCATTCCAAATTTCGGATGAACAGTTTTTGTTTCGGATATACATTGCGTGCGGATTGCAAATCCGCACGAACGAAGAGGAGTGGATCATTCCAAATTTCAGATGAAACATCTTCATATATTGTAATATTGTTAAGTCCGCGGGCTTCCGCAAACCCTCTTTTTAACATTTAAAACGCGCCATTTTTCAGTTCTTTCCGCAGCAACTTGCTTTCGTACGAATATTCCACAAATTTCGCGACTTACGTTTTTGGGTAGAAACAATATGCACGGCACAACGGAAGAGTATGTATAAAGAATATTGTAACAACTTCAATTTCAGGACATTATAATATATAAGACATAACAATTAATACTGTTTTACCTTGAAATATGACGTGCTTTACTCCGTAATATAGCATATATTATTCTGTAAAACATATCATATTACCATGTAAAGTATGCTACTTTATGATGTAATATATGCTATATTACGGAGTAAAACACGTCATATTACAAGGTAAAACAGGCATCTTTACAGTATAAAACAGCTATGAACAGGGGTAATATGCGGCAGACGGGTGTCTTTGTGGAATGCACAAAAACAGAAAATGCAGGTCAATGAGATGTTAAAATATGTACAAACAAGGTCCTTGTTGCACATATCGGCGTGTTTTGTGCATTATGCAGGACCAAATATAACTAATAAAACTGCACAGACGTACGGCATCTGTGCAGTTTTAATTCTATTTCAAGAGATTTGCAAGAACAAAAAAAGGTGTTTTTTCTTAACATTCACACCATGAATTTAACATTGTATTTCTCCTCCAGTTTGCTTATGTTTGCCCTTGTCTTTTCCATAAAAATCATGTATTCCTCCGACTCCGGGTTGAACGGCTTGTGCTCCAATGCTTTCTTTATGGGCTGCCATTCCGTAATGAAATGACGTGCGGCATCGGAGAAGAACGTTTCGGAAAATCGCTCCCAGATATATTCCACCGCCTGAGCGGAGGGATGCAGCATGTCCGGGGCATAGAAGCGGTAGTCGCGAAGCTCGTCGTTTACAATCTCGTATGCGGGGAAATAGACGACAGTGGCAGGGCGCATGCGCACAAGCTTGTCGGCGGCGAGCAGGAGGACCGCCTTTGAAAGGGCACTGCCGTGAAAGCCGTACTTGGCATAGCGTATCGGACTGACCGTGACAATGACCTTAACGCCGGCATACCGCGACACAAGGATGTCCACCGCCTCGGACAGATAGCCGAGGCATTCGTCCACGGTAAGCTCGCGCTCGGTAAAGAGAATGTGCGGACGCTTGGCGCAGTTATCCACTATCTCGCCCGTGGAGTTGAGCACATACACGTGATTTGTGCCGAGCGTCAGCACGGCGACATGAGGGGCTGCACCGGTCCTGCGCACCGTATGGAGTATGCTTGCGGGATTGTACATCACGCCATAGGGGTTTACCGTTGCCCTGAACTTGTAGTCAATGAAGCGGCTTCCTATGTTGTCGGCAAAGCACGAACCGACAAACAGCATGTCCTCAAAAGGAGGAATGGCAAAGCCGGGTGCGGGTATATTTACTTCTGTGCGGAAATCCATGGCATCAGCTCCTACTTACCTGCAATCCCTTGTCGCTCAGCGACATCTCAACGAAACGTGCATTGGCATTGGGACGGTTGGAATTAAGGATTGTGCGTATGCGTGCTGCGGCATCGGGATCCTTTGCAACCATGTAGAGATAGCCGCCTCCACCGGCACCCGAAAGCTTGTATCCGAGGCACAGGTCGTCTATCTGCGACGTTATCCGGCGCACGGCATCGGGGTTCGTGCCGCTGTCTATTGCCTGGTTCTGCTGCCATGTCTTCCTTACGAGGTGTCCCATCTGCGTGAAGTCTGCACGCTGTATAGCCTCGTACATGTCGTACACATGGTTCTTCATCTCGCGCAGCAAAGCCAGCTCTGAGTTATGGTTGAGGAACATGCGGCGCACAATCTCGGCAAGGATTTTCTTTGCCGTGCGCGTTATGCCGGTGTAATAGAGCAGATGGCACGCGCTGTATTCGGGGCGCGTGTATATGTCGGACGGCAGCCAGCGCACCGTGGGAGCCTGGTCGAAGCCGCGCTCGGTCTGCAACAGCTTTATGCCCTGCAATATTCCGCCGAACTGGTCCTGCCATCCTCCTCCGGTGGTAAGCAGCTGTTCGAGCACAAGGGTGCGGCTGCCTATCTCCGTCTTGTCCCACATAAGCCCGCAGAAATCGTTCAATGCCCCGAGCACCGTAGCCGCCAGCACGCTGCTCGTACCGAGTCCGCTGCCTGCCGGAATAGCCGAAAGCAGCGTAAGCTCTATACCGCAGCCGAATGATTCAAGCTGCTTCTCGAGCGTGCCGTACTCTTCCGTGGAGAAACCGGGCAGGAAACCGGCAAGCGCAAGTGCCGCCTTGGGTATGGAGAAGGGGCTGCCCACGTGGCGGAAGTCGGCAAGCTCTTCGTATGTGCTTATCGTTTCCATCGCTCCGAGGTCTATGCTCCTCAATATTATCTTATGTTCCTTGCAGGGGCGCACGTATGTCTGCAACGGCGGCTGACCGTTAAGCTCTATTGCAAGGTTTATCACGCTGCCGCCTTCCATAAGGCAATACGGGGGCGTGTCGGTCCAGCCTCCGGCTATGTCGATGCGCACCGGACTGCGTCCCCATACAATCTGGTCGTTGTAGACGGACATCACGGGCGACTGTCTCTCTGACAGGACGCGCTCGGTAAGTCCCTCACGCAACAAGCCGAACGCCTTTTCCTCCGCCGCCCGGCATTCTTCTCCCTTCAGGCGTGACAGCTCCGAACGGAACATGCTGTCGTGTATCTGCGTAAGCAGCGGGGCACCGGCGGCAAGAGCCCTGGGCTCTGGAATGTTGTATAGCGAATATTCCTTGGCGGCATGGCACAGGTCTAACTGGTAGAACACGCTGTGCTCATAATTATCTGCTATGACACGCCAGTTGCCGGCACGGAATTCATTGCGCTGAGCCGTAAGCCTTGACAGGCACGCCTCATTGGAAATGTCGTCCGCACTGAGCTTGCGCGCCTCAAGCCACAGTGTCCTTGCATCGTCGCCAAGCTCCGGCTCGTTGAGCATCCAGCGCAAAAGCAGTCCGGCATCGTCAAGGCTTTCGCATGCGGGGAATATACGTGCAGACTGCAGGTCGGTGCTGCCGTATATCGCGTCAATGTCTATGCCGCGCACGGACGCCCACTCACGGAAGGGCTTGCCGAGAAACAGCGTGGTTTCATCGTGCAGGCTTCCGCGGAACTTGTCGTCGAAGCCGTATGGACGCACCACATATTCGCCCTCACCGACAGGCACAACATCGACACAGTCGCCCGGACGGAGCGCGACGTGCCAGTCGTTTCGGGGCACACCCGTTATTATATTCTCATGGGCAAGGGTCCACTTCTCCCCCACCCAGCTGTTCTCTATCCACAGATTTTGGTTTGCCTCAGTTATCGAAGTCCTGACAACGGCATTCTGCACAAACATTGCCGGATGCGGCTTGAGCGAGTGGTGCATTATCTCGCGCTGGTCGTTCACAAGGTTCTGAACGGCAAGCGTGGACGATATTATCTCGTGGCTTGTGCCGTAATGATAGAACTCTCCGCCGGGAAGCGGCAGCACGGCAACCTTGAGGCTGTTCAGCTCATCATCCTTTATCCCGGGATTTGAACCGAGGGCACAGCCGAATTCGGAATATAAATCATAGTTGATTATCTCACCGTTGCGCATGGAACGTTCCATAAGGACCTTGACGGCACGGTCGCTGAGAAGCCAGATGCCTATGTCGGTAAGATAGAAATGTGACTTGAGCAACTCGCCGAGCGTCTTTATCGAAGGCTTCTGCATCATACACTCAAGCACGGACGATGTGTCGCGGCGCGACACAAACACTCCGTGGTCCGTGGCTATTTCGGGTCCGAGCCAAAGCCCGTAGCACACTACGTCGGCATCGGGCACAGCCTGCAGGGGCTTCGTGGCGCGGATATATACATCGCCGCTGACAATCATCGTGTGGATATTGTCCGGCGCCATGTCCATTATGCGCTCGTAAAGTGGTATCTGCAATGACAGCAAATCCTGCGAAAGGCGCTGCCCGCGCTCCCAGCGGAACACGGGAATGGGGGTAAGTATCTTGCCGGACGGGGCGTAGGCGGGCAGGCGGCGGCTCTGTCCGCCGGCATGAAGAAGCAGCCGCTTGTCTTTTTTCATCCACTCGTCGAAGGTCTCTCCCTCCGACATTTCCTCATAACACGACTGCAGCAGCCATGTGGAGCCTCCGCCGGAACCCAGCTTATGACCTACGGGGTCGTTGGTACAGAACCAGTCGGAGCGGTCGTACCCTGTTACATCATGAAAACAATTTACAAGATTTGGCGGTAGTGACAATAGTTTTTTCATTGCTTCTTCTGTTTATTTCGTCCGTTCAACAATATCATAAATATAATTACAGCCAGCAGCAGGGCACAGGCTATGTATGCAACAGTCTCGGTAACGGATATGGACTGCGGGTGGAAATCAAGCTCCACCTCATGGTCTCCGGCACCTACGTTGAGGGCGCGGAGCACATAGTTCACACGTCCAAGCTCTGCCGGCTTGCCGTCTATGGTTGCCGTCCAACCGGGATAATACACCTCGGAGAAGACTATTATGCCGCCGGTGGCTGACTTTACGGTATATTTAAGGTGGTTAGGCTCGCACTGTGTTATGCTGACGACAGATGTGTTGTCCTGCACCTTGGTGTCGCCGAGCACGTCTTTGAAGCGCTTGTCTGCCACAGCCTCGTGCCTGAGGCTGATTTTTCCCACGGCAGACAGCTCGTCGTTGGCATTGTCGACATAGGTTATCTTGTCGACAAACCATGCATTGCCGTAGGTATACGGATTCTGTATGGGTATGGTCTTGTTGTCCTGAAGGGGGACGATGAAGTATTTTGTATTGAGCATGTTGAGGACCGGGCACACCGAGTCGCCGTTAATCTGCGTCATGTCGCCGCCTGCTTCGGCTATAGCCTTCATCACACCGCTCATCTCCTGCCGGATATAGGCATCGGCAAGTTCCTGATAGCGGCGGAGCTTTGCCGCATGATAGCCTCCGATACTCTTGTGATAGTACGACGTCTCGTTCTCGTTGAAGGTATTTGTCGACAAATTGAGCACGCGGTGGTTGCCGCAGTTCTCCTTGTCCTGCAATATAATCTCGTCTGCGGGTGTGAGCTGCACCGGTGTCTCACGCACGCTCTTGTTTACAAACATGTCGTTGTTGAGATAGCGTTTGTTCACCTGCCACATGTCGGCAAGACACAGCACAAGGATTGCACCGACCATATACTCTGCCTTTATCTTGCGCATCTTGAAGAGGAAAAGGAGCAGGGTGCCTGCCGCTATTATCCAGAACGAGCGCCAGCAGTCGGCTGAGAACACGGCCATACGCATCTCGCGGAGGTTGGCAAGCAGCGGATTGAGATATTCGGCGGGAAGCTGGCTGAGCTGGTGCATCTCCATCGCCGACACGAACTCAGAGAAGAACACCGAGGGCATAAGGGCGAAAAGAAGGGCAAAGCCTCCGGTAAGCCCGAAGGATGCGTACACATATTTAATATTAAGGGAGAGTGTTTCGGGGTCGTCCACAATCTTCTTCAATGCCAGCATGGCAAGAAGGGGTATGGTAAACTCGGCAATGACAAGTATGGATGCCACCGTGCGGAACTTGGAATACATCGGCATGTAGTCGATAAAGAGGTCGGTAAGAGGCATGAAATTATGTCCCCACGACAGCAGTATGGATAATACCGTGGCAGCGAGAAGTGCCCACTTAACGGGTCCCTTGACGATGAAAAGCCCGAGAATGAACAGCATCAGCACAAAAGCGCCGACATATACCGGACCGCTTGTTCCGGGCTGGTTGCCCCAGTACTGCCCCATCTGCCGGTAGATGTCAAGGAAGTTGTTGTCCGCATGCTTCATTGCCGTATTGCTGTAGACCAGCGGAGCCGATGCCCCGCCTTTGGCATTTGGCACAAGCAGCGTCCATGTCTCGCTTATTCCGTAGCTCCACTGCGTTATATAGTCGCGCTCCAGACCGCTGTCCGTCTGGTTTGCCGAATTTGCCTTGACGAGTTCGCTCTTGCCACGCATCGACTCTTTGGAGTATTCCCACGTGTGATAGAGGTTGCTGATATTGATGCTTATGCCTATGAGAGCACCTGCGAGGCACACGCCCGTGGCTTTTGCAAAGTGTACAAGACGCTTGTTGCGTATGGCATCAACAAACCATGCGACAATCATGAAGAAAATAATGAACAGGTAATAATAGGTCATCTGCACATGGTTGGCGTTGACCTCGAACGCGGCGAATATCGCCGTGACTATCAGTCCCCACAGATATTTGCCCCTATATGCAAGGACGACACCGGCAATAAGCGGGGGCAGATAGGCAAGTGCCATGACTTTCCATATATGTCCGGCGGCAATGATGATAAAGAAATAACTTGAGAATGCCCATATCACCGCACCCAATGCCGCAAGCATCTGTCTGAAGTCGAACGCACGCAGCAGGATATAAAAGCCCAAGAGATAGGCAAAGATATACCAGACGTTTTCAGGAAGCCACAGATGATATGCCTTCATCACGGCAGACAATCCGTCGGTGCTGCTGTAAGACGGGGCGGTCTGATATGTCGGCATTCCGCTGAATACGGCGTTTGTCCACCGTGTGACCTCGCCCGTGCGTTCCTTATATTCTGAGATTTCGTGTCCGGCGCCCTTGCTTGCCGCCGAGTCTTCCCTGAAAAGGATTTTGCCTTCAATGTCGGCAGGAAAAAAATAAGCAAATGAAATAACTGCAAAAAGTATCACTGCCAGTACGTCCGGCAGATATTGTTTCCAAGTTTTCATGTATATAAACGTTTATTATTTCATTAAAATATTGCCACAAAGTTACTTAAAACAAGCGATAAAGCCAATTATTTATAGAAAAAGTTGTAATTTTGCGCTGTTTTACAACATTACGGCAAATGAAGATAGGAATTATCGTGGCAATGGAGAAAGAGCTTGTCGAGCTGCGCACGCTGCTTGACGACACTTCCACCGAACGTCACAACTGCAAGGACTTTATAATAGGAAACATCGGAGACAAGGTCATCGTAATGCAACAGTGCGGAATAGGCAAGGTAAACTCTGCAATCGGTGCCGTGGAGATGATTAACAACTATCATCCTGACCTTATAATATCAACGGGAGTGGCAGGAGGTGCCGACGTGACGCTGAACGTGACGGACGTGGTTGTGGGGACTTCTTACATATACCATGATGCCTATTGCGGAAGCGAATGCCAGCGCGGACAGATAATGGGAATGCCCGAGAAGTTCAAGGCTCCCGAAAGGCTTGTCGAAAAGGCTCTTGCCATTGAAAGCGACACGCAAATACACGCGGGAATGATTGTAAGCGGTGAGTGGTTTGTAGACTCCCGCGAGAAGATGCGTTCCATTCTCAACAGTTTTCCGGAAGCCACGGCAGTAGACATGGAGAGCTGTTCCATTGCACAGACATGCCATATATACGGCGTGCCGTTCATCAGTTTCCGCATTATCAGCGACATTCCGCTCAAAGACAACAACGCGTCACAATATTTCGACTTCTGGGCACGAATGGCAGAAGGCTCGTTCAACGTTACAAAGAAGTTTCTGGCAGCAATATAAATAAGCCGTGTGGGTCTTACTATCAGTCATATTAGTCTTATTAGACCTATTTGCCATATTAGACCTATCAACCCAATAAAACAATTATGAAAAAGATACCAAGCTTTACAATAGATCACAACCGCCTGCTGCGCGGCATATACGTCTCGCGCAAGGACAGCGTGGGAGGAGAAACCGTTACTACCTTCGACATACGCATGAAGGAGCCGAACCGCGAGCCGGCACTGCACAACGGGGCACTGCACACCATAGAGCATCTTGCCGCAACATATCTGCGCAACGACGAGGAATGGCGCGACAGGATAATATATTGGGGACCGATGGGATGCCTGACAGGCAACTACCTGCTGATACGCGGCAACTATGAATCAAAGGACATAGTAGAGCTGATGAAGCGCACATTCCGCTTCATTGCCGAATTTGACGGGAATATACCAGGAGCGGCACCGCAAGACTGCGGCAACTGGCTTCTCCACGACTTGCCGATGGCTAAGCTTGAAGCAAGAAAGTATCTGGAAGAGATTCTCAACTGCATTAAAGAGGAGAACCTTGTATATCCGGAATAATTACCTGCCAACCTGTATGGCATGGGGGGGAAATAATAATAAAGCAAGCCAATAACAGGAATGACGAAAAAGGATGGTGTGTCAATATTCAACTCTTCCAATCTGTAGGGACATATTCTTGTATTTGTCCGCTTATAACAGGTTGACATTCAATGTCTATTTGGCGGACAAATACAAGAATATGTCCCTACCAGTTGCTGTATAAATATTTTGACACACCATCTTTTACTATTATTAAGAGTAAAAACTCTTTTGGAAACTCTTCACCATAAGTTATCTTGTTTTTCCCAACCCCAGTCGTCCGGCATACCGTCTTCAACTTCAATTTCTTCTGTTTCGTTATCTGAAGTTACCTCGGCTCCAGAGATGTGTTGCATTAAATTATCCATCTGTACTATGATGATAGTACTTTCCGGTTTTATATATACTCTTTTCTTCTTCATTCTTCAAGACTTTATTTCACAATAATTTTCTTGCCCTTGCAAATGTATATGCCTCTTGACAGTGAAGTGCGACTGTGCATTTTCTGCCCCTGCAAGTTGTATATGTTATCATTTGCATTTGTTTCTTCTTCGCCAATCTTTATGCTGACGAAGCCTGTTGTCTCATCGAAATTGCTTTCTATATCGCTCATAAATAAAGAATGAGATATACCGTTTTCTCCCATCTGATGTTCATCCTCTATCCACCAGCAATAGCCTTTGCTATAGTAATCTTTTGTGAGATGCATCAACTTGCTGTTATATAGCAAGTACGAGTTCTGCAGAATGTTTACCGGTTTATATGAACCCTTTATTGTAAGTTTACAGTCGCTTCCTGCGTATGTATACGGGTTACCCTCGTTTGTTACAATTTTCGGTTCATCGTCCGAATTATATGATACTCGATCTATCATATAATACGGTCCTTTCATTGTCTGCGCAGCTTCATCACCGATCTTAATTTCTACATCTCCTATGTTTCCGTTATATCCAGGTCTGATGATATAGCAGCTGCCGGCTTTCAAAACTACATCATCTTCTTTGAAATCGTCAAGGTTTATTGTCTTGAATTCAATGGTATAGCGGTCCTTAAAGCCTGTAAACTCTGCGATACGTGGATAAGGGAAGAATGTTGTATTTACCTGATACTTTGTGAGATTAACCGGAAGCACTATCGAATTCCACTTGTCTTCTTTTAGTGCACGCCTCAGTACTAATGGCCTGTTCTTGAAATTTCCATTACTGTTAAATTTGTCCTGGTCATCAAGAGCAAAACTCTGACCGAGATATTTAAGGCGGAAATCATCAAAGTATATCACTTCGTCAGATGTCATTTCCCTTTTTGTTACCTCGATTCCCATTTTAAGACTGGTATTTTCATTGCTGACATACACGAGTAAGGAGTTTGGATAGCATCCTGTATAAAATGACACACCTGCTTCCACATAATTCTCCGGTGCTTTTTTCGCTTTCAGGTTAGCGAGAATATAATTCGTATCATTGTTTTTATCGTCAAGACTTTGCTGTATATTCTCATCGTACCCCTTCATATAAGATTGCGGCAATAAATTTACATAGGCATTTTTTGCAGTGCCCAAATTGGCGTTTTCGTCTGATATTGCAAATATTCTTGCTATGCAATCTGTTCCGTTTGTTTTATAAAAGCCTTGGCAGTCTATTCTATACCACCCCGGTTGTGTCACCGGCACGGTTTGATACACTTTATAATTAGGCTTTGTGTTATCGGCTATTTTTACTCCGGCAATTCTTCCACAATAGAACATTCCGAATTTTCCGTCTGCATGGTAATCGTTGTATTCTGAATCAGATATGCCAGACGGTCGTTTATAAACGTTTGAAGATGCAAAATCAGTTTTATACCAAGTGTCGTTATTGTTGTCTCCGTTGATATTTTGATAGTTAGAAGACCACCCACGATCTTTAAAACCGTCTTTTTGCGAAACAAGGTTGTATTTATTCAACCTGTTAAAATTCTGTCCCCTAATAAGGAATGTCAAGTCAATAGGCTTTTCGTTATAATAATTGACATCGTCAAGGGTCGTATTTGTAAACTCTTGCATGTTCACAATCTTCCAATAAGAATATTTCTCATCATAAGATGCATGAGTTTTACTTAATCCTCTGACAAGGTTGTAGTTGCCCTCTGCAAACACAGAAATAGTCATCTTGCAGTTGCCAACAAGTTCAATGTCATTTTTTAAATTGCTGTTTGCGTTATAGTTATCACTTGTCAGACATTGTATCTTATATACAACATCTTTTTCTGTGATACCTTTCTCTTCTGGATTCTTAATGTCTGAATAATTAACACGTGTGAGCCTCCATCTTGGTGCAATCCTATATGATACGCTACTTTCACGGTCCAAGAATACTCCGTTTCTGACGTTTTTCTCATCTTGGTCTTCTGTTACTTTTGCCATATAGATACCGTCTTTACCATTAAACGGGCTTTGTATAAGGTAGTAGTCTTCATAAGTACCGTCACTTTTCTTTACTTTCTCAACTATGAGAGGAAGCCCCACTGTGTGTGTTGCCGTACGTGTACCCCAAAATCCTCCGGCATTAAGGAACATTTTCTTGCCGGTATTATAAAACAATATCCTCTCGGAAGTGGTGCTCCCTTTGGAAAAAATATCATCTAATGTCACACCGTTCCCATTATAAGTACTCTCTTCAATGAGACCTATATCGTCTTGATTTTGCGCGTCTGCAGGTATTATATTTACAGTAAACAAAAATGTAACAATAGTGACTATCCAATAAAATCTTTTCATGTTCTACTGTTCTTGAAATAAATAATAATTATATACTTGATATACTAATAAATATTAGAATGGTCAAAATCCATATTAGCTCTTTACGGCTAATGATTCATAATGGGACTACAAAGATAACATGTTTTAGCATATCTATAAGGAAATTAAAGTAACAAATATTTACATTTTAACGCTTTTTCGGGGGGGGGAAAATATTTATTAACTAATTGCATGTCTTTTGTTTACATCTTTTAATATAATATTATACACACCTTAATATGTAAACAAATAAGCACACTTGAATAAAAAGAACTGGTATCAACATAATAAAGACACTACAATCGTTTAAAAAAGAAC
>ERZ840371.3929-NODE-3929-length-11594-cov-2.974695_pt1 | contig 11594 bp, 10 predicted proteins | sample MGYA00519937_ERZ840371 | MGnify/ENA primary metagenome ERZ840371 (study PRJEB31850, sample SAMEA3708873) | human gut metagenome | biome: human gut; feature: human-associated habitat; material: faeces | place: China | collected 2014 ... | reverse complement strand
AGCCTCACTATCTCACGCACCAGCGCAAGCCCTAAGCCAACTCCTCCAAGCTCACGGCTCCTTGACTTATCCACACGGAAAAAAGGTTCAAACACTCTTTCAATATACTCAGGGGATATTCCCCTTCCCGTATCCCTTACGGCAATCACTGCATTAGTATCCCTTTTATTAACCGACACATACACGCTTCCACCATCGCGGTTATATCTTATCGCATTTTCCACAAGATTGAACACAACTCTGTAGATAAGTATATCACTTCCGGTCATATACAGTTCGCCACAGCACCCGGCATTAAGTACAATGCCTCTCTCCCTTGCGAGCGGTTCAAGGTCAGCCAATACCTCCTCCACAAGTGCTCCAAGCTCTATTTCGTCAGTGCGTGCCACTGTCTGCAGCTCACTCATATCAAGTAAGGTCTTAACAAGCTTTGTAAGTCTTTCCGTCTGCTCGGCAGCCATCTGTATCGTCTCGGCGGTCTCAGAATCCACGTTCGGATGTGCGGAGGAATTATACAGATCAAGCTGCGCCTGCATAAGTGCAAGCGGTGTCCTGAGTTCATGTGCTGCGTTTCCTGTGAACTGTCTCTGTACCTCAAACGCATCCGACAAGCGCATCAGCATCTTATTATAAGAATCTCCAAGTCTTACAAGCTCTGAAGCTCCCTTTTCATCAATAACGGACGCTGTCAGGTTTTGTACCTGAACCTTTTCAACCTTTGCTGAAAAATCCCTGAGCGGCTTGAGAGCATGTCCGCTCACGAAATATGTGACCATGCCTCCGATAAATGTTACCACCGCTGTTATAAACCAGCCCCTTCTTCGATAGCCTGCCTTGGTATCATATATCTGCACAGCAAACTGCGAAGCGAAATCATCCCACTCACTGTCCGGAATATCAATATACAGGGTCTCCTGCTCGGCACTGCTGCCGTGGTCAGTCACAACATTCTGAAGCGAATCAATATAGTATATTCCGTTCCTGTACAACAGAAAATTCAAAAAAATACATATCGCCGCTATAAGCAATGCCGTTATTACAGTAAGTCTCCACTGAAGTGATATTTTTCTCATGACTTATCTCCTATTCTGTAGCCCTCTCCAATCTTATTCACAATCGGGTCATATCCCAGCTCCGCCTTAAGCTTTTTTCTAAGTGATGACATATGAACCCGTATGGAATTGGAGAAGCTGTCAGCCGTCGCATCCCACACATGTTCAATAAGCTCCTCCTGGCTTACCGGCCTTCCCTGATTTAATAAAAGATATTCGAGTATGCCATTCTCCTTTCTTGTCAATATCACCTTAGCGCCGTTCACATAAGCAGCCCTTTCCCTTGTATTAAATTTCACTCCATCACATTCAAGGCACACATCCTTCTGGACAAACCTACGCCTTGTGAGGCTTCTGACCCTCGCCTCTAACTCCTGCAGATGGAAAGGCTTCTCCATATAGTCATTAGCTCCTGCGTCAAGCCCCTCCACCTTATCCGCAATCTGGCTTCTCGCAGACAAAATAAGCACCTTGGTTTCCTCATTTTCCTGCCTTAGCGTCCTTAATATCTCCATTCCGTCCGTCCCCGGAAGATTCAGGTCAAGCACAAGCAAATCATATTTCTCTTCTAATATCATCCTTAGCGCTTCATCGCCGTCATAACAGACATCGACCTCATATCCGGCTCCATGAAGGCTCTTCGCTATCGCATCGCATAATTTTTTTTCATCCTCAACAATGAGCAGTCTCATAATTATACTCCTGTCTACTGCAGGCAATGCCTGCTGTACTGACTCCAAATAAATAATTTGAAAATTTTATTTTTAATTTTCTCTTTTCTTAACACAAATTTAACACCCTGTATTGTATGATAATAACGTCAAAAGGTCAATAAGCCATTCTGACAATGCACTGCTTGTTCAGGAAAATCACAAATGAAAGGGGAAATTTATTTGAAATGCAAAACAAAGGCTGTTGTACAGACAGCGCTGCTTATTGCCGGTACCGCAATGCTTATATACGGCGCATACCGTGGTGAAGCAGCCACAGTGCTGAGCAAGGCAATAAAATTATGTCTGGAGTGTGTAGGAATTGGATAAGAAAAAAACATTTTCAAAAACAATCGCTCGTTTCCGCGGATGGATACAGGCTGCTGCCACTTTACTCACCAATATTCATCTGCCGAACCTTTTTAAAGGAACAATATATCGCGGAAATGCTAAAACCGTATGTGTTCCCGGCCTCAACTGCTATTCCTGCCCGGCTGCATCAGGCGCATGCCCGATTGGAGCGTTTCAGGCTGTAGTGGGCTCATCCAAATTTAAGTTTTCATATTATATAACCGGCTTTTTTATTCTTATGGGCGTACTGCTTGGCAGAGCAATCTGCGGCTTCTTATGCCCGTTCGGCTGGTTTCAGGAGCTGCTGCACAAGATACCCGGCAAAAAGCTCTCCACAGCAAAGCTTAAGCCTCTCAGATACCTGAAATATGTTATACTTGTGGTTTTCGTATTTCTATTGCCTATAGTAGTCACCAATTCCATAGGCATGGGCGATCCATTTTTCTGCAAGTATATATGTCCTCAGGGAGTACTTGAAGGTGCCATCCCACTCTCGCTTACCAACAGCGGAATCCGCTCGGCACTTGGAAAGCTGTTTACCTTCAAGAGTTCAATACTTATAATCTTCGTTGTGCTAAGCATTCTCTTTTACAGACCTTTCTGCAAATGGATATGTCCTCTGGGTGCGATATACTCGCTTTTTAACAAGGTATCGCTTCTTCAGATGAAGGTTGACACAGACAAATGTGTCGGCTGCAAAAAATGTACCAGGGCATGCAAAATGGATGTCGATGTAACAGCCAGTCCTAACCACCCCGAATGCATACGCTGCGGAGCCTGCATAAAAGCATGCCCGACAAATGCAATCTGCTACAAATATGGTTTGGGCAGCACACAGAAGGACACAATCGGCAAAAGCGGACAGAAGAACCTGAATATTGAACAACCGTCCAAATAATCTAAAGTCATGGCAATACCGGACAACAAAGCAAAAAATATTTTATTTATAAGGAGATTTTTATTATGAGAACAAGAAAACTGATCACTGCATTAACAACCCTGTCAATAGCGCTTGCAATAACCGCTTGCTCGGGAAAAGGCAATAACGGCACAGACATAAACACTACCACAGCCAGCAGCACATCCGGCTCCACCGAAAGCAGCTCATCCAATACCGGCACCTCTATGAGCACAGATGAACTTACAGAGCGTATGAATGACCTCTATCAGCAGGAAAACGTGCTGTTTAGCGATCACAGTGATGTATGGAACAAGATGTTCGGATTCATGAGCAAGGACAATATCGGTGAAAATCAGGAAATGGAATATGCTGACTTCCTTGCAAGTACTCTTGAAGCCAACAAGGCATCCTTCACTGAGGAGGAGCTTGCGGTTGTAAGTTCCGACATAGAAACGATACGTGGTATAGAAAAGGAAATAACCCAACTCCAGAACCAGCTTTCGGCTGCCGGAGCATTCGCTGATGGTACATCTGTCAAAGAAAACTCAAATCCATTTCCGGGCTTCACAGGAAAGGATCTCGAGGGCAATGACGTTGATGACAGCATCTTCTCCGCAAATTCAGTAACTGTAGTCAACTTCTGGTTCAATGGATGCAAGCCTTGTGTTGCCGAGCTTTCCAAGCTTAATGAACTCAATGAAACTCTTAAGGGCATGGGTGGCGAGCTCATCGGTATCAACACAGAAACACTTGACGGAAATAAGTCAGGTATTGAGGAAGCCTTAAAGCTTCTTGAAAGCCAAGGTGCGTCCTACCGCAATATCTATTTTGACTCTGACACCGAAGCAGGCAGATACGCAGGCAATATCATGGCCTTCCCTACTACCATACTTATCGACAGAAACGGTAATATTGTTGGCGAACCATTTCTCGGAGGTATAGATAATCAGGATAATTATGACCAGCTCTTAGAGCAGATTAATGCTGTTGTTGCCGCAGACAGCAGCAACAAATAAGTTATATAAGCTGTATAAGGATATACCGCAAATGAGGGGCAAAAGGTATTTTGCCTCTCATTTGATATACGTAAACCGCTCCGCAGCACAGGTCAGCTCTCCTGTCCCAGAATAATATTTATAAGCTCTCTATCAAGCATTATCGTCCTGTTCCATGGATTTATAATAATTCCCTTTATATCCCGGGCTTCAACAGCGGTATGAAAAAGCCTCCCGATATCAGTCAAAAAAGCAGACTTTATGCTGTCAGCTCCTTTGAGTTCCTCATCAAAGCTTGTAAAAGCAGACCACCATATTCCTCCGTCCTCAGTCTTAACTGTCTGAAGTCTCATCTGCGTGTTCTCAAGTGACGGCTCAACTGCGACAATAAGCTGTCCCTCCTCCTTCATACGTCTGCGGATAACCGTCAGCGTATGTGCAAGCCTTTCCCCTGACGGTTCATTCTGAAGTGCCAGAACCGCTTCCTCTATTTTTTCATTGCCTATAAGACCCTCGTCTTTATTTTGTATATTATTCATACTACTTCACACCATATCCCTTCCGCCAACCTCAAAGCAGCTTCTTAGCTTGTCGGTAACAGCCGCATCAATCCAGCCTTTCTGTACCATATCTCCCAGTATGCTGCATGCCTTATCATGAGACATTCCTGACTTATATGGTCTTGCCTCTGTGAGCGCCTGATAAATGTCAACACATGCCATAAGCCTCTCCGGTTCATTCAGCTCTTCAGCCTTTTTCCCGAAGGGATAACCTGTTCCGTCAAGCTTCTCATGGTGAAGTGCCGCCCAGTCGCGCACCTCATCAAAATCCTTGACCTCAGAAAGTATCATATATGTATATCCGGCATGATTTTTCATCCTTGAAAATTCCTCATCCGTAAGCCGTCCCGGTTTCTCCAAAATCTCATTGCCTATAGCCATCTTTCCAATGTCATGAAGAGCACCTGCCATATAGAATTTTTCAATATCAGCCTGTGAATATCCCATGTATTCTGCCAGCTCTGCCGCCTTCTTGGCCACACCGAGCGAATGCTTTCCCGTAAACTCCGACTTATAATCGACAATCCCGGCAAAAAAATCTGCGATACCCTTACAGGTCTCAAAATCACAGTCTCTCTTGTCCCTTGGTATCTTTTTCCATAACTCATCCTCGAACCTGTCCTGCGACATGCTCACAAAATTTTCTTCTGAAAATACCTCAAGGAAAGCATCGGCACACTCGCTGTCAAACAGAATATTTCTGTTCCTGCACACATATTCCTTTGCCCTTATCCAGCTCTCACCGCTGAAATCACAGGAATTACCCATGACATCAACCATATCACACAGATGAATTATTCGCGCAAAGAGCGGAATCTCATCCCACCTTTTTCCGAATGTTCCTGTACCGTCGGCATTTTCGTGATGATATAAAACAGCTCCTGAAACATCTGTATAAAAAGGAAGCTTTTTTATATTCTGTTCACCATATGTACAATGCAGCCCTATCTTTTTATGTATGGAGCCGACTATACTTTTTATTATCTCAGGACTGTATGCCACCCCATTTTCACTTATTATATCTTCGCTTTCATTGAACATACCTCCGCCTTCAACGACTGTATTTTTATCTCCCTGCGTGCTGCCGCCAAGAGATATGTTGGAAATGTTATTTTCCTGTATTTCCTCAGAGATATACTGCGTCAATGCATTATCATGAAGCATTGCACAGATTGCCAAATCCTGCAATGCACTTCCTTCTATTCCCAACCTTTCTGCCATACATACGCTGATGTAGGCAACTCTCTTGCCATGTCTGTTAGTGACATGCACAAGCTCTGCCTCTATACAGTCAAGTGCGTATGAACAGGCACCAACAAGACCAACTATATCAAGCTCCATCTCTAAACCTCCATGTGGTGCAGACACCGCCTAAGCTGCTGCAACCAATAAACAATCCGATTTTCATCTATAATTTTATATATTCCTCATCATCTCCTTGACCTCCTTGTCCGGTGTCAATGACTCACATATCTTATTAATCGCTTTTTTATATGATACAGCATCAAGTCTAAGATTTTCTTTGTCCGCAAGAAATTCCCATATTCTTTGCGGAAATGTCACAAAGCACTCAGCAAGCAGCCACCCTGCCGCCATCTGGGTATAATATCCGTTGGCGGAAAAATCCCTGTTAACAAGTGATAATATCTCATCTAAATATTTTCCCGTGATTACCTGATTGCGAATCCCATAATCATTTCCCGTATTCACAGGGATATTTTTCCTATTATCTTGATACTGTATGTCTCTGATAAACTTTTCATCTCCGATATTTATATCGGCAGAAGTTACCTTCCTCATTCTGGGCTTGCGGCTGCCAGCTTCATCAACCTTGAGATAGTGGTCTAACAGCATGATAAGCCCTACCCTTGCCCTGTACTCATCACCCGACAGCACGCACTCCCTGATATACGGCAGAAATTCGTCCCTGAAGCTGTCAATCACCCTAAATTCTATACAGAATCCATCATTCACAGCCCAGTTATTGACAAGCGGAACATAGTCTTTTAAATCCTGCAATGCCTTGTCAAAATTCTTTTCCTTTGCCGTGCCATATCCAATCACATAGCCGCGCAAAAGTGTCTCCTCGTGATAAATGTCCGGTTCAGTGAGCAATGCCCTGAAATCTTCATTATCCTTGACAAGCTGCCGCGCATATTTCTTTAACACAGGCTGCCGCACGCCTATAACATTATCACAGCCCGGTATAAGCGCTGACGTAAAGGCGGCATAATTTCCCTTATCAGACATTTCAAGCAATTCATTTCTTATGTACTCAAGCATATAAACTGTGTATCTCCCTTCACCCGCACAATATATGGGACAAGGACACTTCCTTGTCCCGTAACACTCCCGTCACATCATCTTGTCAATACTTTCCTACAATATCTATGTGCCCCACAATGAGGACATGTGAGCTTACGCTTCGTGATTGTGTGTGCTCCCATAATATAGTCCTTCAGCTCCGGCACAAATCTTGTATTACATTCCGGACATTCATAAGCACCGGCGTCCCTGTCAAGCACACATGCAATCGCTATTCCAAAAACAACCACCACAGTTCCTATGACAATAAGTACAATCCTTATCCAATTGTCCATCTCAATAGCTCCTGAAATGACAAACAACGGTACCGCAGCCACAAGCACCAGCAGCGCAACCATAGCCGACATAATTATTTTCTTTTTGCTCTCCTGAGCCTCTCTCATTAAATTCACCATATTTTCCTCCGCTTTCTTTCGATAATCTTCCTCAGAAACTCTCTCCCCGGACAAAAGCTCATTTACCGTAATATCAAGCTCATTGCATAATGGTAAAAGCAATGACACCTCGGGAAACCCATTTCCGCGCTCCCATTTTGAAATCGTCTTATCACTGATTCCAAGCTTTTCGGAAAGCTGCTTCTGCGTATAAGCTTTTCTCTTTCTTTCACTCGCAATGAACTTTCCAATCATAATCTGATCCATCGGGTTACCTCCTTCCTGAGTCAATTATCATTCAAATTCCTTAAACATCACACCCACAAAGCGTAGAAAATGGTGAATTTATGCGGATTCCACGCTCCGTAGAGCTATGTCTTTGCAAGCTATTTCCTGCTGAGACAAAATATACGTCTCTTCTCTTCTTTTTCACCCGGCCACGCAAAATATTCGATAGCATCAACAATAAATCCATCAGTCTAAAATAGGAAGATTATTTATACACGGCGGCAAATGCATCATATGATGATCCGTCATCGGTGTTAAAATCATGCCTCCCCTTGTAAGCCTTCCCCAGTAGACCAGAAGCCACACTGAACGGAAATCCGTTGTCACGCCGCCCTCCTCAAGTATCCGCATCACCCACTCAGCCGGAACCATCGAATTAATCTGTTCCAAGGTTAACCCTGCCAATATCTTCCGTGTATTCTTCCCTACAGTAATCATATACTCATAAAGTGCATCCACGTTCAGAGCCTTTCCGAAAGCCACAGCCTCATCAAGCTCCAGCGCATTCCCTGTATCGGTAATCGGTGAACCAATCTTCCTCTGCCATTCGGAATTAAAAATCTGATTCCGGTTGACCATCAGAATATTGCTCACCAAATCCTCTATTCTGTATGTATGCCAGAACTGCCAGCACATCGGCACAGTTCTTGTACCTGCATAGTGCAAATCGACATCATAATCCTCACGCGGAACCAGCGTATCCCTGTTGCCATCCATCATATATTCCAGAACATAATCCGCAATAGTCTTTTCCTTCCTGCCGGAAATCTCCGCCGGATGAACCATCGCATGAACCTCCAATGTAAGCTGTCTTATCTTGTCCAAATCGCTCCCCTTTAATGCCTCACGCAGTTCACCATAACACTCCCTTATAGGTGCAAATAATTCTTCCTTCGTCATACACTTCCCCATCCTTCCTCAAATTGATTTTACACAGTCACTCTGTATTTAATATTATATATCATCGAACACATGTTTGCAATATGTTTTTCAAATAATTTTATATTCTATGATTAGGGTGTCAAAACATGCTCTGCAAATTCAGTTGTGCATAACTTGTCATATTTATGCATACCGCGACTTTTGTGAGAAGCTTAGTTGTTCTTAGGACTTTGTTTACTATCCAGCCACAGTCAGCATGGAGGCTGTCTTAGTTGCAAACAGCCACGGAGGGCTGATTTTGCAACGGTGGCGGAACTTATAAAAAACACCACGAAACCCATCAGACGCCGTTTCTATGTGGCGCATGAATAATTCCGTGGTGCATATTATTTTCTGGGACAGGGGTCTGACCCCTGTCCCAGATTTATTGCTGTGTAACATTTATGATTTCAATACTCTTAGGAAGCGCCTCACTCACATTGTCCTCCGTGAGTATCGTGCCGCCCTCGAAGCCTGCAAAGGTTACGGCGTAGACCTCGCCGAACTTAGAAGAGGTTGTCAGAAAGTATCTGTGTGCAGGCTGGGTATTCTTTACGGCGGCCTGCTTTACCACGGCTTCTTTTACGTCCGGTGTAGTAAAGCCGCTCAGCCTGTCAACGCCGTTAACACCGAAAAAGCCTTTACTGAAATGGTATTTCTGAAGATTCAGAACAGCCTCGCCGCCTACTATGGCATCGGTTGAGCTTTTAGGCTCCCCACCAATCAGGATGACGTTGAAGCCCTTATCCGCAAGTCTTTTAGCATGGGAAAGTGCATTAGTAATATAGGTTGCCTTCTCCTGCCTGATATACTCAATCATCCAGCCCGTGGTGGTTCCTGCATCTAGATACACACAGTCATCCGGCTCGATGAGTGAGGCGGCATAGCGCGCAATCGCCTGCTTCTCCGTGGTCTGCAGCTCCTGCTTCTGCACCATGGAGAGTTCTTTATTTACAATCTGTGCAGGGTGAAGTGCTATCGCTCCCCCGAACACCTTGGTAAGCCTTCCCTCCTTGTCAAGCGTAATTATGTCACGTCTGATTGTTGACTCAGAAGTATTAAGGATTTCCTTGAGCTCCGCAACCGTTATGCTCTCCCTCTCATATACCAATCTTACAATCTCTTCCTGACGTCGTTCTGTCAACATTTATTTTACCTCCAACCGCCGGACATGTACCTCTGCGAAATCCGCAAATCCGTTTTTTGCTGTCCATTACTGCCGTAAAGCGGACATTCGCAATCCGCTTTCGCTACCTGCTCATGAACGCAGTTCGCATCCCCCTTACCCACCGCTTAGTGCTCTACACACTTGAAGCGGGGAAGTGCTTATTCTGCGTTCACATCGTGGATTCACTGTAAGCTAAGGAACTATTTTTTCAGCGATGTCTCTCTTATAATTTTTCTGATAGGCAGTACTCTTCCCGGCGAAACCGAAAGCTCATCAACACCCATCCTTATAAATTCCTCAGTAAGTGTTGTGTCCGCTCCCAGCTCTCCGCAGATTCCTGCCCATATTCCTGCCTTATGTGCATTCTCTACAGTCATCCGTATCATCTTTAATACTGCCGGGTGATGCGGGTCGTAGAAATCGTCAAGCTTCGGATTCTGCCTGTCGATGGCGAGGGTATACTGCGTGAGGTCATTTGTTCCGATACTGAAAAAATCAACCTCCTTTGCCAGCTCGTCGCTGACCATGACCGCAGCCGGTGTCTCAATCATAATGCCCTCAAGCACATCAGCATAGGCTATTCCCTGCTCCTTAAGCTCTGCCTTAACCTCCCGCATGATATCCTTAATTCGTCTCACTTCCTTTACAGAGGTAATCATAGGGTACATTATTGCAATATTTCCGTATACACCGGCACGCAGAATTGCTCGAAGCTGTGTCTTAAAAATCTCAGGCTGTGAAAGGCATATTCTTATCGCTCTGTAGCCAAGTGCCGGATTTTCCTCCTCACCGAGATTAAAGTAGTCAACCTTCTTATCGGCACCGATATCAAGAGTTCTTATGATGACGCGCTTACCCGCCATAGTCTCTGCCACCGACTTATAAATCTGGAACTGCTCATTTTCCGTCGGAAAATCATCCCTTCCAAGGTATATGAATTCACTTCGGAACAGTCCTATTCCGCTCGCATCATTCTTTAGAACCATAGCAAGGTCACCGGTACTGCCTATGTTAGCATACAGCATGACATGCTGTCCGTCCAGTGTCACATCCTCTTTTCCCTTAAGAGTGAGAAGCAGCTCCTTCTTCTCATCCTCCTCCCTCTTACGCTTTGAAAGCCTGTCATAGGTCTCCTTATCCGGCTCAATATATATAGCTCCGTCAAAGCCATCCACTATGGCTTCCGTTCCATCCAGATTCTCCGTAAGAGTAAGCCCTGTATCAACAAGTGCCGGAATGCCCATGGTTCTCGCAAGTATAGCTGTGTGTGAATTCACCGAGCCGTGAACCGTCACAAATGAAAGAATCTTGTCCTTATCCATCTGGACTGTCTCAGAAGGTGCGAGGTCATCTGCAAGGATTATCACCGGTTCATCGACATTAACCTGCCCATTCCTTCCGCCTTTAAGGATAGATATAAGACGCTCTGATATATCCTTTACATCAGCAGCTCTTCCGCGCATATATTCATCATCCATTGCGGAAAACATGTTGGCAAAATTATCCGCTGTGACACCGACAGCATACTCTGCATTTACCTGCTGCGTTGTAATGATGTTATTAACCGAATCCGTGAAATCGTCATCCTCAAGCATCATCCGGTGAACCTCAAATATAGCCGCATTCGCTTCACCTACCTCCTTGCAGGCCTTATCATAAAGGGCTGCAAGCTGTGTGAACACCATCTGTCTCGCCTCCTCAAAACGTGCAAGCTCCACATCTGTATCATTTATCTTAACCCGGACAATTTTATGCTCTTTTTTTGAAAAAACACTGATTTTTCCTATGGCTATCCCACCGAAAACACTTTTACCATGATAAACCTGCATACTAATCCTCATTTCCGAGCGATTTGTTGCGAGAAGGCGATGAGAAATCCGCACAGGCGGTTTCCCATCTGCCATCAAAGCAATTTGTTTTCGCTCAGAAACAAATTGCATGTGTGAAAA
>ERZ840371.3920-NODE-3920-length-11613-cov-5.472314_pt1 | contig 11613 bp, 7 predicted proteins | sample MGYA00519937_ERZ840371 | MGnify/ENA primary metagenome ERZ840371 (study PRJEB31850, sample SAMEA3708873) | human gut metagenome | biome: human gut; feature: human-associated habitat; material: faeces | place: China | collected 2014 ... | reverse complement strand
TTTCCGCCAGAATCATTTCACGCATTGCCTTGATCTTTTCACCTTCGAAGAACATGTGTTCCGTACGGCAAAGCCCAATACCTACTGCACCGAAGTTACGAGCCACTTCCGCATCATGAGGAGTATCCGCATTCGTACGTACCTGCAGACGAGTATACTTATCAGCCAGCGTCATTAATTCGGCAAAGTCACCGGAAAGTTCTGCAGCCTGTGTTTCTACCTTACCATTATAAACTACACCTGTACTTCCGTTCAGAGAGATATAATCGCCTTCTTTCAACACAACACCGTCAATTTCTACGGTACGGTTTTTATAATCGATATTCAATGCACCTGCACCTGATACACAACATTTACCCATACCACGAGCCACAACAGCAGCATGAGAAGTCATACCGCCACGAGCCGTAAGAATACCTTCGGCAACTGCCATACCGGCCAAGTCTTCCGGAGAAGTTTCGATACGAACCATTACCACACGTTTACCGGCAGCATGCCATTCAGCAGCGTCGTCAGCAAAGAACACCACCTGACCGGTTGCAGCACCCGGAGAAGCCGGAAGACCACGAGTCAACACTTTGGCTTTCTTCAAAGCATCCTTATCGAATACAGGGTGAAGCAATTCATCGAGTTTATTCGGTTCCACGCGCATCAAAGCAGTCTTTTCGTCAATCATGCCCTGACGGAGCAAATCCATAGCGATCTTCACCATGGCAGCACCTGTACGCTTACCGTTACGTGTCTGAAGGAACCAGAGTTTACCTTCTTGTACGGTGAACTCCATGTCCTGCATATCTTTATAATGATTTTCCAGTTTAGTCTGGAGAGCATCTAATTCTTTATAGATTTCCGGCATTGCCTCTTCCATGGAAGGGAACTTTGCTGCGCGAACATCTTCGGTCACACCAGCCAATACAGCCCAACGTTGAGAACCAATCTTGGTGATCTGTTGCGGAGTACGGATACCGGCCACTACATCTTCACCTTGTGCGTTAATCAGATATTCACCATTGAAAAGGTCTTCACCCGTACCGGCATCACGTGAGAAACAAACACCAGTAGCCGAAGTTTCACCCATATTACCGAACACCATAGCCTGTACATTGACAGCTGTACCCCATTCATCAGGTATACTTTCCATCTTACGGTAAAGGATAGCGCGTTCATTCATCCATGAATCAAATACGGCACATATAGCTCCCCAAAGTTGTTCGTATGCACCAGTCGGGAAATCTTTTCCGGTCTGTTCCTTTACGGCAGCTTTAAATTTCTTTACGAGTTCCTGCAAGTCTTCCACTTTCAACTCGTTATCCAGTTCTACCCCTTTCGCTTTCTTCACCTCTTCAATGATTGCTTCGAACGGGTCGATATCATCTTTATTGGTAGGCTTCATGCCCAATACTACGTCACCGTACATCTGCACAAAACGACGATAAGAGTCCCATGCAAAGCGTGCATTACCTGTCTTACGGATAATACCTTCTACCACTTCGTCATTCAATCCCAAGTTCAGAATCGTATCCATCATACCCGGCATAGATGCGCGCGCACCGGAACGTACAGACACCAACAAAGGATTTTCAACGTCACCGAATTTAGATTTCATCAACGTTTCCACGTGAGTGATCGCTTTTACCACTTCATCTTTCAGTAGCTCAACCACTTTATCACGTCCTAACGTATTGTATTCCGTACAAACATCTGTAGTTATTGTGAATCCGGGAGGGACAGGAATTCCGATTAAATTCATTTCTGCAAGGTTGGCTCCCTTACCACCGAGCAAATTCTTCATGTCAGCCTTTCCTTCTGCCTGACCATTACCAAAGGTATAAACTCTTTTTTTATCCATAATATTGTGTTTAAAGTTACATTATGATTTTTTTCTGTTCGCAAATCTAAGGATATTTCGCAAACTTGAAAACTTTTTGCGAAAAAACTTTCTATCAAAATGCAATTTCGACATTACAATCCGGAATATTTCTGTATACCCGAATTTTTTCCAAAAAAAATACCTACTTTTGCAAAGTAATTATTAGACTGGTGTAAAAGTGGCAAGAAAGAAAAAAGAGCTTCCCTTATTGGAGAAGGTAACAATCATGGATGTGGCTGCCGAAGGAAAAGCCATCGCAAAAGTAAACGACCTGGTGATTTTTGTTCCCTATGTAGTGCCGGGTGATGTCGTAGACCTGCAAATCAAGCGTAAAAAGAATAAATATGCCGAAGCTGAAGCGGTGAAGTTTCACGAGCTGTCGCCCAATCGCGCTGTTCCTTTCTGCCAACACTATGGCGTATGCGGTGGCTGCAAGTGGCAAGTGCTCCCCTATTCGGAGCAGATCAGATATAAGCAAAAGCAAGTGGAAGATAATTTGAGACGTATCGGGAAAATCGAACTTCCCGAAATTTCTCCAATTCTCGGTTCTGACAAGACGGAATTCTACAGGAACAAACTGGAATTCACCTTCTCAAATAAACGCTGGTTGACAAACGAAGAAGTTCGTCAGGATGTGAAGTATGACCAGATGAATGCGGTGGGTTTCCACATTCCGGGAGCCTTTGACAAGGTGCTGGCTATTGAGAAATGCTGGTTACAGGATGATATATCCAACCGTATCCGCAACGCTGTACGTGACTACGCTTACGAACACGATTACTCTTTCATCAATCTGCGCACACAGGAAGGTATGCTGCGGAATATGATTGTACGCACCTCTTCAACTGGCGAACTGATGGTAATCGTCATTTGCAAGATTACAGAAGATCACGAAATGGAACTGTTCAAGCAGTTACTCCAGTTCGTAGCGGACTCTTTCCCTGAAATCACTTCTCTTCTATACATTATTAATAATAAGTGCAACGACACAATCAATGATTTGGATGTGCATGTATTTAAAGGGAAAGATCACATCTTTGAAGAAATGGAGGGACTGCGTTTCAAAGTAGGACCGAAATCATTCTATCAGACCAACTCGGAACAGGCTTATAACTTATATAAAGTAGCCCGTGAATTTGCCGGATTAACAGGCAACGAACTGGTATATGACCTCTATACAGGAACGGGAACAATCGCCAACTTCGTATCACGCCAGGCTCGCCAGGTAATCGGTATCGAATATGTGCCGGAAGCTATCGAAGACGCAAAGGTAAATGCAGAAATCAATGATATCAAGAATGCATTGTTTTATGCCGGTGATATGAAGGATATACTGACGCAGGATTTCATCAATCAGCATGGACGCCCGGATGTAATCATTACTGATCCTCCTCGTGCCGGTATGCACCAGGATGTAGTTGATGTCATCTTGTTTGCCGAACCGAAACGGATTGTGTATGTAAGTTGTAATCCTGCTACTCAAGCACGGGATTTGCAATTACTCGATGAGAAATACAAGGTGAAAGCCATTCAACCGGTAGATATGTTCCCTCACACCCACCACGTAGAAAATGTGGTGTTGCTGGAACTTCGATAATCCGTGATGATAATAGAATTTCAAAAGAAAAAAGAAATGGGAAAAAGACCTAGAAGAACTCCTGCTGAAAAAGCACGTGCTCAATATACCAATTATGCAGTGAAAGAACCCATGGAACTAATGGAGTTTCTGGCTGCCAAAATGCCGGATGCGAGTCGCACAAAATTAAAATCATTATTAAGTAAGCGGGTTGTATTTGTTGATAATGTGATAACCACACAATTCAACTTTCCCCTTGAAGCGGGCATGAAAGTGCAAATCAGCAAACAAAAGGGAAAAAAAGAATTTAATAACAGACTGCTGAAAATCGTGTATGAAGACGCATATATCATTGTTGTCGAGAAGATGCAGGGACTTTTATCAGTCAATACAGAAAGACAGAAAGAGCGCACAGCCTATACAATACTTAACGAATACGTGCAACGTTCCGGACGTCAATTCCGTGTGTTTATCGTTCATCGCCTGGACAGGGACACTTCCGGCCTGATGATGTTTGCTAAAGACGAAAAAACACAGCGGACACTACGTGATAACTGGCACGATATCGTGACTGACCGTCGATATGTAGCTGTGGTGGAGGGAAGTATGGAAAAAGATTATGATACAGTCGTTTCCTGGCTGACTGATAAAACGCTTTATGTAAGTTCCAGTGAATATGATGACGGTGGATCAAAATCTATTACCCACTATAAGACCATCAAACGTGCCAACGGATATTCTCTGTTGGAACTCGATTTGGAAACCGGCCGAAAGAATCAGATTCGTGTACACATGCAAGATTTAGGACATCCTATTATCGGTGATGGAAGATATGGAAGAGAAGATGCTCCCAATCCGATCGGACGATTGGCACTCCATGCTTTCAAACTTTGTTTCTACCATCCGGTAACGGGAGATTTGATGGAGTTCGAGACGCCTTATCCGGCGGAGTTTAAGAAGTTGTTTCTGAAAAAATAAAGAAAATACGTTCAAAAAGAAAAGGAGTTAAATTAATTGATTTAACTCCTTTTCTTTTAAAATCATATCTTATTCTATTGCATCTGCAACTCAATATAATCAATATATTCTCCATCAAGATACAAGTCACCTTGCAAATAACGTCCTCTAACACGAACGCCTCTTATCTCACGTAAGGCAAAATCACGTCCATAATCAAGGTACAATGTGCCATAATCAACCCACCACCGAAAAGGCAAATCACCTGCAGGTCTACCATCATAATCATCATAAATATCTTCATCGTCTTCACACGAAGTAAAGCCAACCAATAAAGTCAGCATCATCAAGATACCTGCATATCTCTTTATCATTTTCATAATTCTCTAGTTTATTGCGTTTATTAATACAAAATTAGCATTTTATATTTACTATACATCACAAGCCACAAGTTTTTTGTACCTTTGCAAAGATAATATTAAATTTTCCACATGAAACTTCTTTGGCTTGATTTAAATAGTTCGTACGCTCATTCTTCGCTGGCATTGCCAGCCTTACATGCCCAGATAGCAAATAATACAGACATTGAATGGTGTACGGTCTCCGCCACTATCAATGAAAATACCGGTAGTGTCGTCAATCAAATCTACCGCCATCAACCGGATATCATTGCAGCTACCAACTGGCTATTTAATCACGAGCAACTCCTGCACATCGTTTCACGCGCAAAAGCGTTACTACCTCACTGCTGTGTTATACTCGGAGGTCCCGAGTTTTTAGGAGATAATGAAGCTTTCTTATATAAAAACAAATTTGTAAGCGGAGTGTTTCGCGGAGAAGGCGAAGAAGTATTTCCTTTATGGTTAAAAGTGTGGAATCAGCCAAGAAAAGAATGGAAATCAATCACAGGACTCTGCTATCTGGATGAATCGGAAGCATACCATGACAACGGGCTCGCCCGTGTCATGAACTTTTCCGAATTAGTCCCTCCTGAAGAGAGCCGTTTCTTCAATTGGAGCAAACCCTTTGTGCAATTAGAAACTACCCGCGGATGTTTTAACACCTGTGCCTTTTGTGTCAGTGGAGGTGAAAAACCGGTTCGCACCCTATCTCTTGAAGCAACCCGGAAACGTCTTGACGTGATACACCAACACGGAATCAAGAATGTACGGGTACTGGACCGCACTTTCAATTACAACAACAAACGGGCAAAAGAATTACTAAATCTATTCCGCGAATACCCGGATATCTGTTTTCATCTGGAAATTCATCCTGCACTCCTTTCCGATGAACTCAAACAGGAATTAGCCACCCTTCCTAAAAGACTGCTACACCTGGAAGCCGGAATCCAAAGCCTTCGGGAAAACGTGCTTGAACAAAGCCGGAGAATAGGCAAGCTCTCCGATGCTTTGGCCGGACTCAAGTATCTATGTTCCCTTGAAAACATGGAAACCCATGCCGACTTAATAGCAGGGCTCCCACTCTACCATCTATCAGAAATTTTCGATGATGTCCGTACTTTAGCAGAATATGGCGCAGGAGAAATCCAACTGGAATCCCTCAAATTACTTCCGGGCACCGAAATGAAAAGAAGAGCGGACGAATTAGGCATACAGTACTCTCCACTCCCTCCATACGAAGTTCTTCAAACTCGTGAAATCAGCGTAGATGAATTACAGACAGCACATTATCTGTCCCGCCTGTTAGACGGTTTCTATAATACCCCAACTTGGCGAAGTATCACACGGATACTCATTCTCGAAAACCCTCATTTTATACATGAGTTACTCGATCATTTAGTTCAAACAGATGTGATTGACACCCCTCTTAGCCTGGAAAAAAGAGGATTAATCCTCTATGACTTCTGCAAGAATCATTATCCCGACTACCTGACACAAGTCAGCATTGCATGGATAGAAGCGGGTATGTCATTAAAAAAAGCTCCGGCAGAAAAAGTAAGAACCAAAAGACAGCTACCACCTGAAAGCTGGGAAATAGAATACGGAGCATATCGCGAGAATCTACGATTATGTTTCCTTCCCACCGATGAAGAAGGACATGGTTACTGGTTTGGTTTTGAGTCGGAGATTCAGAAGATACAACCGGTTTTCAAGGCTAAAAAACTATCATAAATAAAAGAAAAGTATTCTCATATTATGTGAAATTATTATTAGTCGCTAATCGTTTAGAGCAGCATTTCCTGTTTTCCACCGTCCATACAATAAACTCTACTAGCACAGTGTATGGACATTCGAAAATATCAATTCAATATTTTTTGCCTATTATTGTTTCCCTTAGCCGCAACAGGACAAGAATGGAACAAACAGGATTCATTGAGACTTCAGCAAATGCTGGAATCCGGTCAGGAGATCAAGATAAATAGAAAGTTTATCGAAAAAGTAGAGCAAAACATGTACTCTCGAAAACCATTTGTAGATTTTGATCCCACACTACCGACTTTAAAATCTTCCATGATTTTTTCGAAACCTTCCATTCGCACTTATCAGACATTCCTAAAACCGGGTTCCACCTTTTTACCCACTTACTCCTGGTTAAGAATAAACAAGAATCTTGTGCTGCACAGTAAAAGTAATTTTGCAGAAAATTCCAGTTGCTTTCATATCCAAAGCCAAATAGAATATAATTTATCTCCCAAATGGTCTCTCAACATATATGGCGTACAAAACCTTGATACCCGAAAACACCGGGGCCTCCCTTCCGAAGTGGAACCCACCCAATTGGGTAGTAATGTTGTTCTCAAAATAAATAAAAACTGGAAAATAAAAACAGGGGTACAATACCAATACAATGTCCTCCGCAAAAGATGGGAATGGATACCTCAAATTAGTGTTTCATACGAATGGTAACCCGTGCCGACAATCAGGAATCGAAAAGTTTTAGAAAACAAGAAAGCATATTTTCCATTTATTCTCGTACCTTTGTCATACGATTAAATATGCTATCATAATGAAGAACTTTATCAAGGGATTCCGGTTTACCCCCTCTAATTATCCGGCAGAAGTAGAAGCAAAAATACAGAAATACAGAAAGCAAGGTTATAAACTTCCACCGCGCAAAGTACTCCGTACTCCCGAGCAACTGGAAGGTATCCGGGAAAGTGCCAAGATCAATACTGCACTGCTGGACTATATTTCAGAGAATATCCGGGAAGGCATGTCCACCGAAGAAATTGATGTGCTAGTGTATGATTTCACCACCAGTCACGGTGCCATCCCTGCCCCACTCAACTACGAAGGATTTCCCAAAAGTGTTTGCACCAGCATCAACGATGTAGTGTGCCATGGAATCCCCAATAAAAATGAGATTCTGAAAAGCGGAGATATTATCAATGTAGATGTTTCCACCATTTACAAAGGATATTTTTCCGATGCATCCCGTATGTTTATGATTGGAGACGTCAACCCTGATATGCAAAAGTTAGTACAGGTAACCAAAGAATGTATGGAAATAGGAATTGCTGCCGCACAACCCTGGAAACAGCTGGGTGATGTAGGCGCCGCCATCCAGGAACATGCAGAAAAGAACGGATTCAGCGTAGTCCGTGATCTCTGCGGACATGGCGTAGGGATGCAATTCCATGAGGAACCGGACGTAGAACATTTCGGACGCCGGGGCACAGGCATGATGATCGTGCCGGGCATGACCTTCACCATCGAACCCATGATTAATATGGGAACCTACGAAGTGTTTGTAGACGATGCCGACGGATGGACCGTCTGCACCGACGATGGACTGCCTTCCGCCCAATGGGAAAATATGATTCTGATTACTGAAACCGGAAACGAAATTCTGACATATTAATGGAACTGATTCTACTTATTGTTATTGCCGTGTTAATGATAGTCCTACTTGTATTATCACTAACCAAAGACAACAATCAAACTCAAGCAGAACAATTACAAATAGCCTTGCGCCAGCAAATGCAGGAAAACCGGGAAGAACTGAACCGCAGCATCCGGGAACTTCGCATGGAAATGACGCAAACGCTGAACCAGAATATGCAACAGCTCCAAGATGTTCTGCACAAGAATATGATGACTACCGGAGAACTGCAACGACAGAAATTTGACATGATGGCCCGCCAGCAGGAAGCATTACTGAAATCCACCGAGAAACGACTGGATGATATGCGCCTGATGGTGGAAGAAAAGCTCCAGAAAACCCTGAATGAACGTATCGGCCAATCATTCGAAATCGTCCGTTCGCAACTTGAGAACGTGCAAAAAGGACTGGGAGAAATGAAATCTCTTGCTCAAGATGTCGGGGGACTAAAAAAGGTATTGAGCAACGTAAAGATGAGAGGAACGTTCGGCGAAGTCCAACTGGGTGCACTCTTAGAACAAATGATGAGCCCCGAACAGTACGACGCCAATGTCAAAACCAAAAAGAGCGGAACCGAATTTGTAGAATTTGCCATCAAACTTCCGGGAAAAGATGACGCCAACAGCACCGTCTACCTCCCCATCGACGCCAAATTTCCGAAAGATGTATACGAACAATATTACGATGCATTCGAAGCGGGAGACGCAGCATTGATGGAATCGTCCGGCAAGCAATTGGAAAATACAATCAAAAAGATGGCAAAAGACATCCATGATAAATATGTAGACCCGCCTTTTACCACAGATTTTGCCATCATGTTCCTCCCGTTTGAAAGCATATATGCCGAAGTAATCCGACGTACCAGTCTCATCGAAACACTCCAAAAGGAGTATAAGATTGTAGTTACAGGTCCGACAACATTAGGCGCCATCCTCAACAGTCTTCAGATGGGATTCCGCACGCTTGCTATCCAAAAACGTACCGGAGAAGTCTGGACCGTATTGGGAGCTGTCAAAACAGAATTCAGTAAATTCGGAGGATTACTTGAAAAAGTACAAAAGAACCTGCAAAGCGCCGGTGACCAACTCGAAGAAGTCATGGGAAAACGAACACGTGCCATCGAACGCAAACTGCGGCAAGTGGAACAGTTGCCACACGAAGAAAGCCAAAAGATTCTCCCTATTGACGTAGAGGACGATTTGACAGATTACTAACTGATATTATTTAGGCACGGATTACACGATAAACACGGAAAGAAAATAAACTTATCCGTGCAATTCGTATAATCCGTGCCTAAAAAATTAGAGAGAGTGTTTCGACACACCTCGACACTAAATAGAAAATGCTCTACAACATTTCCATATCACGTCAATCCGCATAACTCCGCAAAGCCAAATTCTTCACCCAAAGAACGAAGATACCCGTCAGAATCAGATTCAATACCAGAGTAAGCACTGAAATAACCAATGCCGGACCACCCAAGTTATATCCCAATGCAATGAAAATGATTCCGGCCCCTACCTCACCACGGGTAAACATACCGATGGAAAGAGCCAGTCGCTCACTTAATTTCCGGTCACGATAGAAGAACATCGGACAAAGTTTTCCTATATTCGACAATAAAGAGACAATCACCACATGAAACATAATCATTCCCCACGACATCATCTCCTGTGATCCCGTTACAGAATAAGAACCTGCATGAGTCTCCGCAAAGTTCACTCCGATAAAATGCGGCATACTCATTCCCACCAGAAACATGAAGAAAAATGAAATCCCGGTAGCCACCTTTCGTTCCACAGGTGTGTCATGTTCCTTATGTTTCATAATCATACCCAGAACAAATGCCGGCAACAGGACTTCAATATGAATACTTCCCTCGTCCCCATACAATTCTTTACTCCCCAGATACAGTATTTGAGTAGCCAGAAATATAATCACTGAATAAAAGAGGATAGCCTTCCAATCCTGACGCCAATCATACTTATTCAATCTTTGCCAGCCGATCGACAATAACAAGAACACAATCACCACCACAATAATCAACTGCCAGCGCAGCCCGATCATCATAATCTGAAGAGGAATCATTAAAAGAATCGTATCCAAGTCATCGAAAATTGCCAATACCTGTATTTTCTTATAAATCCAACTGGACTTCAGTCCGATAGCCGCCAACATCGTAAACAGAATACCGGCTGATGTAGGTGCAGCAAAACGGCTTAACAATAAATTCTCCTTCCATGCTTCCCAACTATTCCAAAAATCGGGAGGAAGCAATACAAACACATAATAAATGGCAATCATAAACCACGGCAAAGCAGCCGTAGCCATGGCAATAAAATAATCCTGGGCGTAACTTTTCCACCGTGTCTTATCAAGAACAAATTCACGGCCTACATTAATCATTATAAAACTAAGGCATACATAGAGCAATACATTCGATATGGATTTAACAGCTCCATAACCATCCCCTGCCATCATCGGCAGGAATTGCGAAACGACGAGCCCCAGCATCAGGAAGAGGGAAAAAGAGAGTACTTTTCTCATGTGGCAGAGGTCTTTGGTCGTATGTTGTGCATTGCTGCGGGGCAAAGATACGATTTTTGTCCGAATCCCGAAACCGGCCCGGTTTCCCAACTTTCCGGTTTCCCGGTTTCGTCGGTTTTCAGACACTGCAGCATGTGCTCCGCATCCGCGATCCGCCGGGTCGAGCCTTGCTTTGGTGTACCGCAGCGGAGGAGTCCGCTGCATGTGCCGTGCCGGAATGCGGCGAAAATCTGCCGCACGGCGACCGTGAAAAAAATAACAGCTAAGAAATCCTCATTTCACAATTATTTTGTAACTTTGCGGTGCAAAAAGGTTTGCAAGCTTTAAGAACCATATACTCAAATTATTACAACTATGCAGATTGTAGAGATTCACGCAAGGGAGATCCTCGACTCGCGAGGCAATCCGACCGTTGAGGTCGAAGTTCGCACCGTATCCGGTGCTTTCGGTCGTGCAGCCGTTCCGAGCGGCGCATCGACGGGTGAGAACGAGGCCCTCGAGCTCCGCGACGGCGACAAGAGCCGCTACCTGGGCAAGGGCGTGCTGAACGCCGTGAAGAACGTCAATGAGGTGATCGCTCCGGCCATCATCGGCATGAACGTAGCCGACCAGGTGGGTATCGACAAGGCGATGATCGCCCTCGACGGCACGAAGACCAAGTCGAAGCTCGGTGCCAACGCCATCCTCGGCGTATCGCTGGCCGTGGCCCGCGCCGCTGCCGACTACTTCGGCATGCCGCTGTACCGCTACATCGGCGGTGCGAATGCCAAGACGCTGCCCGTTCCGATGATGAACATCATCAACGGCGGTTCGCACTCGG
>ERZ840371.3917-NODE-3917-length-11635-cov-2.748446_pt1 | contig 11635 bp, 8 predicted proteins | sample MGYA00519937_ERZ840371 | MGnify/ENA primary metagenome ERZ840371 (study PRJEB31850, sample SAMEA3708873) | human gut metagenome | biome: human gut; feature: human-associated habitat; material: faeces | place: China | collected 2014 ... | reverse complement strand
GTGAAATATCCCGCAAAGTGGGGCGTGCAGATTGCGGGAATGATTTTTCAGACACGCTCCGGGATACAGAATGAAAAATCTGGGCTCCGGAGGCTTGCCTTTTTTACAGCAATCTTTTTAAATGTATCATTTATGAGGGTTGCCATAGTGATTATGCTGTATGGTCCACATGTGTTTTAGTGTCGGAAGACAAAACTTCACATGTAGTATGATCCTGTGAAAAAGTTTCCATAATTCCTGAAATAGTCCTGTGCAGATAAGGACGGTACTCAGCCAGAGACACAGGCTGCTGATACAGAATGCAGCTGTAGCAGGTGGAACCTACCAGCTCAATGATCGTAAAGAGCATCAGTTCCGGATTTTTATAATGTAGTCCGCTTTGAGCAAGCATATCCAGATAGGACTGATAAAAATTATATTCGTCGTCAGGCATTTTTTCCTCAAAAGCACCCTTGAAGACACCCCAGGCAAGATTCTTTGAAATAAACAGCAGGAGAGTACGGTCTTTATTCAACTCAGTAAGAATGTAATCTATAATAAAATGTACCTGCCTGTCAAATTCGCTGATATGTGCATTCTGCACAGCCTCATGGGCCCGGAAAAACAATTCTCCGGTCTTGTGGGAAACCAGTTTATTCCGGATATCATATTTATCCTTAAAATAGAGGTAAAAAGTCCCCTTGGCAACCCCGGCCTGATCTACAATATCTGAAATTGTAGTTTTGGTAAGTCCCTTCGTCGTAAAAAGTTCAAAGGCAGTGTTGAAAAGAGCATCTTTTTTCTTCTTTTTATTTAGCTCCAGTTTTCCCATTTCAGATTCATTCCTTCCTCTACTGTATACATAACATTTTAACCGAATCAGGTAAGTCCCGCTGCGGAGTTTGCGAAAAGCAATAAGCGTCTTACTGTTCACAGCAACATAAGCTTACTTTGTAATTATATTGTGATCATATATAATTACTATTTTAAACAAAAATGACTGAAAGTCAATATTACATTTTTGTTCTGGAAAAATTTAGACAAATTGTGAAGAATGATTATTGACTGAAAGTCATTTTTGTTATATAACATTCCATGAAATAAAAAATGACTGTTAGTCATAGAATGATCAAACAGTATCAATAATAAAGAAAGAAGAGGAGAAAAAGATGATTAAGGTAGGAAAGTGGATTGCAAAACACAAGATACTGATCATTATCATCGGAATTGCATTGCTGATCCCTTCATATCTCGGTATGGCGGCGACCAGAATCAACTACGATGTACTGAGTTATCTGCCGGATACCCTTGAGACAGTTGATGGACAGGACATTATGGTAGATCAGTTTGGGATGGGAGCCTTTTCCATGATAGTGGTGGAGGATATGGAACTGAAGGATGTAGCTGCTCTGAAAGAGAAAATCGAAGCAGTTGATCACGTGAAAAAAGTACTGTGGTATGACAGTGTCCTGGATGTTTCCGTTCCTGTAGAAATGCTTCCGAAGGATTTGAGAGAGGCATTTTTTAACGGAGATGCAACTATGATGATCGCGTTGTTTGATAATACAACATCATCAGAAACTTCCATGGAAGCTGTGACGCAGATTCGTAAGATTACTTCAAAGAACTGTTTTGTCAGTGGAATGACAGGCATTGTTACTGATATCAAACAGATCGCACTTAAGGAAATGCCGATTTACGTTGTGATTGCTTCCTGCCTTTCTCTGATAGTGTTGCTCCTTGCAATGGATTCTCTGGTAGTTCCGGTTTTGTTTTTGCTCTGCATTGGTGTTGCAGTCTTGTATAATCTTGGAAGTAATATTTTTCTTGGTCAGATTTCATACATCACTCAGGCACTGACAGCAGTCCTGCAGCTTGGTGTTACCATGGATTATTCCATTTTCCTGCTGAACAGTTATGAGGAGAATAAGAAGCGGTTTGAGGGTGATAAAGAGAGGGCTATGGCACATGCCATCAATGCAACTTTCAAATCTGTAATCGGAAGTTCTATTACAACAGTAGCCGGATTTATCGCACTTTGCTTTATGACCTTCTCACTTGGACGTGATATGGGTATCGTAATGGCCAAGGGAGTTGTTATCGGTGTTCTGTGTTGTGTTACTTTGCTCCCTGCTCTGGTGCTTACTTTTGACGGAGCCATTGAAAAAACAACACATAAGCCGCTGCTTCCAAGCTTTGATAAGGCATCTGCTTTTATTACAAAGCATTATAAAGTATGGCTGATCATTTTCCTGGTAATGCTTTTCCCGGCAATTCATGGAAATAACAATCTGAAGAATTACTACAATATTGACAAGTCGCTGCCTTCCACGCTGGACAGTAATGTGGCAAATGCCAAACTTCAGGAAACCTTTGATATGAATAATGTTCATATGGTGTTATTAAAGAAAGGTCTGACATCAAAAGAAAAAACAGAAATGCTTGACCAGATCAAGGATGTTGATGGTGTAAAATGGGCACTTGGAATGGACTCTTTCGTAGGTGCGGCATTCCCGGATACCATGATCCCAAGTAATCTGAAGAAGATGCTGGAAAGCGATGAGTACGAGATGGAATTTATCTGTTCCAAATATAAAACAGCCACAGACGAGGTAAACAATCAGATTGATGAGATCCAGAAGATTGTAAAAGGATACAGTCCGGAATCTATGGTAATCGGAGAAGCACCTCTGACCAAGGATCTTCAGGATGTTACGGATGTGGATTTAAAGACTGTAAATACTATCTCTATCCTGGCAATTTTCATTATTATCATGGTTGTGTTTAAATCCATTTCGCTTCCGTTTATTCTGGTTGCAGTTATTGAGTTTGCGATTTTTGTCAATATGTCCGTTCCTTATTATCAGGGAAAGGAAGTGGTGTTCGTAGCAAGCATTGTTATCGGTTGTATCCAGCTGGGAGCTACTGTTGACTATGCAATCCTTATGACCAGCAGATACCAGAAAGAACGTGGTCTTGGAAAGAGTAAGAAAGAATCCATTGCCATCGCACATAAAACTTCCATGAAGTCAATTGTGATCAGTGGCTGCAGCTTCTTTGCGGCAACTTTCGGAGTTGGTCTTTATACACAGGTAGATATGATCGGAAGTATCACAAACCTGCTTTCACGTGGAGCTGTGATCAGTACACTGGTGGTATTGTTTATACTTCCGGCTATGTTTATGATATTTGATTCTCTCATCTGTCACACATCTATTGGATTTGCCAAGAAGAAACCGGCAAAAGAGAAGAAACAGTGATTCAGGATTTTTAAAAAGAAGCTTATTGTAAAGAGATAGAATAAAGGAGTAAGTTATTATGAACAGAAACAGAAAGAAAGCAGCTGCAGCAACGCTTGCAGCAGGAATGGCTGTAGTTCTCGGAGCAGGTACTGTAATGGCAGCTGCTTCAACAGGTGATAATGGATTGCAGAAAGAAGAAACCGTTTATGTAAATACAACTGCCGGAGGAGAAGTAACGGATGTCACAGTATCTGACTGGCTGAAAAATTCCGGAGACAGTTCCAATTCTGAGGTGAAAGATGCCTCTGATCTTCAGGATATAAAAAACGTAAAAGGTGATGAAACATTTACTCAGAACGGAAATGATCTGACCTGGAGTACTGGAAAGGATATTTATTATCAGGGAAAGACAGAGAAAAATCTCCCGGTTTCCGTAGGAATTAAATATTATATGGATGGAACTGAGGTTTCTCCGGAAGCTCTGGCAGGAAAGACAGGACATCTGAAAATGGAAGTGACATATGCAAATACTTCTAAAACAACCAAAACAGTGAATGGCAAAAAGACTGATATTTATTCACCCTTTGTTATGGTGACAGGAATGATCCTTTCTACAGATAATTTCTCCAATATTACAGTAGATAACGGTAAGGTTATTTCTGACGGAAGCAGAAATGTTGTTGTCGGTTTTGGTATGCCGGGAATGAAAGAAAGTCTGGATATGTCTTCTGATATTGCAGATGAAGTGAATATCCCTGAAGGATTTACAGTGGAAGCAGATGTTACAGACTGTGAGATGAATTCTACATTTACCGTAGCACTTACAGATATTTTCAAAGATATTGATCTGGATGATGTGGATGGACTGGATGAGCTGAAGGATTCAATGAAAGATCTGACGGATGCAGCAGTAAAACTGGTAGACGGAACCAAAGATCTTTATGATGGAACTAATAAACTCAATGACAAATATAAAGAATTTTATGATGGAATCGGAACTCTGAAAAGTGGTGTCAGTGATCTGAATGACGGAGCAAAAGAACTGGATGACGGAGCAAAGGAATTAAGCAGCGGAGCACAGACACTGAATACAGGGGCACAGACTTTAAACAGTGGTGTTTCCTCTTATACAGCAGGGGCAGACACACTTTCAGATGGAATCAAACAATATACAGCAGGAGTAGATACGCTGGACAGCAAGATGGCTGAATATGAGGCTGGAATGAAATCTCTTTCCGATGGTGTAAATGCATATGTTGCAGGCGGCAATCAGCTTGCAGGCGGTGTGCAGAGTTATGTAACAGGAACAACTACTCTGACAGACGGAATGCAGCAGTATATTGCAGGAGTTAATCAGCTTGCAGGCGGTGTGGGTCAGTATGCTGGTGGTATCAAGAGTTTAGTGGATGGGATTGGTCAGGTTGTTCCGGGAATTGATACTGCTGTAAATGGAATCCAGACTGCTGTAGAAAAAATGACAGCTCTTTCATCTAAAATCGATGCAAATCAGATTGCTAATTTCAGTGACAGCATGACGGCTTATACAACAGGCGTTTCTGATTACACTTCTGCAGTTGGCCAGTATATTGAAAGTGTAGAACAGCTTGCATCAGGACTGAGCCAGCTTGAGAGCTCACTTGAAAACATGGGAGCTTCCACAGCTTCAGAAATAGAAGAAAGTGCAAATGCAATGTCCGGACAGTTAAATGACAGTGCTGAAACCATGAACAGTCAGGCAGATGCAATTGAATCCTGGATCAGTGATTCCGCAGAGGCTTCTGTAGATGCATCTTCTGTAGATGCAGGAGTTGCAGCAGTCAGCAGTCAGCTGGAAGCAGCAGAATCTGCTTTGTATAATATTGATACCAGCAATATGGATGATGAAACAGCAGCTGCTGTAGAAGCTGCGATTGATGGTGCGTTAGGTTCTATTCAGGCAGCTGAGGACAGTGCATCTAATATTGATACATCCACAATTACAGCCTCCGTACCTGATACGTCAGCATTGCAGTCAGCAGCAGACGCTTTAAGGGCATCTGCGTCCAGTGCGGAATCAACAGCAGATGCACAGGAAGAGGCAGTCAACAGCAGTGTTGAACAGATGAAACAGCAATTACAGGCATTAACTCAGGGAATGAAGACAGTGCAGGAGACTGTATCACAGTTAAATGCAGGTGCAAAAGAGCTTACTTCTAATGATGGCACATTAAAAGCAAGTGGAACCCAGCTTGCTCAGTCAGGAACCCAGATTGCTACAGCAGTAAATCAGATGAGTACATTATTTACCGGACTTGGACAGCAGCTTCCGGAAATGCTGCAGGGAATCGATCAGCTGAAAGCAGGCTCTGATCAGCTGACTACTGCAAATAAATCTCTCCAGAGTGGATATGAAAGCCTTGCAAAAGCAAGCACAGAACAGATGATTTCCGGCGCAGATACACTGCTTAGTTCCGGAAAGACACTGACAGATGGAATTGCACAGCTTCAGGGCGAAAATAATGTTAATGCACAGACACTGTTAAAAGGAGCCAAGACTCTTAAGAGCGCAAGAAAGAGCCTGACCAGTGGTATGTCTCAGATCAATTCTGCAACAGGTCAGATTACAAGTGGCGTGGAAACGCTGGCATCTAACAGTGGAACACTGTACAGCGGAGCAGATCAGCTTTCTTCGAACAGTTCTACATTAAACAGCGGAGCATCTCAGCTTGCATCAGGAACCCAGACACTTGCATCCGGAGCACAGACACTTGCATCAGGAACAGGCAGCCTTGTATCCGGCACTCAGACGTTAATGGATGGTGCGGATAAGCTTTCTGATGGCAGTGATCAGCTTAAAGATGGTATCAGCGATCTGAATGACGGAGCAAAAGAACTGAACAAAGGACAGAAGAAATTCTATAAAGAAGGTATTAAGAAACTGGATGATACAGTAAACGGAGATCTTCAGGATATTCTTGACAGATTTGAGGTAATCCAGTCTGACGATGTAATGTACACAACATTCACAGACAGATCCGGCGATATGGATGGAAATGTTAAATTTATTTTCGAATCTGACCCGATTGAAATCAGTGATGATGAGAAATAGATATCATAAACCTGAGACATACAGAATAAGGGAAAGATGAACAGCCAGACTTAACTAAAATGGGGCGGATGCAATCAGGCAACTGCCCCATTGCTTATGAAAAAGCTTTCTGTTATAATAAAAAAGTCAGATGGGAATTTTAGAAAACAAGAAAGCATCAGGTGATTAAATGGAAAATACAAAATCACAAAAAAAGTCGTATTCAACAGCATCTTCCAAGAGCAGGGCGCGTCGAAAAACAAAAACAGATTATTATGATTACAGTCTGGTAGCAGTTATTGTACTGCTGACCTGTTTTGGGCTTATCATGCTGTACAGTACAAGCTCCTATATGGCTCAGATAAATTACGGAAGCGACATGTATTTTTTTAAAAAACAGGCCATCATCAGCGTGGCATGTATTATCATGGCACTGATCATTTCCAGGCTCAATTATCGGATACTGAACCGTTTTAGCACAGCTTTGTATGTAGCGGCACTGGTGTTGATGGCACTGGTAAAAACACCGCTGGGGCAGTCTTCTCATGGTGCCCAGAGATGGCTGAATCTTGGACCGGTTCAGTTCCAGCCGGCAGAGCTTGCCAAGATAGCAGTTATTGTCTGCCTCCCATATATGATCGTGCATATGGGAAAGAAAGTCCATACCTTAAAGGGCTGTATGGTTCTTGCTGTTGTGGGAGGCGGACTGGCACTGGCTGCATATGTATTTACGGACAATCTGAGTACAGCAATTATTATTTTCTGTATTACTGCAGGACTGATTTTTGTGGCTCACCCGGATATCAAGATTTTTATTATTATTGCAGGTGTTGTTATTGCGCTGGCAGTGATCGGAGTCATTTTTCTGAATGCAACAGTGAGTGTTGATGGAAGTGGAAGCTTTCGTCTGAGACGAATCATGGTATGGCTTCATCCGGAAGAATATGCGGACAGTTGGGGGTATCAGACAATTCAGGCATTGTATGCGATTGGCTCGGGAGGATTTTTTGGCAGAGGACTTGGAAACAGTATTCAGAAGCTGGGAAGTGTACCTGAGGCACAGAATGACATGATTTTTTCAATTATCTGTGAAGAACTGGGGATTTTTGGAGGTCTTATCGTGCTGATGCTTTATGCATATCTGTTATACAGGCTGTTTGTTATTGCACAGAATGCACCGGATATGTTTGGCTCACTTATGGTCAGTGGGATTTTTATTCACATAGCATTGCAGGTTATTCTTAATATTGCGGTTGTTGTAAACCTTATGCCGAATACAGGTGTCACTCTTCCGTTTATCAGTTATGGAGGTACGTCGATCGTATTCCTTATGGCAGAGATGGGACTTGCGCTGAGTGTGGCAAGGCAGATTAAATTTGAGGAATAAAAAATGTAATAAAATAGTGCTTGACAAACAGGAGGGAAGAATATATACTTTGAACATCAAAGTAATCAATCCCGATAAAACCAAATCTGAATAAATGAGACGTATTTACTGGTCTGACGGATGATAAGGTTGAAAACAAGAAAAAGCAGAATCATCATCTGCTTAACAAAAATAATAAAAAACAAGTGATAACCGGAGCAGGAAAAAGAGAAACATTCCGGGGCTTGAATTAAAGGAGAAGAGAAAATTATGTTAGAAAAAATGAGTGAAATGATCGCAGAGCAGTTAAATTGTGATGCAGCAGGAATTACTGCTGAAACTTCTTTCAAGGATGATCTTGGCGCAGATTCACTTGACCTGTTTGAGCTGGTTATGGCTCTGGAAGATGAATACAATATTGAGATCCCGGCTGAAGATCTTACAGATTTAACAACAGTCGGAGCTGTTATGGATTATCTGAAAAACAAAGGCGTAGAGGCTTAATCATATAGAAATGACAAATAACTCCTTGGAGCCAGAGATGGCTTCGGGGAGAATTTTTTGACATTATAATTTGAATATCAAAATATTTTAAGCTAAAATAATTTGCAATCAGAAACAAATTGTTATCATCTGATATAAACATAAAAATAAAGGAAAGGAAAATGATATGTCTAAAATTGCATTTGTATTTCCGGGACAGGGTGCACAGTATACAGGAATGGCGAAAGATTTTTATGAAAAATATGCTGTAAGTCGCGAAGTATTTGAAAGCGCATCAAAAGCATCCGGACTTGATGTGAAAGCTTTATGCTTTGAAGAAAATGACAGATTAAATATTACAGAATATACACAGATTGCCATGCTGACAGCAGAAATCGCAATCTTAAGAGCTGTAGAGGAAGCCGGAATCAGGTCTCAGGTAAATGCTGGACTGAGCCTTGGAGAATACGGAGCACTGGTGGCCTCCGGTGTTATGAAGGAAGAGGATGCATTTACTGTAGTGCGAAAAAGAGGAATTTTTATGCAGGAGGCATATCCTACAGGTGGTGCAATGTCCGCTGTTCTTGGAACAGATGCAGAGCTGATTGAAAAAATCTGCGATGAGACACAGGGAATTGTATCCATTGCAAATTATAACTGTCCGGGACAGATTGTGATCACAGGCGAGGAGACAGCAGTTGCAGCAGCAGGGGAGGCATTAAAGGCAGCAGGCGCCAGACGTGTGATTCCTCTTAAAGTCAGTGGTCCATTTCACTGTGAGCTTCTCAAAGGCGCAGGGGAAAAACTGGGACAGGAACTTGAGAAGGTAGAAATCCAGTCATTTACAGTACCTTATGTGACAAATGTAACTGCACAGTATGTGACAGGACCGGAGCAGGTAAAGAAATTGCTTGTCAGCCAGGTTTCATCCTCTGTGCGCTGGCAGCAGTGTGTAGAACAGATGATTGATGATGGTGTAGATACTTTTATTGAGATTGGACCGGGAAAAACTCTGACAGGATTTCTCAAAAAGATCAACAGAAATGTAAAAGCATTACATGTTGAGAAAACAGAAGATCTGGATGAAGTGAGAAAGGAGTGTCTGTAAAATGCTGAAAAATAAAATTGCCCTGATTACAGGTGCAGGACGTGGAATCGGACGAGCCATTGCTATTGCTCTTGCAAAGGAAGGTGCAGAGGTGGTTATCAATTACAATGGTTCTGAAGAGAGAGCGAAGGAAGTAAAACAGACCATCGAAGAAAACGGTGGAAAAGCTTCCATATATAAATGCAATGTCAGTGATTTCGCAGCCTGTGAAGCAATGATCAAAGATATAGTTAAAGAATACGGACACCTTGATATTCTGGTTAATAATGCAGGAATTACCAAAGATGGTCTGATTATGAAAATGAAAGAAGAGGATTTCGATTCTGTACTTAATGTAAACCTGAAAGGCACATTCAATACAATCCGTCACAGTGCCCGTCAGATGCTGAAACAGAGAAGTGGAAAGATCATCAATATTTCTTCTGTTTCCGGAATCCTCGGAAATGTGGGCCAGGCAAATTATGCTGCATCCAAAGCAGGTGTGATCGGTCTGACAAAAACAATGGCAAGAGAGCTGGGTAGCCGGGGAATTACGGTAAATGCCATTGCACCCGGATTTGTAGACACAGAGATGACAGAAGTACTCTCAGAAGAAATCAGGGAAAATGCATGTAAGCAGATTATCCTGGGACGTTTCGGAAAACCGGAGGATATTGCAAATACAGCGGTATTTCTGGCATCAGACAAAGCAGACTATATTACAGGACAGGTCATCAGCGTAGATGGCGGTATGAACGTATAAATAAGGAGAACAAAATGAGAAGAGTTGTAATTACAGGTATGGGAGCAATCACTCCGGTAGGCCTTAGTGTAGAAGAATTCTGGAACAGCGTAAAAGAAGGAAAAACAAACTTTGCAGAAGTAACACGTTTTGATTCCACAAATTACAGAGCGCATATGGCAGCAGAGATCAACAATTTTAATCCAAAGGATTATATGGATTTCAAATCTGCAAAACGTATGGAGCTTTTCAGCCAGTATGCGGTAGCAGCAGCAAAAGAAGCTATTGAGCAGTCCGGACTGGATATGACAAAAGAAGATCCCTTCCGTGTAGGCTGTAGCGTGGGAAGCGGTATCGGAAGTATGCAGGTGGTAGAGAAATCCTGCGAAATTCTCAACACAAAGGGACCAGGAAGACTGAATCCTCTGATGATTCCTCTTCTGATCTCCAATATGGCATCCGGAAATGTTTCCATTCAGTTTGGACTCCGCGGAAAGAACATTAATGTTGTAACTGCCTGTGCAACAGGAACCCACAGCATTGGAGAAGCATACCGTACTATTCAGTGCTCTGATGCAGATGTTATGGTTGCAGGTGGAACGGAAGCAGCTATCACACCAACAGGCTTTGGTGGTTTTGCGGCACTGACAGCATTGACCTCATCCACAGATCCTGAGAGATGTTCCATCCCTTTTGACAAAGAAAGAAGCGGTTTTGTAATGGGTGAGGGTGCCGGCGTGGTAGTTCTGGAAGAACTGGAGCATGCCAAAGCACGTGGAGCGAAAATCCTTGGCGAGGTTGTCGGATATGGTGCAACAGGAGATGCTTATCACATTACATCCCCTGCAGAGGACGGTTCCGGTGCTGCCAAAGCTATGGAATGGGCTGTAAAAGAAGCAGGAATTTCCACAGATGATGTATGGTATGTAAACGCACATGGCACAAGCACACATCATAATGACTTATTTGAAACAATTGCCATTAAGAAAACATTTGGTGAACACGCAAAAGAAATGAAAATAAATTCTACAAAATCTATTACAGGACATCTTCTGGGAGCTGCCGGTGCAGTGGAAGTGATCACCTGTGTAAAAGAACTTCAGGAAGGTCTGATCCATCAGACTGTTGGTTATAAGGTGCCGGATGAACAGTGTGACCTGGATTATGTAGGAAACGGTAATGTAAAGATGGATATCAAATATGCACTTACCAATTCTCTTGGCTTTGGCGGACACAATGCGACACTTCTTGTAAAGAAATATGAGGGTTGATAATTATGGAATTTGAAAATCTTCTTACATTAATAAAGACAGTATCAGATTCTGATCTGACAGACTTTGCTTATGAAGAAAACGGAACCAGCATTCATCTGAAGAAGAAAAAAGAAACTGTAGTAGTTACGGGAAATTCTTCTAATGTACCGGTTATGGGACTCCAAACAGTGCAGCCGTTGGGACAGATCACGGAATCAGAAGCAAAGATGGAGAAAGATATTGCAGATGGTGAACCAGAGGGTATGCTTATAAAATCTCCTCTTGTGGGAACTTTTTATGCAGCACCTGCCGAGGACGCAGATCCGTTTGTTTCTGTTGGAGATCAGGTCAAAAAAGGTCAGACGCTTGCCATCGTGGAAGCAATGAAACTGATGAACGAGATTGAAAGTGATTTT
>ERZ840371.3911-NODE-3911-length-11648-cov-2.682481_pt1 | contig 11648 bp, 7 predicted proteins | sample MGYA00519937_ERZ840371 | MGnify/ENA primary metagenome ERZ840371 (study PRJEB31850, sample SAMEA3708873) | human gut metagenome | biome: human gut; feature: human-associated habitat; material: faeces | place: China | collected 2014 ... | reverse complement strand
GATGTGTCAGACATGATATGTGCGATGGAACCGAAGAATCCATTCAGGCACTGGCTGATTATGAAGCAGCCAATGGAGTATTGGCAATCTGTCCTGCGACAATGACGATTCCAGAAGAAGAACTATTTCAGGCAATGAAGGCAGCAAAAGAACATAAGAATGGAAAAGGTGCAGATCTTGTCGGGATCAATATGGAAGGACCTTTTATAAACAAAGAGAAAAAAGGTGCCCAGAAAGAAGAGGACATCAAGCTGGCGGATATTGAATTATTCCATAAACTGCAGGAAGCAGCCGGTGGATTGATCAAATTAGTAGATCTTGCTCCAGAGACTGAAGGAGCCATGGATTTTATCGATCAAGTGAAAGATGAAGTGCATGTATCAATTGCACATACGATGGCTGATTATGATACAGCAAGTGAAGCAATCAGAAGAGGTGCTGATCATATCACACATTTATATAATGCTATGCCACCGTTAAATCATAGAGAACCGGGGGTTATTGGAGCAGCAAGAGACAGCGATTGTTATGTAGAACTGATCTGCGATGGAGTTCATATTCACCCATCCTGTGTCAGAGCAACGTTTGAAATGTTTACAGATAAGAGGATCGTACTGATCAGTGATAGTATGATGGCAACAGGTATGGAAGATGGACAGTATGAATTAGGCGGACAACCAGTGACTGTAGTAGGAAACCTTGCAACACTGACCGAAGGAGGAGCCATCGCAGGTTCTGCAACAAACTTAATGGATTGCATGAGAACAGCAGTCAAACAAATGCAGATTCCACTGGAAAGTGCAGTACGTTGTGCAACACTAAATCCAGCAAAATCCATTGGAATTGATGATAAATATGGAAGTCTTGAAGAAGGAAAATATGCCAATGCAGTAGTTTTAGATAAAGATTTGAATATTGTATCCATCATCCAGAAGGGGCAGGTAAAATAGAGAATATCAATTGAGATAAGAAAAAGAATCTTGCAAAGCAGGATTCTTTTTTTATACATGAATTCATAAAATGATAAAAACAAAGGGAGCAGAAAAATGCTTCGAAAGATCACGATCTTGATCTTGCTGATCTTAACAGTAGCCCAGTTTACAAGCAGTGACAGTATCCAGTCCGCCAGAGAATTTATACAAAATAACATCTATGTCTGGAGTGAAACACAAGAGGAAGAACTTCCGATCTATTGTGTAGATACGCAGAAAAAACAGATAGCACTAACCTTTGATACTGCATGGGGAAATGAAGATATCCAACAGATTCTCAGGATATTAAAACAGGAAAATGTAAAAGCAACTTTTTTCTTCTGTGGAGACTGGATCAGTAAATATCCAACGGATATCAAAACAATCTATGAGGAAGGACATGATATTGCAAGTCATGGAGATCATCATAAATACATGACAAAATTAACAGACAAACAGCAGCAGGAAGAAATTCAAGGAGTGACACAGAAGATTCAGGGATTATTAGGTATCAAAATAGATCTTTTTCGGGCACCATACGGAGATTACAACGAATCTGTCGTACGGAATGCAAGAAAAATGAATTATTATATCATTCAATGGAACGTGGATAGCTTAGACTGGCAGGAACCAACAAAGGAGCAGCTGATCGAGAAAGTTTGTGGACACAAAAATTTATCACCTGGAAGCATTATCTTAATGCATACTGGAACAAAATGCACAAAGCAAGCATTAAAACAGATCATAAGAAATATCAAAGCAAAAGGATATGAATTCGTGTCGGTTTCCAGATTGATTTATCGGAGCAACTACCGTATTGATCCAACAGGGAAACAGATGAAATTGTGAAATATCAAAAAATCATCAAAACAAACGGAGAAATCCTATAAAAACACTCGAAAATCTTGACAACTAAATAACAAATATTACATAATAAAAAGACGAAAAAAAGAAAAACAAACGCATAATTTCATGGTAATCTGTACATACAGATTTTAAATTGGAATCAGGTGCAAATCCTGAGCGGTCCCGCCGCCGTGATAGGGAGTCAAGGTAATATACCACTGGGAAACTGGGAAGGTGCCAAGACGATGATCTTAAGCCGGAATACTTGCCATGATCTAAGGATATACTTTGCGAGAGACAAAGTCGTCCTCATGGTGCCAGAATGACAAAAGATAAGATGATAAAATGTAGTCTTTTTAGAAATGAATAAGAATGCATGTCTTTTTGTTATGTAAATATGCCAGAGTAGATCCTTTTATGCTGTATACATGGGAGGATCTATTTTTTATGAAAAAATATATGGTATGGCTGATTTCTGCATTGATGGCAGTATCGATGACAGCCTGTTCAAATACACAGAAGAAAGATACAAAAGATCAGGCACAGATAACAACGGCAGAAAAAGAGAAGGCAACGCAGACAGAAGCAGCAAAGATAACAAGTAAAAAAGGGAAGAAGAACGAAAAGAAAAAAGATAAAAAGAAATCACAGAAGAGTAAGAAAAACAGCAAAAAGACAAAAAGCAGTACATCAAAAAAGAAAAAGATAAGCGCAACAACAGCTAAAAAGAAAACTACAAAAGAAAAGACAACAAAGACAACAAAGACAAAGAATACAAAAGAAACAACAACAGCCAGTAAAAATGAATCAACAGTACAGACGGCAGAAAATCAGACAACAGAAGCAAAGCAAGAACAATCTTGTGAATTTCTGATCAGCTGTAAAACAGTTCTCTCTAATAAAAGTGCATTGCAATCTAATTATCAGGTTCCATCTGGCGGGAAAATTTATGAGAAGAAGATGGAGTTTGAAGAAGGCGATACTGTGATGGATGTTCTCAAAAGAACAGGAGTAGATATTGATGTTTCTAAAGGATATGTAGCAGGAATTGACGGTTTGTACGAATTTGATTGTGGAAAAAACAGTGGATGGATGTACCGTGTCAATGGTAAGTTTCCAAACTATATGGCAGGGAAATGTAAGCTTCATGATGGGGATAAAGTGGAATGGCTGTATACCTGTGTCAGAGGGGATCTGTAGATGATCAAGGCATTAAAAAGAGCCCATCCGTTCGTTGTATTTACTTATTTTGCAGGATTGTTTTTGATGGTTTCATTTAGCAGGCATCCATGGATGACAGGGGTGCAGATGATCTGTTTATGTCTGTTGTACTTTTATCATAATCAGAGTTTGAAAAAGTTTTTTCCGTTTATTGTTTTGATCGTGATCGTGGCTGTAACGAATCCATTATTTGTACAAAGAGGAAGAACGATCCTATATGCAGACACACACATAAGGATCACGAAAGAAGCATTGCTTTATGGAATTCATTACGGATGTGTATTAGTAAATCTCTTACTGGTCTTTTCAATCTTTAACCAATATATAAAGAAAGAGCAGTGGATCTATTTATCAGGCAGATTCTTCCCTAAACTTGGTGTTGTAACATCCATGGCATTTGGATTGATCCCAAGATATCAAAACCATGCAAAGAAGATTTTAAACACACGAAAATCCTTAAAATCAGAACAGGCTGTACAGCGTGTCATGAATACAGTGTCAATGGAAACGACATGGGCATTTGAGTCTTCGATGGATCAGTTGGATTCAATGAATGCACGAGGCTATGGAGTTAAAAAAAGAACGCATTTTCATTTATTTACATGGGGGAGAAAAGACTGGATTCATATAGCGGAGATTGTGATTTTGACGATATTAAATCTCTGGGCATACATCCACTATTATTCCAGATTTTTCTTTTATCCGATGATCATTATGCCAGCATTTCAGATGAGAGATCTGTTGTGGATGCTTATGATGGCATTTCAGTTTTTATTACCATGCATGTGGAAGGTGAATTTTGATGTACGAAATTAATAATTTAACATTTCGATATATGTTATCGGATAGAAATTCTCTAGAGCAAGTATCATTAAAAATTAAAAAAGGAAAGATCACTCTGATCGCAGGGCCAAGCGGCAGTGGAAAGACGACGTTGTTAAGACATTTAAAAAAAGAACTGCTGCCCAAAGGTAAAAGATCTGGAAAAGTTTTATATGATGGGCAGGAAATAGAACAATTGAAAGACTTGCAGTCTGTAAAAGAAGTTGGGTATTTATTTCAGGATCCATCAGCCCAGATGGTAATGGATACCGTATGGCATGAGATCGCATTTGGACTTGAGAATCTCGGAATGCCTTATGAACAGATGAAGCGAACAATAGCCGAGATCGTTAATTATTTTGATCTGCAGAAAATATACCATGAAGATACAGACAAGCTATCTGGCGGACAAAAACAATTGGTGAATCTGGCAGCAGTTATGGCAATGCATCCAAAAGTATTGATCTTAGATGAACCGACCGCACAGTTAGATCCAGCGGCAAGGAAAGATTTTCTTGTGATGCTTCAGAAATTACATAAAGAATTTGGTTTAACGATTATTTTAACATCGCATAACTTGGAAGATGTGATGGAAATGTCAGATGAATGTGTGATCTTAGATGATGGAAAAGTTATTGAACATGGAAATCCGAAAGAGGTTGCAAGACATCTTCAAAAAATACATCATCCATTGGAACAGTCTCTGCCACAGATTCTTCGGTTGGAAGAGAAATTTCAGATAGAACCGACCTTTTCGATGGAAGAGGTGAGAGAACAGATCAGGAAAAAAGAATATCATTTGATAAAGAAAACACATTCTGAAGGGAAAACAGTTCTTTCAATTTCACATTTATATGCAGGGTATGAGAAAGGAAAAGATGTTCTTTCGAATCTGTCAGTCGAAGTTAAAGAAGGTGAAATATTTGCGGCTGTCGGAGCAAATGGAAGTGGAAAATCAACGCTTCTTTCCTGTATGGCAAAGCAGATGAAATTTGATGGGAAATTAAAATGCAAGAAAAAAATCGTCTATATGCCACAAGATCCAACACTATTGTTTGTAAAAGATCAGTTGTTTGAAGACCTTTTGGAGATGGGAAAAGAAGAAGTAAAAATCGATAAATTATTGGAAATGGCGGATCTAATGAGAGAAAAGAAGTCACATCCATATGATCTAAGTGGAGGACAGCAGCAGATGGCAGCGTTGATCAAAGTATTACTTGCAGATCCAGAAATCTTGCTGTTAGATGAGCCGACCAAAGGAATGGATCGGGAACACAGTAGGAAGTTTGGAGAACTTTTACGCAAACTTACAGATCAGGGGAAAACGATTTTTATCGTATCGCATGATCTGGAATTTTGTGCTGAGTATGCTGATCGCGTTGGAATGATGTTTGATGGGAAAATTGAGGGAATTGATGAGCCATCCAAGTTTTTTGCACAAAATTATTTCTATACGACAGAGTGTGCAAAGATTACGAGAGATTTTAAGAAAGTGATCGTCCTGCCACAGGAGGTGGTAAACGTATGTTGAATGCGGTGATCATTTTTATAGTGTGTATATCATGTATTCCATATTATTTTAAATATGAAAAGAAGAAACCACAGACAAGAGAGAGTGTCGTGCTTGCGGTGATGATCGCATTGACGGTTGCATCCAGAATGTTATTTGCATTTTCACCAGGATTTAAACCAGTTAGTGCAATGGTGATCATCTGTGGTATGGCATTTGGAAGAGAATCTGGCTTTTTATGTGGATCTTTAAGTGCTGTGGTATCGAACTTCTTTTTTGGACAAGGACCATGGACTCCATTTCAGATGCTTGCATGGGGAATGATCGGATGGATCTCAGGAATTTTAAATCAGAGAAAATGGTTGGAAAACAGTAAGATACTGTTAACGATTTTTGGGATTCTTTCAGGAATTTCATATTCTTTTGTGATGGATATCTGGACACTTCTGGCAGCAGGAGATGGATTTCAGTGGATGCGGTATGTGGCAGTATTAGGAACTTCGGTTCCAGTGACGATTGAATACTGCGTATCGAATGTGATATTTTTATGGATTTTAACACCTGTTTTTGTGAAGAAACTAAACAGGGTTAAATATAAATATGGTTTCTTCAAAGATGAAGAAGTCAGGAAACTAATCAATCAATGAGACATAACAAGGAGGAATTTATGAGAACGATGAAACGTGTAGCGGCAGTGGCATTGTCTGTTGTCGTGCTGATGACATCAGGGGTTAGTGCAAAAGCAGCAGTGACGGATGTGCATCCAGCGAAGAGTAGTAGTGAGGCGGTACTTAAGTGGAAAACAAAAGTCGGAGAGGAGTATGATCAGGTTACCTGGGCTAATAATACATTATCAAGAATTAAATTAGTAGGAAATTATATATATGCAGCAGACGATTATCAGCATAGAGTAGTAAAAATAGATAAAAAAACAGGGAAAATTGTAAAAGAACATAAATATTATGATGAAAATTATATTCAGCATTATATTGGAAATATTGCATATGGTGAGGGAAAAATCTTTGTAGAATATAACCAAGGAAAAATTCAAGCATTTGATGCGGATACATTGGAATCTTTATGGATTACAGAGACTACAAATAATGCAATTTCATCAGAACTAACATATACAGATGGAAAATTATATTTTGGTACATATTCAGGAGTATATCCAGATACAGGAAGTAACACAACGTATTCTTATTATACATTAAATGTCAAAGATGAAGATATAGAAAATCAATACGAAGAAAAGAAAATAACAAAAATCATAGATTCTGAAGGAGGAAGTTTTAACTTTAAAAAAGGAATTGTAGTAGGAAATTATATTTTGATTTCAGATTCAGCAGGAAAGATTTTTAGTATTGATAAAAAAACAGATAAAATAATTGATGAAAAGCAATTTGGAGAAGATTATGAAGGAAACGTATACGAGCGTTTTAGAGGTAATATGGCATATGATGAGTCAAGCCATAGAATTTTCTTTATGATTGGCATTAATGATTTATATGGTGTAAAAATAGCAGATAGTGGTAAGTTTGAAGAAACACAAAGTAGTGTTAAAGTATATGACACAGGATACTCAGCGACAACTCCAGAAGTATATAATGGAAAAGTTTATGTATCTGGAACGAAAGGAAACCCATTTAAGGATCCTGGATATATGGCAGTAGTAGATATAAATTCAAAAGATTACAAAGTAAATTATATAGTAGAACTTCCGGGGTATTCTCAGGCAGAACCAACGGTAGTAACAAATGGAACAGATTCTGTAAAGGTTTATTTTACAGTAAATAATGCCCCTGGAGCAGTTTATGCTATCAATGATTCTAAAGGAGCAACAACCTCTGAATTAGAAACTATATATGAACCTTCAGATGATGCAAAAAATAGTGGATGTCAGAGTCCTGTTATAATTGATACAGATGGAACTATTTATTATACGAATGATTCGAAATATCTGTTTGCAGTTGGTAAAAAAGCAGCAGAAACTGTAAAACCAACAGAATCAACAGCAGAGGAAAAACCAGCAACAAAACCATCATCCGAAGCAACAACAGTAGTCAACGAAACAAAAGTAAAATCAGTCACAAAAACAGTAAAAAGCACAAGAAGCGTAAAACTGACATGGAAAAAGAAAAAATCCGCCAAAGGCTATGTCATTTACGCCAAAGCAGGAAAAGGTAAATACAAAAAAGTAACAACCGTAGGAAAGAAAACATCAAAGACGATCAAAGTCAACAAAGACTCATCCTACAAATTTAAAGTAAAACCATACAAACTAACAAAGAAAAACAAAAAGAAATATTTTAAAGCCTATGCAGCCAAAGCCAAATTCGGAAGCAAGACAGTTAAAGTAACATTTAAAAATGTCACAGGATATGCAAGCTACAAAGTGCAGATGAAAGCAGGAAAAGCAGCATATAAGACAGTAAAAACAACAACCAAAGGCGGAACGATCACATATACAAAGAAAAAAGCCAAAGTAGGAACAACTTACAAATTCCGCTTAAAAGGAATCAATAAGGTAAATGGAAAAACAGTTTCTGTAGTGATCAAATAGAAGTACTGGATAAAATACAAAAAAGGGCTTGATTTTCAAAAAGAATCATTGTATCCTATAACCAGTGAAGTTACTGACAAGGGCGTCAAACAATTAGTTTCATATTGTTTGTCGCCCCTTTTTTTCTACTATCAGTTAGATAATAGAAGAAAATATATAGATTATGCTTCAAATGTAAGAGAAGAAAGGAAGAACTCTATGAAGGAAAAAATCAATGTATCAGAAATCTTCGGATCCCACGTATTTAACGACAGTGTTATGAAAGCACGTCTTCCAAAGGCCGTTTACAAAGATCTGAAAAAGACAATCGAAGAAGGAACAGAATTAAATCCAGCAATTGCAGACGTAGTTGCGAATGAGATGAAAGAATGGGCTATTGAAAAGGGTGCTACACATTATACTCACTGGTTCCAGCCATTAACAGGTGTAACAGCAGAGAAACATGACGCTTTCATTAACCCAACAGATGATGGTAAAGTTTTACTTGAGTTCTCAGGAAAAGAACTGATCAAAGGTGAACCAGATGCATCTTCATTCCCATCTGGTGGATTAAGAGCAACATTTGAAGCAAGAGGATATACAGCATGGGATTGTACATCACCAGCATTCATCAAAGAAACAGATAATGCTTGTATCTTATGTATTCCAACAGCATTCTGTTCATACAAAGGTGAAGCATTAGACAAGAAGACACCACTTCTTCGTTCTATGCAAGCATTAGATATCCAGACAACAAGATTATTAAATGTATTAGGAAATAAGAATGTGAAACGTGTTAGCACATCCGTTGGACCAGAACAGGAATATTTCTTAGTTGATGAAGAAAAATACAAACAGAGAAAAGACTTGATCTTCACTGGACGTACATTATTCGGAGCAATGCCTCCAAAAGGTCAGGAAATGGATGACCATTACTTTGGAATCATCAAACCAAGAATCGAAGGATTCATGAAAGATTTAAATATCGAAGCATGGAAACTTGGAATCAGTGCGAAGACAGAACATAACGAAGTAGCTCCAGCACAGCACGAATTAGCACCAATCTATAACTCAAACAACGTGGCAACAGATCACAACCAGTTATTAATGGAAACAATGAGACGTGTAGCAAGACGCCATGGATTAAAATGTTTACTTCATGAGAAACCATTCGCAGGAATCAATGGATCAGGAAAACATAACAACTGGTCTATGGTAACAAATGAAGGAAAAAACCTGTTAGATCCAGGAAAAACTCCTCATGAAAACCAGCAGTTCTTACTGATCTTAGCGTCTATTATCGCAGCAGTGGATAAACATGCAGATTTACTTCGTATGTCAGCTTCCACACCAGGAAATGACCACAGATTAGGAGCTAACGAGGCACCTCCAGCAATTATCTCTATCTTCCTTGGAGATCAGTTAGAAGATGTTGTAAAACAGCTTGTAACAAGAGGTGAAGCTACAGAATCCAAACATGGAGACAAATTAGCATCTGGTGTTCACTCATTACCAGCATTTGAGAAAGATGCAACAGACCGTAACAGAACATCACCATTTGCATTCACAGGTAACAAATTCGAATTCCGTATGGTAGGTTCTACACAGTCTATCTCTGATCCAAACGTTGTATTAAATACGATCGTAGCAGATGTCTTTGCAGATGTATGTGACAGATTAGAGAAAGTAGAAGGCGGAGTTGAAGCAGTAGCTATGGAAGCTCACGAGATCACAAAAGAATTATTAACACAGCATCAGAGAGTTATCTTTAATGGTAACGGATATTCTGACGAATGGGTAGCTGAAGCTGAGAGAAGAGGACTTCCAAACTTACATAGCATGGTAGATGCAATCCCAACATTAACAACAGATAAATCAGTTAAGATGTTCGAGAAATTTGGAGTATACACAAAAGAAGAATTAGAGTCTCGTGTTGAAGTATTATATGAACAGTATTCTAATACAATTAACATTGAAGGACTTGCAACATTAGATATCGCTAAGAAACAGATTGTTCCAGCGGTTATGAAATACCAGAGAAAACTTGCAAATGGCGTTGCTGAATTGAAGACAGTTGGTGTTGACAGTTCTGTACAGGAAAAACTGTTAGAAGATATCACAGCAAACTTAAAAGATCTGTTTGCAGCGATCAACAAGTTAGAAGCTGATATTCCAGAAGCTCAGGCATTAGAAAGTGAAGCTCAGGCTCGCTGCTATCATGATACGATTTTCACAGATATGAGTGCCGTACGTGAACCAGCAGACAAACTGGAAATGTTAGTAGCAAAAGAAGACTGGCCAATGCCAAGTTACGGAGATTTGATCTTCGAAGTATAATAATTACATAGTTTGTAAAACTTCTTAATACACAAAAAGAAAGCAGCAGAGAGATCTGGTGCTTTCTTTTTGTGTATCAACCATTGTTTGAAAAATATTCCAGAATATATTTTTTGAAATTTCATATTCTAAAGAAAAAGAATACCTTACAAAATTAGAAAAGAGGAAGAATATGAAAAAGAAATTTTTTGCATATATGATCACAGGAATTCTTCTGTTCACATTTCTGGCACAAGGGAAGGGAACAAAGACATACTGGTTTCAGATTGCAAGTCAGGGTGAAGGGGAAAGTGGCTTTTTAACCAACAGTAATTTGAATCAAAAGAAAGTTTATTTAACCTTTGATGACGGACCATCCGATCATACGGCACAGATTCTTGATATTCTAAAGAAACATAAGGTGAAGGCGACATTCTTTGTCGTAGGAAAAGAAACGGAACATGCCAAGAAAATGTATCAAAGAATCGTGTTAGAGGGTCATACATTGGCAATGCATTCCTACAGTCATAATTATGATCAGATTTATGCGAATGTAGGTGCATTTTCGAAAGATCTTATGAAACTACAGAAATATTTATATGATCTAACAGATGTAAAGCCATATATTTACCGGTTTCCGGGTGGCAGCAGTAATCATTGTGCAAAAAATATAAAACCGTATATTCGGTATGTGAACAAAAAGGGATTACTTTATTTTGACTGGAATGCATTGAATGAAGATGCGGTTAATTTTGAACAAAGTCCGCAGCAGTTAAACAAGAAGATTTTAAAGGATGTCAGGAGACAGAAAACAAGTATTGTATTAATGCATGACCTTCATGAGACAACAAATACAGTGAAAGCATTAGATCCGTTGATCAAAACATTGAAAAAAGAAGGGTATCAGATCCTTCCGATCACTAAAAATACCAAGCCGCTCCATCATGTATCCATTGACAAATAATGGGCTTTCACGTAGAATATGTTCGGTAAAGGATTTATTTTACGTGAGGAGAATGACATGATCATAAAAAGTGTAAATTTAGAAACCGTCTGTGGGATCACAAGTAAATTACCAGACAATACATTGCCTGAAGTGGCATTTGCTGGAAAATCAAATGTAGGAAAATCATCATTGATCAATGCACTGATGAACCGCAAATCCTACGCGAGAATTTCAGCACAGCCTGGAAAGACACAGACGATCAATTATTATAATATTAACGAAGAACTTTATTATGTAGATCTTCCAGGATATGGATTTGCGAAAGTAACACAATCCGTCAAGGAAAAATGGGGACACATGATCGAAAATTACTTACAGACATCAAAACAGTTAAAAATGGTCTTTTTACTGATTGATATCAGACATAAACCATCAAAGAACGATGTTATGATGTATGACTGGATTCTTCACAAT
>ERZ840371.3904-NODE-3904-length-11661-cov-2.620886_pt1 | contig 11661 bp, 10 predicted proteins | sample MGYA00519937_ERZ840371 | MGnify/ENA primary metagenome ERZ840371 (study PRJEB31850, sample SAMEA3708873) | human gut metagenome | biome: human gut; feature: human-associated habitat; material: faeces | place: China | collected 2014 ... | reverse complement strand
TTTGGTGTCAGGAAACTGCGGCGCCCATCAAAAAGGTTTTGCAGATTGTTGCCTATTATGTGCGAGACGACGAGGCGGCAATGAAAGACTGGACTGAACGGCATGGTCTGAATCTGAAAGACTGGGGATGCTGCATCGTGTATAACGAGCAGCGCGAAGCATTGCTGGCTGCACTGAAAGTGGATTGATGTCTGTTAAAAAAACGGGGTGATTTTCACCCCGTTTTTTTATGCTTTGGTTTTCAAATCTTCACCCTGAGCGGTGTAGTTTTTAACTTGAATTGTAGCTTTGTTAGGCATTGCGATGCAGCCGGGGCCGGCGATGCAGCCGCCGGGGCAGCTCATAACTTCAATCATGTTGCATTCGCAGCCTTTGGTGGCATAACGTTTGAGCAGCTTGATGTTTTCAGTGCTCAGGCCGTCAATTTTTTCCGGCCGGATGTCAACTTTGCCTTCAACCAAAGAGGCAACTGCGCCGGCAACACCGCCGGTGAGCGGAAAACCGCGTCCCTGAGCGCAGGAAACGGTTGTGAATTCTGCCGGTTCGGCTGTGGCAACGTTAATGTTTGCTCCGCTGAAAATGGCGTTCATTTCTTCGAAAGTCAAAACATAATCAACGTTGGGGTCGGTTTCGGCTTCAACCCGTTTGGCAAAACAGGGGCCGACGAAAACGGCCACGCTTTGCGGATGTTCTTTTTTTACCAGTTCGGCGGTGTAATACATCGGCGTTTTGGTGGAAGAAACATATTCTTTGATTTCCGGAATATGCAGCTGAGCCGCACGGTAATATGCCGGGCAGCAGGAGGTGGTCATGAATTTTTTGCCTTCTTCCATGCGTTCGATAAATTCGGCCGCTTCGTTTTTGGTGGTGATGTCGGCGCCGACGGCAACTTCGATAACATCGTCAAAACCGGCTGCTTTCAGTGCGCCGACCAGGTTGTTGACGGTGCCGCCGAACTGGCCGATGATGGCCGGTGCGACCATGGCAATGACCTGCTTGTCGGTCTCATGCATGGCTTTCAGAACATCAACCATTTGCGAACGCTCGACAATTGCGCCGAAGGGGCATGATTTCAGACATTTGCCGCAGGAAATGCATTTCTCGGGATCAATATGTTCTTTGCCGGCCTGGTCTTTAGTAATGGCGCCGACCGGGCAGGAATCTTCGCAGGGAATAACGTTTTTGATAATGGCCGAATAGGGGCAGACATCATGGCAGCGACCGCATTTGATGCAGAGATCCTGATCAATGTGACTGCGGCCATTGCGGAAGCTGATTGCCTTTTTGGGGCAGACCTCCTGGCAGGGGTGAGCCAGGCAGCCCTGGCACATGCTGGTAACCTTTATGATCTTTTCCGGGCACTTGTTACAGGCAAACTTGATAACGTTGATCAGCGGCGGCTCATAGTACTTGTCAGCAATTACGCTGTGCTCCAGGTCTTCGGTAGCGGAAACGCTCTCGGTAACCGGGCGCAGAGAAAGGCCCATAGCCAGACGGATGCGTTCAGAAACAATCGCTCTCTCCAGGAAGATGCTGCTGCGCAGCGAAGAGTCCTCGCCGGGCATGATCTTAAAGGGCAGGTCCCGGATTTCCTTCGCGTAATCTGCCATTTCATTGCTCTCATAGGACATGCGGGCAACTTCGGTAAATACCTTGCGCCGAATGTCGGTTACAGGGGTATAAATGCCTCTCATTGTGCTTATGCTCCTTACACAAAACTTCTAATTGGCCGTATATGCAAAGCCGCGGTTCGGCCCCGCACACGCACATTTGCTGGATGTGCGCCGCAATGGAAATTACTGTTCTCCATGCTCTAAGTTAAAATAATAACGATACGGCTCCTGTTAAGATTTTACCAAGAAACCGCCTTTATTACAAGAGGAAAACCCGGAAATTCAAGAAAAAACCGCGCAAATTTTATGTTTTCCCGCCTTGTCCATCACTGTGCCTGGGCGCGGCAGCGCTTGCCGTCCCATTCACCCAGTGTTACGGTCACGATTTCACCGCTTTTGTGCCCCGGCGCATTGACCACAACTGGCAGATATTGTTTGGTGTATCCGGTGAACAAGGTGGAGGACAGTGGGGTTTCCAGCAGCACCTGTGCCGTGCGCCCCTGTGCTGCATGGGCCAGTTCTGCGCGTACCTTCTCCACAGCGGCGGTCATGCGACGGCTGCGGGATTCCTTTTCATGCTCCGGAACCTGATTCGGAAAATCGAACGCGGGCGTTCCTTCGCGGCGAGAATAGGGGAAAACATGTACTTTCAAAAAGCGCTGTCCTGCCACAAATACCATGCTGTCCTCAAAATCCTGCTCCGTCTCACCGGGAAAGCCCACAATCACATCGGTCGTAATGCTCACGTTTTCCTCGCCAAAAGCTTCTCGCAGCTTTGCGGCAACGGCGGCATACTGTTCCGTGGTATAAGGGCGGCGCATGGCGCGCAGAGTCTTGCTGCTGCCGCTTTGCAGGCTCAGATGGAACTGCGGGCAAAGCTTCGGCACAGCAGCCAGGCGGCGGATATCGTCATCCGTCAGCATATCCGGGTCAAGGCTGCCCAAGCGGATGCGCTCAATGCCCGCCACAGCCGCCGCATGTTCCACCAGCTCCGCCAGGCCCGTTCCGGTATCTTTGCCATAGCTGGGCAGGCTGATTGCCGTCAGCACAACTTCACAGTAACCGGATGCCGCCAGGCGGCGCAGTTCTTCCAGAATGCTTATTTCGCTGCGGCTGCGCACCGGGCCGCGGGCGCGGGGAATCACGCAATAAGCGCAGCGGCGGTTGCAGCCATCTTCTACCTTCACAAATGCGCGGGTGTGATCTGCAAAGCGGTCCATCGGCAGTTCTTCAAAGCTTTCGCCCTTCTGGTGCGGGCGAATGTCCACCACCTTGGTTTCCTCGCCGTTCAACACTTTTTGTACATCCTGCAAAATGGCGTGGCGGTTGCCGGAACCCGTTACCACATCGGCTTCTTCAATTTTAGCGGCTTCTTCCGGGAACGCCTGCGGGTAACAGCCCGTCAGAACTGTCACCGCGCCGGGGTTTTCGCGTTTGGCGCGGCGCAGCCATTTGCGGCTTTTCTGGTCGCCAAAGTTCGTCACGGTGCAGCTGTTGACCACATAAACATCCGCACCGTCTTTTTCTTCCACTACGGTAAACCCATTTTGCTCAAACAGCTGGGCCAACGCACCCGTTTCGTTCTGGTTGACTTTACAGCCGAGGGTATAAAAACAAACTCTCATCGTATTCCGTCCTTCTATTGGTTAACGCTCTATCAGTATTATAATAGAATCTGCCCATTCTGACAAGGCTCCACCGCCCACACAGAAAAAGATGAGTGGTAATACCATGCGGCTGCAATAAACATCCCTTATACCGCATACAATATCACCAAAGCAAAAAACATTCTTGCCGGGCAGCGCCCGGCCAAAGACGATGGCAGGGGAGGCTTTGGTCATGAAAAAGCGGGTTGCAGCCCTGATTTTGGGATTATTTTTTATCTTGAATGCGCTGCCCTGTGCAGCGCTGGATATTAACCCGGCCACCGATCGGGATTTTGATGTTCCCTGCCAGGCGGCTATCCTGATTGATGAAGATTCCGGCACAGTCTTATATGAAAAGAACGCCGACGAGTCCCGCCCTATCGCCTCCATCACCAAGATTATGACGCTGCTGTTGACCTTTGAAGCACTGGAAGCAGGGAAGGCCAGCCTGAGTGATATCGTCCCCGTATCCGAACACGCCTATCATATGGGTGGAAGCCAGATTTGGCTGGAACCCGGCGAACAGCTGACATTAGACGAAATGCTGAAAGCCATCTGTATTTCCTCCGCCAATGATGCTGCAGTAGCCGTTGCCGAATTTATTGGTGGCAGCGAGCCGGTATTTGTGGAGCGCATGAACGCCCGCGCCAAAGAGCTGGGTATGCAGAGCACCACGTTCCGCAACGCCTGCGGGCTGGATGAAGACGGCCACCTTTCCACCGCGCGCGATGTCGCCATCATGAGCCGGGAAATGCTGCTGAACCACCCGGAAATTGAAAATTACTGCACTGTATGGATGGATACCCTGCGCGGCGGTGCAACCCAACTGGTGAACACCAACAAACTGCTGAAAAGTTATAATGGCATCACCGGGCTGAAAACGGGAACAACCGGCAAGGCCGGTGTGTGCATCTCCGCCAGTGCATCGCGGGATGATTTGCGGCTGATTGCTGTTGTGCTGGGTTCTTCCAGCGGCAAGGAGCGCTTTGCCGCTGCCACCAGCCTGCTGGATTATGGCTTCGCTATGTTTGAAAGTGCGCCGGTTCCCATCCCGGCAGACGCCCCCAAAACACTGCCCGTGCAGAAGGGTGAAGAGCCCGCGCTGGAACTATGTTACACCGCGCCGGAGCGCTGCCTGGCCGTAAAAGGGCAGGGCAGCGCCCTGCAAGCTGAAGTTGAACTTCCGCAAACGCTGGAGGCTCCCATCCGGGAAGGTTCGGTTATCGGCAGCCTAAACATCAAAAACAGCCAGGGCATTTTGCAAAGCTGCCCAATTATTGCGGCAGAATCCGTTGACGCGCGCAGTTTTAGCGGTTGTTTCCGGCGTGTTGTCAATGCTTTATGGCTTACAGCGTAAGGTTTTGTGCAAAACGAATGAAAAACGCCAGGTTTTGGCTTGACAATCAAGCGCAAAAACTGTATCATGAAGTTACTAAATTATGGATGAGGAGGATTTAAGCGATGAGTGTCAAATACAATGGCAAACATCTTGCAAAGTTTATCCGTCCCGAAGAATATGATACGATCTTCCCGCAGGTCGAGCTTGCCCACCAGCAGTTGGAATCCCGTTCCGGTGCTGGCAATGATTTTTTGGGCTGGCTGGACCTGCCTGTTAATTATGACAAGGAAGAGTTCGCCCGTATCAAGGAAGCAGCCAAAAAGATCCGTGAAGATTCCGATGTGCTGCTGGTCGCCGGTATCGGCGGCTCTTACCTGGGCGCACGCGCTGTTGTCGAAGCAGTCAAGGGTCTGTATCACAACGATACCGAGGACGGCCTGAAGATTTATTTCTGCGGTAACACAATTTCTCCCACTTACCTGAACGACATCATTAAGGTGACCAAGGGTAAGCGTTTCTCCATCAATGTTATTTCTAAATCCGGTACCACCACCGAAACCGCTCTGGCCTTCCGCGTTCTGCGCAAGTTGCTGGAAGATTCCGTTGGCCCGGAAGAGGCGAACAAGCGCATTTATGCCACCACTGACCGTGCCAAAGGCACCCTGAAGCAGCTGGCTGATGCACAGGGCTGGCCGACCTTTGTTGTTCCTGATGATGTTGGCGGCCGTTACTCTGTTCTGACTGCCGTTGGTCTGCTGCCCATCGCCTGTGCCGGTATCGACATTGATGCCCTGATGAAAGGTGCTGCTGATGCCCGCGAAGCTTACAGCGTTTGCAGCAAGGATAACGATGCTTATCGTTATGCGATGACCCGCAACATCCTGTACCGCAAGGGCAAGGTTGTGGAAACCCTGGCCGCTTTTGAGCCCGACTTTACCATGATGAACGAATGGTACAAGCAGCTGTTTGGCGAAAGCGAAGGCAAAGACCAGAAAGGTCTGATGCCGACTTCCTGCATCTTCTCGACTGACCTGCACTCCATGGGCCAGTTCCTGCAGGATGGTAGCCGCACGATGTTCGAGACTTATGTCGATATCAAGAATACCCGTGAGGATTTTTACATTGAACCGCTGGAAGGCAACTTTGATGGTCTGAATTTCCTAGCTGACCAGAACATGAGCGTTGTAAACCGCAAGGCCATGGAAGGCACCATTCTGGCCCATAATGATGGCGGCGTGCCGATCGGCGTGATTGAAGTAGATTCTCTGGATGCTTATAATGTTGGCTACCTGATTTACTTCTTCTGGAAAGCATGCGCTGTTTCCGGTTATCTGCTGAGCGTCAATCCGTTCGACCAGCCCGGCGTGGAAAGCTACAAAAAGAACATGTTTGCCCTGCTTGGCAAACCTGGTTATGAGGATCGCAAAGCGGAGCTGGAGGCAAAGCTTGGCTAATGCCTGTTTCCGCTTCAATATAAAGGAGGTCACTTCTTATGATTAAACTGATCGTTGGCGCCAAAGGCTCCGGCAAAACCAAGACCATGATCGATATGATCAACAACGCAACCAAGACCACTTCCGGCAACATCGTTGTTATTGAGAAGTCCATGAAACTTACCACCGAGATCAACCACGCAGCCCGCCTGCTGGACGCCGATGAATACGACATCAACGGCGCTGATATGCTGTACGGTTTTGTTGCTGGTGTTCTGGCTGGTAACTATGATATCACCGAACTGTTCATTGACGGCATCCTGAAAATCGTTGACCACAACATGGATGCAGCCGCCAAGGTCCTGGCTGAGATTGATAAGATTGCAGGCAATAGTGTTGAGGTTGTTGTGACCGTATCCGCTGATCAGGCTTCTCTGCCGGAAGGCATCAAGAAGTACCTGTAAAAGCATTGTCCTTTAAGTAACTGGGGGCAGGCGCTGCAAGAGCCTGCCCCTTTGGTATGCCGTGCAAAAGCAGTGGCTTTTGCCGCAATACAGCTGCCCATCCGATTGAAAAGAGTGGGAAAATCAAATTCTTTTACTTTTTTCTGTTTTTTTGTTGACAAGATGGGTCGACTTGTGTATACTAGATAAGCAACCTTTTGAGGTGTAACTATGCGCTTTGATATTCGGAACTATTTCAAAACGGGCAAAACGCCCTATACAGCGCAATTTTCTGAAGATTTCTCCGCAGAAAATTTTGATGGAAGTGTGATCCGCGAACCGGTCACAGGTTCTTTTCAGGCTGTGCCTACTGCTGATGGTGTGGTCATGCAGTTGACGATTGCCGCTGAAACCGATGCCGAATGTGCACGTTGCCTTACACCCATTCACCAGAGTTATAATTTTAGTGTGGATTATTTTGTCAAAGAGCGTGAGCTTGATGACCCGGACTTTGAGTTACCGCTGGATGAAAAAGGCTGCTTGGATATACGGGAGCTCGTGTACCAGGAATTGATTTTCAAAATTCCGCGGGTACTTTTATGTAGCCCCGATTGTCAAGGCCTATGCCCCATCTGTGGCAAAAGGAAGGCGGCAGGATGTAACTGCCAACCGGCAGACGAAGCTGCCCCTGCAGATGCCCGGCTTAGCATATTAAAACAACTGCTTAGTTGAATTTCACCAAGGAGGTGCTTAAAAATGGCAGTACCCAAGAGAAAACAATCCAAAGCCCGTCGCGATAAACGCCGTTCTAACGTTTGGAAGCTGGAGGCTCCTACGCTGGTGAAATGTCCTCAGTGTGGCGAACTCAAGGTGCCCCATCAGGTTTGTGGCAAGTGTGGCTACTACAAGGGCGTCGAAGTTGTCAAGGTTAGCAAAGAGGCTTAATTGCTTCTTAAAGGGAGGGGCTGTGCCTCTCCCTTTTTCTTGTTTATCCCCATTTTTTATTCTGCCGGAAAGGAGCTGCCACTATGCCGCTGCATCTTGTCAGTGTTGATGAACATTCCCCCGCACAGCGTTTGGGCTTGGAACCTGGCTGTGCGCTGTTGGCCATTGATGGTAACCCCCTGAACGATGCATTGGACTATCAGTTCTATACCTCTGCGCCGCATTTCACTCTGACGATCTGCCAGAATGGCGCACAGCAGCAAATTTTTGTTGAAAAAGGGGAATATGAGCCTTTCGGCTGCAATTTCAAAACATACCTTGGTGATGAAAAGCACAGTTGTGCTAACCATTGCATGTTCTGTTTTATTGACCAGCTGCCCCCTGGTATGCGGGAACCGCTTTACTTTAAGGATGACGATGAACGTCTTTCCTTTTTGTATGGCAATTATATCACGATGACCAACCTGACGGACCGTGAGGTTGAGCGCATTATCAAGCTGCATATCAGCCCTATTTTCATCTCGGTGCACACCACCAACCCCCAGCTGCGGGTACGCATGATGGCAAACAAGCGCGCAGCCGAAACCCTGCGCTATCTGGACGTGTTTGCCAAAGGCGGCATTGATATGAACTGCCAGCTGGTGTTATGCCGCGGCATCAATGATGGAGACGAGCTACGCCGCACGCTGGACGACCTGTTGCGGCTACGACCGCAGGTGGAAAGTATTGCTGCCGTGCCCGCCGGTGTAACAGCCTACCGTAAGGGGCTGTTTGAGCTGACGCCTTACGACCAGCAGTCCGCCGCCGAAACGCTGGACATCATGGAGGAATATTGTGCCCGCTGCCGGAAACAGTACGGCCGCAGTGTTGTTTACCCCAGTGATGAATGGTATCTGCTGGCGGGTAGGGAAGTTCCCCCTGCTGAATTCTATGACAACTATGACCAGCTGGAAGACGGCGTTGGCATGTGGCGGATGTATCATGATTCCTTCTGGGATGAACTGCAGTTCCCACGCAGCAATGTGGAACCGCGCAGCATTGATGTTGTGACCGGAACCCTTGCCGCGCCGCTTATCCGCGAAATGGCAGAAGCCACCCATGCCAAATACCCGCAGATCTCCGTTACCGTACACGCCATCCAGAACGATTATTTTGGCGGCACTGTCAGCGTTGCGGGCCTTGTGACGGGAACGGATATCATCAAGCAATGCAAGGGCAATTTGAGCAGCAATATTCTTTGTGTTCCCGAAGTGATGCTCCGGGACGAAAAAGACCGCTTTTTGGATGATCTCACCGCCAAGCAGCTGGGGGAGGCCCTTGGCTGTGAGATTGAGGTTATCCCAACCGATGGTGCCGGTGGGTGCAAAGCTTACCTTGGGGAACTGAAGCCAAAACCCAAACGCAAAAAGCTGCATTTTTCTTTTGGTGGGCGGTAATCCCGCCCGTATTTGCGGTGCAAACCGCATAAACTTTATTATGTAAGGAGGCATTTGACTATGGCAAAACCGATCGTAGCCATCGTTGGCCGCCCCAATGTGGGCAAGTCAACGCTTTTTAACAAGCTGACCGGCCAGCGCCTTGCCATTGTGGAAGATACGCCCGGCGTTACCCGCGACCGTATTTTCTGTGATTGCGAATGGTGCGGCCATAAGTTCCTGCTGGTTGATACCGGCGGCATTGAGCCCAACATTGACGACGGCCTGCTGGCCCATATGCGGGAACAGGCCCAGATCGCCATTGATTCCGCGGATTGTATTATCATGGTGGGCGAAATTGGCGCTGGCGTTACCGCTCAGGACCAGGATATTGCCGGTATGCTGATGCGCAGCGGCAAGCCTGTGATTCTGGCAGTCAACAAGTGTGATAAAGTCGGAGAACCTCCGATGGAGCTGTATGACTTCTACAGTCTTGGCATTGGCGATATCGTGCCGATTTCCAGCGTTCATGGCCATGGTACCGGCGACCTGTTAGATACCGTGTGTGAGAACCTGCACTTTGATGACAACGATGAGGAAGAAGAGGACCGCATTCCTGTTGCCGTTATTGGCCGCCCCAACGTGGGCAAATCCAGCCTGATCAACCATATTTTGGGCGAAAACCGCCTGATTGTTGCCAATGAGGCAGGTACCACCCGTGATGCCATTGATACCATGGTGGAAAACCAGTACGGCAAGTTTATCTTTACCGATACCGCCGGTCTGCGCAAGCGCGGCAAGGTGGAAAGCGGTGTGGAGCGCTACAGCGTGCTGCGCAGCCTGGCTGCTGTGGAACGCAGCCGCGTGTGCGTTATCATGATTGATGCAACCGTCGGCTTTACGGAGCAGGATTCCAAGGTTGCCGGTTATGCCCATGATCAGGGCAAGGCCTGCATTATTGCTGTAAACAAGTGGGATGCCGTTGAAAAAGACAGCTACACCATGGACAAGATGCGCAAGCAGCTGGAAGAGGATTTCAGCTTTATGTCTTATGCGCCCATCCTGTTCATCAGCGCAAAAACCGGCCAGCGGCTGGACAAACTGTTTGAAGCCATCCAGTATGTGGACGTGCAGAACGGCACCCGCATCCCGACCGGCGCATTGAACGAGATGCTGGCGCGCTCTACCGCGCGTGTGCAGCCGCCCTCTGATAAGGGCAAGCGCCTCAAGATTTTCTATATCACCCAAAGCTCCACCCGCCCGCCAACATTTGTTGCGTTCGTCAACCAGAAAGCGTTGTTCCATTTTTCTTACCAGCGCTATATCGAAAACCAGATTCGGGAAAACTTTGGCCTGACCGGTACACCGATGCGCCTGCTGATTCGTGAGCACGGCGATGGTTCGGCACGCTGAGGACCACGAGGGGGAGAACAGATGGTTCATTTGATGGAAGCCTGCCTGCTTACAGCATTGCAGGCCTATCTGTTGGGAAGCCTGCTGTTTGGCGTTTTGGTTTCCAAACTTTTTTACCACGATGATGTCCGCCTGCATGGCAGCGGCAACGCCGGCATGACCAACGTGCTGCGCACCTATGGCAAGCTGCCCGCAGTGATCACTACCATCGGCGATGTGGGCAAAAGTGTGGTTGCCGTCAAGCTGGGGCAGTTTATCTTTGATTCGTTGCTGTCCGGCACCGGGGCTGATTTCCAGCCGCTTTTGCAGCCAATCTGCGGCGCTTACCTTGCCGCCATCTTCTGCATGCTGGGCCACAGCAAGCCTGTCTTTTTTGGTCTGCGCGGCGGCAAAGGCGTGCTGGTTGGTGCCGGTGCTGCGTTAGCCACCGAACCGATTGCCTGCCTGGTGCTTTTGGTAATCTTTCTGGTTGAAGTTGCTATCACCCACATTGTCAGCCTGGGCAGCATTATTATTGCTGCACTGTATCCTGTGCTCACGCTCTGCTACTGGCTCTGGAATGGCACCGATGCTGCATCCCTTGTGTTCATCACGGTATGTTGCGTGTTAATGGGCGCTTATGTCATCTGGCTGCACCGTTCCAACATCCAGCGCCTGAAGAACGGCACAGAATATCGCTTTGGCGAGAAAAAGAAAGAAAACCAGTAATTTTGCTGGATTTTCTCTTCTTTTCCACTGCTTCAGCCTTGCCAAAACGCACAAAATTGATGTTTTCAAACCCAAGGCCTTACCCAGGCCTTGGGTTTTGTGCTATAATAGTATTGTAAGACGTTAAAAAGTGTGAATGGGAGGTTTGTTTTATGTTTTGTGTTGGTGATATTGTCGTTTACGGCGCACAGGGTTTATGCAAAGTGGATGGAATCGGCCCACTGCCCATGAAATTTGCGGATAAAAGCAAACGCTATTACACGTTGCACACCTGCAAACAGCCAAGCATGACAATTTATGCCCCCGTTGACAACCAGACCGTTGTGATGCGTCAGCCGCTGAACAGGGCGCAGGCGGAGACTTTGATTTCGGAAATGCCCCAATATGCAGTTGTCCCCATCATGGATGCCAAAGAGCGGGAAAGCCGCTGCCGCGAGGCCCTGCAAACCTGTGACTGCCGCGAGATTGCCAAGATGATAAAAGGTCTGCATGACCGCCACGAAATCCGTGTACAGCACAAAAAGCATGATACTGCCGCTGATGAACGCTATTTCCGCCAGGCGCAGGAACGGCTGTACAGTGAGCTTGCTTATGCCCTTGGCATAGAGGAAGATGCCGTTCCCGATTATATTGCCCAGCGCATCGCCCTTGCTTAAGGCAATACCGCATAATTCTAAGTGCCGATACGGCGAGCGAGGTGCGGCAG